>Ga0079995_1078360_pt2 | contig 10449 bp, 8 predicted proteins | sample FaiFalFF_MnMetaG_2_FD_69198 | JGI IMG/M metagenome (GOLD analysis project Ga0079995, IMG submission 69198) | Freshwater microbial communities from Yellowstone National Park, Wyoming, USA - Fairy Falls C (FF_Mn_C) (SPADES assembly) (version 4) | ecosystem: Environmental > Aquatic > Freshwater >... | reverse complement strand
AGAGCAGGGCAAAGCGGGCTTTCGCGCCGTCCATGACGGCCCTAGTGTAATAAAAAACGCTTGTGGAGTCAAGAAAATTATAGCTTCGCTAGCTCTGGAGAAATCATCCTGGCAAGAAGCTGGAGACAACCAAGCGCTTGCTTGTGCCTTCTCTGGCTATGCCTTCCCTACTTCCTGAACCCCGGCGGCCAGGGGTAGTCGGCAGGGCAGAGGTCAGCTTTCTTGTTGTCTGTAAACACATTGTCTCTTCCTTGTATCTTCCCGCGAAACGCTGTAACATCATAAGAACTGATAGGCGAACATGGCGGTAGAAATAGCTCCATCCCGTTATCGTTATTTGATATTATATTCGCTCTTAGCTCTGCGTCTGTATCTCCTGCTAGAAATACCCCTACCGTATTGTAGTCTATCGTGTTGCCTATCAGTAAGAATTCAGCCTTGCTCCAGCCCTCATCTCCTGCGCTAACTGCGTGAAGCCCCATATGCCAAAAATCCAGTGTATTGTTTTTGAGGGAGATAAAGGCTCTAGCTGGTGAATCGTCTGTTATAAATGAGATAGCTGAGCTTATCACAAGCCGAGATAAACCTAGGGGGTCCGCATACAGAAAAGGCCCACTAAGAGAAGTATCTTCAACAGCTACCGTGATCTCTCCTCGCGTCCTTATAGCTACTCCCGAACTGATGTTCTGAAAGCGACTACGCTGGATAGTGAAACTCCCTTTTCTACCATTGATGACCACTCCTGAGAAGCTGATGATCTCAGCATCTTTCATGACTATTGTCTGTGTTTTATCAGATTGCTGTACCCACACGACTCCAGTGCCAATACGTCGTTCATCCCATACAAAGGGAACAGCAATGGCAAGACTAGCGATCATGACCTCGACCAACTCCGCACTGCGAATAGTAATGGCTGATCCAGGCTCTACTATACGAATCTTGGTAAGATCTGCACCCGCTCCTTGAAGTACAAAGCTCTTGTCAATCACCAATGGCCGCTCATAGAAGATCCCAGGCCCTATGGAGATAGTGCTTCCGGTAGGAGCAGCGGCGAGCGCCTTCCCGAGCAACCCAAAGCATCCTTGAGGCTCTGAGCAAGTGACTTGCAACGATGCTTGGTTGCTGTTTATAGAGGAAGAGCCCACTATCCATAAGAGACTGAGAACACCAACCACACTGAGTCGCATAGCTAGAGTTTTCTCTATATACCACAAATGGGGACAAAAGTCAAGAGGGCTCACTTATGGATCGGCACCTGGGTCTTCTACGCACAGCTATAAGCCTAACACTAGCGAGCTGAACCAAACTCTCCTTGGGATATAGAGCGACAGGTTCTAGTAAATAGATTCGCTGTTTTCATAGGCGAGCGTGACGCTCTTGATTGTGCCTCAGTGCAAGCTCTTCGATCAGCCTTGGGATCTGCCGAAAATCGTCGGTATATGCAGCCGTGACTTTGATCAGCTCAGGGTCTTTGGGGGCAAACGCGATCGCCAGCCCAGCGATCTTCATCACAGGGATGTCGTTGAGATGATCCCCGACAAAGCAGACTTCTGTAGGCTCGAGGCCCTCGCGCGCACACAGCTCCACAAAATGACGATCCTTGGACCACATATAGACGCGCTTCTCGCACTCCCCCGTAAAAACCCCGTCGCGTACCACGAGGCCGTTGGCAAGATAAAAGTCCATCCCCAGATCGTCACAGATATAGCGAGCGATGTAGTCGAGGCCGCCCGTGAGAATCCCCAATTTATAGCGTTTTCTGAGCTGAGCTATGGTCTCGCGGGCGCCGGGGGTGTACGGCGGCGGCAAGATCGCTCTATAAATCTTTTCAGCAGAAAGCCCTTTCAACAGCTGCGCGTTGGCATCTATCCACTCCCAGTAGAGCCCTCTTTGAGGGAAATAGTGCTCCATCAGGCGATCCCACTGCTCTTTGAGCCCTGCTGCATACCCAATGGCGTCCCAGCTGCTTTGAAATGGCCCGTCGTACTGCACGAGCGTCCCGTCCATGTCGAAGATCACAGCTTTGATCGTCATAGACATTATTGTACTACACTCTTGCTCGGCCATGCCAGCCGTGCTACAATGCTTTTCAGACTCTTCTACAAGAAAGGAGCTTCTATGCCACTGTCGCTCACAGGTTTGCCCAGTGAGTTTCCGCGGAGGTTCGTGCCCGATACTATTGACCTTGGCGATTGGGATCAGATCAAGCCCCTGCTCGATGACCTCGAACATCGCTCGATCAAGACGGCTCCTGAACTCGAACAATGGCTGCTCGATAACTCAGAGTTGGGCGCCGCGATCGGCGAAGAGGCCGCCGTCCGAAGAATTCGCATGACGTGCGATACCGAGAACGAAGAGTATCGCAAAGCGTACTTTCACTTCGTGGAGAACATTCTGCCCAAGCTCAAAGAGTATGGCCATCGGCTCAACGTCAAGTACGTCCAGAGCCCGGCGCGCAACAGCTTGCCACGCCCACGCTACTTCGTCTACGACCGCAGTACCGTGAACCAAGTCGAAATCTTCCGCGAAGAGAATATCCCGCTCATCACCGAGACCATCAAGCTTTCGCAGAAGTACCAAGTCATCGCCGGGGCACAGACGGTGCACTTTGACGGCCGTGAGCAGACCCTCCAACAGATGGCGAAATACTTAGAAGAGCCCGATCGCTCGATACGTCAGAGCGCCTGGGAGAAGAGCGAGGAGCGCCGACTCCAAGACCGCGAGGCCCTCAATGAGCTTTACGATCAGCTGATCGCGCTGCGCCAGAAGATCGCCCAGAATGCGGGGTTTGCCAACTATCGCGACTATGTCTTCAAAGCGTTTGAGCGTTTTGACTACACGCCCCAAGAGTGTTTTCGCTATCACGAAGCTGTCGAGAAATACATCGTGCCGTTGATGCGCGAGCTGCAGAAGAAGCGCCAGCGCGAGCTGGGGCTCACTGACTTGCGCCCCTGGGATCTTGCGGTAGATCCGCAGGGGCGGCCGCCGCTGCGCCCCTTCCAGAGTGCTCAAGAACTCATCGCCGGCTGCCAAGAGATCTTCTCTAGGCTCGACAGCGAGCTGGGCGCGCAGTTCCGACGCATGGCCGAGCTCAATCTCTTTGATCTTGAGAGTCGCAAGGGCAAGGCTCCCGGCGGCTACCAAGCGACGCTCACCGAGCGCCGGCTGCCGTTTATCTTCATGAACGCCGTGGGGCGCAATGCCGATCTGCGCACAATGCTCCACGAGTCGGGCCATGCGTTCCACACCATGGCCACGCGCCATGAGTCATTATTGAGCTATCGCCATGCGCCCACGGAGTTCTCCGAAGTCGCTTCGATGGGCATGGAGTTGCTCTCAAAACCGTATCTGACGGTCTTCTACTCTCCCGAGGAAGCGGAGCGTTCGGCGCGCGAGCACTTGGAGGGGATTGTGAATCTGCTGCCGTGGGTGGCGACCATTGATGCGTTTCAGCATTGGGTCTACACGCATCCGGGGCACAGCGTCGCTGAGCGCGAAGCCTATTGGTTGGAGCTGCGTCGGCGCTTTGGCGGGATCGAGAGCTGGGCCGGCTACGAAGAAGCCCAAAGAAACTTTTGGCAGCGCCAGCTCCATCTCTATCTGCACCCGTTCTATTATATTGAGTACGGGATCGCGCAGTTGGGGGCGCTGCAGCTCTATGCGCGCGCCAAGAGAGACCCTCAAGAAGCCCTTCTAGCCTACAAGCGAGCATTGGCGCTTGGGGGCTCGCGTCCGTTGCCGGAGCTCTTTGCGGCGGCGGGGCTGACGTTCGACTTTGGCGAGAAGACCGTCAGTCAAGCGGCGGAGTTGCTGCGATCTGAGCTACAAATATAGCTCCTAGCCAATTCTACACATCTCCCGGCGCAGTGGCCAGGGGGGTCTTGACTAGGCAGGGGGGGGGGCGTGCTATAATTCAGCTGTGCCAAGCCCTGAGAGAAGGAGGCAGGGCAAGGTCTCCAGAGGGGCAAGCATGGTGGAGCCTCTCTGAGTAGAAGCCCACCTAACTTGTTCCCCCTTGCAGACCCTTGGGCTTAGTTATGCTGCTTGAGGTTAGCACAAATTGCAAAAGGAGGGTGCAATGAAAAAGCTAGCTGGCTTCTTAGCAGCATGTCTCTTGGTGCTGATCGGCAGTCAAAGCCCTATCATAGCCCAGACATTTACTAACCCGAGTTATTGCCCTAGAGAGTTTCCTTCTTTATCCCCTCTTTTAGAGATAACAGTCAACGGAACGCAAATTTCCCTCGAGCCTTTTTGTTACAGAGAGTTAGGAGATGGTCGGATTGAGATTGACCCCATTTGGATAAAAGCGAACATTATAGAGCTTGATGTCGGGATGGGGCTTCCTCTTCCACCAGGTGGTCAGGTATATAAGATAAGAGTTCATACAGAGGCAGCTCCAGCCTTTAGAAAAGCTTTTGAATTGATAAAGCAAAAAAGACTTGAAAGTTTCATCAAAACATTTGACGGCACTTTTGTCCCTAGGCATATAAACTGGAATCCAACGAAACCCTTAAGCTACCATTCCTGGGGTATTGCCATCGACCTTAACGCACAAGAAAACCCTTTGGGGGGTCCTGCTTCAAAGGGGAACATAAAGCTTTGGGAGGAGGCGTTCAAACCAGCTGGTTTTAAGTGGCTTGGGCCCGATTATGATCCCATGCACTTTGAACTTCCCGTGACTATAGTATCGTCATCACCAGCACTACCACCGCCACCAACGCCGCATATTAGTGGAGTAAGTCCAGATCAGCCCTCAGCTCAACCCTCTAGGCAATGGTTAACAGTGCTAGGTAGCGGTTTTGTTCCTGAGTCTCAGGTGATCCTCAGCATTGGGGGGAGTTTTCATCTTATCCCTCCCGATCGAACAAGATTTGTGAGCTCCACTCAAATAGATGTCTATGTAGGCCTTACTGAGCCTGGCACTTGGACTATCCAGGTGGTTAACCCAGGAGGTAGATACTCTAATACCTTTAGCTTCCAAGTGATACCAACTGTAGGGCAACCTCCCTTTGGTGCCCGTCCGGCTCCTTATCAGTGCAGTCAACCATCCCACTACATCTCAATGAGAGAAGCAGCTAATTATGCTTTGGCAGCAGGTTTCAGGGGGGAAGCTGCTGCTGTTATTGTAGCAATTGCCTGGGCTGAATCTGGCGGCAATCGTTATGCTTGTAATTATAATGCTGGTGATGATAGTTGGGATCGAGGAATCTTACAGATCAATGATCGTTGGCATAGAGAGATAACTGACGACCAAGCTTTCGACCCTGCTCTCGCTTTTCAGGCAGCATATATAATCTCGGGAGGTGGAACCCGTTTCACCGAGTGGTGCGCTTATTGGCGAGACTGCAGGAAAAGGGAAGGTGAAGGACAAGGGTCGTACCTGCGGTATTTAGATGCCGCGCGCCAAGCGATACAAGAAGAGATAACCACTCCTCCAGGCGACTCTGACCAGGACGGGATTCCCGATAGTCAAGATCGGTGCCCTTACGAAGCAGGTCCTAGCTCGAACGGTGGGTGCCCCCCAGCCCCAGTAACTGACTCTGATAATGACGGGGTTCCTGATGGTCAAGATGCTTGCCCTTACGAGCCAGGTCCAAGTTGGAATAACGGCTGTCCAGAGGTTCCCCGTCCCACAAATCAACCCCCGATTGCTCGGTTTATCTTCAGCCCCGTCAATCCCAGTATAGATCAGCCCGTTCGCTTTGATGCCTCCAGCTCTTTTGATCCTGATCCTGGCGATTATATCACCGAATATCGCTGGGATTTCAACGATGACAGAATCTTTGATGCTGACGGCCCGATAGCTTATCATACCTTTTCCTTCAGCGCCTCTTATCAAGTGACTCTGATGGTGGTTGACAGTCGAGGGGCAGCTTCTTTCCAGCACCAAGTTATTTCTGTTAGTGGATCTACTCCTCCGCCACCGGATACAGGACCGCCCCCACCGCCGCCACTGCCGCCAGTGGCTGACTCTGACAATGACGGGATTCCCGACAGTCAGGATCGCTGTCCCTATCAAGCAGGTCCTGGCTGGAATGATGGATGCCCAGTGCCACCATCATCACCACCACCGCCGTCATCAGGAAGTAAAACTATCGAGGCAGCCCTTGACACCAATGGCAACGGGATCTTAGATGATGATGAGATCCTGAGAGCGCTCCAATACTGGAGCTCCGGTGAGGAGGTCCCAGGCACCGATGGCCACACGATCGATGATGCGAAGATGCTAGAATTATTGAACATATGGGCTTCGCGCCGACTTATAAGCTCAGCCTCAGCCCAAAGCAGGTCAATACAGATAGGGAGAGCTGAAAGCTTGACAGTCAGAGAGATCAAGCTCTCTCCAAATCCTGTAAAGAGCACCCATCTAGCAACTTTCAGGGCTGAGGGCTCAGGGATAGCAGGGCTGAAAGTTGAGGTCTTCAATCTCGAAGGGATGAAGGTCTCTGAAGAAGAAGCATCCGGCAACACCTTGAGGTTTTATGCAGTAGATAACAAAGGCCGACCCCTGGCCAACGGGGTCTATCTCTACGTCGTGCGTGTGCGAGGCTTCGACGGGCGAGAGTACGTGAGCGAAGTCCGCAAGCTAGTTATCATGAGGTAGTAATGGGAACGATCCCGTGGTGTAGGGCCCTCTTGATAAAAGAGCAAAGCCTAGCTATACTAAATCGCTATGGCTAAAAAGCAGCGTACACGCCTTGAAGAAGGCTTGAAAGTATCTCTAGCCCAGCAGCGGTCCGGTCAAGTCTTCGGCCCCTTTGAGACCCCTCAAGAAGTTATGAAGTTTTTGGACGCAGCCCAGAAGTTTCTTGTTCCCCTTGAAAGGGCACTGCGCCAAGCCGCAAAGCTGGGGAGAGAGTACGATCCAGAGAAAATCTGCTGGCTTCTTGAAATAGAAGATACAACTCTTCAGAAAAAGTTGAAGCGCATCGCATAATCTCATGCTCGTCATCCGTCGGGTCGAGATGACTCCTCACTTCGTGCGCAGTTTTATCGCTATGCCACCGGAGATACAAAAAGCTTTCGGGAAGCAATTGGGCTTGCTCTTGAAAGACGCGACCCATCCGTCACTCGATCTTAAGCTCTAAAACCGCACACAGGGAATATGGCAAGGTCGTATTACTAGAGGATATCGGTTTTACTTCACGGTCGAGCAAGACCTCGCCACGCTGCATGAGATCACGGCCCATGAGTGATGTTGAACCGTCGCCACGGCGTCGCCCAGCGCTCCAGCAGCGTCAAGAGCCCAAAGAGCAAGACCCCTAGCCCAGCTAACGCGAAGATCGCCGCGAAGACGAGATCAGTCTTGAGCGTCGCGTTGGCGCGCAGCATCACATAACCCAAGCCCGCTTGCGCCCCCACCCACTCGCCGATCACCGCACCCACCACGCTGAGCGTGATCCCCACCCGCGCTCCAGAGAATATGAACGGCAATGCCGAGGGTAGCTGCACTTTGTGAAGTATCTGTCTTCTAGAAGCCCCAAAAATCTTTAAAAGATCAATGAGATCAGGGTCAGTCGCTCGCAGGCCATCTACGGTGTTCACGACGATGGGAAAGAACGCGATGAGCGCGGCGACGGTCACTTTGGGCCAGATCGTAAAGCCCAGCCACAGCTTCAGCAACGGCGCGATGGCAAAGAGCGGCATGTTCTGCAAGAAGATAATAACGGGATAGAAGACGCGCTCGAGAGTCTTGCTATAGAAGATCGCTAATGCGAACGCGAACGCGCTCACGAGCGCGATCACGAACCCCAAAACAATCTCGCCCAGCGTGACGAGGAAGTGCTCCGCAAGCAGCGAAAAATCCGAGACAACCCTCTGAGCGATCTGACTTGGCGGGGGGAGAATAAACGAGGGTACCCCGGCCAGCCGCACGGATACCTCCCATGCGACCAGCAGCCCCATCAACACCAACGCTGCTGGATGGATAAAGCGACGACTCAATACTTAGTTAGGGATCTCGACAGGGACAGTCAGACGTTACGGTCACTGTCACGTCCTTAGAGACGCTGAACGCCCCGTCGCTCACGGTCAAGCGAAAGACGAGCGTCGCCGGCTCTGCTGGCGCGAGAAAGATCGCATAAAGCGTCTCCTCACCGAAGAGCAGCACTGGCGGCCCTGAGATCTGATCCCAGCGATAGTGCAGGAGATCACCGTCGGGATCGGAGCTGTCAAACGCGCTCAGCAGCGCAATCTGATAGGGGGCGACGGTCTGATCGGGGTTGGTCACGGCTTGCGGGGGCTGATTGGCTCGCACATAGATGCGGAGCTCTCTGGAGACGCTCTCGTAGTCCGTGCGCGCGATGAAGCGAACTCGTAGCGGCTCTTCAGGCTTGGTGATGTGCTCTTCTGTTGGGGTGAACGTGAAGACCTGAACGGCCTCGCCCTGGCGCCAGACCGACTCAAACGACGCATTGTCTGGGAGCCAGGTCGCGATGAGTCTTGTGGGCACCCACGAGGGCAGGCTCTTCGCTTGCACCCAGACTTGGAGCGTCTGGCCCAGGCGCATGGTGCACGCGAGGGCGTCGCCATCTGGGGCGCACAAGGCCCACGGGCCAAAGAGCTCCATCGAGAGCTGCACGGCAGGCGCTTGGGCGTGGGTGGCCGACGGGACAACAGCCGACAAGAGAACGAGCGCGACTGCAATCTTGACGAGCTTCATAACTCCCCCTTTGCGTGATGATCGCTTGGTGGCTTATTCTAGCACAAAGGCGGGCAGGATGTCTATTTCAATCCGGCCAGGTCTCTTCGAGCCGTTCCATCTCTTTTAAGACATCTTTGATCTTCAGCTGCATGGTAAAGAGCGAGACGTCTATTTCAGCCCACTGCTCAGCGAACTCGTCGCTATCGGGGTCTTGGATGTGCCGAATGGCATCCAAGGCTGCTAGGTAGCGATGGCTATACTCGGCGATTTCATCCCATAAGGTTTCGACGACCTCTGCGATGGCTTGCGCTTGGGGGCTGTAGGTTATGAGCCCTTTTTCTGTCTTATACGTTGTTCGAGTCGCTCGAGGCGCGCTCTGAGCCCTGCGATCTGTTTTCGCCATCCCTGAGCAAGTATAGCCCGACTCTGTACCTCTTGGCAACTCCGTCCCCCTTGGCTTATAATGATTGCGAGGAGGATCCTATGGCTGTGGCAACGGAGATTCGCGCCCCACGAGGCACTCACCTCACGTGCAAGAGTTGGCTTACCGAAGCCCCCTTACGAATGTTGATGAATAACTTAGATCCCGAAGTCGCCGGAGACCCCGCAAATCTCATCGTCTACGGCGGCACGGGGAAAGCCGCCCGCTCGTGGGAGGATTTCTGGGCGATCGTCAACACTCTCAAAGAGCTCGAGCTTGACGAGACGCTCTTGGTTCAGTCGGGCAAGCCCGTAGCGGTCTTCAAGACCCATCCCGATGCCCCGCGTGTTCTCATTGCAAATTCGCTCTTGGTCCCCCACTGGGCGACCTGGGAGAAATTCAGAGAGCTCGAGCGCAAGGGCTTGATCATGTACGGCCAGATGACCGCCGGCAGTTGGATCTATATCGGCACCCAGGGGATTCTCCAGGGCACGTACGAGACATTAGCTTCGGTAGCGAAGAAGCACTTTGGCGGCTCGCTCAAGGGGAAGTTTGTGCTCTCAGCGGGCTTGGGGGAGATGGGCGGTGCCCAGCCATTGGCTATTACGATGAATGAGGGCGTCGGGCTGATTGTGGAAATCAATCCCGCCAAGATCGAGCGACGTTTGAAGACAAACTATCTTGACACGTGGACGCACGACCTTGATGAAGCCCTCGAGCTTGTAGAAGAGTATCGAAAGTCGGGGCGCGCGATCTCGATCGGGCTGTTGGGCAACGCGGCTGACGTCTATCCCGAGCTTGTGCGAAGAAATATCATCCCCGATGTCGTCACCGATCAGACAGCCGCTCACGACGAGCTGAACGGCTACGTCCCCGGCGGGATGAGCTACGATGAGGCGCTCAAGCTGCGCCGCGAGAATCCAGAGAAATATATCGAGCTGTCGTTTGCCTCGATGGTGCGGCACGTCCAAGCGATGATTGATATGCAAAGAGCCGGGGCGGTCGTCTTCGACTATGGGAACAACCTTCGAGGGCAGGCCCAGCGGGGCGGACACCCAGATCCCTTTCAGTTTCCGGGCTTTGTCCCGGCGTATATTCGCCCATTGTTCTGCGAGGGGAAAGGCCCGTTCCGCTGGGTGGCCCTCTCCGGAGATCCTCAAGACATCTACAGAACAGATCAAGCGATTCTCGAGCTCTTCCCTCACGATGAGGCGCTCTGTCGCTGGATTAAGATGGCGCAGAAGCGCGTGAAGTTTCAGGGGCTGCCGGCGCGGATCTGTTGGCTTGGGTATGGCGACCGCGCCAAGGCCGGGCTCTATTTTAACGAACTTGTGCGCAAGGGCGAGCTCAAGGCGCCCATCGTCATCGGGCGCGATCACCTTGA
>Ga0079995_1081552_pt1 | contig 10450 bp, 15 predicted proteins | sample FaiFalFF_MnMetaG_2_FD_69198 | JGI IMG/M metagenome (GOLD analysis project Ga0079995, IMG submission 69198) | Freshwater microbial communities from Yellowstone National Park, Wyoming, USA - Fairy Falls C (FF_Mn_C) (SPADES assembly) (version 4) | ecosystem: Environmental > Aquatic > Freshwater >... | reverse complement strand
GGAACTGTCCGCGAGGTCGTCAGGGAACTGAGGGCTCAAGGTTTGAAAGTCGGAGCAGTTAAACTCCGAGTTTTCCGACCGTTCCCGCGTGACGAACTCGTTCGGGTTCTGGCAGGCGTTCAAGCCATCGGTGTCCTTGACCGAGCGGATAGTTTCTCGACGATGGGCGGTCCACTGTTCACTGAGGTCAAATCTGCCCTCTACGATGTCCTTGTCACTCAACGCCACACAACTGCCACTCAGTTCATCCCGCTTGGCGGACCGAAGGTCGTCAACTACATCTACGGGCTTGGCGGTCGCGACTTGACTAACGAGCATGTTGAGGAAGTCTTCAGGGAGTTGCTGGACATCGCTGCTGGCAAACCCGTTGAAGAGACATGGCGCTACTTGGGAGTTAGGGAGTGAGGTGAGCGATATGTCAAAGCCCAAAATCGTGCTCATCGGTTCGCGGACTTTGGGGCGAGGTGACGACCAAATTGGCGCGGTCATAATGACCAACTTCCTTCGCTTCCTCGCTGAACTTGAGCCGAAGCCGAAAGCCCTGATACTCTGGAACACAGGAGTCAAGTTGGCTGCCGATGATGGCGAACGAACCGTTGAAAAGTTGCAGGCTCAAGAGCACTTGCGCCAACTCCAAGAGCAAGGCGTGGAAATTCTCGTTTGCCAAACCTGCTTGGACTACTTCGGTCTGCGCGATAAAGTCGTCGTGGGCAAAATCTCTGGGATGAAGCATTTCGTCTCACTGCTGATGAGCGGCGAATATGAAGTCGTGAGCGTTTGAAAGGGGGCGAGGGAAGGTGGAGTTTTTTGAGGTGCTGAAAAAGCGATACTCGGTTCGGGCATACAAGCCCGACCCAATCAGCGACGAAACGCTGAAGCAGATTTTGGAGGCAATAAACTCTGCCCCGTCCGCTGGAAACTTGCAAGCCTATGAGGTCGTCGTGGTTCGAGACCCCGAAAGGAAGCGACAACTGGCGAGGGCGGCATGGGGGCAGTGGTTCGTTGCCGAAGCGCCAGTCGTTCTCGTGTTCGTGGCTAACCCTGAGAGAAACAGGTTCCGCTACGGAAAGCGTGGCGAGGAACTCTATTCCCTTCAGGACGCGACCATCGCTTGCACTTTCGCTCATCTCGCGGCAGTTGCTTTGGGACTTGGAAGTTGCTGGATTGGTGCATTTGATGACGACTCTGTTAGGCAAGTGATTGGGGCGCCGCAAGACATGAGACCAGTCGCTATCTTGCCGATAGGCGTCCCCGCCGATATGCCTGAGCCTAAGGAGAGACGCCCGTTGAACGATTTGGTTCACGAAGAGCAGTTGCGAAAATGAACCGAGGTCGTCAAATTTCATGAAAGAGGTGACGAAACATGCCGAGCGTGAAGGAATTGGCACAGAAACCTTTGCCCCTTGTTAGCGGGCACAGGGCTTGCGCCGGTTGCCCTTTGCCCATAGCGGCGAGGTGGGTTATGGCTTCTTCGGATAAGCCAGTAGTCGCATGCGTTGCAACTGGTTGTCTGGAAGTCACCACGACCATCTTCCCATATACGACTTGGAATGTCCCATACATCCATGTCGCCTTTGAGAACGCCGCTGCAGTGGCGAGCGGCGTTGAGGCGGCTTTGAGGGCTTTGAAGAAGCGAGGTCGCTACGATGGCGATGTCAATGTCATCGCTTTCGCTGGCGATGGCGGAACATACGACATTGGACTTCAAGCCCTTTCAGGTGCCCTTGAGCGTGGGCACAAGTTCGTTTTCGTCTGCCTTGACAATCAAGCCTACATGAACACTGGCATCCAGCGTTCGGGCGCAACGCCCCGCTATGCCCACACGACTACATCGCCTGCTGGTGATGTCCTTGCGGGCAAACCGCAGGGAAGGAAGAACATCATGGAGATTGTCGCAGCCCACGGAATTCCTTATGCCGCCCAAGCATCGCCGTCTCACTGGAAGGACTTCCTGCTCAAGGCTGAGAAGGCGTTTAAGGCTAATGGACCTGCCTTCCTGAATGTGCTCATCGCTTGCAACTTGGGTTGGGGCTTTGAGCCTATTGAGACTTTGGAAATTTCGCGCCTTGCCGTTGAAACTTGCTTCTGGCCGCTTTACGAGATTGAGAACGGCGTCTATCGCATCACTTACAAGCCACGCCACAAGTTGCCCATTGAAGAGTTCCTGAAGCGACAGCGCAGGTTCGCCCACTTGTTCCGACCCGAGAACCGACACCTGATTGAAGCCATACAAGCGGAAATTGACGCTCAATGGGAAGATTTGCTGCGGAAGGAAGCGATGACGGCGAAGAAGGAAGAAGCGAAAGCAGCAGCCTCCCCTTCGTGAGTGCTTTGCCGCCTTCCCTCGCTCCTGCGGGCGGTGGTCTCCCCGCCACCGCCCGCCCTTGTGAGATTGCACTTTATGGGTGACTCCTCTCCTCTCTGGAGGGGCGGGCTCCTGCCCGACCGAAAAATTTCGGCACGACAGTAACCGTGCCCTTCAAATTGTCGCTCCACACCCGGAACTCCTGTAGTTGATGGCGCAACTAAAAACAAACCATGCTACGGACTTTAGTCAGCGAAAAACTTACCCGCTCATGGAATTTCAGCGCTTGCGACCGCGCCCAGCAACTTGATTTTAGGGTTTCGCCCTCCAGAACACTAAGGGCTTAACAAAGAGCCTCCGGGAACTTTCGCCGCTGCCAGAGCGTTATACCGAAACGGCGCAAAATCTTGAAGGCAAGGAGGGATGAGATATGCGGCGTCTTTGCCTTTTGGGAGTAATTGCCAGCACTCTCCTCGTCAGCCTCTTGGGATGCGGTGGCGGAGACTCGGCGTTCGTTTCCGTGACGGGATCGTCCCGCGGTCCGGCGGTCGGTGGCAGCGGCAACAGCGTCATTGAAGATACGGTCGGTGATGTCGGCACTAATCCTGCCTTCGTGGACATCGTGAAGGCGAAGGTCACCCAAATCGGGCGTGACCAAATCGTCTTCTTCATGGAACTCAACGCCCCTGTTCGCCCCGATAATACCACCCTCTACGCTTGGTTCATTGACAAAGAGGGCGACAACGATGGTGTCCTGCATCCGGGCGACTTTTCGGTCAACTTGGTTTTTGACCCCGTGTCGGGCTTTTACGCCAACCTGACGAAGGCAGGGCAAGCAGGTCATCCCATTGGAGGCACTCCCTCTGCGACGGTTTTGCTGGACAATTTGCCCTTTGAGGTCAAAGGCAAAACCGTGCGGGTGATCGTCGGGCACGACCAATTGAAGGAATTGAGTGCCGAAGGATTGGATGCCTTCCGTTTTGCTTGGTGGGCAGTGACGCGCTATGGGCAGGTCACACCACCCAACACTGACCGCGCCTTCAATCCGCCGCTGCCAGGCACCGACCTTTGGGTTTACCGACAAGCCCCACCTGCTCCCTAAAGGCTGACGAGAGTTACAGGGGCGAGGGGCGGCAAAGCCCTTCGCCCCTCCTTTCAAGCATGGTCTCAACTTACAGGTGAACAAAGGCTTAAAGCGCCCTCAAGACAACTTTACCCCTCAAGTTCCCCGCAGTCATAATTTCCGCGTGGGTTCGCTCAAATCCTGAGGTTGGGTAGGTGATGGGAGATGGCTTGGGAGTTTGACCCGATGCCGTATGTCAATGCTCGCTACAACGAAATGCCGATGCTGCTTCGGTTTGCTGCCACGAATTTGAAGGAAGCGAAAAAGTGGCAGCGAAAGTTGCGACAGACGCTGACGAAACTTCTGGGAGGCTTCCCAAAAGAACGATGCCCTCTTGAACCGAAAGTTTTAGAGGTCAGGGAACTGACGACCCGCACTGACGACGACAGGCTCGTCCCTTACCGCCGAGAAACCATCACCTTCCAGAGCCGCCATGGCTTGACAGTTTTTGGCTACTTCCTCAAACCCATCTCCGACAACGAAAAAATTCCCGTCGTGATTTGCCTTCCGGGTCACGGGCGGGGCGTTGACGACATCGTTGGAATCAACGAGGACGGAAGCCTGAGGGAAAGGTGGGAAGGCTACCAACGGGATTTCGCACTTCAGTGCGTTGCGAACGGATTTGCTGCGCTCGCTATTGAGCAGTTAGGCTTCGGGCACCGAAGGGAAGAGAACGCGAGGCGGCAAGGGGCAGGTGTATCGTCTTGCCAACCACTTGCTGGCTCAGCGTTGCTTTTAGGCGAGACGATGGTGGCTTGGCGGGTCTGGGATGTCATGCGGGCGATTGACTACCTACAAACCCGAACCGATGTTGACAGCAAACGAATTGCCGTCATGGGCATTTCGGGCGGCGGCACGACCTCACTCTTCTCCGCAGCCCTTGACTCCCGAATCAAAGTTGCTGTCATCAGCGGCTACTTCAACACCTTCAAAGCCAGCATCTTCAGCCTAAGCCACTGCATTGACAACTACATCCCCGGCATCCTCAAATACGCCGAGATGCCCGACATCGCTGGGTTGATAGCCCCGCGTCCCGTCCATATTGAAAGCGGGACGAAAGACCCAATCTTCCCCGTTGAAGCGACGAAGGAAGCCTTTGAGCGGCTCAAAACTGTCTACGAGGTTTTCGGCGCTGCTGACAGAATATCGCTGCACATCTTTGAAGGCGAACACCAGTTCAACGGCAAAGAAGCCTTCCCGTTCCTCAAAAAGTGGCTTTAAAGCCTTTACGAAAGGAGGCGCAAGGCAATGCCGTTTCCCCAATTTGACCGTAGCAGGCTGAAACTCAAGCCTTTAAGCGAACGAGTTCACGACCTGACCATTGACAGTTTTTACCGCTTGGACGACCCGATCCCGCCCTTTGACCATCCTGCCCTTGATGTCATTGCCGAACGAATTGTCCGAGCGAGGCGGGACGGCGCCCCTGTTTTGATGCTGATGGGAGCCCATGTCATTCGGGCAGGCGTTTCACGGTTTTTGATTGACTTGATGGAGCGGGGCATCTTAACCCACATCGCCATGAACGGCGCTGGACCAATCCACGATTTTGAACTGGCATTGATTGGTGCGACGACGGAGAGCGTGGCGAGATACATCCGGGAAGGGCAATTCGGCTTGTGGGAAGAAACGGGATTGCTGAACGAAGCCATCAAGCGAGGCTACGAACAGGGTTTGGGCATGGGCGAAGCAATCGGCAAGTTCATTTTTGAAGGCGATTTCCCGCACAAGGACATAAGCATTTTGGCTGCTGGATATCGGTTGAAAGTGCCCGTGACCGTTCATGTCGGCATCGGCTACGACATCATTCACGAGCACCCCAATTGCGATGGCGCGGCTTTAGGCGCGACTTCTTACACCGACTTCCTCATCCTCGCCCACACTGTCTCGCAACTTGAGGGCGGTGTAGTGCTGAACTTCGGAACGCAAGTGATGGGACCTGAAGTTTTCCTGAAGGCTTTGGCTATGGCTCGCAATGTAGCCCATCAGGAAGGGCGAAGGATTGACCATTTCACGACAGCGGTCTTTGACCTTGTGGACTTGGGAGAAATCAGCGGTGAGCCACCAAAACATGACCCGCGCTACTACTTCCGCCCACTTAAGACCTTACTGGTTCGCACTGTCGCTGGCGGTGGCGAAAGTTTCTATGTTTGCGGCGACCACCGACTGACCGTTCCGAATTTGTATCGGCGAATTCTTGAGCGATTGTAGGTTGCTTGCTCCCCTACTGCTCTTGAACCATTCTCACACAAACGCCTCGCTCCTCAAGGTAGCGCTTGATGTCGGCGATGCGATATTTGCCGTAGTGGGTGATGGAAGCAATCAGCGCCGCTTCCGCTTTGCCGATGGTCAACGCCTCGTAGATGTGTTCCAAAGTTCCTGCTCCTCCTGAAGCGATGACGGGAACTGGAACTGCTTCCGCCACCCGTTTGGTCAAACCGATGTCATAGCCTGCTTGAGCGCCATCGGCGTCCATGCTTGTCAGCAGAATTTCCCCAGCCCCCAACTCAACGGCTTTAACAGCCCACTCAATTGCATCCAATCCCGTAGGCGTCCGACCGCCGTGAATGTAGACTTCCCAATGGCAGTTCTCTTCAAACCGCTCGTCGCCTTCAAAAGGTTTCGGTTCGCGACCAACTCGTTTGGCGTCAATGGCGACCACGATGCATTGGCTGCCGAAACGCTCAGCAGCTTCCCGAATTAGGTCGGGGTTTTGCACAGCAGCGGTGTTGATGCTGACTTTATCGGCACCTGCCTTGAGCACCTCTCGGATGTCTTCAACAGTCCTCAAACCGCCGCCGACGGTGTAAGGGATGAAAACTCTTTCGGCAACCCTCGCTGCCAGTTCAACGACTATTCGGCGCCGCTCAGCCGAAGCCGTGATGTCCAGAAAGACCAACTCGTCAGCGCCCTCGGCGTCATAGTAAGCGCCGAGTTCAACGGGGTCGCCGGCATCGCGAAGTTGCAGGAAGTGCGTCCCCTTGACAACTCGCCCGTCCTTGACATCCAAGCAAGGGATGATGCGCTTCGCCAACATCTTCATCACCTCAGCCCAATTTTCAACCGACCAAGCAGACGAAGCCCTTGAGGTATTCGCTCTCGGGAAAGTTTAGCAGTATCGGGTGGTCACGGCTCTGGCTCAGCCTCTCAATGATCAAGACTTCCCGCTTAGCGTCAAGGGCAGCCTCAAACAGGACTTGCTGGAACATTTCAGGGCTGACCATGCCCGAGCAAGAGAAGGTCACGAGGAAACCGCCGGGCTTCAGCAACCTCATTGCCAGCCAGTTGATGTCCTTGTAGCCCCGCAAGGCGTTGGGCACGGTTGCTTTCGTCGGTGCAAACCTCGGCGGGTCAAGGATGATGGCATCAAATTGCTCGCCCTCATCGCGGAACTTTCTCAAAACTTGGAAAGCGTTGCCTTCCAAAGACTGAACTGCCCCAGCGAACCCGTTGATGGCGGCGTTCTCTTCCGCTAACCTTAGGGCTTCAGCGGAAGTGTCAAGGTTGATGACATGCTTTGCTCCTGCCCTCAGTGCGTAAACGGCGAAACTGCCCGTGTAGGAGAAAGCGTTCAGAACCCGTTCGCCCTTCAGATACGGCTCCGAACGGAGACGGTTTTCGCGTTGGTCAAGGTAAAAGCCCGTTTTGTGCCCGCGCCAAACATCAACGAGGAATTTGAGCCCGTGCTCGGTTATGGTGACTCGTTCGGGCGGAGGTTCGCCCTTAATCGGTCCGACGCGCGGCAAAAGTTTTTCCCTGAGCCTCGTGTCAAAATCGCTCCGCTCAAAAACTCCTTTCGGCTTGAGCAACTCCATCAAAAAATCGGCAAGCAAATCACGCCACTTGTCCATTGCGGGCGTGTAAATTTGCACAACGACGAAATCGGCATAGCAGTCGGCAATTACTCCGGGCAAGAAATCGCTTTCGGCGTAAACGAGCCTGAAGGCATCTGTTTGGTCAGGTATGCCCAATTGTTTGCGCCTTTGCCATGCCTGCTGCAACCTGTTCCAAAGCCACTCTTCATCAAGCCGCTCGTCCGGTTTCCAAGTTGCGATGCGGACGGGCACTTCCGATTGAGGGTTGACGAACCCGCGAGCCAACCAAGTCCCGTCTTGGCTCACAACATCAACGATGTCGCCCGGTTGAACTTTGCCCTCAATTTTCGCTACCGAACCGCTGAAGAGCCATGGGTGGAGTCGTTTGACCGCATCCTCACGCTCAGGCTTGACAATCACTTTTCCTGTCGGTTCTCCTTTTGGCATGCCGATCACCTATGCAGCGATTTTGTCGCACTGTGGCAAACTGATGACTGTCCCATTGGGAACAACCTTTGCGAAAGGGGATGGGCGAAAATGGTCGGAGTTAAGGTCACGCCCCAAGAGAAAAACGCTTGGCTAAGAAAACTTTTGGAGCAACCGGGCATCATTCGCAGTTTCGGCGCCCACGATGTTTTCACAGCAATGCTCGTTGAGCGGGCAGGTTTTGAAACCGTTTTCATCGGCGGTTTCGGAACTTCAGCGAGTTTGCTGGGTTTGCCCGACATCAACTTCCTGACCTTGAGCGAAATGGCAGATGCCGTCCGAAGGATGGCTCGCCGCTTGACAGTCCCGTTAATTGCCGATGGCGACACTGGACACGGCGATGTCCACAATGTCGTCAGAACCGTTGTTGAGTTTGAATCGGCTGGTGCGTCGGGAATCATCTTGGAAGACCAAGTTGTGCCGAAAAGGTGCGGTCACTTTGAAGGCAAGCAAGTCATCCCCGCCGAGGAGATGGTTTTGAAACTGAAAGCAGCACAAAAAGCCCGAACGGATAAAAACTTCGTCATCATTGCCCGGACCGATGCCCGTGAAGTGCACGGTCTTGAGGAAGCCATTCGGAGAGCGAACATGTATGGCGATGCTGGTGCTGATGTCGTCTTCATTGAAGCGCCGATGTCGGTCGCCGAACTTGAGGAAATTGCCAAGCGCGTCCCATACCCCAAGTTCGTCAACATGCTGACGGGCGGGAAGACGCCCATCCTGACAGCGAAAGAGTTGGAGCAAATGGGCTACAAAATCGTCGTCTATCCCATTGACACTTTGTTGGTAACGGCGAAAGCGGTGATGGAACTGACAAAGGCGTTGATGGAAACGGGGACGACTTTGGCGATGCGGGACAGGATGATTGCCTTTGACGAACTCAAGGAGATTTTGGGCGTTGACGAATGGCTTGGCTTGCGGGACGCCCTCAAAGCCTGAACGAACGAAGGTAGGTGATGCCCGTGCGGGTGCTCGTAGCCGAGGACGAATATCTCGTGCGGGAAGAAATAAAAGCGTCGCTGACCGAACTCGGGCACATAGTCGTGGGCGAAGCGAGCGACGGCGAGACAGCCTTGAACTTGGCAAAATCCGTCAAGCCCGATGCTGCCGTTCTGGACATCAAAATGCCTGGCAAAGACGGGATTGAAGTTGCGAGGGAACTTGTCAAGGAGGGAATTTGCGCGGCGGTGCTCCTTACTGCCTATGCCTTGCCCGAGTTCATCCAAAGGGCTAAGGAAGCGGGAGCGTTCGGCTTCCTGACCAAGCCTTTTGACCCCAAAGCCTTAGACGCTGCCCTGCAAATAGCCGTCGCCCGGTTTCACGAGTTCAGGAAGTTGCAAGAAGAAATCAGCGAGTTAGAGGAAGAGTTGGCGACAAGGAAACTGGTGGAGCGGGCGAAAGGTTTGCTCATGAAGCACTACAATTTGAGCGAGGACGAAGCCTACAGGTTGTTGCAACGGCGAAGCATGGAAACTCGCAAGCCAATGCGAGAGGTCGCCGAGGCTGTGCTGATGACCCTTGAATTGCTGGAAGAGCCGAAAGCAACTAAAAGGAAGCGGTGAGGGTGAAGGGGATGCGAATCCTTTTCGTCTCGGAATGCTACCATCCGGTCCGAAACGGTGTTGTGGCGGTCATTGACATCTTGACGGAGCAACTCAAAAAGCGCGGGCACGAGGTCGTGATAGTCGCACCCAAGCACCCGAAAGCCAAAGGTGACCCTGAATGGGTCGTTCGCGTCCCTTCCTTGCCGAACCCTTTCTACCCGGACTATCCCGCAGCCATCCCTTGGGCTCGCCAACTGCATCAAGCCATTGACACTTTCAAGCCCGACATCGTTCACACCCACTCGTTCATGTGGCTTTCCCGTTTTGCGCTTCGCCACGCCCAGAAGCGCAGCATCCCCGTCGTCACAACTTTCCATACCCTTGTGACCGAATACTTACACTATGCGCCGGTTCCGAGGTGGATTAGCCTTCCTTTCATCGCCCGATGGGTTGAGTCTTTTTGCAACAAATGTCAAGTCGTGATAATCGTCTCGCCCATCGCCGAAACTTTGCTCCGCTCTTTTGGCGTCAGGACGCCGATTGAGTTCATCCCGACAGGGATTGATGCCGAACAGTTCGGCAAGGGCAACGGTTTCCGCGTTCGGAAGGAGTTGGGCATCCCCGCAACGGCGAGTGTGCTGCTCTATGTCGGGCGGATTGCCAAAGAGAAAAACATCGCTTTCCTGCTTGAAGCCTTGTCTCCCGTTTTGGCTGAAAGGTTGCGGACTTATCTGGTCTTGGTCGGCGATGGTCCAGAAATGGCTGCGATGAAGGCTAAGGCAAAAAGTTTGCCGGGCGGGGAGAGAATCATTTTCGTCGGCAGTCGCCCGAGAAGCGAAATCCCAGATTCGGTGAAGGTGGCATCCGATACTTTGTCAAAGACGGCGAGGTCGGCTTTGTCGTCCCACACGATAAAATTGGGTTCGCAAATGCTGTCAGGACCTTGTTGGACAAGCCACATTTAAGGATGGCTATGGCTGAGCGGGCACGGATGTTCGCGATGCAAACTTTTTCCCTGTCATCCTGCGTGGACAGGCTTGAGAGCCTTTACCAAAAGGTCTTGGCAAAAGAATTTGAGCGTGTTTGAAAGTTGGGCGGGGAAGGGTAAACATGCAACGACGCTGCCGATAACTTGGAGGTGTCACCAAGTTGGCGACCTTTTGTCGGCACTGCGGCAACG
>Ga0079995_1063951_pt1 | contig 10463 bp, 7 predicted proteins | sample FaiFalFF_MnMetaG_2_FD_69198 | JGI IMG/M metagenome (GOLD analysis project Ga0079995, IMG submission 69198) | Freshwater microbial communities from Yellowstone National Park, Wyoming, USA - Fairy Falls C (FF_Mn_C) (SPADES assembly) (version 4) | ecosystem: Environmental > Aquatic > Freshwater >... | reverse complement strand
GTGGATGATGTGGAGGCGATGGCGCAAGCGATTGTTGCAGCACTGAAAGGTTCCAACCCACAAGTTCCAGAAGCGTGGCTGTCGCAATTTGCTGTGCCGACGGTCGCCCATCAGTACCTTGAAGCGATACTTGGGACAGCGCACTCCCTGTAGAGATATCATTCTGGGTATGGTATAATACAACTATGCGACCTCGATTGGCGTTCTTTTTGCCAAGCTTGAGCGGCGGTGGCGCAGAGCGAGTCATGGTGACGCTTGCGAACTACTGCGTGAAGCAAGGTTTCCCAACTGAAATGATCGTGGTCAGAGAAACGACAACTTACCTAAACGAAGTTGACCCCGCTATTCCCGTTGAATTTCTTAGACCCAAGCGACGCATCCAAATCACGCCGCGTCTGGCAAGGATTATGCGGGCGAAACGGTTTGACGCTATGCTTTCCAGTCCACGCAACTTTCCGCCGCTGTTGGTCAAGCAAATGTGTTTTCTGCCCACGCGCGTAGTGATACGAGAGGCTTCGACTAATTCTGTTGCTCTCAAACAAGTCAAACGCCCCTTCAAGGAGCTAGTCGCCATTCGGCTAGGCTACCGTTTTCTGTACCCATCTGCAGATGCTGTTGTCGCTCCATCCCGAGGTGTGGCGGGCTCCCTTTTGCAATTGTCTCCTATTCCCATACAGAAAGTTCATGTGATTTACAATCCCGTTGTGTCACCAGAGTTGTATGAGAAGGCTGATGCGCCCGTTGAGCATCCCTGGTTCCAGCCCCACCAGCCGCCTGTGGTGCTGGCAGCGGGGCGGCTGGTCGCGCTCAAGGGCTACGACACGCTCCTGCGCGCCTTTGCCCGTGTGCGTCAAGAGACCCCCGCACGCCTTGTTATCCTCGGCGAAGGTCCTGAACGCCCGAACTTGGAGCGGCTTGCGGCAGAGTTGGGCGTTGCTGCCGATGTGGATATGCCCGGCTTTGACCCGAACCCGTTTCGGTATATGAAGCGTGCGGGGGTGTTTGTGCTGTCGTCGCGCTACGAGGGGCTGCCGAATGTGCTGATCCAGGCGTTGGCGTGTGGGTGTCCTGTGGTGAGTACGGACTGTCCGAGTGGTCCGTCGGAGATTTTGGACGGGGGTCGGTACGGGGCGTTAGTGCCTGTGGATGATGTAGAGGCGATGGCAGGTGCGATTGTGCGGGCGTTGTTGGGTCAGGTGGCTCCAGCGCCGTCGGCGTGGCTGGAGCAGTTTCGCGTGGAAGTGGTTGCCGAGCAGTACCTGCGCGTTATGCTGGGGCAGACGCCGTAGGTTGCTCGGAACCTCCTGACTGTCCACTTGGGGAAGGCATTTCCAATTGTCCCGTGCGCTGCCAGTGGAAGGCGAGTTCCGCCAGCGACCAGAGCAGAATCACAGGCAACACGGGCGGCGAGTCGAGCGGACCAGAGTGGATGGCGTCGTATCCGATTGCGGCAACTGTGCCTGCTCCGACACCCATCAGCAAAGCGCGCGTGAAGGGATGATTGACCGCAAGAAACGCCTGTGCAAGACGCAGCAAGCCTGCCAAAAGGGTGAGCGCAAGCAGAGCGACGCCAATCAGCCCAATCTGCGTTTGTCGCGCTAGCCACGGAAAGTGCATGTTAATCTTTTCAAAGTATACCTGCTTGAATCTTGCAGGCGAATAGCCCTTTGCGGTCAAAGGAAGATAGTAGCCATAAGGCTCTTCCAGCCCTCGGCCAATCAGGCGTTCAAGGGGCGTGAAGCGCGCGATTTTTACTTCCCACGCCTCTTTTTCGCGTAGGCGAGCTTGGTAGGATGGGTCGTTTCGCGGGTCGCCGCCGTAGGCATAGTTGCGCTGCCAGCGTTCCACAGCTTCGGCTACTTTCTGTTGCACAGCTTGGTTGAAGCGAGGCTGGAGCATCCCCACGCCAATTAGCAGTGCGGCTACGCCCAACACGGTGAGCTGGCGCATGAGTACCGCAGGAGGTTTCCAAAGTAAAGCAAACGGCAACACAGCCATTAGCGCTGCCCACAGCGCACGGTTTTTCGTGATGAGAACACCGTATACCGAAGCTGCGATGAGACCAACGGCTAAAACATTTCGCCAGCCGCTCAAATAGCCTAAACTGTAGAGCGCGGTAAACAGCGCCATCACCATCAGATACATTACCGCTGGGTCCTGAACCCGATAACCCTCCGCAGTCTCTCCAGCAGCGCGGATCTGGAACACAATCTTCCACGCTTCAGGCAAAGGCGAGAAATACTCCCAGATAAGAGTCAAAATCCCCAATCCAACCACAACGCCTACAATGGTCAGGATTCGTTTGCAACGGTTCAGGTCACGCATAATCACGATGAGCGGCAGTATGCCAATCCAGAGCATGTGTGCGTCAAAGTGGCGAATAATTGCTGGACGATAGTATCCCAAGATGGCTTCTATATTATCTGCTCGTACCTCGTGGTAGCGGAAAATAAAGATATACGCGACATGGAGCATATAGTAGCTCCAAAACAGCAGCACAGTCATTGTGAGCCAAGTAATCACACGAGGACGCTGCTCTTTTGGAATCCGCATCCATTCGTAAACGGCGCGCGCAGAAACTATCAGCAGGAACAGAAGAATGATTGTGCGCTCTCCTGTGCCGGGCAGGGGTGTCGCATAATACATTGCGTTCACGATTAATCGGCTGCCTGCAATAATAAACAGCGCTGCGCTCAGTTCTGGAATGATCCACGCTAACGGCGCGATTAGGATAAGAATTCCATAGGCGATCGCTCGATTCTCTTGCCCCTGCAGGAAGAAGTAGAGGAGCACCGAGTTTGCCAGTACCAACGCCAGTAGGGTCAGCGTAAGTGCCCAGCGCTCTTGGTTGAACCACTCCAATACGCGCAGCGCCCTTCCGTGCGCCCACTCAATCGGAGCCAGCCAGAGATTCGCCCTGACTCTGTCTGTACGAGCCAATCGGATTGCCATCGACTCTATTATAGCATATCGTAGGGCAATTCCTCACCCCTCTTTTTCTGCTTCTGAGCAGAGCCGTCGGATGTCTTGCCGCCGACGGCGCACGCCTCTGAGCAGTCCCCGCAGCCGAGTCCGCCAGGGTAAACGAAAGCCGAGACTTTTGCGCAACACGAAGGGAAACGGGTCGGTATATAGCGAAAAACGAACCCAGTAGATTAGCGCGTCCTCGATCTCATCCATCGGCACGCGACCGTCCTGCAAGGCGCGCTCGATAAAGAAAGCGTAATACAACGCCATCCCACGCGGATTGCGCGAGAGCGTCTTGAACCGATTCTTCGTCACCCCATCCTTGAGATACTCCTTGTAGCAAAACACCTCGTTGACGAACAGAAGTTTGTGCCTGTCGAAACCGAGCTGATGCCACAGGTAGGACGGCATGATATACTTCTCGCCTGGAATTTGGGGAAATCGGTATTGGCTGATGATATCGGTGCGCACGGCGCGTTGCTTGTCTTTACGGCAACGATGCACAAAGTGCATCTCGATGCGGTCGGAGACCATCGGGCTTTGCGGGAACGGCTCGCCGATGATTTCGCCCGTGTCCATGTCGGCGCACAGTCCCTCTACCCCAACAATAGGCGTGTCGGGGTAGTGTTGTTGGGCGTAGTTCCACCACCGCCAGAATCGTTCCAGCGCGTCGTCGGGCATCGTGTCGTCTGAGTTGATGGTAGTGAACAGAAACCCGCGCGCGTGTTCAAAAGCGACATTGAACGCGATGTGCCTGCCCTGATTCTCTTGGCGGAACACACGCAGCGTGAACGCGCCCTTCGGCTGGTAAGACTGCAGGTAATCGTAGGTGCCGTCCGTGCTGCCGTCGTCTACAATCAAGAGTTCGAAGTCTTGGAAGGTCTGCGCCTCCATGCACTCCATCACGCGCGGCAGCAGGTGTGCCCGATTGTAGGTCGGCACGAAGACTGTGAAAGTATGCCTTGCATTTTGTTTCTCACTCATTGGTGCGCGCCCTCCTGCCTAAGCCGTTCTCGAGCAAGCACGCGGCTCGCGAATCGGTCGGATTGCCATCGAGATTAATTATGGCACATCCCGCGTCCAGATGCACCCTGCTTCGCTCCGAAAAGCACTTCCATGTAGGCGCGACAGACCACGGATTCGTCGAACTGCTCGATCCAGTCGGCAGGTGGATAGCGCGCTTCCCCCTGAAGGACTTTCAGGATACTTGCCGCGAGCGCGTCCGCATCGCCAACGGGCACGAGATATCCATACGCGCCGCCGTTTAGGATTTCCGATGGTCCGCTGGGGCAGTCGGTGCTGACCACGGGGCAGCCGCACGCCAACGCCTGCACCAATACATTCGGAAACCCCTCGTAGATGGAGGACATCGCGAACACCTTCGCACGCGCCATGTAGCGGAACGGGTTCGGGTCGAAGCCAGGCAGTGCGACGCATTCAGATAAGCCTAGTTGGCGCACAAGCGTCTCCAGTTGCGGGCGCATGCTCCCCTCGCCCAGAATCAGCAAGTGCGCCTCGCGCTGCGCCTGCACCTTCGCGAAGGCGCGAATGAGGGTTGCGAAGTCTTTCGCGCGCTCCAGCCTGCCGACGCTTAGAACCACAGGCGGCTGCCCAGCGGCAAACCACGGGTGCCGCACAGGCGCTTGCGCGTGTTGGCGAATCCATGCCAACGGGAGCGGGTTCGGAATGCGGCGAATCTTGTGGGGCGGGATACGAAAGTTGGCGGTGAGGTCATGCTGCATACCCTGCGACGAAGCCACAATCGCGTCCGCCTTGGGGTAGATGTAGGGAATAAGCCGCCCCGTCAGCCGTTTGATCCGTCGTGGATTTCGAAGCAGGGCTTGCGATGGCGTGCTGGCTTCGCGAACCACGACCCGCGCGCCGATTCTCGCAAGTCGCGCCGCCGCGATTGCCAAAAAGTTCGCCTCCACAAGCGTGGAAAGCACCGCGTCTGGGCGCACACGCCGTAGCAGGTGTGTGAGCGGCAACAGTGTGCGCAGTGTATTGCCCGTGTTTAGGCAGTGATAGTCCACAGCGGGCGACAGTTCGGCGCGGTACACCTCCTCCGCCCGCGCCGTAACAAACAGCACTTGCACGCCGCTGCAGGCGAAGTTGTTCGCCAGCGTGACCATCACGCGCTCCGCGCCGCCGCCCTCCAGCGCGGGACAATACATCAGCAGCCGCTTCCCTTCCCAAGGAGGAGGGGTCATATCACTACTCCACCCGCACCGTGAAGCGCAAGGTTCCCTCGCCGTTCACGGGCACGCTGGGCACAATCCACACCAGTTGCCGCCCCTCCAGTCGCGCGGTCGGGCTGCTGCTGACCAGCGTCATGCCGTCGGGCAACGGCACGCTGATGCGCACATCGGTTCCCGCCGCTGTGCCCGTGTTGCGGTAGCGCACGGTGAACTCCACCGTCTGCCCTGGCAGCACATTCGCTTGGGCAGGCGATAGGCTGATTGTAATCTCAGGCGCGGCGTAGAACACCAGTCCAGTTTGCGGCGGCACTTGCACCTGCGTGCCTGCGCGCACCAAGTTCCGATCCCAGTCGTAGTAGTCGCGCGGCACGGTGTAGGTGTAGGTCGCGTCGTGGCGCGGGTTCCACACCACCACGCCGTTCTGGTACTCGCGCACGAACAGCCCGCCGACGATGATGTCGCCGTTGAGAATCTGGAAGTTGCCGCGCGGCAGCCCCAACGGCACGAACAACTCGGGCGGATAGTAGCCGTCAGGGTACTGATCCTGCTCACGACGCGGGTCAATCTGCACAAAGGTGTTGTCGTGCTGCACGATTAGGCAGCCCGCGATGGCAAAGCGCAGCTTCTGGCGGCTATCGGACGCGCTTAGCCATAGAGTGGGCATGAGGATAGATATTTTGTCTGGGTTCTCTGAAACCAAGCGTATCGTATTCCTGAGTCGTCCGTAAATCCAGTATTGAGGCATCCTAAAATCATTCGCCGTTCCGTAATTGTCAACGGTTGTCAGTCCTCGCGTCGGTCGCGCATGGATGAAAGCGTGCTCAATCAGAAACCCCCCAATGTATGGGAGGGTGGCAACGCCAGGCGCGTCTTGCGAAACGCCTGGGATGCCGCGCAGCCAAAAGCCCGGCGCCCATGCTACATTCGGCACAAAGCGCGGGTAGGAGCCGTCGGGGAACCGAAACTCATCGCGCAGGCGACTGCCCAGATACTCTGTCCAGCCCACAACCGCCTGCACCCACTGGTCGTTCGTCGGGTAGTTTGGCGGCGCGTAGCGATTCGGACCGACGCGCATATCGTAGTTGTCCAGGTAGATGTAGCGCGGGCGTCCGCACCGATTCAAAAAGTCGCGCAGGCTCTGCCACGCCCGCTCGCGTACATCTGTGCGCCCAATATCTACATAGTAGGTGTCGTCGAACAAAATCCACTGTCCATTCGAGTCCCGCAAAAACCAATCGGAGTGGTTGTTTTTCACATCATCATAGTTATATAGATCTGCATTGTGTCGGTAGCCTCTGGGTACCGGTGTCGCAGGCATGTAGCAGTAGGGCATCCAAAGCACATCGGGATAGTGATGCGCGAGGGTTGCAGCGACATCTGGAGTGCCCACGACGGCTCCTATTGCTTGATCTAAGTAACGGTAGGGATCGCGGTTTCGGTAGAGGTATGTAAACGCCAACCGTAGCCCATTCGGCAGACGGTTCGTGCGCATCACAGTGCGGGTGGAGATGGCTTGCGCCTCGTCGATCCAGAGCGTGCCCGACGCTGCGCCCTCACTTGCTTGAATCTCTATACGCAGCGAGAACTGCGGCGCGCCGCTGGCGTCGCTCTCAACGGGCACAACCGCTGACAGCTGCCGCCAGCCGCCTGTGTCTTGCCTTGTGGCCGGCAGCAACTCGACTCGACGGGAACCTGTATATACATAAACCGTGTAGGAAGCGTTTTGGAACCCCTCTGCGCGGAGCGCAAGACGCACCAACAGCGGCTCGCCTGTGTTGGGCTTGTGGTGCGCAGCAAAATTGACGCCAACAAAAATAGCGAACCTTCCTGCACTGCCTCCCGACCGTTGCAGGCGCACCCGCTGGCTGGCAGCCCCTGCAAAGCGAATGGCTGTATCAAGGCTCAAGATTGTATGCTCAGGCGCGATTCCCTCGTGAAACATTGCCCAGCCATCCGCGCACCCATCTTTGTCGTAGTCCAGTTCACAACCTCCTGCAGACGCGAAAAAGTTTAGCGGCGCACTCTGCTGCCCACACAGCGCCGCGCATAGTCCCAGCATCGCAAGCCCCAAGATACCCTGCCGTACCATAGCCCATCTCCCTTCCAAGGTGTTCCATATCCGATACCCCGAACGCATGAGGATTATACCTGCTTTCGAGGTATAATCCTTTCGTGCGTGTGTTGATGATCGGACCCGACCTCGATGTGCCTGGCGGCGTCTCCGCCGTGGAGAAGGTCATCCTGCAATACCCCCCGCCTGGCGTTCAGGTGGACTTTCACCCCACGCTGACACGCCATGGCGCGGCTTCGGCACTTCAAGGACAACCCATTCGGTACGCCGCACAAGGCGTTAGGAACCTTCTCTCGTTCATCGCACTTTACAAGTCGCTTCAGAACAAAGCAAATAACTATGACCTGTTCCATGTCCACATTTCCACCAGGGGAAGCACGCTCCGAAAGTATATTGTGTGCCGATACCTTCACAAAAAAAAGCGACCCTATGTTTTGCACAATCATGGTTCAGGCTATCGGGAATTCTATGCTCGGCTACCCGCACGCTTGCAACAAGAGGTTCGACGGCTGTTCCTATCTGCCTGTGGCACAATCGTGCTTTCCGAGTGGTGGTTGCAGTTCCACCGAGAAATGCTGGGAACCGAACACTATCCCCTATGGGTGCTGCCCAATCCCGTAGAGTTGCCTGCTTTGGAAATGGATGCTGCAGAGTTAGGTGTTATGCTCCTTTTTTTGGGGCGAATCGGCGAGCGCAAAGGGGCTAATCGTGTGCTGCGAGCGATGGCAAAGCTGCCCGATGCGGTTCGCGGTAGGGTGCGCCTCTGTATGGCGGGTGATGGGGCGGTCGACGAGGCATGCGCGTTGGCGGAGCAGTTGGGGCTTGCCTCGCAAGTGGAAATTCGCGGCTGGATTGCGGGCGCGGAGAAGGAAGCGTGGATGCGGCAAACGAATGTGTTCATTCTCCCCTCGCGCAACGAGGGGCTGCCGATGGCAATGCTGGAAGCGATGGCGTGGGGCAAAGCGCTGATTGTCAGCCCTGTCGGGGGCATCCCAGAGTTTGTGACGGACGGCGTGGAGGGCTTTCTCGTGCCGCCTGACGACATCGACGCGATTGCCGACGCCATCCGCAAGTTGGCGGAGAACCCCGACCTGCGCGTGCAGATGGGGATGGCGGCGCGCAAGCGCGTCGAACCGCTGGACATCCAGAACTACCGCATACGGCTGGGCGAGATTTACCGTGAGGCGCTGGGCTGACCTACTTCCGCGCCCAGCAGTAGACGGCGGGCGCAAGCACCGCGCGTATCGGACGCCAGCAGATAAACCGCAGCACAACGCTCGGCAGCCGCCGCCCGTACTTGAACCACAGGTAGTCGCTGGTGAGCCAGGTCACCTCGCGAAAATAAGGGCGTAGCATCGCGTCCAGTTCTGCTTCGGTGAAGCCCGCATGCGCGCCGTACTCGTTGCGGAAGCGCCCTTTCAGGCGCATCTTCCAGTCGGCGAGGTTCCAGCGTACCTTCTCGGCGAGGCTGGCGCGCGAGCCGATATAGCCTACCAAGCGCGTGCGGTTCGGCGTGCCACAATAGAGATACCCGCCCTCCCGAAGCACCCGCGCGCACTCGGCAATGCTCCGTTGCGGGTCGGGCACATGCTCAATCACATGGTGATAAAACACCGCATCAAACGCGCTGTCGGGATAGTCCATCGCGCAGGCGTCGCCGAGCCGAATATGATACCGCTCAGTCTTCAGCTCGTTCACCTCGGGGTCAAGCTCTATATCGAATCCTTCAATGTAAGCAGGCAGTGCCTGCGCCAAATCTATCACCTCTTTGCCCGACCGACCACACCCGACGACCAAGATGCGCCGCGCGTCGGGGAGGTGTTCCTTGATGAGCCGTTGGAAGTGCCCGCTGCCTTCGTGAATCATGTCGCCTCTCCAACACCTGCGGGCATTATACCACATCCTTTGTTCGGGCAGGATAGCGGCGATGTGTGAACCGTCACCCCCGCCCAAATCAAGCACCTTGTCTTCTGGCGACACAGGCAGGAGACGACGAAACATCTCGCCTCTTTTCGCGCGCGCCTTACGAGATGCGTTTAGGACAGCCCGCTTCAGTAAGCTCCGCACGCTCACGCTATGTCTATTCGATTCTTCTGAACAAGTTCCTACACATCGCGAGGCACACTTTCCTGCAGTTCGGGTTGCCTCTATAGTCGGTTGCAAGCAGTGTGCCCTTGACGCCTCGCATGTGGTATAATACAGTTGACCGTCATGACCAATTCGAAGTTTTGGGCGCTTTGCGGGATAGTTTTGCTAACTGCACTGCTGCTGCGTTTTGGAGCGGTTCTTGCTGCGCGACCATGGAGCGAGCAGTACGTGCGCTTATACCTCATTCACGACCCTCAAGTGTACCACGATCTTGCCGTAATTTTCCAAAAGGATGGAATCACAGAAGACTTCAGGAATACCGTTGCCATTTATGCGCCAGGATATCCTATTCTACTCGGCATCGTTTACAAATTGTTCGGGGTAAATCTGATGCCACCAGTAATATTGAATGTCCTGCTCAGCGTGATCACTTGCATAGTATTGATGGTAACCACGCGCAAGGTATTTGGCGAACGAACTGCTATCATCGCAGGATTACTATTCGCGTTGCATCCTCACAGCATCCGATTTTCAACCATACTGTATAGTGAAACCTTGTTTATGCTTATAGCCTCTATTTTTGTATTAGGGCTTCTGTATATACAACCGCTTAATAAGAAGTGGGTCTGGGGAGTTGTAAATGTCGCTTTGGTAGCTTCTCTGGGCGCCTTTTCGCGTATCAGCATGCTCTACTTTTCCGTCTTGGCAGTTCTGTGTTGGATTATAAGCAACAAGCCGAGTTGGCGCTTGGCTCTACGACAGTTCTCTTTGTTTGCTATCATGTATCTAATCTTTCTAAGCCCATGGATGATTCATAATAAGCTCCATCATGGCACCTTTCGTCTCAGCGTGTCGGGGGAGTACAATCTGTTAGCTTTGGTTGTTGCTAGCGCGAAAGCTGACGACATTGATACCTTCCATGTAGTGAAGAACGAGTTGCTAAAAACTGCTTATGAACGGGCGAAACAAGACGGTGTCAACAATATTTTCGAAATGTCAAGGTATTTTTTAGATTTAGCCGTTGAAGAGATCTCCAAAGATCCATCAAGGTTTCTTCTGGCGCAGATTAAAGGGATGTATAATTTCTGGTTTCGTCCAGTTCAAGCAAAGTCGTCGCGAGTTTCCGAATTGCTTCAAAA
>Ga0079995_1063926_pt1 | contig 10465 bp, 8 predicted proteins | sample FaiFalFF_MnMetaG_2_FD_69198 | JGI IMG/M metagenome (GOLD analysis project Ga0079995, IMG submission 69198) | Freshwater microbial communities from Yellowstone National Park, Wyoming, USA - Fairy Falls C (FF_Mn_C) (SPADES assembly) (version 4) | ecosystem: Environmental > Aquatic > Freshwater >... | reverse complement strand
GCGCGGGCGGGGCCTGACCGAGCGGTGCGTGCGCGCCGCCGCCCGCCGGGGCCGCATCCCCGGCGCCTGCGGAGCCGCGGGCGGCGGCCGCGCCTGGCTGTTCCGGGAGGCCGGGCTGGCGTGGTATGCCGGCGCCCGGCGTCGGGGAAGGCCTGGAGGACATGGAGGGGGAGATGAATGACCGGCCGGCTTTTTACGACTTCTTCGCCGGAATTGGGATGGTCCGGCTGGGCCTGGAGCCGGAGTGGCGCTGCCTGTGGGCCAACGACATCGATCCCCGCAAGGCGGAGATCTACGCCGCCAACTTCGGCGGCGACGTCTTCCGCCTGGGGGACATCGCGGACGTCCGCGGGCGCGAGCTCCCTGGCCATGCGGATATGGCCTGGGCGTGCTTCCCATGCCAGGATCTGTCCCCGGCCGGCCCTCGCCTGGGGATGCGCGGGCCGCGCAGTCGGGCCTTCTGGGAATTCATTCGGATCCTGAAGGAGCTGGCCGCCGAGGGGCGGCGTCCCCCGCTGGTCGTCATCGAGAACGTCGCCGCGCTGCTGCGGCCGGAGAGCCTCGCGCCCGTTTGCGAGGCCCTGGTCAGGCTGGGGCTGAGGCCAGGGGCGCTGCTGATCGACGCGCGCTGGTTCCTGCCTCAATCGCGGCCGCGGGCCTTTGTCGTCGCGGCGGAGGAGGGGCCGCTTTCGGCCGCCGCCTGGGCGCGGGGGCTGGCCGCGGACAGGCCGGATCCCTTCTCTCCCTGGACGCCCCCGCGGCTGCTTCGGGCCTTCGAGGCGCTGCCCCGGAGGCTGCGGGAGAAGTGGGTCTGGTGGCGGCTGCCGCCGCCTCCGGAGCGGCGTCCTTCCCTGGCCTCGCTGCTGGAGCTGGAGGAGGCGCCGGAGGACGCTCCCTGGCACCCGCCCGAGGAGACCCGCCGCCTGCTGCGGATGATGGCCCCCTCTCACCGGCGGCGGATCCGGGAGGCCCAGCGGGCGGGGCGGCGGACGGTTGGAGCCCTGTATCGGCGGATGCGGGACGGAGAGCAGCGGGCGGAGATCCGGATGGATGGGCTGGCGGGCTGCCTGCGGGCCTCGCGGGGCGGCTCCAGCCGGCTGATCCTGATGGTCATCGAGGGGAAGCGGATCCGCTCCCGGCGGCTCTCCGCGCGGGAGGCCGCCCGGCTGATGGGGGTTCCGGATGGGTTCCGGCTGCCGCCGCGCTACGCCGACGCCTACAGCGCGCTGGGGGACGGCGTGGCGGTCCCCGTCGTCCGCTGGCTTTCCCGGCATCTGCTGCTTCCGCTGGCCCGGGCGAAGGAGGCGGCTTATGCCGGACATGTTTCCCCCTGAGAAGCGCCGCGAGATCATGGCCCGGATCCGCTCCTCCGGCATGCGCCCGGAGCGGAGGCTGGGGGAGCTGCTCCGGGCGGAGCTTCCGGGCGAGGAGATCGTGGAGCGGCCGCCGGATCTCCCGGGCCGGCCGGACTTCTATCTTCCGCGCCTGCGCCTCGCGGTCTTCGCCGACGGCTGCTTTTTCCATGGCTGCCCTCGTCATCTGCGCATGCCCGCCTCCAATCAGGACTACTGGCGCCGCAAAATCCGGCGGAACCGGGAGCGGGATCGCCGGACGCGGCGGGAGCTGCGCCGGCTGGGGATCCGGGTGGTCCGGGTGTGGGAGCATGAGCTGAAGGGGTCCGCCGCCGCCGCCCGGCGCAAGATCCGCCGCGCCCTTCGTCGGGCGGAAGGCGGCCGCGGCCGGGCCCTTCATGCCTGACGATCCTCCGCAAAGCCCTCTTTATTCGCCTGTCCTCATCCTCCTGTCCTCCTCGCCCTCTCTCCGCTCGCCGCGCTCCAGAGGATGGACGGGGCTTGGCCTCTCGCGCGTCCCTGGCGGCCCGGCAGCCGTCCCTCCAGGGATGAGCTTCCCCCGCCCATTGATTTGACAATCTCCGCATTTTAATGTAATACAGTTGCGCATCGCATTATAAGCGAGGGGCTTGACAATCCCCCGCGCCAGGAGGGAGAGATGCGGCAGGCGGAAGACCTCTCTCGGAAGGAGGACGGGGCGGCAGGGATGGAGGAGATCGGGCGAGTCGCGTATGAAAAGGGGGAAGGCCCGACTTACGACCGCGCGCCGGTGGTGGCCAGCAAGCCGGTCCAGCCATACGAGCCGGTCGTGATCGAGGGGCCGGGCGGCCCAGGGAGCGGGGAGCGCCTTTGGATCTACGGCCGCGTGGTTCAGGGCATCGAGGTCAACTACGAGGCCACGCCGGAGCGCCTGCGCCGCCGGGAGGCGTACGACCTCGGCCTGGAGGCCCGACGCGAGGACTCCCCTGACCTTTTCCGGCTGCTGTCGGTGGAGATCCTTGGGGCGCTTCGGGAGCGGGGCGACGGCCTGGAGGCTCTGGAGCCGGAGATCCTCCCGGAGACGGGCGCGCGCGTCTTTCGAATGCCGCCGCGGCTGCTGGAGGCGGCCTTCGGCCTGCCTCGGGACGGGCTGGACATCGGCCGCGTCGCCGTCGGCCTCCGCGCTCCCTTCCGCCTCTCCCGCGAGGCCCTGCCTCGCGGCATCGGCATCTTCGGGCGCCCCGGGACCGGCAAGAGCTACGCCGCCGGCGTGCTGATCGAGGAGATCCACAAGCTGGGCATCCCCTCTTTGATCATCGACGTCAACGGAGAGACGATAGGGGCGGCCAGGAGGCTGGGGGGCGTCACGCTGGAGCCGGGGCGCAGCTTCAAGATCCCGCTGCGCTACCTGGAGTTCTCGGAGCTGGAGGCGCTTCTGCCGAATCTCACCGAGGTCCAGAGGGATCTCATTTCCGCGGCCTTCGAGGAGCTGCTGGAGAAGGACGAGGATTTCGGCGTCGAGGATCTGGCCTCGAAGATCGAAGAGATCGGCGGGCAGCTGCAGGCGAGGCTGGACGCCGTCGGCCGGGCGGTCGCCAAGGTCCGCCGCCTGGGCCGGGATCCTCTGGTCTGGAGCGGGCGGAGGCAGGCGGGGGCGGCCGTCGAGCCGGAGGATTGGGCGCGGCTTTTCGCCGAGCGGCGGGTCGTCAACATATACATGGGAGGCCTGACCCAGGAGCGCCGCGACATGGCGGCGGCCGCCCTCTGCCGGATGCTGCAGTCCTATCGGGAGCGGAGCCTGATCCCGCCCTTCGCCTTCGTGCTGGACGAGGCGCACGCCTTCGTCCCCTCGGGCGGATCCGAGACCGCCTCCCGCCGCGTGATCCGCAACTTCATCCGCCGGGGGCGCCATCTCAAGATCGCCTCCATCCTGGTCTCCCAGAGCCCGGCCGGCATCGATCGGCAGGTCCTGCTGCTTCTCAACACCCGCTTCATCTTCGCCCTGGACGGCGAGGACCTCCGGGCGCTGTCCGGGTTCCTCGCCGACGCGCCCCAGGAGCTGATCGACCGCATCCCCAAGCTGCCGCAGGGGACGGCCGTCGTCGCGGCCGGCGCGGAGATCTGCCGCCACGTCCTGCCGATCCGCTTCCGCGAGCGGCGAACGCCGCACGGGGCTCCCACCCCCGACTTGGCCGAGGAGGCCCGGAAATGGCTTGAAGGCGAGAGCGAGAAGGGGAGGCGCGCATGACCGGCGAGATGGAGCATTGGCTTGATCTGGAATTCGAGCGGGAGCTGGCCGGCCGCATCGAGGCCCTCCTTCAGGCTGCGGGCCCTTCGGGGATGACGATGGACGATCTGGCGCGCGCCCTTCGCGGGGAGGGATGGCGGGCGTCGGATCGGCGCCTTCACCGCATCCTCCGCGCCCTGGAGGAAACGGGCCGCGTCGCGCGGAGGCCGGAGCCCCGAGGGCGCGGACGCCCCCGAGTCCGCCTGGTTCATGCCAGCCAGGCTTCCGCCGAGGGGCCGCTGGGCCCCCTCTTCGACGCGGCGCCGCGCTTTGTTCCCAAGGACGCCTCGGAGGACTATCGGTCCGTCGTCATCCCCCCCGAGGAGCTGAAGCGGCTGGAGGAGGAGTACGGATGGATCGCGCGGGTCGGCCTGGACCATCTCCTGAGGGATGACGCGGCGCGGGCCCTCCGGGAGGCGGCCCTGGATTTCGCGCGCTCCGATCCTCGCCGGCTGCTGCTGGACATGGCGCGCTGGGCGATCCGGCGCCTCCGGGAGGCCCGCCGGGGGCTTCTGGAAGCCCTCCGGCAAAAGGACATGAGCCGCGCCCAGGCGCTGAGGGAGGAGCTGGAGGAGCGGGCGCGCTTCGTCCGGCGGTATTTCATGGACCTGTGCGGCCTTCGTCCCCCCCTTTATCCCGGGGACGATGGCTGGGCGATTCGGGTCGAGATGGACGTCCAGAAGTGGCGGGACCCCGAGACGCCGGACGATGAGCTGTTCAGCCTGCGCGAGGAGGCGGCGCGGAAGGAGCTGGAGCGGCGCGTCCTGGGCGAAAGCGTCGTGGAGCTCGCGGATCTCAAGGGAGCCCCGCCCGTGGAGGCCTTCGCCGCCACCGACGCCTCGCGGGGAATCCTTGTGGTCAAAATCCGCGGCCGCGGCGCGTACGAGCAGCCGGAGGAGGTGGAGATCTTCTCCTCGGCGGCCTCCCTGCAGATCCTTCTCAAGGGCATGCGGCCGCCCCCTCTGCTGGACTTCGAGATCGACCCGGAGGCGTTCCGCCGCTGCGACGAGCTGGAGGCCTTCCGGAAAGGCCTGGCGATCTTCCCCCAGGCGGCGGACTGGCTGGGCCTGAGCCGGGAAGGCCGGCTGAGCCATGCCCGGAGCGCGGCCATGGACCTTCGCCAGTATCTTCGGGATCTGGCCGTCCTTCAGGATCAGGTCCGCTGGCGGCGCCGCCCGTCCGGCTGGGCGCCCCGGATTCCGCAGATTCTCTTCCGCGACGGCCGGCTGCTTCCTTCGGACCATCAGATCGGCCTTTACGAGGACCGGACGCCTTACGGGGACTTGGTGCGCGAGCAAATCCGGGCCGCCGCCCTGGTCGTTCAGGCGCTGCGGATCGCTCCGTGCGTCTACATCGGAGTGGTCAAGGAGCCCGAGATCCATTTCCTGGCCCCCCTGGCCTTCTGGTTCGCCCGGGAGAGGCGGGGCGACGGGCGGGTCGAGGAGCGCATGATCATGAGGCCGCCCATCGGGGATCCCCTGGCCGCCTACATCCTGCTGTCCGAGGCCGCTCGGGCGGCCGGGGGCGGCAGGCGGCTGGCCATCTCCTTCCGCCTGATGCGCCGCTTCTCCGACATCGCCGAGCTCCGCCGCTTCTATCTCGACGAGCCCGACGGCCGCCGCCCGATCGATCCGGCCCGCGACGAGGACTGGGAGGAATACTTCCGGCAGTATGTGGAGACCCAGCGGCGCCGCTACGAGGAGGGGGAGATCCGCGTCCCTCCCCTGCCGCTGGAGGAATACGCGGCGTTCCGGGAGCTCTGCCAGCGGGCGGCCGTCCTGATGGCCTTTATCCTGCGCGCGGAGGGCGATCCGAAGCCGGTCCTGCTCCCGCGCTACGAGGCGATGATCGACCCCGCAAGGAGCGCCTCCGCCCAGTGGGAGCGAGCGCTGACGGCGCTGAGGGGATGGGCGGCGGATCGGGAGGCCTTCGGGCTGGACGAGGAGCATAACCCCTCCCTCCAGCGCCCTGATCGGGAGGCTCTGAGCATCCCCCGGATCCTGCCCCAGGTGGTCATCGACGCCCACCGGGCGGCGGCCTTCGCCGCGGAGGAGCTGCGGGACGCGACGGAAAGGCTGCTGCGGAAAGCCATTGGAGAAATCCAGCGGATCCTGGGGCGGGGAGGAGGAGCGCCGTAAGGACGCGGCGCCTGGAGGCCGGCTCCGCCGCCGTCTTTCAGGAGATCCTGCCGGACCGCCTGAGGGAGCTCGCCCGGGACGTCCGATCCGACGATCCGGAGGGAGCCGAGTTTCTGGAGACGATCCATCTCCCCCTGGAGGAGCGGGAGCCGGATCGGCGGCATGAGGAGGAGAGCGGCTATCGGCCTTGCATTCCGCGGATCGCTCGGGACGTGGACAAGGGTGCCCTCATCGCGGGGGAGGACCTGCGAGATCAGATTGTAAGCCGGATCGAGGAGATCCGGCGCCGCGCCCGGGCGGAGGGCTATCCGTTCTGACGAGGCATGCGGGAGGCTCGATATGGAAGCGGCGATTCGGTTCGATGTTCCGTTCGTTCCCGTTCACATGATCGCGAAGCAGTTCTACTGCGAGAAGCAGGTGGAGATGATCCTCCTGCGCGGGAAGCCGGAGGCGTCGGAGGCCGTTCGGAGGGGGCGGGAAGCCCATGAGCGGCTGCTGTCGGACGCGATCTCGGCCTCCGACGAGGAGATTCGGAGGCTCATCGCCCGGGGAGAGGCGGTTCTGATTCGGGAAATGCCGCTGCGCGCGGTCTTCCGCGGCGTTCCCATGGCGGGGCTCGCGGATGCCGTCTTCTTCCGGGAGGCAAGGCCCCTCTTATTCCGGAAGGCCCCTAAGGCGAGACATCTGCTTCCGGTAGGACTCCTGGGCTTCCCGGATCAGCATCTCCAGGCGGGCATCCCGGTAGGCCGGATCCTCCGGCATCGGGGGCAGAGAACGAACGAGAGGTGGCGGCGCCGTCTCCAGGGCAGCCGCCTGGGGATCCTTATCCTCCCAGGCCCAGGGGATGGGCGTGAACACGCGGGCCAGATCCTCGGGAGGCCTCATCCCCTGGCGGCGCATCTCGGCAACCAGGCAGCGGGCCAGATGGACCAGCCAGAGATCGAGGAGCAGATGGAGAACGTGCAGGCTCTGAACCTCCTCTATGTTCCCCCGGATCTTCAGGTTTTCCTTCAGGTTGTCCCACAGCCGCTCCACCCGGACCGCCGCCGCAATCATGTAATCCCAGAGTCCCGCGGGGATCCATTCGGCGCTCAGGGCCTCCCGAAAGCGCTCCAGGCGCAGACCCCTGGAGAGCCAGCCGGATTCAGGCAGTCTTCCGAAACGAGGATCCCAGCGGCGGAGATGATGCAGGTTCTCGTTCAGCTCGAGCAGGGCCGCTCGGAAGCAGGCCTCCACACGCACCCGCTTCTCCTTTTGGATCTCCTCTACCGATCGCCTCGTGGCCTCAGCCATCGCCTCCGTACTGAAGGCCAGCGACAGGGTGCCGGTGGCCACAATCCAGCTGGCGAAGAAGCCCCAGAATTCCACCACGCGTCCCAGAGTCAGCAGTTGAATTGCTCCAAGGGCGAGTGCCAGGACCACGAGTAATGCAATGATGATGGACACCCAATCTCTCATTTTCTTCAATCATCCCTCCGTCCGAACAGGCGTTTTTCTTTCTCTTGGATTTTGCGAGCCAGCTTTTTGTTGAATTCCCTCGCGTCATCAGCGTAGTGTGCTCGTCGATGACAATTGGGACAGATTGCGGCTACCCACTCTGGATGATCTGGTCCTCCATCGGAGAGCCGTCGAATGTGATGAACCTCCAGAAACGGTTCCCCTTCTGGTGTTCGAAAAGGAGCTGGCTGATCACAGGCCTCGCATTGTCCCTGCGCCCGCTGTAGGGCATAGCGGCGGATTGCCTGACTCCTCTGCCACATCCTTCTTCTGGCCTCTCGAGAATCAGCTTGCTCCTTTGCTCCTTGTAAGGCCACTTTCCGCAGACGTTCGAGGGGCATTCGCCTGAGCTCATTGTAACTCTCCCGAAGTTCCAAGTTCTCTTCCAGAAGCGTGGTGTCCAAGCTTTGAATAGGGGCTAAGTAAAAGCGAATGATCTTCCGGATGCGGCCTTCTTTGTCAGGGCCCTCCGCCCATTCGTATCCGATACATATCATCTCTCCTATGTAACGAACCCATCCTGGCCTGACCTGCTCAAAGAGATGAAGATCCTTGCCCTCCTCGCTATGCGTGGCAATCGCCAGATTGCCACGCGTCAAAGTCATATCCCCTTTCTGTCCCTCCCCGGTATACACGTAAAGGCCCTCTTCGGTCCATCCATCCTCATATCCATACTTCTGGCCCCCTGGACCGCTAAACAGAAAGATCACCGGATACTGGCTGGGGGTGCTGATTCCTCCTTGCCTCTGCCCACCGTATCGCCGATGGAGCTCCTCTCGTTGATAGACTTGACCAGGAACGAGATTCAGCATGGTGACCTCCTTAAACTACTTGGTTGAATCCCTTTATTCTCACCTCCTGTAGGAGGCGCCTTGCGAAGGCAAAGCATCACGGGCAGGAAACTTCTCCGATGGATCGGCTAAGGAGATCCTTCTCCCTCCAGCAGCCCCTTCAGGAAATCCCGAATGGACATCACCCGGCCCCTCCGACGGCACGGATACACCTCAGCCGGGATGCGCTCCTCTCCCCGATAGACCAGAAGGGCCGGCACCTCCCGGCCGAAATGGGGGCCGTATCCGCGCTGTTGGGAGCCAAAGATCTTGCGGATCCCACAATGGCTCCTTATCGCCACAGCAGCGGCCTGCTCATAGAGCGCCCTCCGCTTCTCCTCGTCCTGCTTCGAGAGATCCACCTCCTCCACATCGATCCCCTGCCGGCGCGACTCCTCCAGCAGGCCCGGGACCTCCTCCAAGCCCGCGTTCGCCTCTTCCCGGTCTTCCCGGACGGGAGAGATCCCCGAGGAGAAGCAGTAAACCAGCCGGCGGACCGGCTTCGGACTCTTCGCGCCCATCTCCTCCTCCTTTCTTCATCTCACCGCTCGCACCCGATCCCATCCTGATCCCCATCGAAGCGATGGGGATCCCCGTAGCGATGGTCCACCGGGAAGTTGCGATAGGGGATGTCCTTGCAGTCCAGATCCGGCGGCGGCGGCGGGATGCACACCGTGGGATAGGCCGGATGACAGTTCCCCGCCGGCGCCGGCGTCGGCGCCCGCGTCGGAGCCGGCGTCCGGGTCGGCCCGATGCGAGGGGCCGTCGGCGTCGGAGCGGGCGCCGGCAGACCCCACAGCCCCCGACCGGCCGAGCGGGCCTCCCGCTCCGCCGCCCGGAAAGCCTCCGCGCAGGAAACATCCGGCGGCACGGTCAGCGCCTGGGCGTAGCCCCCCTCCACCAGAGCGCGGTTGACGAAGACCTCCCCCGCGAAGACGTAGCGCAGAAGCCTCCCATAGCGGTCCGTCTCCGAGACGTCCCGCACGAGCCGCAGGGGCTTGCCCTCCACCAGCCGCCGGTTGGCGGATGCGGCCTCGGCGTAGAAAGCCTGACCCCGCTCCGGGGCATCGATCCCGATGTAGCGCACCCGGTAAGTCCGGCCTTCGATCTCCACCTCGATGGTGTCCCCGTCGAGGACCCGGACCAGCCGGGCTTGCTGCACGGGGCGGCCGGGCGGGACGCAGTCCGCCCCCGGCAGGGCCCGCAGGGCCTCGGAGTCCGCGGCGGGCATCGGCGTCGGCATAGGGAGAGGCGTGTCCGTCGGGACCGGCGTGGGGGAAGCGGGCGGCGTCGGAGTGGGCGCCGGCGCGGAGGGGAAGGTCGGCGCGGGCGCCGGCGTCGGGGCCGGGCTCAGGAGGGCCGCCGGGACGCTGCACAGCAGGCAGAGCCCGAACAGCACCGCTCCGGCAAGGAGCGCCCGACTCATCCGCCCCTGCCGCCTGCGGATCCGGCGGCCTGAGCGCTTTCTCATCGGTCGCACCGAACGGAAAAGACCCGCCATCTTCAGAAGACCAGCCCGAGGCAGGACACGCGGACCTCGCCATTCCGCGATCCACCGCACCCTACGAATTCGCCCGCGCGATTCCGTCCGAAGCGGGAGCCCCTCCCCCGGTCAACGATCCCGCATCCCGCACAGGCTGCAGGCGCAACCAGGCCACGTCCCGATCAAAGAAGGATCCGGATCTTTTCCCCGCGCAGGAGCTCCGTCCACCGCTCCGGACGCTCGGTGTGCACCGGGAGCAGATGGCGGGGCCGGAGACGGCGGACCAGCCTCGCCAGATCCTCCTCCGGAGCGTGGCCCGAAGTGTGATAGGGATTGTCCACCTCCACAGGATCCGCCGGAAGAGCCCGGAGGCTCTCCGGAAGAAGGCGGAAGTTCAGCTCGGAAAGCCACCGCATCAGGATCCGGAGGTCCAGGATCTGCTCGTCGTCCGCCCAGTAGCTGTTGCTGAAAATGTAAAGGCCCTCCGGCTCCAGGCCGGCGTGCAGCCGCAGGTCCAGGAGACGGTTGATCTCATAGAAGCCGAAGGCCAGAAGGAAGCTTCCCGGGTCCTTCGCCACCTCCTCGATGGTCACGCCCTGCAGATCGCCCTGCTCCCAGAGCCGCTCCTCCCACCCCTGCGTCTGCGCCCGGGTCTCCCGAAGGACCCGAACCCCTCTCCGCGCCGCCTCGTAACGGGGATCCACGTCGGACAGCGCCCACAGCAGATAGGCGTCCTTCGGCGTCACCACCAGCTCCCGGCCCAGATCCCGGGCCACCTCCAGACAGGACTCCAGGCGCTCCACGTTGCGAGGGGCGAAGTCCACCGCCACCGGAGCCCCCGGATGTTTCCGGATCGCCGCATGCAGGGCCTCCTTCACTTCCTCCTCGGTGCGGGCGCC
>Ga0079995_1051605_pt1 | contig 10465 bp, 5 predicted proteins | sample FaiFalFF_MnMetaG_2_FD_69198 | JGI IMG/M metagenome (GOLD analysis project Ga0079995, IMG submission 69198) | Freshwater microbial communities from Yellowstone National Park, Wyoming, USA - Fairy Falls C (FF_Mn_C) (SPADES assembly) (version 4) | ecosystem: Environmental > Aquatic > Freshwater >... | reverse complement strand
GCGAAGGGGGCCATCCGGTCGGCCTGGGCGACCAGGAAGGGGGAGCGGAAGCGGGGTTTGAAGACTTTGAGGGCGGCTTTACTGCCCTCACCCCCCGGCCCCCTCTCCCACCCTGCGGGAGAGGGGGAGGGTTCCAGGCAATACACGATGCCGGCCCGTCCTTCCTGGCCGTAGGGGATACGGGGGGCGGCGGGGTGTTCGGCGATGCGGTAGGCGACGCCGTCAATGGTCAGCTCATCGTGGACGTTGGGACGAAAGGACATCTCTCTCCCTCCTCATCGCTGCCGGATTTTGCGGACCCACTCCGCCAACGGCACCGGGCCCACCTGTGGATCTGCGATCCGAACTCGCACGGCCTGGCCCCGGCGGATGAAGAAGGCATCGCCGGGAGGAAGCGGACGGGACGGGTTGTCCACCGGAAGGTTGATTCGGAACACCTGATTGTGAGACGCAGAGCCCATCTGGAATCCTACCGGAGCGTTCCGCAAATGGGCAATCCACCCCCATGCGTTTTCCATATCGGATGTAGACCCGGCTACGATCATCGCGAAGCCCAGCTCGCGCCACCTCCTCAGCCCGCTGTTCAGGAGGTCCTTCGCGTCCGGCGGGAGCTCCGGATCCACCATCTCAAAGTCATCGATCACCATCAGGAGCGTGGGCCTGGCGTCCAGCCACGCCTGAAGGCGGAACGCGCCGGGGTCTTTCTGGCGGGCCTCGTTCAGGGCCGCCTGCCGCTGCTGGAGAGCCGTCTCGATCTCAGCCAGGGCCTGGGCGAAACGTTCCCCGTCGGAGATATAGCCGGTCTTCCGCTCCTGGGTTTTGCGCCCCTGGATATCCGCAATCGGCGCCCGCACGTGGGGGAGGTCGCTGAGCCCCAGCAGTCCGCTCTGGCGAAAGTCCACCAGGTAGAGCAGCAGGCGCTCCGGCGGGTGCCGGTCGGCCAGCGCCAGAACCCAGGACTGGAGGAGGGTCGTTTTGCCCGATTGGGGCGTTCCGGCCACCAGGAAGTAGGGGCCATCCCGCAGGTCCACCACGAACGGCTGGTCCGGGTCCTCCAGGTTGATGCAGAAGGAGGCCGCCAGCCCGGCGGGCGCGGGTTCCGGCCACCGATCCGCCGGAGCGAGGAGCTGGCTCAACCCGATGACGGCCGGGACCGGCGGGAAGGAGCGGGGGCGTCCTCCCGACCAGGCCCGGTCCATCGCCGCCATCAGGGATTTGAGGGCCTGTGTCCGTTCCACGTCCGTGTGGCCCTGAACCGGGAGCGCGGTCTGGAACTCCAGAAGCGGCGGGCCCTTGAAGAGGCCCCGGCCCGGCAGGGGCGGGGGCTCCAATCCTCCGGTGGGACCTACGGCCATGCTGTAGTCGCGGGTCGCCAGGTGGTAGGTCGCGGCCAGCGAGATGTTCCCCGCCAGCTGGGGGCGGAGTTCCGTGGGGTTGTTCATCGTCAGGACAAAGTGGAGGCCGTAGGGACCGCCGTTCCGGACCAGGTCCATTAGGAGGTCATCCAGGTCCAGGTTCTGGTCCTGGCAGGCCTTCCGGAAAGCGGCGTAGTCCCTGAGGATGGTCACGATGGATGGCACCGGTTTCCCGGAGAGGGCGCGATAGTCCTGGAGGGTGGAAGCCCCTGCCCGGGCGAACTCCCCCCTTCGGGTCTGCAATTCCCGGTCCAGATACCGGAAGAATCGCCGGAGGCGCTCGATCTCCTCCCCCAGGAAGACGTCCCCCACGTGCGGAAAGCCCTTCAGGGAGAGCAGGCGCTGGCCGCCGAAATCCACCAGGTAGATGTGGACCTGGTCTGGAGGATGGGAAAGGGCCAGGGAGGTGACCAAGGTCTGGATGAAGGTCGTTTTCCCGCTTCCCGGCTCGCCGAAGAGGACGAAGTGCCCTTCCGCGCCCAGCGGCAGACGGAGGGGGTCCTGGGCCTGGCTGGCCGGGTCGTCCATCTGGCCGATGATGGGAGCCAGCCAGGGAGCGCCCGGCCGGGCGTCCCATCCGGACCCGTTCCAGCCCATCTCCCCCCGCCGCAGTTCGTCCAGGAACACCATGGAGCGCAGGGGCGGGGAGAGGGGGCTTCGCAGCGGCTGCAGCCCCATCGCGTCCGCGGTCTCCCGGATGAGGCGGACCAGCGCGCTCATCTGCGTCTCTTCCCCTACCTGGAGGGGACGGAAGCTCCGCAGGGGCTTGCGGGTTCCGTCCAGCTCCACGATGGAGATGTCGGCGTGAGGGGCGGCCTGTCCCCGAGCGTAGCGGTCGCCGCCCCAGGCCACCTGGAAGGCGACGAAGCGATCGTTGTTGCCCACCTGCAGGTAGGCGCGCCCGACCTGGCTGCTGCTGATGTTCTCGTAGGCGTCGGGCCGACGCAGGATGTCCATGCTCGCCTGGCGCGATCCCATGCGCAGGCATATGCGGATGTTGATGTTATTGCGCAGTTCATCGGTGACCACCCCGGAGGGGTCCTGCGTGGCCAGGACGAGGTGGACGCCCAGGCTGCGCCCGGTGGCGCCGATGCTGAGCAGGCGTTTGGTCATGGCGGCCTTGTCTGGGCTGTTGCGGATCATCTCGGCGAATTCGTCAATGATGACGAAGAGATGGGGGAGCGGCTCGGAGGCGCGCCCCTGGAGGAAGTCGCGCTGATACTGGTTGATGTTGCGCCCGCCGAGCAGGTTGCGCCGCCGCCGCAATTCGGCCTCCAGGCAGACGAAGAGGCGCTCCACCAGCACGGCCTGGGCGTCGGCCTTCTCCAGGTTGGCGAGCGTCCCCACGACATGGGGCAGGGCCTCCAGCCCCTGGAGCAGGTCGCCGCCCTTGTAGTCGATCAGGATGAAGTTCAGGTCGTGGGGGTGATGATGGGCGGCCAGCAGGGTGATGAGGGTCTGCAGGAAGCGGGTCTTGCCGGTGCCGGTGGTGCCGCCGACCATGGCGTGGGAGCCGTCGCCGCCGGTGGCGGTGTCCTGGAAGTTGAGCATGGTCACCCCGCCGCCGGCCTCGATGCCGAGCGGGACCTCCAGCGACTGATGCGAATCGCGCTTTTCCCACAGATCGCGGACGGGGAAGTCCTCCAGGCGGGGCGTTTTCAGCAGGGCAGTCAGCGGGACGCTGGCGGGCAGGTCGGCGATGGTGGCCGGGGCCTTCAGGCGGACCGGGGCCAGGGCGCGGGCGAAGAGGTCCGCCTGGGCAAGGTTGACGCGGTCGGGGCGGAAGACGAAATCCTGCGTGGGCGGGCCGATCAGGCGCAGGCGTCCGCTCCCGCCGCATTCCACCAGGGCGCGGCAGCCGGCGGGCAACGTTTCGGGGCGGTCGGCCAGGAAGATGCTGTAGGCGCCGATGGCGGCTCCCTGGGTGAGCAGCAGGTGGAGCAGCGGGCCGACGACGGAGGCATCCTGGCCGCGGAAGAGGCCCGGGTCGGCGAAGAGGAAGACGAAGTTCTGGGGGTATTCGGGCGGGGCGTCGCCGGCGGGGCGGTTGAGGGCGCGTTTTTGCAGGCCGGCGAATAGTTCGGTGAGCAGGGCGCGGGCCTCGTCGGGCGAGGCGGCGAGATAGCGGCGCTTGCGCTCGTCATCCCAGACGTGCGGCAGCCAGCGGATCCAGGCCCATTCGTCCACCTCGTGGGCGGGCAGCAGGGCGACCAGTTTGACCTCGTTGGGGGCGTGATGCGTCGCCAGTTGCAGCAGCAGGGCGCGGACGGTCTCGCGGACGGCGGCGGGGGGGCCGCTCAGCCCGGCCGCGCCGGCCTGGGCGAGCGGCAGGACGATGGGGACGCCGTCCACCTGGCGGAAGTCGTCCACCAGGCGCAGGGCCTCGTCGTAGAGGTCATCGGCCTCGCCGACGGGCGGGCGGGAGGAGGGGGGCTTGAGGCGGAAGGTGGCCGGCAGGGCGCCCAACCCCAGGCGCAGGTGGAGGAAATCGGGGTCGCGCGGGCGCTCCAGGCCGGAGGAACGCTCCCACAGGCGGGGCGAGGGGCGTCCCGTCCCGGCGCCGGCGCGGCGCAGGCACTCGTTGGGGTCGGGGTGCGGGTCCAACAGGGCGCGGCGCTGCTCGTTCGCCAGCGCCTCGGCCTGCTGACGCTGCTGGGCCAGGTAGGCGCGGTAGGTCCGGTCACGCTGGGCGATGCTGGCCTTGTATTTGTTTTGTTCGTTGAAGTAACTGATGATGCTCCATAAGCCGGAGCCGAACACCATCGGCAGGGAGAACAGCAAGAATGCGGCGTGGGTGGCCGCGAAGGCGATGCTCAGCCCCAGGCCGAGCAGGGTGAAGCTGAGCGGCACCAGCACTGCCATCAGCGAGGAGGTTGGGCGGGCGGGCTTGCCCGGCGGCGGCTGGAGTTCCAGTTCCGCCGTCGGCGGGGCGAGGTAGGTACGGGGAGAGCGGTGGAAGAGGGGCGCCAGGGTTCACCTCCTTATGGCTTACGGCGCCGGCGACCAGGCCGGCCACTCGTCCCAGGCCGGGTTGTTGGTCAGGCGGGTCACCCCGCTGCCATCGGCGTTCATGACGTAGATTTCAAGGTTGCCATCGCGGTTGGAGACAAAGGCGATGCGCCTCCCATCCGGCGACCAGGAAGGGACCCCATCATAGGCCGGGTTGTTGGTCAGATTTATCTGCCCACTGCCATCGGCGTTCATGACGTAGATTTCCCGGTTGCCATCGCGGTTGGAGGCGAAGGCGATGCGCCTCCCATCCGGCGACCAGGAAGGGAGATCGTCCTCGGCCGGGTTGTTGGTCAGGCGGGTCACGCCACTGCCATCGGCGTTCATGACGTAGATCTCCCAGTTGCCATCGCGGTTGGAGGTGAAGGCGATGCGCCTCGCCTGTGCCCGCGCGGTGGCTGTGGCCTGGGCAGCCCGCTGCTGTTGCACGTTCACACCATATACAAGGGCGGCAAGCAGGGCAAAAACAACCAGCCCGCCCAGCACCCATCCCCAAGGGCGTTTGCGGTAGGGTTCTTCCCTTATCCCCGGCCCCTCCTCTGCAGGAAGAGCGACCCTTACCTCCTCCACAGGGAGAGAAATAGCCCTCTCGCCCAGGCCCTCTTCTATGCGAGGGGAAATAGGGCGGGCGCGCGCCTGCACATCCTGCACCATCAGTTCGATTTCCTGCGCCAGGGAGCGCAGGGAGGGGTCGGCCCCGGCCAGTTCCAGCGCCTGGCGGTAGAGTTCCAACGCGCCTTCCAGGTTGCCTTTGTCTTCCATACGCCGCGCTGCCTGCATGAAGGCGCGGATTTCGGCGGTGGCGTCCACGGCGGCGCTCTCCTGGGGGGAGGTTGGTTGTTCCCCGGCGGTCGTTTCTGCGGCCGGGGTGGACAGGCTGAAAGCCTGTGCGACGGGGTGCTCCGGCAGGGCGACCAGCCACTCGCCGAAGGTGGGGCAGTCCAGCAGGCTGTCGCTCCGCCAGGCCCGCTCAAAGAGGCGCGCGACGTTGCTCCCCCAACGCCGCTCCAGCGCCGCCATCAGCGTGCGATAGCGCGGGGTGTCCTGCTGCATCTCCTGGGGGTCAAAGTAGCTCTCCCCCCAGGCGGCCTGCACGACCTGGGGGTCGCACCAGCCCAACATCTCCGCCAGCAGCACCGCCCCGGCGAAGCGGTCGGCGGTCGGGCCCCACAGGCCCTCGCGGGCGGTGCGGTGGGCGTAGCCGGAGGAGCCGCTGGGCAGGGCCTCCGGGCGCGGCAGGCCGGGGGCGTAGAGGCCCTCGACGTCCACCAATTCGACTGCGGAGGGTGGGCGGTAGGCGGTCTGCGGTCGGCGGTCTGCCGTCTGCTGCGCCAGCATGGGCAGGAGGACGTTGGGGCCGGAGAGGTCGCAGTGAGCGAGGCCGTGTACTTCCATACTCTCCAGCACTTCGGCGAGGGCACGGGCCAGGTCGAGGGCTTGTTGTGGGGTGAGGGGGCGCTTTTCGAGCATCACTTCGGTCCAGGTGGGGCCCTCGATCCAGGGCATCAGGACGGCGTAAATCAAATCCGGGTGCTGGCGGAGCAGGTCAGCGTTTTGGGCGCGGGTCAGCACGGTGCGGCGGCAGACGGTCAGGCCGGGCAGGTCGGCGAAGGCGGCGAGTTTCTCGGCCTGGGAGACGAGGGCGGGGGTGCGGAAGCGGGCGCGGAAGACCTTGAGGGCCATCGCGCCCTCACCCCCGGCTCCTCTCCCGGTGGGAGAGGGGAGTAGTTGATAGACAATCCCGGCGCGTCCTTCCTGGCCGTAGGGGAAGCCGGGGGCGGCGGGGTGCTCGGCGATGCGATAGGCGACGCCGTCAATGATCAGTTCGTCATGGACGTTGGGGCGGAAGGACATCAGCGATACCTCCGTTCCATCAACAAGAGCAACTCCTCTCTCAATCCTTCAGGGGAGCTGGGGCAGATGCGAATCCGTCTTTCGACCGGTAGCAGGCGAAACAGCCAGGTGCGCTGGGGACCGCCCAGCACCAGACAGCCGTAATCCGAGACCGGACCGTGTTCAGTATAGTCGATGCGAGCGAGGCTGCCACGGAAGACTTCCGCCTCGCGGTCCTCCAATAATTCCCGGCGCAGAGAGGCCGGGAGATCGGTTGCCTCCGAAAGGCGCTCGAATTCTTCCAGGGGAAGTTCGCCGCATTCGTGAACGGCGAAGGAAGGAGAGATGCGAAAGAAGGCGGCCGCCTTGGCATGAAGGACTTCCAGGGAAAAGGACATCCGTTCCAGGCGATACCCGGCTCCCCGGTGGACGTGCTGCAGGACGATTCGGTCTTCCTTCACGTGAAAAACCCAGCGCTCCTCTTTGCCCTCCATCACGCGGGCGAAGCTCAGACTGTAATCGGGATGGGCGGCGTCCTGCAGCGTTTGGCCGAGGGATTCATCGAGGATCAGCGAGCCAGCCCTCCCCAGGCGGGCCAGATTTCGAGCGACCAAGCTGTGGGCAGCTGCCGAGAATCGCTCACGGACCACGTTTTCTTTCCACTCGATCCCATGTGTCTCCAGCCATGCCCGGAGCATGGACGTCTCCCCGATGAGGAGCAATCCCAACCCGAACTCTTCCACACTGAGCAAAAACTCTTGGCTCATCATGGCCTCCATCCATATCAGAAGCTTGGTTGTGGCGTTAGGGCGCTCTGTGATAAGTTCGTCACCCACTGATCGATCTGTTCAATGCTTTCACGAACGGCGTTTCTCAAAGCCCCTGCGGCGGAGGTCTGGCGCAGCCAGTCCTCCACGTAAGAAGCGACTACACCCCCGGCGATATATCCGGCGGCGGGCCCCAGCGGGCCAAGGACAGGGGTGAGCAACGTGCCCAGGGCTGCGCCGCCGAACCGGAACACCTTGTCGGTGACAATCGAAATCGCGCCATCTACCAGGATGGCGCTCACCACAGCCGCCCTTCCCTGCCCGGAGTAGGCGCGGTAGTCCTTGATGAGGATCGGGAGCAACCCCACCGCAGTCTGCAGGTTCGCCAGCGGGCTGAAACTTAACCGGAGTTCCTCACGCAGCCAGTGGCGGGCGAGATGCTCTGGCCGAATTCGGGTAAGGTGTGCCGAGAACCCAACCCATTCTTTCAGCCATTGCGGGCCGAAAACATGGACGATTCCCCGCTCATCTACCTTCATGCGTGAGACAAGATATAGAAGAAAAAGAGAAACGCTCCAGTCGGCTGCTTGGGAAATCCGTTCAGCTGTAGCGAGGGGATCTCCAAATTGGAGCAGAGACGGGACCGCTTCTACTTCTTCCTGGATGGGGGTGGATGCAGAGGTTGGAAGCGGAGGGATGGACCTTAGATAAGCCTGCGTTGCCGCTCCCAGCGACTCAGCCCCCTGCGCATCCGCCTGACGGAAGGCGGCGGCGCGGTCGGTGAGGAAGCGCGCCAGGCGCTCGGCCTCGTCGGCCAGGGCCAGCGCCTGGCGTCGCGCGGCGTGGACCTGCCCCTCCACGTTGGCCTGCCGGCGGACCTGCCAGTCCAGCCCGCCCAGAGCGCGGCCCAGCCGGCCTTCCAGGTCGCGCAGCTGACCGGCTGCCCGGGACATCTGGGCGCTTAAGCCTTCCAGATGTTCGGGGACAACCTGAATCCGGGGCATGCGTTCCCTCCCGTGTCATTCGTGGATAAAAAACTCCGGCTTGAAAACACGGCCGTAGCCGGCCTCGCCGAGGGGGATGTTGTTCGCGTTGCGGGCGCCCGCCTGAGCGATGCGCAGGTCCGCCGGACTACGAATTTGGTCAGGCTGATCTGGACGGAGCACGGCGATGTGGCCGGGGTCCGACGCCACGGCGGGCTTCCCTTGCCGGAGATGCTCCAGCAGGCGCTGCAGGCCGTCGGGGTCGCGGACGTCGATTCGCCTCCATCCTCCCCAGCCATTGCGGAGCGCATCATAGATGTCTCGCGCGTTGGCGGTCATCGGATCGTTCCTCCCGTGTAGCTCTCCCTTCGTTGGCAGCGGGGCGCCCATGGCTCGCATCACGTCCCCCGCGAAGATGTTGCAGCGGGTGTCCGGATATTGTTGGCTGGGGCGATACCGTCCGGGATGGCTGTGCTCCACATCGAACTGGTCTATCACCGCTCGATATAATTTCGGGCTTCGCTGACCCGGCGCGCTCCGGATAGGGGCCTCGATTTGGCGCCACATATGAGCCATGTCCGGGTCAGCTTTCAGTCTCTCTCGCGCCTCTTCAACAGACAAGGGGGGGATGCTAGGAGCCCCAGCCTGGCCTTTAGGGGCCCCCACCTCGATGCGCTGGACGACCCGGCCGGAGCGGGGAGCGGATTTCTGTGGGGCCTTTTTCATGCCGGAGCGGACGATGCGGGCCAGGGTCCCTTCGGGGATTGCCGGCTGGCTTCCGATGGGGAGCAGGCGGGTGGAGGGCAGGACGCGGCCGCTGAAAAGCGTCCCCAGGCGCCAGAGGGAGCCGGCGGCGCCCGGCAACCGGGCGGCCAGGGGGACGAAGACGGCCTTCATGACGGAGGCGCTCAGGACGGTTGCCAATGCTTGCACGCCCTCCGCCTCGGCCTGCTCAAAGCGGGCCGCGGCGGCTTCCAGGAACGCGGCGCTCGCTTCGTTGCGGGCCGCCAAGAGTTCCGCCAGCCGGACGGCCTCCTGGACCTGGGCATCCACGTTCGCTTTCTGGCGAATCTCCCAATCGAGCCCGGCCAGGAGGGAGCGCAGGCGCGCGGCCTGCGCCCGCCAGAACTCGCTCCCCTGACGCAGGATTCGGGCGTTCTGACGCAATTGTTCGGGCTGAACGAGGATCCGCATCGGAACCTCCTCTTTCTGATTTCTGATGGACGGCGCATTTATGGCTTCACCCCCCACAGCCGTACCGTGCCGTCATCCGATCCCGAGGCCAGGAGGCGGCCATCCGGCGAGAAGGCTACGCTCCATACCGGGGCGGAGTGTCCTTCGAGGGTGCGCAGGAGCGCTCCGTCTGAGGCTCGCCACAGTCGCACGGTGTGGTCGTCCGATCCCGAGGCCAGGGTTTGTCCATCGGGGGAGAAGGCCACGCTTCGCACCGGGGCGGAGTGTCCTTCGAGGGTGCGCAGGAGCGCTCCGTCTGAGGCTCGCCACAGTCGCACGGTGCGGTCGTCCGATCCCGAGGCCAGGGTTTGTCCATCGAGGGAGAAGGCCACGCTGTTCACCCAGGCGGCATGCCCGCTCAGGGCGCGGGGGGACGCTCCCCGAGAGACCTGCCACAGCCGCACGATGTTATCCCCGGCCTCGGAGGCCAGGGTCCGTCCGTCCGGGGAGAAGGCGATGCTCCGCACCCAGGCCTCGGTCTCGATAGAGCGCACCTCCTCCAGCGTTCCGGCATCATAGATGGAGATGCCCAGGGAGGAGGCCACAGCCAGCAGACGGCCATCCGGCGAGAAGGCCGCCTGGCGGATTCTGCCTCTGCCCCAGCGGGCCAGTTGCGCAACCCGGTCGGCGTTTTCGGGGGAGATGGCGGCCACAGGCCCGGGGATGCGCTGCATTCGCCCCAGGATCCACAAGCCACCCAGCGTCAGCAGGAGGAGGGCCAGCCCGCCCAACGCCCAGATCGGTGTGCGGTGTTTGCGATGGCGTTCTTCCTCCGCGCGCCGAACCTGTCCCTCCCATTCCCAACGGGCCTGCTCTTTCGCCCTGCGCCAGGTTTCCTCCTCTGCTTTTCGCCCCGCCTGTTCCTCTGCCTTGCGCTGGCTCTCCTCCGCCTCATGCTGTTTCTTCGCATCCTGAATGATCCGCTCGATCTCCCGCGCCAGGGAACGCAGGGAGGGGTGGGCCTGCGCCAGCCCCAGCGCCTGGCGGTAGAGTTCCAGGGCGCTTTCCGGGCCGCCTTTATCTTCCATCCGCCGCGCCGCCTGCATCAGGGCGCGGATTTCGGCAGCGGCCTCCACGGGGGTGAGGGCAGCGAACCGCTCCTCTTTCCCTGGCTCCGGCGAGGCAACCACCCGGGTTATCCCTATAGGGGGCTGTTCCGGCAAGGCGACGAGCCATTCGCCGAAGGTGGGGCAGTCGGCCAGGGTGTCGCTGCGCCAGGCCCGTT
>Ga0079995_1034269_pt1 | contig 10478 bp, 12 predicted proteins | sample FaiFalFF_MnMetaG_2_FD_69198 | JGI IMG/M metagenome (GOLD analysis project Ga0079995, IMG submission 69198) | Freshwater microbial communities from Yellowstone National Park, Wyoming, USA - Fairy Falls C (FF_Mn_C) (SPADES assembly) (version 4) | ecosystem: Environmental > Aquatic > Freshwater >... | reverse complement strand
CTCGCGCGCCAGTCCGCGCCCAGCAGCACCGCCAATCGGCGAGGCATAACTGCCCCACTCGCTGCCGACTGCCAGCAAGCGACCCAGCGCGTTCAAACCCGCAAGGAAACGCTCGCCCTCGCTGGCAGCAGGGTCGCCTACAGTATACCCCTAAACAGGAAATAACAAGGCTTATCCCTCATCTGCAGTAGGCAGCTCTATTGCCAAACCAGAAGCTGCGCGGCGCAAAAACTCTTCCCGACCTGCAGCCCTTAGCCAAAACGCATAGCGGTCTGCTTCTGCGGATAGCCATTCTCGAATAATAGAGATCTCGCCCGTCTTGAGGGCTTTACTTTGAAGCCGATTGATGTCTTTAGTCATTCTCGCCACTTCTGCATTATGACGAGGCGCTAACTCTGGGAACATAGCGAGTAGGTACACAGAGCGCGTACCCGCAGAGTACCTCTGCTTCCATAAAGACCACTGACAAATACTTTCGTCCACCGAGAGTTCTCTACCTTCAAATTCAAAATCTAAAGCAATATCACGATATACATAAACCAAGTGCGTAATCCAACTTACTTCGGAAGGAACCTCGTGCCGCGAAAACTGCCACTCCGCTTCTAAGAAGCGCAACTTTGAGCGGAATATTTCGTAAAATGCCTGTGCGCCATCATTTCCCATTATGTCTGCCCCTCCAGGAAGCAGGCAGCGGGAAGTCCCTCTGCTGCCGCTTCAGGCGAAACCGCTTAAAACTCCTCACCTGCATATTTTCCGAACCGATGAAAACGCTTCACATAGTGCGGGTAGCGAGACTCCCGCAGAATGCGTCGCTCTAACTCGTAGAAAGGAGAAGCAGGGGACTGCCCCGCCAAGAAGCGTTTCAGACGTCGGGTAAAATCAGGACCGATATCGATGACCAGTCGTCCCTCGCGTATCATCTGCTCAATCCAGCGTTGGTTGAGGAGCATCTTCTCTTGGAAAGAATCTGCTGCCTTCCAAGCAGATTCTGGCACGAAGTCGTTGATTGTCAGGTACCGCCCTTTTGCGTAGTTTCTGACACGCTCCATATCTTCTCCAATCACCACGGGTTTCAGTTCGCGGCTGGCTTGCCGTGCGCCTTGTCTACCGAGTTGTTCGCTGGCTTCTTCGGCAACCTCGCGCGCCACCGCCCGCCGACCACTGCCCGCAACAGGCGCGGCATAACTGCCCCACTCGCTGCCGACCGCCAGCAAGCGACCCAGCGCGTTCAAACCCGCAAGGAAACGCTCGCCCTCGCTAGCGGCAGGGTCGCCTATAGTATACCCCCAATAGGCAAACGCAACGGCTGTGTTCCAGTTCTGGTCGGCAAAGTTCTTCTCGGGACGGAACAGGCGCGCATAGGGGTTTTGCGAGCCGCTGGTACGCGAGGCAAAACGCCCCGTTGCAGGGTCAAACATCGTGCCCCACGCCGTAACCGTCAGCCCCGTTAGGTTGGCTTGGTTCCACGGACGCGTCCACGGGTCACGAATAAGCCCGTACCGTGCCAAGTAACCATCCAGCACATCTGGTGTCGGAAACGGATCGACTCCTGTGCTGGAACGATCCAGATAGGTTGCTCCCAGACGGTCGTGCCAAGCGGTGCTCAATACATTCGGATAGGAACTGGCAAAGTCCACCCGATGCACCACATTGCCAAAGGGGTCAAAGGTGTAAAGGCGTCGCTGGCTTCCTCCGGGGGCGAACCGTTGGGTCAGCCCTTCGGGACTATAGACATAGAGAAGAATCGTGTTGCCTGAAGTACCATCGATCTCGGCAACAGGCACAGTGCCATCGTACAAGTACCAGCGGAAATAGTTTGGCCCGATGCGACCTGCCAGTAGCCCATCAGGGCGGTAGAAGTAGCGGATGTCGATCGCAGGCGAAGCATTCGGATTGTAATAGCGTACCAGCTGATGGTCGCGATTATAGGTGAGGGTGGGACCCTCAGCATAGCGCACCATCTGGACTAGGTCGCCATTTTGATACACCCAGCCCGAGTTGCTAATCTGGTCGCCGGCATTAGATGAGAACGAAATGTGCCGCATGAATAAGGGATTATCGTTGTCATCGTAGATGAATTGCTGCACTCGCGGGTACCACGGCGCGCTCTCAGATATCTGGCGATCCTGAGCGTCATAGCCGTAAACAACGGTGCCTTGGAGGGCAGGTGCCCCTCCGAAGGCAGGGATGCTGACATTCATCTGGAGCAGGTTGCCCACGGCGTCATAAAGCAGGTTAGTGAAGTCGGCATAGCGATTGTTGATATCCAACTGCTGGCGATTGTAAAGAGCGGTCAACAAGCCGCGCCCATTGTAGTGGTATTCTCGGTAGACCCCGGTGGTGGTCCACTCCATGTGGGGTAGTCCGCGTCGGTCGTACCAAGTATCCAAGCGCAGCCCTGTGGGTACGGGCAAGTTCACGCGCACACGCAGCCCCGCAAACGGCTCCCTTGACACACGCAGCGTGTCAGTCCAGTAGGAATATTCATAAGTGAACACTGCGCCTGCCACATTCAACGACGCCCGACTGCCGTCGGGATAGTAGGTGTAGCTGACTTCACGCGGAGGCAAGCCCGGATAGGTCGTGCGCTCGCTGGTAATCAAGTCGTTGTCATCGTAGGCGTACTCCACCACAATCCAGTTGTTCAAATCGGGCACAAAGCGCCGCAACCGCTGAATACGATTGAAACCGTCATACTCAAAATAGATATTGCCCGTATTATCGGGGTACTCAATCCGTTCAAGACGACTGTCGATAGCCAAGTCGCGCACGAACAGGGTCAACAATCCTTGGGCATCGAGACGCTCCAAGGGGTTTCCCTCATTATCGTGTCTATTAATCCTGTAAGTGTCTCCGTTTGGGTAGCGGGTCTCCTAGGCAAAGTTCTGATTAGTATAAGTTTGTTGAGTGGTGTGGCGCTGTCCCGTTGTGGCGTTGCGCCCGCCCTGAACGCTGCGCAGCCGATATTGGGCGTCATACTCCAAGTCAGCTTTTCGCACGCCGGCAATCTCAAGGCTATGCACCTCGCCCTCAGCACCCGAAGCCACCTGGTAAGAGCGAAATAGAGTCGTTCCATTATAGACTTGGACAGTGTAAAGGGGCCCACCTACATAGCGATAGAGAAATTTCTCACGTGCTTGCACATTATTGAGAGTGTCCATTGGATAGATGATCTCTTCCAGCTGATCGCTACTATTGTAAGTTAGGCTGGTCGTAAATCCCGCTGCATCCTGAATGGCAATTAGATTACCTCGCTCATCATACCGATATCGCTCGAAGAAAATAAGCCTATCGTCCCGCAGCGTAGGATTAGACGGAATGGCGTTATAATCCGCTAAGCTCAAGGTTTTGTCATAGACGGCGACTGCCACAGGCTGGTTCTGCCTCTCGGGAAATGGTCCACCTCCCCACGGATCTACCGTATAGAAAAACAGGGTGGTCAGTCGCCGCCCCACATTGTTAGCACCAGGCGCGCTCACCATCGCGACATTCCCCAGCGCGGTATAATAGAAACGCGTCTCAACATATTGACCAGAGTTCACCGTGCCAGGTAAAGGCGAGAGCACACGCGAGAGCAAACCTTTTATGGCACCCTGAGATAGGTTCGTTTCTTGATAGAACTCGTAAATAGTCGGTGTGCGACTGCTTCCATCATAGCCAACCTGAGAGATGGTCAAAGAGATGAGCGGATCCACAGGATAATTGCCAGGATAGTTATAGGTGAATCGCCACTGGATACCGCGCGGCGTCGTGATAACGAGGGGATTCCCCCAAATATCACGCGTCACCGTAAAGGTTTGTCCGTTGCGGTTGGTATACTGGATGGGGAGATAGGTGTTTTCGTAGACAAGTTGGCTCTGCGCATTTGCGGTATCCTCGATACCAACGCTGACATTTGCCTCTCCGATTTTCTGTCTCCACCGAAAATCAACGGTGCCATCGGAGCGATAGACCTCTACATCGGTGCGGGTGCCTTGATAACGGTAGGTGCGTACATTGCCATTGCCGTCGATGAGCATCGCAACCGCGCCATTTGCTCCATATCCTATTTGTGAAACAGCGGTTCCTACACCGCTTGGATGAGGTGTCTCTACTCGGTTCAAATAAGGTACTCCCGCGCGAACCTCATAGCCATAACGCCAGCTGAAAGCGGATGGATTATTCACCTGCGAAACGGTAATAAGACAAGGAATGCCATTGATCGGTTGTACTGCGTAGTTGATAGTCGCATAGGCAGCACCTGTGTGGGTAAAGGCGGTAGCACTTTGGAGGTAGCCGCTATTGGCATCATAGCCTAGAGTCAGCAAAGGAGTACCCGTCCCTCCTAAAAGGCGGCTCAAACGTCCTTGGGCATCATACTCCAATTTCAGAAAAAGTCCTGTACTGGGGGGCGGTGAGTTGATGTCCGTATAGGTACTCCCACGCCCAATAATGCGGGTCAATCGGTATCGTTGCCCGTTTACAAACTCAAACTCCCACGCAGAACCATCTTGGAAGTGGATGCGCACCCGATCCCAACGATTCTGAGCTTGGTTCCATGCCCCAATTCCACGGTACGGCGCACCCGCAGGTGGATTTAACAACCACTGAGAATCTACTTGTTGAGGAGTAAGAGTCTCAGTTGCTCCATTTGGATAATGCAAGGTTAAACTACTAAGATTGCCCTCCAAACGGAGGTCGTAGCTGTGCGCCCAGCCCACGGGTAACCCGGGCGAGGATTTGCCTTGACGCGCCAGATGAACACTGTAGAACCGTGCCCAGCGCACCTCCGGACCTGCAGGATTGGAAACAATCACATCGGGTTCAGGAGTGTGTGCGTAGACCCCACTGGCTAAGTTGACACTGTGCGCACGCGAAGGGCCACCACCCAATCCTGCAGCAGGTACCGAATCGACAGGGATCGCCTCTTCTGCCCATGCAGGTGCAGGAACATGGGGCGCTGGCATACCGCCCCCAGAAGGTACTGCTAAGGGTTCGTCCATCTCCGTGCGCAGCCAACGACCCAGCGACACAGGAAACGCCCGCACCGTGTAAACCCCTGCAGGCAGATTGGCAAGGTCAACCACTGTGTCATTGCCACCTACCGAAGCCGAATACTCGTAAATCGGCACATTCGCATCGCGCTCCGTGCCCACAGGCTTCAGCTGCACCTTCACCTGCTGTGCACCACCTACCCAGTCGCTCAAGCGCAAAGTCAAGCTCACCGTGAACGCGCCCTGCGGCGCCTGCACCTGACCCGCAAATGTCTCCGCACCCTGCGCCCCAAAATTGAGCAGCACAATCAGCAGGTCGGCATCATCAACTACCCTGTTCCCATCAAGGTCTGCAGTGGTTGGGGTTTGGTCTATAGCGGTCAAAACCCAACCTTGCTCAACGAGAAACTGCAACTCTCTTGTGTATTCTTCAACGAACGCCTGCTGTATTTCCATAAACCACCTCCACCCGTGTCGCGGAAGGTGTTTCTATCCGCTCCCCAAAGCAATCAAGAAAAATCTCGATGGTACCCTCGTCTTCCATATGCTCCCTCTTAGAGTTTTAGCAGGGTAGAGAACAGCCTCCCTATCCTTCTGTTATAAGCCATCAAGAGCAGTTATCGCCGTATATCTCTGCCGCAATCTGTCGGGCTCGCTGCAGAACTACACTACCGTATTTACGCAAGATTGCAGCATCAAGCATAGCAGAAGCACGTATCATCGGACGAACCAACGCCTCACTTCGCTCCCTAACGGTTTTGTAGTATACCTTTGGAGCAGAATAATGACGCTCCTGAGTAAGTAGGGACTGTATTTCAAGGTCTGCACGCTCGCTCGCGTCTAAGAGGTCGGAAAGAAACCTCTCGCCGTGCAAACCTCTACTGCAAACGCGGATACATGATTCTATCGCTATGTCCCTAACATCCAAAGAAATAACTACGGAAATATCATCCTTTGAATATACTATCCACTGCACCAGTCCTTCGTCTATTTCCGATCGCACGAAGCCAGCTTCTTCCAAAAACGAAAGCGCTCTGGTGTACTCCTCATAGAACGCTCTAACCACAATATCGCATTCTCTTTCCATGCTCCACCTCCGTTCGGGGGCGAGTATCTTTTTGGAGATACTCGCCCCCTGAATCGCTATGGGAAGAAGGGTTCGGTCGCCCACTTTTTGCCGATGCTAAGTCCAGGCACACCACCTTCATAGCGTCCACCGCGAATAAAGTGTTTCTCATATAGGGGATAGCCCTTCAGTAGACGACGCTCTAAAGCATAGACATCGGAGGGTGGTTGCCCCTTTTCAAGTCCCTTGATAAATCGCCATCTCCGCTCAAAATGCGGACCGATGTCAATCACTCGTCGCCCTTCTCGCATCATCTGACGAATCCACGCCTCGTTGAGTTCCAGTGTCCACTTACGCCCTGCCAACCAGTCATCTATCGTTTCCGCGCCAATTCTTCGCGCATATGCCTTCACGCGTTGCATATTCTCTCCTATCACCACAGGTTTCAGTTCGCGGCTGGCTTGCCGTGCGCCCTGTCTGCCGAGTTGCTCGCTCGCTTCGTCTGCCGCTGCCCGCGCCGCCTTGCGCGCCCCGCCTGTCGGCACAAGCGTTGCGTAGCTCGCCCACTCACTACCGACTGCAAGCAAGCGACCCAGCGCGTTCAGACCAGCAAGGAAACGTTCGCCCTCGCTGGCGAACAGGCTACGGGTAGTGTACCCTAAAGCGCTTCCAACTTACGAAGAGTTGCGTTTCCTTGAACTGCTTGCCCACTAATCCACGCAACCGCCACTGTGCTACTTGTCAGCAATAGAGGTAGTAGATATAAAACGCCCCCGCCTCCTATACTCGGTTGGATCGGGGCTACCTGCCTGAAACATCGTTTAGCACAGACGCCAACACGCGATCAATCGCCAAATCCAAAGTCGTCACTACATCTACAGACAAAAGGCGCACCATACTACTCAAAAACAAGTCCCCGCGATACCGCTCGGCAACTAAGTTCCCTAATATCAACGCTACCACATCCCTATCCCGAAGCAGTCCCTTCATTCGCAGGTCGTGTATATATAGCAGCCCCGATGCGATGTCTACATCTTCGTGAGCATATACAATCATTAGACACGGCTCTTCATCGGGAACCTCGCCCGCTCTCAACTCTTTCAAAATCTCATCACTTACTACTGACACTCCGTGCGACTCCAGAAACAGCTCTATCGCGAGACTGCTTGTCTTGCCCTCTTGTGAACCGCGAAAGATGGCGCGCATCCCTGTCCTCCTCTCAACCGCACTACTCCTGTTCCGAATGCTCAGGCACATACGAAAGCAGTTTAGGAAACCAAGTCTTCGCAAAAGACAAGGTGTAAAAACACTCGCGTCCTATGAACTCCGTGATGAAGAACATTAGATCGCTTATGCGCTTCTGTGTGCCTTGTGCGTCTACAATATCGTCCGATACCACAATACATAGCCCAGAGTTATCCCGCCAGGTAATCCGCTGGCGCATGCGGTGCAGTGCCAAGATATCGGCAGCAAACTCCACAACATCGCCAGAGTACGACACGATGAGCCAGGCACGCTTTAGAAAATCGTCGCTCAGCCAGCTGAGGTTGTAGGTCTCGTGCAACCTGCACTTCTCCTCAATCATCTGAGCAAGTGTCTGGTTGCCCAGCTCATCGACAGAGGATCGTTTCAGGACTACATATGGCATCATCTTGCCTGCTCCCTCAGCGTATTCGTTGGAACCTTATGCGTCCCTTGAGATAGCTATTTAGTACATCCACATTGACGATGTATGTGCCCAAAATGTCCACATCAGGGAGTTCAACGCTCTTCCAAAAGCCGCGTGCCAGCACTCTGGCACGGGCGAGGTATTCATACAGACCTGCAGGTGTACTGGGATCCTTTGCAAATCCCAGCATCCGCTCCAGTTCTGAGCGTAGGAAAACGCGCGTCGTCCTCTCCGATGGGAGTAGCCGACGATTGAGACTGGCGACGAACCGATAGCCTGCCATCTCCATCGCCTCCTTCTCAGCCGACGAGACCAGACGGTATACATCTATGTACTCGTCATCCGCCTTCCGCGCCGCTCGCCGTGCGAGCTGTTTGCCGATGGTCTCGCTGGCTTCTTCGGCGACCTCGCGCGCCAGTCCGCGCCCAGCAGCACCGCCAATCGGCGAGGCATAACTGCCCCACTCGCTGCCGACTGCCAGCAAGCGACCCAGCGCGTTCAAACCAGCAAGGAAACGCTCACCCTCGCCAGCAGCAGGGTCGCCTACAGTATACCCCAGTCACACGAATCTCCGCATACAGCGCAAAGAACTCTACCTTTGCCTGTCCCTGCCGGCAAATCGAAATATCTCATCATACTGTGCTTCATCACACTCTATCACATTCTGAATGACGCCTTCGCCGCCTACGTCCCCACCAAACCAGATACTGAAACGCTCACCTTTGACCATCAAAGAGGGGGCATACTCCTGCACAAAAACAGCGACTTTGGCACGACCCCATTTTGACGGATACAAAGGTTGCTCAGGCACAATCCACATACTCCAGAGTTCTTCTGGATGGCTGTGAAACTGCACGGGTGTGGCGATAGTTGAGCAGAGAGGAAGTTTCACCCCTCTCCGCGCCTCTGGAAATAGGCAGATATTCGCCTCTGCATATAGTCGTGTTTTGCTCATGGCAGCCACGGGATGTAATCTAGCTCACCAACAAATCTGATGTAAGGTAGTTGCTCTGGGTATGCGTAATATCCAGGTCCTATGCGGTCTAATCGCTCAATGTGAAACATCCGACTTAGTACCGATTGTCGCACTTTTGCCTCAACAACCCAGTATGGCTTGCGCCTGTATAAGTGTTTCTTCGCCCATGCTGCTGCGTATTCAGGAGTGGTAGTGAACCATTTACCCTCGGTCGATAATCCTTCAGGGTGTGGGCGAAAGCGTCCCGATTTCATCAGATCGTCCAGCTCCTCTGGGCTGACTGCCCGATACAAGCGTACCCACTCGTCATCCAGCTGCCGCGCCGCTTGCCGTGCGCCCTGTCTGCCAAGTTGCTCGCTGGCTTCTTCGGCAGCTGCCCGCGCTGCCTTGCGCGCCCCGCCTGTCGGCACAAACGTTGCGTAGCTCGCCCACTCGCTGCCGACTGCCAGCAAGCGACCCAGCGCGTTCAAGCCCGCACAGAAACGCTCGCCCTCGCTGGCAGCAGGGTCGCCTACAGTATACCCCCAGTTCGCAAACGCAGCCACCCCGTCAGCAATCTAAAACAGATGCCGAGGGTTGCCAAGCATCTGTGCAGAAATCCCTAAAACCGACTACTCACAGGTCAGATAACTCTCCGAGAACCGATTTGCATTCGGAAGCCATCAAGTCGGTCACGCGGCGAATTTCGGCAGTAATCGCCGCCACATTTGATTGTTCGCCTGTATTCAGTGCGACACCCAACTGGTCAACAAGAACCAGTGATTGACTGATTAGAGGGTCAGTGTTGTCCTTCTGAGTCAGTGCGTGCAGGTAGTCTTGAAGTTGGCTTGCTCGCAGAGGGTCTTCCAACACGGCAAGCAACAGCGCATATGCCTTACAGCGCGGTGACTGGAGAACGACAAACGACATCTGAGGGTACAGCTCCAAAACTTGCTCCCCTGATGAGAGCTGCCGACGGAGTTCAAGTATGCGCATGAAATCTGATAGTGGCAGCCAGACAAACTCGTGAGGGTTCAATACATCAAATATCAACACAATCCTCAGGCGAACGAAGACATCTACATCCACGCAGTTCATAGTGTATGATAAAATGAGTGGCGAGCGTTTCTGCAAGCCCTGCAGAACCGCTGTGGTGATTTCCAAAGCAAGTGCGGCATCAAGGTCGTTTAACAAGCACTCTACGATGAACCAATCATCCTTAGCCATAATACCCACCTATAGCGCGACTGGATAAGCTGTTCGGATGATACCATTCTGAACCCGCACCTCGATAGTGTTGGTGAGGTTTCCGTGAATGCCTACCCCTATCGCTCTACCGAAGTGGAAGCGAACTTGGTAGCGCTCTGACCCTTTCGCGATCCACTGCCCCTGGCTCAGTGCTTGTTCAACATACCCAGCTATGTCACGCGCCGTTGTCCCTCTCAGGAATCGGCTCACTGGCTGGGACCTGCTGTTTTCCCAAGCGTGCCGATACATGATATGCTCTACAGTTGTCATTAGTTCACCGTGTCTATAATATCCTGCACCCCACTGGGCAGGCGGCATCAGCGCTGCTCGTGGCTGCGCTGCTTGCTGCGAGGCTTTTCGCGCCGCTTGCCGTGCGCCCTGTGCAACCGCCGCTCCGCCGCCTGCGAGGGCGGCGGCATTCAGTATACCTACTCCCAGCCCGCCCGGCGCACGCGGCAGCGAGGCGATGCCCGCTTGCTTCAAGGGCTTCGGGGAACGCCAGCCCTATTCACAGATAGTGCTGCTGCCGCCAATCACTTCAGCACCGAGCCAATCCCAAAGTGCAAC
>Ga0079995_1063914_pt1 | contig 10485 bp, 13 predicted proteins | sample FaiFalFF_MnMetaG_2_FD_69198 | JGI IMG/M metagenome (GOLD analysis project Ga0079995, IMG submission 69198) | Freshwater microbial communities from Yellowstone National Park, Wyoming, USA - Fairy Falls C (FF_Mn_C) (SPADES assembly) (version 4) | ecosystem: Environmental > Aquatic > Freshwater >... | reverse complement strand
TTTAAGTTCTTCGACTGGAAAGTAACCAGAAAGTGCCATGGCAGCATAACGAACAGGGCAAATATGACCATTAGATAAAATTAATCTATCTCTATCAGGCCAATCAGGATTTTTAGGATCATGACGTAAAATATGAAAATAAAAAGCTGAAAATATATCCGCCATTCCAAGTGGTCCAGCAGAATGACCCGAGCCTGCATTAACAAGCATATCAATAATTAATTGTCTTATTTCATTAGCCTTCTCTTCTAAAAATTTTACTTTTTCTTCATGGAGTTCTTCGATCATAAATTTATTATATTACAATTTTCCAAAATTATTCATATCATTGTCCTTTTAAGTTGCCTCTAAATCTTTTAAGATAAACAACTATACTACCCTTTACTTTTTGACTCCTTAAAAAATCCACAAAAGATTTTTGTTTTTCAATATTTTCTTCTTGCCTTAGAAATTCTATAAAATGTTTTTGCGAAATACCTGGCAAATGATGGCATCCTGCTAAATAATAACAGAGTTGATAATAGAACCACTTTTTATTCTGAGAATATGCTCTCTTAATTTCCTCAATATCTATTTTTCTAAACAGCTCCAACAAATAAAAAAGCAATAAATAAACTTCTGCTCTAAAATGATCTCTGATATTAAATTTTTCTAAAGAGTCTGGCAATTGATATTCTGGTAATTTATATTTTTCTCTGGTATCTTTATCAAATTGAGTGACAAAACTATTCATAAAATTAATAGGATAAAACTTATCTTTTTCCTTTCCTACTACTAAGTCTGTTAACTGAAATGGACCTAAGGATAATCTTGCATCATAAATGGAGGGGATGTAAGCAAGAAACTTTAATCCATAATTATTTAGAAGATAAGAGAGCAACTTTTTATTCCTATCACTTTCTTTACTAACATAACAAGTCTCTACTAATATCAAACTTAAAATAGTTAGATACAAAAAATTTAAAAAGTCTTCGTCGTTTAAAATTTCTAAAATTAACTTTCTTCTTTCTTCATCAAAATTATATCTTTCGTGACTAAAAAGTTTTTCTGTATCCAAGATAGATAAAGATTCTAGTATACACCCCTGGATATATCTTCTCAATATTGATAAATCACTAATATATCCTTTAGGTTGATTTTCAAAATTTTCTAAAAGACTAAGTTTCAAATCTCTAAAATAAAAAACCAACTTTTTATCTTTAATATTTTGTTCTATATAATCAATCTTCTCTTCCCATAGAGTATCTAAAGAAAGTTGTGGGTTGCCTAACAAATAAGCTTTGGCTGGAAAAGTAGCTCCTTCTATATCCAACTTCAATTCCTCTTTTGGCCTTGTATCATTATTTTCGATTTCTAACAATTCTTCATTAATCTTCATTAAAAAATCTTCTAAGGTAATTTCTTCCGGGCCTTTTTTAATCCTTTCTCTCATAAAACGCCGCCAAATTAATGTACCACCTATCAAGCCTAAAACTCCACCAAGAATTGTCAAAAACTGTCTTCTGGTCAATTTTCTTTCTTTCCTTTCTGGTCTTTTTTCTAATCTCATTGATTTTTTAAATTATAAAAGAAATTTTTGTAAAATTAAATTTAAGAAAAAAATTCTTAAAATGTTAGAATTGTTCAAAAATCTAATAAAAAGAAAGATACCCGAAACTCGCCTTAAGTGGCATATAGAAAACCTGGTTAGAATATTTAAAGAAAATGTTGGCTATCCAGATTATCCTAATCTTGTTTTATTTTATCAATATTTTTATGAAATAATTTTTAAAAATTTGATCTTACCCGATCTTGAACGTCACCAACAAGAAGAGCCCATAATTTTAGAAATCGGTAGTTACGTAAGTAGAACCTGGCCTCTTTTGTCACCAAAACTTCGGAAAAGATTTATTATCTCAGATATTAACTTAGAAATATTACAAAAAAATCCTCAGGGAGTAAAATTAAATTTTGATTTCAGAAATATTCCTATAAAAGATAATTCTGTGCCTATCGTCATAGGTTCAAATGTGTTTTTGCATATCTTGGGATTGGGGGATATAGAAGAAATTTTAAAGATACTTAAAGAAGATGGACAAGCTATTTTTATTGAGGATCTCGCGATGTATATGCCTGCCTTAGCTTTATATTACCTTAGAAAAGGTCATAAATATACATATTTTGTCTATGATCCTCAAGATAACAAATTAAAATGTTTTCTTTTAGATGAAAAACGAGCAAAAGAGTTTTCTAAAGAAATAGGAACTTTGCTTAAAAAAAGCATTGATCTTAAAAGAACTAAGACTATCATTAGAAATCACTTCTCTACGACCGCTCTTCAGATTTTCGAAAATTTAGAAAATGCTATTAAACAAGGTCTTTATCTTAAAGATCCTTTTTCTTTTTGCCATCCATTATTTGCTTTAACTTATAAAATTAATGAAGAGTATTTACTTAAAAACGAAAATGAGAGAAGGAGACTTTTCCAATTTAAATTAGGATTTAATAATTTTTTAATAAGACTTAGAAACATTTTCCTAAAATATCAAATTAAAACAATCGTGACTTGGGAAGATTTTCTAAAAGACGTTCAAGTAGATTTCAAAGAAAGAGGCATAAATTTAGATTATGAATTGGTTAGCATGGAAACTAATTCCGAAGAAATCAAAAAATGGCAAAGTAATGTTTTAGAACGAGTTGACTTAGAGTTATTAAATAGAAATGATCCTAATTGGCCTCATTTTAGAGATCTTCGAAATTTAATTATAGAAAGATTGGGGTGGGAAATAGGATGCAATGGTGAATCTGTAAGCGGATTTCCAAATAATATAAAATATACAGCAGCGATAATAAAAATAAGAAAAGAAGAAAAATAATAAAAATTAAAATTTACAGACTAAAATTAAATCAGCAACATTGACTGGCAGTCTTCCAGTAATAATTCCATCTTTTGTCTTTTGAAAAAAATGAAAGCTATCATTATTCTCTAAAAATTTATCAATGTCTAATTTTAATTTTTCTGCTTTCTCTAATGTTATTTTATCACCAATGGCTCCAGCAAACTCAGTATTATCCCAACCATCAGAATTAATGGAGATGATTAAATGCGTGGATGAATATTTTAAAAACCACAAAACTAATTCTTGATTTCTTCCACCTTTTCCCTTCCCTTTTACTTTTACAGTTGTCTCACCACCAGCAATTAAAATTTTTTCTTTATTTTTTTTAATTTCTTGAAATAAAAATTTAGCTACATCTTTAACATCTCCTTTTAGATTGTCAGTTAAAATTTTTGCTTTAAGTCCTAAACTTTCTGCTTTTTCCTGCATTGCTTTCAGTGCTGTCAAATTGCTCAAAGCTAAAATATTTTTTACATTTTTGAAATATTTTTCTTCTTTTGGCGTTTCAATTAGATCTTCTTTTCTAACACTTTTTAATTTATATTTTTTAATTATTCTCAAAGCATCAGCAATTTTTGTTTTATCTTTTACAGTTGGTCCAGAAGCAATAAAGCTTAAATCATTACCAGGAACATCAGAGAAAATAAAAGAAATAACTTTGGCTGGATAAAGAACTTTTAAAATTCCACCACCTTTAACTAAATCTAAATGCTTTCTTATTGTGTTCATTTCATAAATATTAGCACCTGATTTTAAGAGTTCTTGATTAACTTGAATATATTTTTTAAGATCAATTTTTGGATAAATAAGCATTGCTGAACCTCCGCCACAAACCAAAACAATGACTAAATCATCTTTTGTTAATTTCCCTTGAAACCTTTCAATTATTTTTTTAGTAAAGAGAAAATTTTTTCTTGAAGGCAAAGGATGAGTTCCTTTAAAATATCTTCCTTTAACATCAATAACATAAATTTCTTTAAATTTAACTTTTTTTCTTAAAATATCAGCAATTTTTGATGAGCCTTTCCCAAAACCTAAAAGATAAATATTTTTGTTCGTGTTGTTTCGTGTTAAAATTCGTGTTGATTCGTGTTGATATAAATATTTTTCAAAATCAATTCTTTCATAATCTAAAGCGGAAAGACCTACTTCAACAATCTCTAAAGCAATCCTTCTTTCTTTACTTAAAGCCAAACTTTTAAAATTTTTAATGATCATTTATAAACATTTCCCCTCCAATCTATTCTTTCTATATAAACTCTATTATCTTGAAATTGAAATTCTGCAATGATTCTTAACTTTCCAAAACGAATTCTATAAAAACCTTCCCATTTCCCTTTTAATTTTTTAATATCAACATTAATGTCTTCACCTTTAAGCTTTTTCAAAGTAAGTTCTACTTTCTCAATAATATAATCTTCTGAAATTTTATTTTTCTTTAAAAATTTCAAAGAATCATCAGAAAAATCAACTATCCATTTCATATCTCAATCTCTATTCTTTTTATGGGTCGGCGGATGGGTTTTTTATAACGTCTTTCAATATCCTTCTGTTCAGCCTTAGAAACATAGGGCAACATTAAAGCTCTCAATCTCATCATTTCTTGCTCTAAAACTTCTTTAACACTTTCTTTTATCAAAATTTTTAAATCTTTTTTGGAAATGGTGATATTACGCATAATAATAAATCTGCTTTAAAAAGTCTTTCTTGTTAGTAAAAACATATTGAGGTTTTGCTTTTGCTTTTTTTAGAATACGATTAACAAATGTTCTTTTATATTCTCCTTCTGGATCTTTTAGTAAAAGGAAAATTAAATCCTTTAAAATTTTTGTCTCCTTTTTTATCTCTTGTATTTCTTTGAATAATTTTTCCTCTGTTTTGGTAACCATACTTTAATTATACCAAATTATTTAAATATTCCTTTAATTTTTCTAAAACAAAATTTTTAGCTGGGTCAACATCCATTTCTAAAAAGCCTCCAGCAGCATTTTTGTGCCCTCCTCCATTGAAATATTCTTTCGCCAAATAACCAACATCAATATCATTTTTTGATCTTAAACTAATTTTTACTCCTTTATTTCTTTTCTCTAAAACAGCAACAATTTTTGCCTCACGAACTTGATTTAAAAAATTCGCTATTCCTTCTAAGTTATCTTCTTTTTCATCTACCAAAAGAAACAAAATGCCATCTTCTAACTTAGCTTTACTGCTCCATTCTAAAATATCTTTAAACTCATTCCAATTCTTATTTTTTAAAACTTCAACTACTAAATTATAATTCCCTCCTTTTTCAATTAAATCCTTAACAATTTCAAAATTTTTCAAAAGTTTTTCTTTTTTCATCTCTACTGTAAGAATCAATGTATCTCCCAAAATTCCTAAAAGAAGTGTTGTTGCCAAATCTTGATCAAAACCAATGTTCAATTCTTTAGCCAAATAATAAATTATCTCTGAAGTAGAATTTGTCTCCATCACTAAATTAAAATTGGCATCCTTTAAGTTGGTTTGGTGATGATCAATTAAAATAGTAAATTTATTTCTTAAAGCAGAGTAAAAATTTTCTCCTGTTCTTGAAAGTCTATCGCAATCTAAAACAATAGCGACATCAAATTTTTGATTAAGATTTTTTGTTAATTTTTCTTTTAAAGGTATAAATTGAAATTGGGGACGAATTTCCTCTTCAAAATAAATAAAAAAATTTTTATTTAATTTTTTTAAGATAATGCCTAAAGAAATTAAACTTCCTAAAGCATCAGGGTCATAATTTAAATGGGTAGCCAAAACAAAGTTGTCTTTTTCTTTTAAAATCTTTACTAATTCTTTTATTTCCTCGATACCCATTGATTATTTTTTATATAAAACCGCCAAGGCAAATTGGCGGATTCGCCAGCATAATCAATACCAATTCTTTTTGCCTTAATTATATCATTTTTCTTTATTTTTTCTCCGTTCATAAGCCATATCTTTTTACTTTGACAAACATCTTCTCCCCAAAAAGAAGAATCTAATTTAAGATATTGACAAAGTTTTCCAGGACCTTTCGGATTTTCTTTTGAATTAATAGGCTCTAAACTTCTTATCAAAACACATTCAGGATAGCCTTCTTTGTAAGTTGTAATATTTAATTGATAATAATTTCCATAAACTAAATAAATGTAGATATGTCCTCCCCTTAAATATTCAGCTAAATTTCTTTTTGTTACTTTAGCATTTTTCAATTTTAGAATTTTTTTAATAAATTTATCAGGATCATCTAAATAATTTTTTATTCTTTCCCAATTTTGTTTAATTACTTTTAATTTTTCTTTTTTTGGTTGCTCTTTTTTAGCATAAGCATGAGAGGCTTTATCTTTTGGCCCAATATAAGCTTCTGTTTCAACTATTTTACCAATAATTAATTTTCCTTTATAGTTTCTGACAAGATATTTTCCTAAAAGTTCTTGAGCAACTTTTAATGTTGGCTGAAGAAAGAATTCTCGCTGAAGCCTCATTCCAGATATAACATGTTCTGGTTTACACTTTTATTGGTTCTTTAGAATATTTAAAAACTGATAGGCTTGATTGTAAAAGAAAATTTTTAGCATTTAAAATTTCCATATAGAATGGTTTTAGTTTCTTGTCTAAATGAATAATAAAATTTCCAAGCTCAAGAGTATCATAAATTTTTCCTTTTCTAATTTCTATTCTTAAAACATCTGCCTCCGGCTCATAGGAAATTTTTATTTTCTTATTTTTCATCTTTCATACTGGGCTTTAATTTTCTTTTTCTTGCTGGATAAAATGTTATTATTTTAATTATACCATTTTCTTTTTTAAAAACGACTCTTAAAACATGTTTTTCATCTATTGTCTTTTGTGCGATCAAGAGAGGCATTTGAGAATGATCTATTATTTCTGGAAATTTTATAGTATCTTCAACGTGCTTTCTTTTAACAGGAAACCCCTGTTCTTTTAAGATTTTAAATTTTTCTTTAGCGTGTGCTGTATAAAAAATTAAATCATTATTTTTATTCATTACTTGTGGAAAAACAATTTTCTTTGCTTAGAAATCATTAAAGCTTTATTAAAAATTTTTATCGTCTCATCGTAGGTTTGACGATCAACTGGGTAAGGAGTACCATCTTTGCCACCATGAGCAAAAGTATATCTGGCTGGATCTTCGAAAGAAGGCTTAGCTCCATAAATTACTTCTGAAACTAAAGACAAGGCTCTTATCGTTTTTGGCCCTACTCCTTCGATAAGTAAAAGTTCTTCCATTGTTTTTGGTTGAAGAAATTTTGCTTTTTCAATTGTTTTAGTTAATCTTTTCAAATCAAATCTTTCCTCAGCCACAGGGTGCCAATGAAATTCAACATCAGGAAGAAATAAATTTTTCTCTGGTCTTGTTAAAATTTTTTCCATCTCTTTAACAATTTTATTTTCCTCATTTAAAACTTTTATTATTCCTTCTTTATTCTCTCTGCTTTCTTTTGAAGTCAAATTTAAAACTTTTTTCAAAAATATATCCGAAGCAATTCCTGAATGAGGCTCTTCTGTTAATCTCTCGACATTGCACCAATGATACCTTCTTGCTAGTCCCATTTCAGTATTCATTCCTTGTTGAACAACTGCCCAGTCTCCTTTTTCTGTCAAAATAAAAGAATGATGATAAAGATTAAAGCCATCTTGAATCAAAGAATTATCAACTTTGGCTGTTAATTTTGAAATTTGAGCATATTTTTCTCCATCAAGACCAATTTTTTCACCGATAAACAAAAGCTCATCGGGAGTTTTTCTTGATGTTTTCCCTTTACCTCCAGTAAAATAAATTCCTAAATTTCTTTCATAAAAAGCAGATTTTAATGCTGCTGTTAAAACAACTGTAAGTCCAGAAGAGTTCCAATCAAAAGCAAGTAATGAACCAAATGTTTGAAACCAAACAGGATGAGATAATCTTTTTAAAAATTCTTGAGTTCCAAATTCTTCAATAATAATCTCAGCCATTATCCCTCCCAGAGTCTTCATTCTTTCAAAAAGCCACTTAGGACATTTTCCATAATCAAGGGTTATTGTTGCAGTACCAGTTTTCATATTTAAATTATATAAACAAATTCTCAGAAATTAAAAAATCCTCCTATTTCTCTTTTAATAATATGGTGACGTATAAATCGCCATGGCGATTTATAAATCCCCCAATTGAAAACATAACATAACAATTAACAATTTAAATTAGATCGAAAATTTTTCTTAAATGAATGTCATTGTCAATTTCTTTTAATAATCCATATCTTACATAAGGTCTCAAACCAAAATATTCTATAATAAAATCTAATTCGTCTTTACATTCAAATGGATAAACATAAACACTCTTCTGTAGTGGGTACATTCCTATTTCTTTAAGCTTTCTTACAAAAAGATCACGAGCTATTTTTAATTTTTGAGGAATATCAAAAATTAAAACTCTCCAGTGCCCATCCCATTTATTTTCTCTTTTAAGTTTTATCTCGTCAATTTTATACATTAAAACTCTTTTTCTTCCATATTCAGATAAAATAATAGTGATTCTGCCTTCTTTGTCTTCTTTAAAATCAATTAATCTGGATTGATATAATCTTTTTATTACTCTATTTAATTCTTTTTGTTTTATTTTCTTCAATTCTTTAGGAATATTATCTAAAATCCAATTATGTCTTCTAAAGCTTGTAGTTAAACCTAAAGCAACCCCGCTTAATAACAAAAATAAAATTTGCTTTCCTAAAATACCCACTTTAATCCTTCTCAATTCTTTTTCTTTTATTATATTCTTCATGTTCTTGGGGACGTGTAAGTTGCCATGGCGACTTATAAGTACCTTTAACTAGATAAAAGTCAAAATAACTTTTTAAAAATATGTCCAGGGGGAGGGATTCGAACCCCCGCAGGCACAAAGGCCGCCTGGTTTACAGCCAGGTGCATTTGTCCACTCTGCCACCCCTGGAAACAATATTTAATATTATACAATAAATTCTAAAAAATTATCTATATCATAAAGAGAAATATTTAAAACCTTTTAAATCTTTTCTTATATTCCTCCCACTCTTTTAAAATTCTAATTTCATATTGCTTATTGTATTCTCTAATAACAGGGATTTTACTAATATAATTTGTATACATATCTATATAATTTCCTTTCATAAGACTACTGTTGCCATAACCATAACTTTGACTTTGATATTCAAACGCCGGCATAGTTAAAAAACCTCCATCTACCCAACTTTTTCTTAAACCTGTTGACGTGATTTCACTATTATTATCAATCCCTCCAATCCATACGCGATCGAGCTCATCTCTGCAAAACATAAAAAGTAGTTTACCATCTTTAGATGGAAAAACTTCAATGGTTATTTTTCCGTATAAACTTGTTTCTTGTTCCCATGTAGTTAATAATTTCGAAAAATCAGGAGTTTCTTCTTCTGAAAGAAAGATTTGTTCTGTTGGGACAATTTTTTCTCTATCATAAAATTTTCCTTTTAATCGTATAGATTGTTCATCGATTTCTTCAAGGTAATCTGATTTATTGCCCATTATTATACTTTCAAAATTTTTAGATAATCCTGCGAAAATCAAATTTGGATCTCTCTTTAATCTTAATAGTGGGCTTTTCTTTATTATTTCTGATAATGCTTTCTGCGCCATTATAGGTAATGTTATACTTTATTCGCTATACCCCTTGCCATACCAACTTATATTTCCATTTTCATCAGTTTTATAATAAGGTAAATATCTCCAAATACCCTGAGAATTACTAAGATAATATGAACGAGCAAAAATTTCACCGTCTTTTTCTACGTAACCAACAACGGCTATTCTTCCTCCTCTCAATTCATAAGGATTAGAAGAAAACCATATAGAAACATCTCCCAAACTTATTTTATATCTTGGCATAAGACCTTCTTCTTTTAAAATATCTTTTGTTAAAGTTTCGCCCTTATAAGGATCACCGGTAATTTTTGCCTTACTTAAAATTTCTTCAGCTTCTTTATCACTTAAAACTTCTATCTGAAAATTCTCTATCTCTTTACGAAGTTTTTCTATGGGATTCTCTACTGTATCTTTATCTATTTTTGTTTCTATCCCTCGATCAGTTTTTTTTGATACCTGTTTTAAAACTTCGTCTTCTAATTGTAAAAATTTATAAGCATTAAACACACCTGTCAACTTATTATATCTATCGCGAGCTAATTCTATAACCAAGTTTTCTTCCACTGCACGACGAAAGTCAGGATTAAAAGTCAAATTCTCATTTATAGTATATCCTTTTTGTTTAAAATCTTCAAAAATTTTTACATATTCATTTTTAATAATTTCTTCTATTTGATTTGTATCTTTTATTTGTGAAAGTTGTTCTTTAATTCTTTGTTTCTGCCTTAATCTTTCTTCTATTTTTTTTCTACGTTCTTCTTGAAATTGAGTTAATTGTTCCTCAAATTCTCCTGAAGTTTCTATACCTAGTTTTTTAAAAATATCTTTAAGATCTATATTCAACTCAAATGTCTTTTTGACAACTCTTTCATTTTGCCTAAACTCGCTTGAAACAACTTCTTCTTTTTGAGCCACTTGTAGGGGTTGCTCTTCTTTCTTGTCAACT
>Ga0079995_1057200_pt1 | contig 10490 bp, 7 predicted proteins | sample FaiFalFF_MnMetaG_2_FD_69198 | JGI IMG/M metagenome (GOLD analysis project Ga0079995, IMG submission 69198) | Freshwater microbial communities from Yellowstone National Park, Wyoming, USA - Fairy Falls C (FF_Mn_C) (SPADES assembly) (version 4) | ecosystem: Environmental > Aquatic > Freshwater >... | reverse complement strand
GCGTCTCCAGCGTGGCAGGCTCCGCGCCCAGTTGACGCATATGCGCGTCGGGCACGAAGGGGTCATAGGCGACGATGCGCATGCCGAACGCGCGGGCGCGCCGCGCCACCTCGCGCCCGATTTTGCCCATCCCGATAATCCCCAGCGTCTTGCGCGAGAGTTCAACGCCTGTGAACTGCGTGCGCTTCCACTCGCCCGCGCGCAGCGAGCGGTCTGCCTGCGGGATGTAGCGCGCCAGCGCGAGTAGGTGCGCCATCGTCAGTTCCGCAGCAGCGATGGTGTTGCCTTCGGGTGAGTTGACCACCACGATGCCGCGCTGCGTGGCGGCGTCCACATCGATATTGTCCACGCCGACGCCCGCGCGCCCGATGACCTTCAGGCGCACGCCCCGCGCAATGACCTCTGCGTCCACCCGCGTCTGCGAGCGCACCATTAGCGCGTCGTACTCGCCGATGCACTCCAGCAACGCCTCGCGCGACAAGTTTGGACGGTAGTCCACCGCCGCCGCCTGACGCAAGACCGCCAAGCCCTCTTCTGCCACCGAATCGCTCACCAGCACGCGCACGGTTCGAAGTGTACCTGAGATGGGACATAACCCTCGTTCGCTGGCGTCGGGTGTAGCGACCGATAGGCGTCTTCGTGGCGTAGCGACCGCGCCCCCCGCTGCTGCTGGGTACGGGAGCGGTTGATGTAAGGCGCACACGATGGGGGCATGCACGATGGGGGCGCACACGCAGGTGGGGGCGCACACACAGGTGCGCCCCTACAGGGGGTGGGCGGTGCGCACGATGGGGGCGCGCACGATGGGGGCGCAGACGCAGGTGCGCCCCTACAGGGGGTGGGCGGTGCGCACGATGGGGGCACGCACGGTGTAGAGGCAGACCTACGTGTCTGCCCTGACCTGCGTGTCTGCCCCTACATCGGTTTGATGGGGATTGACCTGCAGGAAAATGCCCAAATTAGGTGAACAGAATCGCCTATGCCTGCAGAACAGACGCTGGTGGAGCGATTGAGAGCGTACCTTGATTTAGGAGGGGCGCTGGAGTTTTGGCGTGCGCTGGGCTACCGCACGCTGCACAGCTCCCTACCCGCGCCAGAGTTCGACGATCTGCCCGACACGGCGCGGGAACCTCTGCGCCACGCTTGGCTCCTGTACGACGACTCGCACCTGCGCCTGTGCCACTTGGAGCTGACCACAACCCGCCGAAGCGCGCTCCGACGCCTCATCGAACCGCTCTACCGACGCTACCCCCAGTACGACTATCTGTTCACGGTGCAAGCAAAGGACACCGATGCGCTCCTGTTCGTTCACCCGCGCCCCGTGTACAAACAGAACGCCAACCGTATCGTGCTGGCAATCCGCACGCTCGAAGTGCAACCTGACCAGCCGACTCGAACGGACCTGGAGGTTCTCCTCGCGCTCCAGACCGCAGCGGGCGCCGACCCCTTCGAACGCGCTAAGCAAATCGCCGAAGCCTTCAGCATCGAGAAGGTCACCGAACGCTTCTATGCAGACTTCAGCCGCCTGTTCGCGGCGGCGGAACGCCAAATTACGGGCATCGATGACCCCGACGCGAAACGGCTCTTCACACTGAAGCTGTTCAACCGTCTGCTGTTCGTGCGCTTTTTAGAGCGCAAGGGCTGGCTCCGCCTCGACAAGCGGCGCGACTACCTGCGCGTGCTCTGGAACGACTACAAGCAGAACCGCGCCGAAGAGGATACTTTCTACGCCACGCGCCTCAAACCCCTCTTCTTCAGCGCGCTCAACAACCCGCAGCAACGCAACTTAATGCGCATCAATCAGGGCGGCTTCCTCCGCGAAACGATTGGCGATGTGCCCTACCTCAACGGCGGGCTGTTCGAAAAAGGCACGGACGACCAAAACGCCCGCGTGCCCGACGACGCGCTGCAACCCCTGCTGGAAGACCTCCTGTACCGCTACAACTTCACGATTACCGAAAGCACCCCGCTGGACATCGAGGTCGCCGTAGACCCCGAAATGCTCGGCAAGGTGTTCGAAGAGCTGGTGACGGGACGCCACGAAACGGGCAGCTACTACACGCCGCGCCCAGTGGTGGCGTTCATGGGGCGCGAGGCGCTCAAGGGCTACCTACAACGCGCCACGCGCGAGACGCCCGACGCGCTCGTACACTTCGTCGATGCGCGCGACGCCAGCCTGCTCAAAGACCCCGAAGCCGTGCTGGACGCGCTCAAAAAGGTGCGCGTGTGCGACCCCGCCTGCGGCAGCGGCGCGTACCTGCTCGGCATGCTGCACGAACTGCTGGAACTGCGCACCGCCCTCTTCGAACAGAAACGCTTAGACCCCGAAACGCTCTACACACGCAAGCTGGAGATTATCCAGAACAACCTCTATGGGGTGGACATCGACCCGTTCGCGGTGGAGATTGCCCGCCTGCGCCTGTGGCTCAGCCTCGTGGTGGACGACCCGCGCAACCCGCTGGACGACCCCGAAGCCGATGTGTCGCTGCCGAACCTCGACTTCAAAATCGAGGTGGGCGATAGCCTGCTCGCGCCCGACCCCCAAGGCGGACAGCAGCCCGATATGTTCCGTGCCCAGCAAATCGCAGAGTACGAACGACTCAAGGGCGACTATATCCGCGCCCACACCGACGAGGAGAAGCGCAGGCTGCGCCGCGAGATCGACAGGCTCCGCGATGAAATCCGCCAGTGGGCGCACCCCGAAGGCGAAGTGGAAGGCTTCGACTGGCGCGTGGAATTCGCCGAGGTGTTCAAAGACGGCGGGTTCGACATCATCCTCGCCAACCCGCCCTATGTGCGGCAGGAACTGATCGAGAACAAAGACGCGCTGCTCCGACTCTACCCCGCTGTCGCCGAAGGGCGCTCCGACCTCTATGTCTACTTCTACGCTCGCGCGCTGCAACTGCTCAAAGAGGGCGGAATGCATGTGTTCGTCTGCTCCAACAGCTGGCTCGATGTCGGCTTCGGTGGCAAGTTGCAGAAGTACCTGCTGGAGAATGCGCATATCCTCGCGATTTACGATAGCGCGCTGGAGCGGCAGTTCGCCAGCGCGGATGTGAACACGATTATCAGCATTCTGCGCAAGGGCAAGCCCGACGCGAACGCCGAAACGCGCTTCATCCGCCTGCAGGGCGCGTTCGAGCAGGCGATGGCCGACCCTGCCCTGCAGCGCGTCATCGTGCGTACCCGCGACGAACTCTGGCAGGAAGGGCTGGACGAAGAGGGCCACTACATCGGCAGCAAGTGGGGCGGCAAGTACCTCCGCGCCCCAGACATCTTCTTCACGATTCTGGAGCAGGGACAGCGCTATCGCGTGTTCCTCTGGCAAGGCGAGCCTGTCGTGGTGGAGGATATAACGGATCAGGTGGAGGAATAGCATGCGGTATACTGCCGAGCAAATCCGCGAGCTGCTCAAACAGTTGGATAGACGGAAAGCGTCGGAGCTGGAATCGGAAACGCTGGAGTTCAAAGAGTGGAGCGCGGAATGGGATAGCAGTGAAGCTGGCAAGAAAAAGTTCTACCGCACCCTTGCCGAATATGCCGTCTGTTTCGCCAATCACCGGGGTGGCACCCTGGTGCTTGGCGTGAAAGATCGGGTGCAGGGCTATAAGCGCGCCATTACGGGCTGCGGCGTCTATAACCTGAACGAGATTCGCATGCGTATCTACGAGATGACCGACCCCAAGATCCTCGTGGAGGTAGAGGAGCTACCGATTGACGAACTGGGTATCCGCCTGCTGCTTATCCACTTTCCCAGCGGAATCGGCGTCCATACGACAACCGATGGCGTCGCTAAGGTGCGCATCGGCACAGACTGCAAGCCGATGACAGGCTCCATGCGCCAACAGCGGCTCATTGAGACGGGACAGCTCGATATCACGGCACAGCCCCTCGACACGCCTCCCCAAGAGTTGGTTGACCCGAACGAGATGGCGCGCCTGCGTCGCCTCATCGAAGCGCGCAAGCCGCACACGACACTCCTCAAACTGCGCGATTCGGAGCTAATGGAACAGGTCGGCATCACCCAAGAGGGGCGGCTGACCCTCGCGGGGCTGCTTCTTGTGGGCACTGAGCGTGCTATCCGCCAATATGTCCCGTTCCACTCGATCGAATACCTGCGCATGAAAAGCGACATCGAATACGAGCGTCGCGAAATCTACACCTGCGGGCTACTTAACGCGCTGGAATCGGTGGAACGCAACATCAGCCTATATAACACCATCACGACAGTCAAGGCGGGGCTGTACCACTACGAAATCAAGGACTTCCCCGAAGAGAGCTACCGTGAAGCGCTTCTCAACGCCGTACAACACCGCGACTACACGCAACCAAGCGCGGTCTTTGTCAAGCACCACGCGAATCGGCTGGAGATTAGCAATCCGGGCGGATTCCCCTGGGGCATCTCCACCGAAAACATCCTGCGCCAAGATTCGCGACCGCGCAACCGACACCTGACCGAGATCCTACGGCGCATTGGACTGGTGGAAAAAGCGGGCGTGGGCGTCAAACGCATCTTCTACATCCAGCTCATCTCTGGCAAACGACCCCCCGAATATTGGACTGATGGCGCGTCGGTACGCATCACGCTTTTCAACGGCGCCATCGATGAGGCGTTCGTGCGCCTGCTGCGCAAACGCGAACGAGAGGGGCACGCGGTCAGCTTGGACGAACTGATCGTGCTGGCTGCGCTGGTGCGTCAGCGCGAGCTGAGTCTCCCAGACGCCGCACGGCTCCTGCAACTCAACTATGAGCGCACCCGCGAATGCCTGATGCAGATGGTGCGCAACGGGCTGCTGGAACGCAGCGGTATCCGCAAAGGACAGGTGTTCCGACTCAGCAGCAGTGTCTACCGCGAACTGGGGGAATCGGTCGCCTACATCCGCGAACGCGGGATCGACGCCCTCCGCCACGAGGAACTCATCCTCAGCTATGTGCGCCAGTTCGGCAGTATCAGCAACCGCCAGGTACGCGAACTGCTGGGCGTGGATAAGTTCACAGCATCTAAAACCCTAAGAAGGTTGGTTGACGCAGGCAAACTTAAACGGATAGGCTCTGGAGATAAAAATGCGGCTTATGTGCTTGAAACGAGCGATTGACGGCGTGCAACCCTCTGCAAGGGGGGGATGCGCTTGGTTGCCATAGCAAAGAAATCGTTGCACTCGCAACGAAAATTTGTTGCGAATGCAACGATTTTGTTGCCGACGCAATACCCCACACCCTTGCGCAACTAAACCCAGAAGGAGGCTACCCATGCGTTTCAGTGAGATCAAAAGCCACATCGTGAACCGTGAGGGCTACGAAAGCATAGACGCCCTCCGCCAAGCAGGCTACCGCCTCGTAAAAGCACGCGACAGCGACCGCCACTTCCTCGCACGACCCGACGACCTGCAACCCCTGCTCGTCAGGCTCGGCGACATTGCGAGCATAAAGTATGGGGTCAAGACAGGCGCAGATGGATGGTTCCATGTCAAGATTCTAGAAAAGCACGGAGAATATGCTATTATAGAGTCTGGAGATGGTTCTCGTCATGAGATAGAGAGCCGATTTTTGATACCCATAATAAGATCTCTGAAAGATTGCCCCTTCTACTCAACAGGCTTTAGCTCTCCGGAACGGTACCTGGTATACATAGATCTCAATTTAGACGAACTTAAACTTTATAAAGCATTCTCGTATGTAGAACACGGGCAGAAAGTATCATATCCATCCAGAACTGGAGGAGGTATACCTGCGCTAAGGTCCTCGTGTGCTCAACGCGGCAAAGAATGGTACCGCCTGAATTTGCCAGATATAGGTAGCATAAAAGGCTTCATGTATAAAATCAGAAGAGACAAGCATGTCGTTCCCCAAAACTCCTCAGGTGCAGTTGGCGATGATGCCCTATATGAGATACACACTCAAGATGAAACCGTTATTCCCATACTGAATAGTACAGTATCATCTCTTCTTCTGGAACAAACCGGGCGAGTTCCTGGCGGTGGCAGCGGTCCAATTGCCATAATGGTCGCTGAAGCCAAAACTCTACTTCTTCCCAACCCTGCCGCCTTCACCGCTGCCCAGCGCGACCGTTTGCTGGATGCGTTCGAGCAGATGGCGCAGCGCGAGGTGCGCAGCATCTTTGAGGAGCTGGGCTACCCCAAGCCGAATCGCGACTACAGCAACATCGACCCCGCCGCGCTGACGCTGGCGCAGGTGCAGCGCGCCTCGCCCGACCGATTCGAGCTGGACGCCGTCGTCTTCGAGGTGCTGGGTCTCAACGATGCGGAGCGGCTGGCGGTCTACCGCGCGGTGGTAGAACTGGTGCGCAACCGCTTGGTGAAGGCAAGGAGTGTCTGAGATGCGCTACGACCCTGAGCGACATCACCGTCGTTCCATCCGTCTGAGGGGATACGATTACCGCGCGGCGGGGGCGTATTTTATCACGATTGTGGTGCAGGATCGGGCGTGCCTGTTCGGTGAGGTCGTGGAGGGAGCGATGCGCCTCAACGACGCGGGACGGATGGTGGAACGCTGGTGGCTGGAACTGAATCGCCGATTTCCCCATGTGTCCACCGACGCCTATGTGGTGATGCCGAACCATTTTCACGGGATTGTGGTCATCCATTCGCCCCCACCCGACACAACAGCCCCCCCTGATGTAGGGGCAGACCTGCGTGTCTGCCCCGATTCAGGGGACGCCCATGATGGGGGCGCACACGCAGGTGCGCCCCTACAATCCCCCGATTTGGGGGGCCCACACGATGTAGGGGCAGACCTGCGTGTCTGCCCCGATTCAGGGGGCGCCCCCGATGTAGGGGCAGACCTGCGTGTCTGCCCCAATACGCGTGTCCGCCCCGATTCAACGGGCGCCCCCGATGAAGGGGCAGACCTGCGTGTCTGCCCCGACCTGCGTGTCTGCCCCGATTCAGGGGGCGCACACACAGGTGCGCCCCTACCGACGATTGTGCAATGGTTCAAAACCATGACCACCAACGAATACATCCGTATGGTAAAACACGCGGGATGGACGCCGTTTCAGGGACGCCTGTGGCAGCGCAACTATTACGAACACATCATCCGCAACGAACGCGCCCTTGAACGCATCCGCGATTACATCCTGACGAATCCCCTGCACTGGCACCTCGACCGAGAAAATACCCACGCCATCGGAATCAATTCCCTGGAGGAGGAATGGTTCGGTTGAGGAAGACCCTCCCATCAGCACAATCCGCAAGTAGGTCGCCAAAGTGTATAATAACCTCACCATGAGCCATATCGTGCCCGACCTGGTCGATAACCAATTCACGACTCAGACGACGCTGGGCGAGTTGCTGGCGATGCAGCTGTGTCAAGCCGACGCGCCGTGCCTGTGGGTCGCCACCGCCTATTTCAATTTGGACGGGCTGGAGAAGCTCGGCGACGCGCTGGACAAGGTGCAGGAGCTGCGCCTGCTGATTGGCACGGAGCCTGACCAAGAGTTCCTGCTGACGCAGCGGCTCTGGCGCGAGCTGGAGCGGAACCTTGCGCTGATTAGCCCCCACGCGCAGCAGATGCTGGAGCGATGGAGCGCGTTCCTACGGCAAGACACGGTGCAGGTGCGCCGCTATGTGCCGCGCGAGCGCGGACGCGTGCTGCACGGCAAGGCGTACCTGCTGCTGGGCGTCCCCCAGTTCGGCGACTTGGGCGTAATCGGCTCCTCCAACTTCACGGGCGCAGGCTTGACCGCCAACTTGGAGCTGAACGCCATCTTGAAGCAGCAGAGCGCAACCGACGCACTGAAACAGTGGTACGAGGCGGTCTGGGCAGAGAGCGAGGATTACAAAGAGGAGCTGCTGCGCCTGCTGACCGAGTTCACCGACGCGCTGCAGCCGTGCGAGGTCTACTTCAAGGTGCTGTATGAGGCATACCGCGACCGTCTCGCTTCCGAGCCGATGGGCGGCGATGGCAAACCCTCGCCGATTCTGCTGGCGGATTTCCAGCGCGACGGCTACCGCGCTGCGCGCGAGATTCTGGACACCTATCAGGGCGTGCTGATTGCCGACTCGGTCGGGCTGGGGAAGACCTTCCTCGCGCTGCGCCTCTTGGACGACTACGCCTATCAACGCCGCCAGACCGCGCTGGTCATCTGCCCCGCCGCGCTGCGCGACACCATCTGGAAACCTTTGCTGGAGCAGCACGCTATCCCCCACCGAATCGAGAGCATGGAGCAAGTCAGCCAGAGCGATACGCCCATAGACGAATACGCCCAGTACCCGATTATCGTGGTGGACGAGTCGCATAACTTCCGTAATCCGGGTTCCAACCGCTGGCGCAACCTGTTCGAGATTGCCCGCCGCGCCAGTGAGCGGTTCCCCGACGAGTTCCGCCTGATTCTGCTCACCGCCACGCCCGTCAACAACTCGGTGTACGATTTGTACCATCAGGTGCGACTGATTACGCGCGACGACAAGGGCTACTTCCAAGCGGCGGGCATCGACAATCTGGAGAGCTACTTTCGCAAAGCGGACGAGCAGCGCGAGACGCTGTACGAGCTGCTGGAGGCGATTGGTGTGCGGCGCAGTCGGCTGTTTATTCGCAAGCACTATCCCGACGCCCAGATCGACGGCAAGCGCCTCCACTTCCCCGAACGGCGCATCCACAGCGTGCGCTACAACCTGCAAGCGGTCTATGGCGGCGCACTCTACAAGCAGATTGCCAACGCCATCGAGAACCTGCACCTCGCACCCTATCAACTCGATTCCTATCGGCGTGAAGTGGCATCGCAGCAGCGCAACCTATTCTGGCAAGATTGGCAGGAGCTGGCACTGGTGCTGCGCCAAGAAGGGCTAACGGACGAACAGATTAGCCAGATTCGCAAGCGGCTCGGCGAGCAGAGCGGGTTGGCAGGGCTGATGCGCGTGCTGTACCTCAAGCGGCTGGAATCGTCGGTGGAAGCCTTGCGCAACTCCCTGCGCCACCAGCTGGAGTTCCAAGAGCGATTTCTGGAAACGCTGCGACAGGGCAAACTGCTCACCAGCAGCGACTACCGCCGCATGCGGATGCTGGAAGAGGAAGACGAAATCGCCGAGGGGAACTGGGACGAGTTTTTGGAGTCGCTCCAGCCCGTTGACCCGCAAGCGTATGACATGAATCTCATTGAGCAAGCTGTCCAAGCCGATGTGGGCACACTGACGCAGTTGCTTGGCGACCTGAACCGCCTGACCCCTGCGGATGACGACAAGCTCCAGACGCTGTTGGCGTGGTTTCAGGACGAGGGCGCGGGCAAGAAGGTGCTGCTCTTCTCCTACTATCAGGACACGGCGCGCTATGTGTACGAGCACCTGCGCCAGCAGTTGCCAAGCCGAGAGATTGCGCTCATCACGGGCGGGATGCCCGCCGAGCAGCGGCGCGACGCCGTGCGCCGATTCGCCCCGCGCGCCAATCGCTATACGCTCCAGCCCCACGAGCGCGAAATCGAGATTCTGGTCGCCACCGACGCGCTCAGCGAAGGGCAGAACCTGCAAGACGCCAGCGTCATCGTGAACTACGATCTGCACTGGAACCCTGTGCGCATGGTGCAGCGCATCGGGCGCATCGACCGCATCGGCTCGGAACACGACACCATCGAGGTCTACAACTTCATCCCTGAAGACGCGCTGGAGAGCCTGCTCGGCTTGATGGGGCGACTGTTCGAGAAGCTGCATGCGATTAACCGCACGGTGGGGCTGGACGCCTCTGTGCTGGGCGAGGCGCCGAACCCGATGGACTTCAACACGCTGCAGCGCATCGCTGCCGAAGACGCGCAGGTGCTGGACGAGCTGGAGAGCGCGAGCGAGCTGACCATCGGCGAGTTCCTGCTGGAGGACCTGCTGCGCTTCCTGCAGCAGCTGGGCGAGGAGCGATTAGGGCGCATCCCGCTGGGACGCGGCACCGCCAAGCGCGCCGCCACGCCCGACCAGCGCGGCTTCTTCGCTGCCTTCCGCCACACCCGCACCGAGCAGCAATACTGGCTGTTGGAGCGCGCCGATGGCACGCGCACGCTGCGCCGACTGGAAGCCATCCGTCCCGCGCGGGCGACCTGCGACGAGATGCCTGCGCCGCTGCCCCCCGCCGAGCAGACCGAGCAGAAACTGACCGCCCTGCGCGATTACCTGGTGCAACAGCTCAACCGCCAAGCCCACCGCCCGCAGGAGTTGCCGACCGTGCAGAAGCAGATTGTGCGCTATCTGCACGCGCAGCCCAGCGCGTCCCTGCGCAACGAACTGCTCGCCTACTTCCGCCAGCCGCTGCCCGAAACCGACCTGCGCGAGTTGCGCGACCTGTGGCGCAGGACGCAGTCGCAAGAGTCGCGCCGCGTGATGGAAGCACTCAAAGCCTTCGCCGATGCGCACCCCGCTATCCAAACCAGCGCGCCACGGCTGGAACCCACAAAACCAGAAGATTTAGAGTGCATCGCGTGGATGTGGGTATTATAATCCTATGTTTCAGACAGCGCAGCAGGCGCACGCATGGCTGAAGGAGCAGGGCTACCC
>Ga0079995_1063475_pt1 | contig 10495 bp, 11 predicted proteins | sample FaiFalFF_MnMetaG_2_FD_69198 | JGI IMG/M metagenome (GOLD analysis project Ga0079995, IMG submission 69198) | Freshwater microbial communities from Yellowstone National Park, Wyoming, USA - Fairy Falls C (FF_Mn_C) (SPADES assembly) (version 4) | ecosystem: Environmental > Aquatic > Freshwater >... | reverse complement strand
TAGGCCAGGGCGGTGGCGTAGGCCAGGCTCACCCGGGAGATCTCCCTCAGGGCCCGGCGGGCAAAGAGGCGGGCGGGGAGGAGAAGGGCCAGAGGGGAGGCCAGGGCGAAGCCCGGGTGGAGGAGGCCCAGGAGGGCGAGGCCTAGGGCGAAAAGGAGCCGGTAGCGCCAGGCCAGCCGCCCGGCGTAGCGGAGGTGGAAGCCGGGCTCCACAGGAACATTATGGGGCATAGAGGGCCAGGGCGCTCACCACCGGCCTAGGACTCCCCTGGTAGGGATTTCTGAGCCGTCCCCTTACCCAAAGCTGGGCCGAGCCGCCCCCGTCCATCCGCAGGGCGTTCCAGGCCCCAAGGGCGAGGAGGCCCCGGGCCAGGACCCCGGGGGTGGTGGGCTCGGAGACCAGAAGCCAAAGCCTTCCCTCCCTGGTCCAGGCCACGGCCGCCTGGGGCGCCACCGCCTGGAGGGGCCTCGGGTCCTTGAAGTTCTCCCGGGCGGGATCAAAGGCGTACCGCCCCTCCTGCACCAGGAGGGGGCCCCCCTCGAGGGCGTAGCGGAACGGGGGGTCCAGCCGCCCGTAGAGGGAAAGCCGGTCCCCCACCTTTAGGGGGAAGGGGGGAAGCCCCCTGGGGAAGGTGAGGGCCCAGGCCCCGGCGGGAAGGTCCAGGGGGGCGGGAAGAAGGGCCTGGACCCGGTCCGCCACCACCACCGCCCCCTCCTCCCCCTCCCGGCCCACCACCCCGGGGACGGTGTGGGCCGTGTAGCGGGCCCGGGAGGCGTTCACCCCCACCCGCACCCGCTCCCCCTTTGGCCCCGCCACCACCGCCTCAAACCGGGGAAGGCCCAGGAAGAACTGGAAGCCATCCCACATGAGGGCCACCCGGCCAAAGGGGTAGGAGACCGTGACCCCGTCCTGGACCCAGAGGCCGATGGGGGCGCCCGTCTTGGGGTCAAAGTACCCCCCGTTGAGGACGGCCAGGGCGTCCGGGGCCAGGTCCTTGGGCAGGGCCCGCTTGAGGGGGGTCCCCACGGGGAGGAGGCGGCCCCTCTCCGCCTCCACCAGGTAAAGCCTCAGGGGCTCGGGCGTGAAGGCGTAGACCTCCCGGTAGCGGACCCCCGGGGCCAGGGCCTCCTCCACCTCGGGAAGGAGGAGGTAGAGGTCCAGGACCAGCCTGGGCGGGTTCTCCAGGGGGAAAAGCCGGTAGCGGAGGAGGCTTCCCGGGGCCTTCAGGGTGAGCCGGGTGCCCCGGGGGAGGAGGCGCACCTCGGCGGCCAGGCCCTGGGGCCAGGGAGCGCTCAGCAGGCCCGGGACCAGGTAGGGAAGGCCCACCTCCAGGCTTCCCCTCCCCACCCCTTCCTCCGGGCTTCCCAGGTGGGGGGCGGGAAGGTCCAAGACCAGCCGGAAGAGGCGTCCCTGGCCCCCATAGCGCGCCCCCGCCTCGGGGACCTGGAAGTAGCCCAGGGCTTTGAGGACCTCGAGGGGAAGCCTCTCCCCTTCCGGAGGCGGCAGCTCCAGGGGAGGCTCCGCCCAGCCCACCCCGGGCACGTAGACCAGGCGCACCCCCTCCCCCTCGTAGACCCAGGCCCCGCCCTCCTCCCGGAACTCCAGGCCAAAGGTGCGGGCGGGAAGGAGGGTCTGGCCCAGGGCCAGGGAGAGGAAGAGGAGAAGGGCGAAAAGCCTCATCCCCCCATGAAAGCGGAAAAGGGTGAGAAGAGGCTTAAGTACCCCACCGCGGCAAAAGCCGCGGTGGGGGCCCCAGAAAAGCCCTTCCACAACTCCGACTTGGGCACCCTATGTTGCAAAGCCAACGTGCGGGCACTTAGCCCTTGACCACGATCAGGGGCCTGAGCCGGGCCACCTTCCGCCCGATCCCCGCCCCCTGGACCGCCTCCACCACCAGGGAAACGTCCTTGTAGGCCTCGGGCATCTCCTCGTCCACCGTGGCCCGGGTGGCGGCCCGCACCAGGATGCCCCTTTCGGCCAGCTCCTTGACCAGGTTCCGCTCCCGGGCCACCCGTTTGGCCTGGTGGCGGCTCATCTTGCGCCCGGCCCCGTGGCAGCTGCTGCCGAAGGAGACCTCCATGGCCCTTTGCGTGCCCGCAAGGACGTAGGAGTAGCGGCCCATGTCCCCCGGCACCAGGACGGGCTGGCCCACCTTCCGGTACTCCAGGGGGATCTCGGGGTGCCCGGGGCCGAAGGCCCGGGTGGCCCCCTTGCGGTGGACCAGGACCCGCCTTCCCCGGTGCTCCTCAAACTTGGCGTTGTTGTGGGCCAGGTCGTAGAGGACCCGAAGGCCGTGGTCCTTTGGGGCGAAGCCCACCCGTTCAAAGGCCTCCCGCACGAAGTGGGCGATGAGCTGGCGGTTGGCGAAGGCGAAGTTGGCGGCGGCGGCCATGGCCTGCAGGTAGTCCTCCCCCTCGGGGCTCCTGATGGGGGCCGCCGCAAGCTGCTTGTCCACTAGCTCAATGCCGTAGCGGGGAGCCACCTTAAGGAAGCGCTCCACGTAGTCCTGGCAGACCTGGTGCCCCAGACCCCGGCTCCCCGTGTGGATGAGGACGGTGATCTGGCCGGGGAAGAGGCCAAAGGCCTCGGCCGCCTCCTCGTCGTAGACCTCGTCCACGTACTGGACCTCCAGGAAGTGGTTCCCGCTCCCCAGGGTGCCGATCTGCGGGGCCCCCCGCTCAAAGGCCCGGTCGGAGACCTTCTCGGGGTTGGCCCAGGGGAGGCGGCCCTCGGACTCTATGAAGCGGAGGTCCTCCGGGTAGCCAAAGCCCCTCCTGATGAGCCAGCCCGCCCCCTCCTTCAGGATCTCCTTCAGCTCCCTCTTGCTGAAGCGCACGTCCTTCCGCTCGCTCCCCACCCCCGAGGGCACCAGGCGGTAAAGGGTGTCCGCCAGGTCCCGCTGCCGGGGGAGGAGGTCCTCGAGGGCCAGGTTGGAGGCGAGGAGACGGACGCCGCAGTTGACGTCAAAACCGACCCCGCCCGGGCTCACCACGCCCCCCTCTTCCGGGTCAAAGGCCGCCACACCGCCGATGGGAAAGCCGTAGCCCCAGTGGATGTCGGGCATGGCCAGAGCGGGCTCCACGATGCCGGGCAGGGTGGCCACGTTCGTGAGCTGCTGCAAGGAGGCGTAGCCTTCAGCCTCGAGGTCCTTTAAGATCTCTTCCGAGGCGAAAAAGACCGCGTCCACCCGCATCTTCCCCTGTTTGGGGATGCGGTAGGTGTAGGGGGCGATCTTTTCCAAGCGCATGGCGCCCTCCAAAACAAAACCGCCGGGCGTTTCGCCCGGGCCTAGCCTTACCATACCCCGATATGCGGTATGCGTCAAGGCTATCCAGTAACACCCTTGTTTCCCGTTCCCTTCGGCCCACCATGCCTGGCAACTTCCCCAAAGAACCTTTTGCCGGGGCCCCCATGCTGGCTTGGGCCAGCATGGGGTGGTATAAAATCCCCCCGTGCCCAGCCTCTCCTTCGCCCTGGAAACCCACCCCGGCCGCAAGCGGCCCAAAAACGAGGACGCCGTGGGCTACGCCCTCACCCCCTGGGGCGGGGTCTTCGTGGTGGCGGACGGGATGGGGGGGCACCGCACGGGGGAGGTGGCCGCCAGGCTGGCGGTAGAGGCCATCCTGGAAAGCCTCAAGGAGGCCGAGCCCTCCCCCAAGGCCCTCCTGGAGGCCTTTGAGCGGGCCAACGCCCTCATTTACGCCGAGGCCCAGCGCCCGGAGAACCGGGGCATGGGCACCACGGCCACCTGCCTCCTCCTGGACCTCCCCTACGCCCTCATCGCCCACGTGGGGGACTCTCGGGCCTACCTCCTCCGGGGGGAGGAGTTCACCCTCCTGACCGAGGACCACTCCTGGGTGGCGGAAAGGGTGCGCCAGGGCCTCCTCTCCCCCGAGGAGGCCAGGACCCATCGCTGGCGCAACGTGATCACCAACGCCCTGGGCTCCTTTCCCCAGGCCCGGGTGGACCTCCTGGGCCTCAAGCTCTTCCCCGAGGACACCTTCCTCCTCTGCTCCGACGGGCTTTCCGGGGTGCTGGAGGACCGCACCCTGAAGGAGGTGCTGAAGAACTTCCCCCCCGAGGAGGCGGCCAGGAGGCTGGTGGAGCTGGCCAACGAGTGGGGCGGGCCCGACAACGTGAGCGCCGTCGTGGTGCGCCTACCCAAGGAGCTCCCCCAGGGCCAAAGGCCCTACGCCCTCCCCCTCGAGGCCGCCCAGGGCTCCCCGGTGCGCCTCAAGCTGGGGGAGGAGCCGGAGGAGCTTCCCACCCAGGTCCTGGAGCCCCCCAAAAGGCCCCGGGTGAGCTGGCGGGACGCCCTCCTCATCCTGCTCTGGATCGTGGTGGTGGCCTACATCCTCCTGGGCTACTTCCGCCCCTGATGCCCTTGCCTGTTTCCCTCAGCCCACCGGCCCCGGTAAGTTCCCCAGGGGCCTTTTGCCGGGGTGGCATAAGACCTGCTAGACTCCAGGAGGTATGGAGCGCACCTTCGTGATGGTGAAACCCGACGGCTTCCGGCGCGGCCTGGTGGGCGAGATCCTGGCCCGCTTTGAGCGCAAGGGCTTCCGCATCGTGGGCCTCAAGGCCCTCAGGATCTCCCAGGAGCTTGCGGAAAGGCACTACGCCGAGCACCGGGAAAAGCCCTTCTTCCCCTCCCTGGTGGGCTTCATCACCTCGGGGCCGGTGGTGGCCATGGTCCTGGAGGGCCCCAACGCCGTGGCCGAGGTGCGCAAGATGATGGGGGCCACCCACCCCAAGGACGCCTTGCCCGGCACCATCCGCGGCGACTACGCCACCACCATTGACGAGAACGTGATCCACGGCTCGGCCACCCTCGAGGACGCCCAGAGGGAGATCGCCCTCTTCTTCCGGCCGGAAGAGCTTTTGTAGTGCCCCACGGGGCCAAAGCCGCGGCGGGGCGCTTAGCCTTCGGCCTCGGGGGCCTGGGGGAGGCTGGTGGCCCGGAGGCGCTCCCAGGGGAAGTCGTCTAAGGGGTAGAAGCGGTCCGCCTGCTGGGCCAGGCGGTGGGAGGATAGGGCGTGGAAGGTGGTGTTCTCCACCTGCTTGCCCATGTCCTGCACCACCCGCACCACCTCGGCGAAGTCCCCGTCCCCCGAGACCAGGATGGCGATGTCGTAGGCGTCGGCGTAGGCCAGGCGCAGGATGTCAATGGCGATCTGGATGTCCACCCCTTTCTCCACGAACCCCTCGGCCCGCCGCTCCAGCCTGCCCAGGCGCACGGTCACGTAGGGCACCCGCTTTAGGTAGTTGAGGAAGCTCTGGTGGGCCTTGGCCGCCGGGTCCTCCGGGGGCAGGGGGGCGTTGTAGTAGTAGGCCCGGAGGAGCTTCCTCCCGGCGGTGAGGAGGGTAATGAACTCCACAAAGTTGAGCCGATAGTCCGAGCCCAGGTGCTGCACCAACCCCTTGTACAGGTTGGAGCCGTCAATAAATATGGCTACCCTTTCCATAGCAGGCCCGCCCCTTTACGGGCACCCTCAGTTTAGCCCAAGGGCGTGAGAAGCTTTATAGCCCACCGCTCAAAGGAGCGGTGGGGGCAGGGATACGCCTTTTCCTTGGCCCTTTCGGGCGGGGCCATGCTACCACACCCCTTCCATGAGCGCAAGATGAGCCAAAGAAACGCCCTCTAGGAGCGGGTTTTTCGCGTTTCGGCGTACACGTCGCGGAAGACCCCGGGGATGGGGGCGTGGGGCTTGTGCACCCTTACCCGGACGGCGAGAAGTCTGGGAAAAGCCTGAAGGAGCGTCTCCGCCAGGTGGTCGGCCAGGGCCTCTATGAGGTAGAAGCGCCGGTGGCGCACGGCCTCCTCCACCAGGGCGTAGACCTGGGCGTAGTCCACGGTCTCCTCCAGGCGGTCCCCCTTGCCCTCAAAGGCCACCTCCAGCCAGAGGTCCACCACGAACCGGGCCCCAAGCCGCCCCTCCTCGGGCATGACCCCGTGCCGTCCGTAGAACTCCAGGCCCAGAAGGGCGATCTCCCCCATCCCTCACCCCCAGAGGGCCTCCCAGACCAGAAGGGCCTCCCGGTGGGCCTTCACGTCGTGCACCCGAAGGAGCCTGGCCCCCTTCATGGCGGCGTAGAGGTGGGCGGCCACGGAGCCAAAGACCCGCTCCTGGGGGGCCTCCACCCCCGTGAGCTCCCCGATCATCCGCTTGCGGGAAAGGCCCACCAGAACGGGGTGGCCCAGCTCCACGATGGCCTCCAGGTGGCGGAGGAGGGCCAGGTTGTGGGGGAGTAGCTTGCCGAAGCCAAAGCCGGGGTCCAGGACCACCTGGGGCACGCCGGCCTTCAGGGCCCTCTCCGCCTGGGCCTTGAGGAAGGCCCGGACCTCGGCCACCACGTCCCCGTAATGGGCGTGGGCCATCATGGTCCTGGGGTCGGGGACGGGCATGTGCATGATGACCGCAGGGACCCCGTAGCGGGCGGCCAGGGCCAGCATGCGCTCGTCCCTTAGGCCGGTGACGTCGTTCAGGAGGTGGGCCCCAAGCTTGAGGGCCTCCTCGGCCACCTCGGGCTTGCGGGTGTCCACGGAGACCGGCACGCCCAGGGAGAGGACGGCCTCGAGGACCGGCAAAAGCCTCCGCTTCTCCTCCTCCACCGGCACGGGCTCGGCCCCGGGCCGGGTGGACTCGGCCCCCAGGTCCAGGAGGTCCGCCCCCTCGGCCACCATGGCCTTGGCCCTTAAGAGGGCCCTTTCCGGGTCCAGGTAAAGCCCGCCGTCGGAGAAGGAGTCCGGGGTCAGGTTGAGGATCCCCATGATCCGGGGCTTTGAGAGGTCCAGGAGGTGGTCGCCAAGCCGGAGCACGCCTAGGATTATAGTGGGCGCAGGAGGCGCTCATGGCGAGGCTCTTGGCGGCGGTGGACCTGGGAGAGACCCTGGAACCGGTGGTGGCCACGGCCCATTACCTGCAAGGGGGGCTAGGCATGCCCGCCGAGCCTTTGCACGTGGTCCCCAGCGCCTACTTTGAGGCCCTGGCCCGGCGCTTTCCCGAGATCGCCCAAGACCTGGAAGAGGCCCTCAGCCTGGCGGAGGCCCGGGTGCGGAAGGCCCTGGAGGCAACCGGCCTTCCGGTCCAGGTGCTCCGGGGCTTCCCCGCCCAGGTGGTGGCCGGGGAGGGGCTGAAAAGCCGCCTGGTCCTCCTGGGCCAGCGGGGCACGGGAACCCTCGAGGCCCTGGCCCGGGGCGGCCTCGCGCGCTACCTCCTCCACCGGGGCGAGGTCCCGGTCCTCCTCCGCCTGGCCCAGGACCGGGGAGCGGACCTCCTGGTCCTGGGCTCCAAGGCCAGGAGCACCTGGCGCCACCGCCTGGGGCGGATGGTGGAGGTCCTCGTCCAGGAGAGCCCCCTGCCCCTTCTGGTGGTCCCCGAGGCCGCGGTCTGGTAAGGTGTCCCCCATGGCCCACGGACCGGGCTTTTTCCTGCGCCTCTCCGCCTACTGGTTCGCCACCAGCTTCAAGTGGTTCCTGGTCCTTCTGGTCCTCCTCCCGGCCAAGGTGGCCGAGCTCTCCCCCCCGGAGGAGAAGGCCACCAGGCTGGGCTTCCTCTTCGGCCTGGGGGCGGTCATGGCCATCCTGGGGCCCCCCATCATGGGCTACCTCTCCGACCGCCTGGGGCGGAGGCGGCCCTTTTTGCTCTGGGGAAGCCTCCTCACCGCCTTCGCCCTCGTCCTTTTGGCCCACGCCCCAAGCTACGGCCTTCTCCTCCTGGCCTACCTCCTCCTCCAAGTGGCCGACGACCTGGCCACCGGGCCCTACTCGGCCCTCATCCCCGACCTGGTCCCCAGAGGGGAGAGGGGAACGGCCTCGGGGTACATGGGGGTGCTCCAGGTCTCGGGGCAGATCCTGGGGGGCGTGGTGGGCTTTCTCCTCGCCCTACAGCCCCAGGCCTACCTGGCGGCCCTCCTAAACCTCCTGGGGGCCGCTTTTAGCCTCTCCCTGGTGCCGGACCGCCTGCCCAGGGCCAACCCCCGCCCCTTCTCTTCCGCCATGGCCGCTCCCTGGCGGGACCGGGACTTTCTCCTCGTCTACCTCACCCGCTTTCTGGTGATGCTGGGCTTCTACCTGGCCCAGACCTACCTCCAGTACTTCCTGGCCGACGTGGTGCGGGCCTTCCAGGCCCTGGGGCGCACCCTCACGGAGGAGCCCTTCCAGGCGGTGGCCCTCCTGGGTCTCCTCATCTCCCTGGGGGCGGCCCTGGCCAGTGTGCCCGCCGGGCGGGCCTCGGACCGGGTGGGGCGGAAGCCCCTCATCTATCTCTCTGGCGCGGGGCTCGGCCTCCTCATGCCCTTCATCCTCCTCTTCCCCCGCTACGACCTCCTCCTCTTCCTCGCCCTTTTCTTCGGCCTCTTTTACGGGGTCTACCTGGCGGTGGACTGGGCCCTGGTGGCCGACGTCCTCAAGGACCCCGAGGCCCACGCCACGGACATGGGCCTGTGGCAGACCTCCATCGTGGTGCCCCAGGTCCTGGCCGGGGCCTTTGGCCGCCCCCTGGACCTCCTCAACGCGGCAAGCCCGGGCCTGGGCTACACGGTCCTCTTCCTCCTGGCGGGGCTTTTCTTCCTCCTGGGGACCTTTCTGGTGGCCGGCATAAGGCGGGCCCGGTAGCGCATATTCGTGCAGGCTTTGGAAAAGCCCGTGTTGACGGCCTCTTCCCCCTTCCCTTAGGATGGGGCGGGTTTTGGAGGTAAAACATGCGCCTGCTCCTCGGTCTGGCCAAAGCCATAGACGCCCTCAGCGAGGGGGTGGGCCGGATCATCGCCTGGCTCACCCTTCTGGTGGCCCTTCTCTCGGCGGGGAACGCCCTCATGCGCTACGGCCTCAGCTACAGCTCCAACGCCTACCTCGAGGCCCAGTGGTACATGTTCAGCCTCATCTTCCTCCTGGGAGGGGCCTACGCCTTGAAGAAGAACGCCCACGTGCGCATTGACCTCATCTACGGCCGCCTCTCCAAAAGGGCCCAGGCCTGGATAGACCTCCTGGGTACCCTCCTCTTCCTCATCCCCATGGCCCTCGGGGTCCTCTACCTGGCCTGGCCCTGGGCCATGACCAGCCTGGCCGTCCGGGAAACCTCCCCCGACGCGGGCGGGCTTCCCCGCTGGCCCATCAAGCTGGCCCTCCTCCTAGGCTTCGCCCTCCTGGCCCTCCAGGGCCTCTCCGAGCTCATCAAGCGGATCGCCTTCCTGGCAGGGGTCTACGCTCTGGCAGAAGAAAAGGGGAGGGGGGTGGAGTGATGGACCTCCATGCCCTCATGCCCCCCTTGATGTTCCTGGCCCTCATCCTCTTTCTCCTCTCCGGCTACCCGGTGGCCTTCGCCCTGGGGGCCACGGGGATCGTCTTCGGCTTTTTGGGCATCGCCCTGGACCTCTTCCCGCCCGCCCTCCTCCGGGCCATGCCCGACCGCATCTTCGGCATCATGTCCAACCAGCTCCTCCTGGCCATCCCCTTCTTCACCCTCATGGGCATAATCCTGGAGCGGAGCGGCCTGGCGGAGGACCTCCTGGACACCATGGGCAGGCTCTTCGGGCCCCTTAGGGGCGGGCTCGCCCTGAGCGTGGTCTTCGTGGGGGCCATCCTGGCGGCCACCACGGGGGTGGTGGCGGCCAGCGTCATGGCCATGGGCATCATCTCCCTGCCCATCATGCTCAAATATGGCTACAACCCCCGCTTCGCCAGCGGGGTGATCCTGGGCTCCGCCACCCTGGCCCAGATCATCCCCCCCAGCGTGGTCCTCATCGTCATGGCGGACCAGCTGGGGGTGAGCGTGGGGGACATGTACCGGGCGGCCCTGATCCCCGCGGGCCTCACCGTGGGCCTTTACTTTCTCTACGTCACCTACGTGGCCCTCTTCCGGCCCCAGTGGGCCCCGGCCCTGCCCCTCGAGGCCCGCCCCGACGCCGGCAAGGAGCCCGAGGCCGCCTTCGCCCTCCTCTCCTATCTCTTGGTAGGGGTGGGGTCCTGGAAGCTGGGGGAGTTCCTCCAGTTGCCTGGCTGGCTTGAGGGCCTCGAGGTCCTCCTGGGGCTTTTCCTCTGGACCCTCTTCCTCCTCCCCCGTATCCGCCAAAACCCCCTCCTCCGGCGGGCCCTCCTCTCCATGGTCCCCCCCTTGGTCCTCATCTTCTTGGTCCTGGGCACCGTCCTCCTAGGGGTGGCCACCCCCACGGAGGCCGGGGCCATGGGGGTGGTGGGGGCCCTGGTCCTGGCGGCCCTGAACCGCCGCCTCTCCTTCCGGGTCCTCTACCAGGCCATGGAGCAAACGGCCACCCTCACCGCCTTCGTCATCTTCATCCTCATCGGCTCCACCCTCTTCAGCCTGGTCTTCCGGGGGGTGGACGGGGACCTGTGGGTGGAAGGCTTCTTCACGGGGCTTCCCGGGGGAGAGGCCGGCTTCATCCTCTTCGTCATGCTCCTGGTCTTCCTCCTGGGCTTCTTCATAGACTTCTTTGAGATCGCCTTCATCGCCCTGCCCCTCCTGGCCATCGGGGC
>Ga0079995_1117811_pt1 | contig 10500 bp, 7 predicted proteins | sample FaiFalFF_MnMetaG_2_FD_69198 | JGI IMG/M metagenome (GOLD analysis project Ga0079995, IMG submission 69198) | Freshwater microbial communities from Yellowstone National Park, Wyoming, USA - Fairy Falls C (FF_Mn_C) (SPADES assembly) (version 4) | ecosystem: Environmental > Aquatic > Freshwater >... | reverse complement strand
ATATGGCGGGTCTAATTTCTGAAAACGTGTGGGATAAGACGAAAAAGCCGTACGAATTACATTTGAACGAGAACCATAAGGATTGGCTAACAACCACGGTGAGTTAGCTAAGGCTTAGGTTCGGATGGATGGGCAGGAAAGACAGACTTTGAGGACGGCGATTTGTTAGGGCCGTTCGTGTCGGTTGTGAGCGGTTTTGAGGTTTTGTCCTTATCGTGCCGGATACTGGAAAATTGCAAGTCGGCGTCTTTTTCCGTGCCGGACGCTGATAAATCCACATGTAGCCGACGCCGGCGCGACCAGAGAATAGCTAAGTCATCGAGATAACTATAGACAATGGGAGTGGCCAGCAAGGTAAGCAACAGCGAAAGGGTCTGTCCCCCTACGACCAGAACGGCAATAGACCGCCGTTCTTCCGCACCAGGGCCTCGACCTACTAACAGCGGCAACATGCCGGCCACGAAAGAAAGCGTGGTCATCAGGATAGGACGCAATCGGTTACGATTAGCTTGCATAATCGCTTCCAAGCGCTCCAGGCCTTGCTCCCGCAACTGATTAGTGTGGTCAACTTGCAAAATAGAGTTTTTCTTTATCACGCCAAACAGGACTAATATTCCCAGAGCCGAATATAAGTTAAGCGTTTCGCCGCCCCACCACAGACTTAGTAGCCCAAATGGCACCGCTAACGGCAGGGAAATCAGGATGGTGAGCGGATGAATGAAATGTTCGAATTGCGCGGCCAGTACGATGTACATGAAAATGAGCGACAGCACGAACGCCCAGGCGAAATCGCGGAACGTGCGCTCTAATTCCCGGCCACGACCAAGCACGCGGAAGGAATAACCCGGGGGCAAATTCAGTTCCTCGGCAGCACGACGTAAGCGCGCAAGGCAATCTCCGAGAGCGTAACCAGGAGCAACATTGCCCCGAATCGCCACCATCCGTTGTCGGTCCACGCGGTCAATTCGTGCAGGGCTGAAGGCTTCCTCAAATCTCATCACCGTATCGAGGCGTACGAGCCTGGGGCGATTTGTCGTCCCTGTGACCACCGGATTGCCGAAACTAAGTCGTGGCAACGGTGTCGCCCCCGACCTAACATAGAGTTGCTCGATTTTGGCCTTACTGCCGCGATCATCACCGATTAAACGTAACTCCACGTCATAGACATCATCTAACTTTTCGTCGCGGTACCTCGACACACGATCGTCTCCGCCTACCATAAGTCGTAACGATACCGCGATCTCTTGGGCATCTATGCCCAGTTCCGCAGCTTTCTGGCGATCGATCCTGCCCACCAGCTCCGGTTTGTCCAAGCGCAAGGTTATATCGGCGTCAACAATGCCGTCCAGTCCACCGTTAGGGTCATTAATGCGATCTAATAACTGCTGAGCGTACTTAGCCAGCGGGAGCAGTTCCGGTCCGGTGAGCACGAAGTCTATATCCACGGGTGCACCCTGGCGCAAGGAAGTCAGGTTACGCACAGAAACCCGCAGATCAGCAAACCTCGGCTGGCGCAGTCGTCGGCGAATTTCCACCATTTTTTCCCGCTGAGTATAGTTGTTGCGAAAGGCATTCCAGGGTTGGCCGCGTAAGGTTTCGCGTATCAGTCGCACGATAGAGAAGGTGCGTTTTTCCAAGTCTTCCAGCCGCACGTAAATATTCGCATTGTTGACCCGTCCCAGACCGGAACTGCCGACAGTTGTCAGGAGATGAACGACGCCTCCGACTTGGCGGATTTCCTCCTCGACAGCTTCGATGACGCTGCGCATACCTTCGATACTTAGTCCCTCCGGTGCCTGGATGCTCACTTCAAATTCAGACTCGTCCACGTTTGTAGGGACATAATCCTGTTGCACCAGGAAATAGAGGGGCACATTGGAGAGCAGGACAACGATGCTTAGAACGCCCACAATCCAGCGATGCCGCATGCACCACCGGAGCATGGCCAGGTAAACGACTTCAATCCAGTGATAAAAACCGCTTCGCGATGTGGCTTCGCCCTCGCGTACATCATTCCGAAGAAATCGGCTGCAAAGCATCGGGGTGAGCGTGAACGATACCAGCAGGGAGACAAGCACGGCTACGGATGCCGTGATGCCGAATTGATACAGAAACCGCCCCGTGATGCTGGACATGAACGAGACCGGCAGGAAAACGCCCCCCAGAGAAAAAGTGGTGGCAAGCACTGCCAGACCAATTTCGCGGGTACCTTCGATGGCGGCCTGAACCGGAGGCAGACCCTTTTCCTCCATGGCGCGGAAGATGTTTTCGAGCACCACGATGGCGTCGTCAATGACCACGCCGACCATCAACACCAGGGCCAGCATGGTTACGTTGTTCATCGTGAAGTTGAGTGCTCGCATTACGGCAAAAGTAGCGATAATCGAAGCGGGAATGGCAATGGCAGCGATCAGAGTCGAACGCCAATTCCGCATGAACAGCAAAACAACGATGCTGGCCAGCACACTGCCGACAATCAGGTGCAGCCGAATTTCGTGCAACGCCGCCAGAATATAGCGGGACTGGTCCTGAATCACCTCGATATGGACGTCGGGGTAATGCTCGCGGAGATAAGCCTGGGCTTTAATCAGCCGCTCTTTGACCGCCTGGATGACCTCGATAGTGTTGCTGCCGGATTGGCGTTGCACGGTGAGGACAACGGCCGGGTTGCCGTCCAATCGAGCAAGAGTGCGAACCTCCTTTTGGCCGTCGGTTACCTGACCGAGATCGCCAAGGGTAATTTTGCGGCCGTTGATAGTGGCGACAGTCAGGTCGCGGAACGATCGAACGTCGGGAAGTCGGCTCAAGGTACGCAGGCTCCATTCCCGCGGTCCGGACTGAACATTGCCACCGAAACCCTCGGCGTTCTGGCGGATGAGAGCGTCACGCACCTCGGTGATGGAAATTTGGTAAGCGGCAAGGCGACGGGCGTCAATTTCGACTTGAATGGCTCGTTCGGTCGCGCCGTATATGTTGACCGCGCCCACACCGGGAGCGGATTCAATCATGTCTTTGACAGCCTTGTCAGCAATGATGTAAAGCTCACGGCTGTCGCGGTGTGGGCCACCTGCAATGGCCAGCGACAACACGGGCGAGGAATCGGTGTCCAGTTTGCGAACCACTGGAGGATAAGCGTCTGCTGGGAGACGATTGAGAACAGCCCCAATAGCATCGCGCACATCCTGAGCCGCGGCGTCCAGGTTGCGATTCAGGGTAAACGTCAGTAACAGCAGTGAGCGTCCTTCGGTCGAAATGCCGCGCAGCTCATCCAGACCCTCCACGGTAGCCACTGCGTCCTCTAACACCATCGTTACTTCCGATTCCACCTCTTCCGCAGAGGCATTGGGCAATAGAGTCGAAACGGTGACCGTGGGCAAATCCACCTTGGGAAAACGGTCCACACCCAGTTGCCAGTAAGATGCAGCGCCCGCTACCACCAGAGCCAGCGTCAGCATGGTGGCAAAGACAGGTCGCCTGACACATAGTTCTGCCAACCACTGCACCGCACTATCTCCAGGCAGGTCGGTTAGAAAAAGGTGGGAGCAGCAAAAGCGGGTCGAGGGATAAGATTTATAGTTGCCCAGACGCCATCAGCGAGTAAATTGTCACGCCCGAGGAGGCATTACCAATTTTACTTACTCCCAGAACCACAGCCAGGTCAGCAACACGAACAAAGGCATCAAAATCGGAATCGTCACACGCACAATGTAGCCGAAAAAGCTGGGCATGGGATAGTTATTTTCCTCGGCAATCGCTTTGACCATGAAGTTTGGTCCATTGCCGATGTAAGTGTTGGCACCCATGAAAACAGCACCACAACTAATCGCCTCGAGCAGGATGGGGCGATGGTGAATCAGCTGACTAATTTCGTGAGGGGCAGCCGCCAGGGTCGCAAAAGTCAGATAGGTCGGCGCATTGTCCAAGAACGACGACAGCACCCCGGTCAACCAGAAAAACTGCCAGGGCTTTTCCAAATTCCAGGAGGGGCCATGAATTTGTAGAAGCTCCAGCACCGGCCCCATGGTAATAAAAATCCCGGCAAATAAAACCGCCACTTCGATAATCGGATTCCAGGTGAAACCGTTTGCCGTTCGAACACCGCGCGGAGTAAACAGCAACGAAGCCAACGCGATGACGATCATACCGACAGCCGCCCACAGTGGTGAAAATCCCTGCTGTAATAACCATGCTTGCGCCAGCACACAAGCCACTACACCGAGCAAGAAAAGCAGGTTGATTTTGCCCTGTAACCAGGGTGGCGCATTAACGGTGTCTAGCGTTTTCTTTTGCGCTGGCACGAGTGATTTTTCTCGCACGAAAAGCCAGCTGTCATAGATGAAAAAAACAGCCAGCACAATTCCGTTGGCGATAAGCCATTCCCGCCACAAGCGTAAGGTCCAGGTGAATGGAACACCTCGCAGGAAACCCAAAAACAAAGGGGGATCGCCCAGTGGTGTGAGCAAGCCCCCCATATTGCTGACCGTGATCAAAAAGAAAATCGGAATGTGCCCCCGTTGCAGACGGTGCTGATTGAGCCGAAGGATTGGACGAATTAACACCATGCTGGCCCCGGTGGTGCCGATGAAGTTAGCCAGGATGCTCCCGGTCAGTAAAAAGCCAAGGTTGGTAATTGGATTGCATGCAAAACGGTCTGCCAGCAACAAGCCACCCGCCACCACGTACAACGAGCCCAGTAAGGTGATAAACGCGGCGTATTCTTCCAGTGCGTGAAGCAAGACGTGCAGACCTGGATCACCAGCCAGGAGCAGATACACCGTGGTCGGAGCGGAAAAGAGAGCAGCCACTAAAGCCCGACGAAAGTTGGACTCCCAAAAGTGGGGAAAAATCAGCGGCAACAAAGCGATCGCCAGCAGCAACCCGACGAAAGGAGCTACTGTCCAGAGTGGCGGATGCAGCTGAGCCTCGGCTGCGAGAACACAGCCAGGAGCCTGGCACCAGATTAACAACGCCAGTGCCGCGAGCGCGACTTTCCGCCCAGCCGGGGATCGCACCAGGAGCGTCATAGCCCACGTTTCCCGCATTGCACAAGGAAAAGTCAAACCGAATTGTAGAAGGTCCCCAGCTCCCAAGGTATATCAGTCCCCGCTAGTTGTTGACAGGGGAAAAATTGTTCGCCACGAAAGCAAAATTTTTCGTGAAGACGTCTTGAAATCGCCGTTGCCAGCATTTACAATCAATTGTCCTGGAAAGGGCTGGAAGCATTCCATGAAAACCCGCCTAACGATGGTTCCTTTCGGAGCAGGGATTGAGGCCAGCGAGGGAAATCGCAAAGTCTGTTGTCCCAGAACGATCCGACCATTCACAGCGTAAATACCGGAGAACGGCCTATTCCCTGGAAAATGCGTGACCTGGCGAAAAACCAGCCCTGGCCTATCGACCACAACCAATAGCTGGCCCGTCCCGCTCTTCTCGCCATGCAAAGGACTCAGGCATGAAAGCACAAGGCAAGAAGCGGAAGGTGTGTCGGAAGAAGAAAAAGCAATCGCTTCTGGGCTCGGCTACTCCCGAAACAGCCTTCTCATCCGACCTTTTGACACCTGAAGAAGAAAGGGAGCTGCTGGCGGAGTTCTGGGAATGTAAGTGCGACTTGGTGAAGACTATTTTGCGCGAATTCCCCAAATTACGCGCTCATCGGCCTCCCATGGAACCCTGGCCAATGGCCCAATTTATCCGCGACTATTGCAACGACGAGACGTTAGAACGACCGGCAGTGAAAAAGTTGTACGATCGCTATGTTACCTACAAACACCGTTTGGCATCGGCGAATATCCGTTTGGCAGCGCACGTTGCCAAGAGGTTTCGGCATCACGCTTTGAGCTATGCCGACCTGTTGCAGGAAGCGGTATGCGGCTTAATGCAGGCCATTGACCGATTCGACGTCAGTCATGGTACGCGACTAGCTACTTACGCCACCTGGTGGATTCGCCAGACTCTGCAAATTGCCGTGGCCCGACAAAGTCATCTGGTCAGCCTGTCGCCCCATCACCTGCAAGAGCTGGGACTGTTGCAGCAGGAATCCGAAGCTCTGGCTCATGGTGGCAAAGTCCCCAGCGCACAGGAGTTAGCCAGACGGACAGGGTCCAGCCTGGAGCACCTGGCTCACCTGCAGACAGCCACACGAACTCCGGTCTCCCTCAACGCAGTCCTCGATGACGACAGTGAGTTTAAACTCACGGAAGCAATGCCCGACGTGGCCAGTGCTCTGGAACGCGAAAAGCATGAACGGGCGGAGTCGCTGCGCTACTTGCTGGAACAATTGCGGCCACGGGAGCGGAAAGTTCTCGACCTGCGCTATGGTTTGACCGGCACTGGTTCGCACAGCCTGCGGCAAATCGGACACCTGCTGCGAATCAGCAAAGAACGAGTCCGCCAAATCCAGAATCGCGCTCTGGAAAAGCTACGCGCCAAGGCTGAACAAGCCGGGTGGGAACCCACCCTGCTGCTAGAATGAATTTTTCCGCGAAACCTGAAGCGGAAGCCATAAATCCCATGCCTCAGAACGGGCGAACTTCACCAGCTAAAATAGCAATGGGCTGGGTATTGGATATTTTGCCCCCACGGTTTCGTTGCCTCTAGCATTTCCATTGTAAGCCCGTCGGGTAAACTGTGCTCAACCGAAAGTCCAGCGGCGTGAAAACCGCTGCTTGCTGCGGAGAGATGATATGACCCCGGCACTAGCGGAACGCATCGCCCAGTTTCGCAAAATGGCCCAGGACGACCCTGAAAATGAGTTGGGCCACTTTGGTCTGGGAAAAGCGCTCCTGGAAGCCGGCGAGTTTGCTGAAGCCGCCAGTGCTTTCGAGCGTGCTTTGCAACTCAACCCGGAATTTTCCAAAGCCTACCAATACCTCGGCGAATGTTATGCCCGGTTGCAGCAGCGTGAGAAAGCTCTGGAGGTTTTCCTGCGGGGCTACCAGGTAGCCGACCGACGCGGCGATCGGATGCCGCGGGAAGAAATGACCCAGTGGATTCGACAGCTTGGCGGTCAGGTTCCCGAGGCGGCTAAAGTTTCGACAGCTGATCAGTCGGCTGGTGGCTTTCGGTGCCAGCGTCCCGGTTGTCCAGCAGGGCCTTTCGCCCGGCAGCTGCCCAAACCACCCATGAACGATGACCTCGGGCGACTGATTTATGAGCGCATTTGTGCCGACTGCTGGCGGGACTGGCTGGCTATGGGAATCAAGGGAATCAACGAGCTGCGGCTCGACCTGAGCGATGAAATGGGCCAGAAAACTTACGAGATGTATATGAAGCAGTACCTGGGTCTGGAATGAACGTTTGGCAAACAAAGCTAACTGTGTCTGCGTGCGTATAGTCTCAGCGCTACCCCGGCAATCATCGGAAGCTATATGCCCGGCTCCGAAACTGACAAGGAACACTTCGGACAGAGCAGCGTTCGGCATTACTGGCTGACCTACGGCCTGGTTGGCTATTGCGGCCAATTTCGATTTGTCAGTAACGCCCAATTACAGCGTGGGCAACTGGTATTGATTCGTTCTCACCGCGGCATTGAAATTGGACGAGTTCTCTGGCCGGTTATGGCAAGGCTCGATGGCCTTCGTGAGTCCAGCAGCAGAGTCGCAGTTCCGCGGAGTGTGAGTAAACCCATTGGTGACGTCCTGCGACCTTTGGACGATACCGACCCGTTCCTCCGGGAGCATTGCCGTCAGGTGTCGGAGATTTCTTCCTGGCTTGAGGAAAAGCTCCAAACCGACGGTGAACGAGGCGTGATCTGCGAGGTGGAATGCGTTTATGAGCCGTTGCGGCTGGGCGTGCTCTACCTCGGCTTGCATCCCGAAGCGGTCGCCAGACTGAGCACACTTCTGGAGCAGCAATTTCACACTTCAGTGGAGTGGTACGATGCCAGCGAATGGCTCGATGCCGATCGGGCTTGGCAGGACCGTTTACAAGCAGGCGAAAGATTGTACCCGCCCCGGAACGGAGAACCATTCCAGAGTGGCGGATGCGAAACATGCGGATGCGCTCGCAACCAGGCGCACCAGATGCAACAAACATCGCATCGCAGTTGTGCCTGCACTGCAACCGCGGCTACCAGGCAGCAAGAAAGTGCACTAGCTTCCGCAGGTTGCAGCACCTGCGTTCTTTTCGACTGGATTCGCAAAATCCGTCAAGTCGGAAAAGTATGTTCCGCCCACCGTTGATGGTGCTGGGACTTGCAAAGGCAGGGGTGGGCCTGCGCAGGACAATTGGGCTGAGCGTTTAGACCAGCGATTTCAAGGCCGCAAGGGCCTTTTCGTAGTCCGGTTCCTGAGTAACTTCGGGTACGAGCTGACAATATCGGATTACCCCATTAGCATCCACAACGAAAACGGCCCGGGCCAGCAATTTCAGCTCATCGATCAGCACGCCGTATGCCTGACCAAACGACCGATCCTGATAGTCGGATAAGGGGATGGAATTGGTGATGTTGCAGGTACTGCAAAAGCGGTTCTGGGCAAATGGCAAATCCACGCTGACCGTATAGCAGTTGACTTTACCGGCCAGCTCTGTCAGGGCAGCGTTGAACTTTTGCGTTTGAGTGCTACAGACAGGCGTATCCAGGGAAGGCACCACACTGAACAAAGTCGGTTTCCCACCCAAAGCATCTGCCAGAGTAACTTTTACCAATTCCTTATCGGGCAGAAAACGGAAACACACAAAGTCAGGAGCCTTGTCACCCGGCTTCAGCTCCGGACCGACCAGGGTCAAGGGATCGCCTTTGAAGGTCACCGCGGCAGGACGTTTCAGCATAGATTCTCCTCCTGCGGAATGTTGTCTGAATCGAGCCGACTCTCTCCGGCCCCGTTTCCTCCGATACGCTACCCGCAACCAGACGTCGTCTGGTTTTCGAGCAGATACACAATACGAACATTGGCCGCTATCGTCAAAGACCCGACCGCACATTTTTCTTCAGCACTGCCGGCAACCCGGTTGCAACCAAGCAAGGTTCACCAAAAGCTAATGCCACGAGCGAACAGATACCCGCGACCTCACCCCTTTGCTGCGGGCCAAGCGAGTCGGCTTCAGAGTAAAACCGGTGAGCTGCCTCAGCAAGAGCTATGCAGCATCAAACTGCTGCCATTCGGAAAACAGGTGCAGCGCAGGATAGAGCAGTTCACAAGTATTTCTCGGCGGCAAAACAGGCTCGGATCTTCCGCAGTAACCAGCAAACTCAGGGTTTCGCCGAATTTTGGGAATAAAAGGCATCTCACCCTCGGTACCGTGTTCAGGGCTCGCCACGGAGAGGCCGATAGGGCAAACCGCTGTAATCCGGCGGGGGAACCGGGCGAAGCTGGCGGGTAGCCCGCAGGAATCCCCAGGCTTCGCTGGTATCGGCAATAACTGCGCCAGGCTGAGCAGGTTTCTGCGTTACTCCTGCTGGCGGTGCGCTGACCTGTGAGACGGACTGCGATGGCTCAGGGCGTGACAGATGTGCGGGAGAAAACACCGCTGTGGCTCTGGATTCGTTATCACCAGCGCGGTTCGCTGCGGAAACGTTCGCCTGCTGTGGGTGTGCCTGCGATTGCGAAGCAGGAGAAGGATGCGCAGCCGCGGATGGAACCTGGCCCTCGGAAATGCCGGGCGCGTTTTTATGAGCAGGTCTCCAAATGCTCGCCGGCAGTTGCTCGACCGGAACCTGGCCAGCTATTTCAGCAAGGGCCGCGGCAATACGTCGCCGGGTCTCCGCATGCATCGGTGTTCCGAAGTGCCAGACATCCTGGCATTTGACATTGTCAGCGCCTTCAATGGCCCAACCGCGAAAGACCGGATCATTGGCGCGAATGTGGATAAGCCTGCGGACGTTTTCGGGACGATTGCGAGGTGCGTTGGTCAACGTTGCCCCACCGAGATAGACGAGTAACTCCACAGGAATGTTTTCGCGGTTGAGAGCTTGTGAGAGATCCCGGGCTGCCAAAGCACCGGCACTGAAACCGATAATTACCAGCCGTGCCTCCGGGTCGCGTTCCCGGATTTCTTCGATTACACGCTGGAAATACCAGCGATGGTAGAATTGGCCGTACCAGCTCCTGGCAAAACCCAGGTCGCGGCAAAAGTCTCTTAATCCGCTCAGGTTGCCGAATTCCAGCGGATCGATCCCGTTGAGAAAGAACAGGTACACATGCTGTTTCGCTGCCAGGGGTAACTGACGGGCGAACTCAATTTCGTCGCTCGCCTCCTGACCAAAGGCCAGACACGGTACGACCAGCAGCAAGACGAGACCGATTCCGGCGTGGTAGCTTTTTCCCGTCGGGAAGAGGCACTTGCTCGTATTCGGGGCTATACTCGCCACACATTCGCTGGGCGCAGGACTGCTCAAAGTTCTGCCATTGCCGGGAAGTTGCATTAGCCTTGCCATTGCGGTTGGGGTTGGTGCCAAATGGTTACAAGCAGCGTCAGTACCGTCAGAGCGGCGATCGTTCGTGCTGAACATCGGCGAGACAGGCGAAGTATCGTTCAGCATTTGCAGCTACACACCGCCAT
>Ga0079995_1060615_pt1 | contig 10504 bp, 7 predicted proteins | sample FaiFalFF_MnMetaG_2_FD_69198 | JGI IMG/M metagenome (GOLD analysis project Ga0079995, IMG submission 69198) | Freshwater microbial communities from Yellowstone National Park, Wyoming, USA - Fairy Falls C (FF_Mn_C) (SPADES assembly) (version 4) | ecosystem: Environmental > Aquatic > Freshwater >... | reverse complement strand
AGACTTTTCGCCAAACAGCGTCCTAGAATTCTCCACCACAAGACGTTCAAACTCATCCTCATTCTGGAAAGGAAGCTCATTAAAACGCTTACCATTAAAGTATAGGACCGTGGCAGCCACAACCATCACAAACACTGAACCCGAATATAATGTTTAAAGGGCTCACAGCGGCGATTCTAGTTCGACGATTGCTTCATGGGATATGTCGTTATTACTGAAGTTGGACAACATGGTGTAAAAATCGGTTTCGACAAACTTCCAGTCAAAGTGGTCTAGAAAGGTCAGACACAAGCTTGTAGCCAATTGCCTTGGATACGGTCAATGGTATAATCTAGATAAATGGACTTTTAGAAAGCGAGTTTCCTAGCCAAAATATGTTTACCAACGAGGTTTGGGAAACAGTCTCCAGCGAATCATATTAGGCAGAACCACAATAGAAATCCAAACTCACACTTACCACGAACAAGACCGCCTAAGTAGTTTCGGTGGTCGTGGTATAACCTAGCAGATGGCTGCCACACGCCTTCGGTCAATACTACTATACCCATTCCTCAATACATTACTGCGGCCCTTAAGGTCTGACGGAAAAGGGTGGCCAAAGACATATATGATATGAGTGCATCGGTAGTGAAGGGCGCGTAGATTTGGAAGCTCAGGCATTTAAGATGGTGGAAGTTATCGAGAAGTTGAAGGAGAAGGTAACACTACTTCCTTTAGGTGACCCTTTTTTAAGGATTCGAGATATAGGGCCGAGAAGCTCGACACAAAGAACTATCACCCTATTCCCCAGAGGGTTAAGGATGTCACGCTTTGCTTTATCGATGGCGGGAGTCTCAAGGTTGCTGCGGCACCTAACTTCGCCGTTAAGCTTCACAGGCTTTATTTTAATCTCTACCGTAACAACCAGAGGCAAAGACCGAGGAACATGCCTCAACGCATACACTTCTACACAATTTTCTATGCGACTTCTGAGAGCAAGGGCATCTTCTACAAGGTAGAGTTCGTTCCAATAGGGGATGAATGGATCAGCTTCCTTCCCAACCCATCTAGCCTACGCTTCTATTCTTTCGACAGAACGCTTATGAGCGGTCTGCGGAGGGCATCAGCCAGCAGGTTTGCAGAAGCTGTCAGAACTTTCACCGAATGGGTCTTCACAACACATGTTATATAGCATGAGCTGTCAAGCGACGACATAATAACTAGGGATGGAACCCTCCAAACCTTCGTAACTAACAAGAGCAACTACGCCAACATGGCCTATAACTCAGCCATGAAAAAGAAGTAATCTTCGCAGGACTAGCCAAGACCACCACAATATTCACATGTTATCAGCCATTAAGGAGCTTGCCGAGAACTCACCTTACTGTAACACATAATGGTACTATCACCCGATCGCCAAGGTCGATCACAACTAACGAAACTACATAAAAGAGAACACCTAACACATAAATAGTCTTACAACAAGTTTTCAAATGACAGAATGCTGCTAAAGTTTCCTGAACCAAGGCCTGTGAAGGTTAAGGTAGAGGAGACGTTGTTACAGATTGTGGACATGCAGTATGATTTCTGTAATCCAAATGGGGCATTTTATGTACCTATGACTGAAATGATTCTTCCAAATATTAAGAAGCTTCTGGATAGGGCGAGAGAGCTTGATATGGTTGTGGTTTATCAAGATTCGCATGGGTATCCAACCCCTGGTGAAATAAGATGGAAGAGGTTGAGAGGGAGTTTCAATGGCTGGTATGGGCCGGTGGTTGATGAGCTTAAGCCTGTAAACAGGCCTAAAGAATACATTGTCCCCAAAACTACGCATGATATCTTTTTTCACACATGGATGGATGAACTTCTGGAAAATCTCCCCGAAATAGATACAGCTATTGTAGTAGGTGTTAAAACAAATGTTTGCGTATTATATACTGTCGCTGGATATTGCATACGTGGATACAGAGTCATAGTCCCGATGGATTGTGTAGCCGCGATGAATGACGAAATACAGGCTATGGCACTAAATGTAATAGCAAACCTCTGCCCAGCATTCCCAGCAACAATAACTACATCAGAAATGATAACGTTAGTGTAAAGTGTTATAAAATGATTTGTGGCTTAATTTTTAAATCCTGTATTTGTTTGGGGCGTGTCCAATGATTTGTAAACCCTAGTTCACGTCAAGCGGCACTATCCAGATTAAGTACTATTTCGGGGTCTGTCGTTTCCAAGCGGGGGCGTCACAGACCACTCAAGCTATATAAGCCCCTTACCCCTACACCATAAAAGAACGAACAAGCTTCATAGAAATATTGTTTGATGGAAACAGTTGGACACGCCCTATTTGTTTGTTTTCTTTTTATGTTTTGGAGGTGTGTTGATGAGAAGCTTATTAGGCGTGGTGAGCTCCTCCTAAGCCTTGACTTCCTTGAGAGATATGATCTTGAGTTAAGTGTTTTAAACTGTGGTAAGGTTGGTAGGCCTTATAGGGTTACCTATATGTATGTTGTGTTTCTTGCTATTGTGAGGTATCTTTTCAATATGCCGTATAGGCAGCTTGAGGGGTTTACTAGGGCCCTACACAGACTCATACCTAGACTATTCATGGCTTAGGAGGCGTATCCTAAGGCTTGACCTAAGGAAGATAATATCTATGGATGTAACAACAGATAATGTAGGAGTATTTCTAGAACTATTAACAGATTCAATCTCTAATCTCAGTAGGAGGATACTCTGGATATGTGAAAAAGAAAATCATCATGAGGTCAGATTCACTGTCATTGATTACTTTATGTGGTATTCCAGCTGGTATGAAAAGTGAATCACCTTCAGTATATGATATCGTTTCATATGGTGTCCATAGTTTCCCACTTCCAACCATTACATAGACTAATTCATCCTCAGTATGAGTCAACACTTTAGATTGAAATCCCGGTTTAAAGACAGAAACACCAAGCATACCCTTACTAGTTTTTGTATTATGTCGAGTGATCAGTTCTTTCACGTAACTGCCATCGCTACCTAACTCTTTTCTGGCCACGTTATATTCAGAAATTTTGGTTACTTTCATGTACCTAAAACGAAAGCCGCTATTATATATAGATTACACCCATGATGATAGTATATGTATTTTTTTCCCCTGTACAGTCCCTTGAGATCTACTTACGGTGTAGTACGGTTGTTCTCGCCTTTAGGTATCTGAAGAGCTTCTCAACCTGAACCTATCTGAATCCATTCGCTTTTCGTGAAGACCGTAAAATTTCATCATCTGCGTGGAGAATATCTGCACTATACCTAAGAGACAAATCACACATCGTCGACACATCCTAATCTGTTGAAACCGGTGTACGGGAGGCCATAGGCAAATCACACCTCTACTACAATGACGCTCATTGGTAGAATTGATTATCACTGGCTTAATGAGGTTTGATTTTTTATTGCATTATAAACAGTTTCCGCATCTAATGGTAGTGAATAGATTCGCGATCCTATTGCTTTTTTTAATGCATTGCCTATAGCCGGAGCAATCGGTAGTATTGGTACTTCGCCTATAGATCTAGAACCATAGGGGCCAGGGCCTTTTTCACTTTCTATTATCATAAAATTTATCTCAGGTGCTTCTTGTGAACCTGCAATGATGTATTCCATGAGTGTTGGATTTAAAACGTGTCCTTCTTTTACTAATAGCTGTTCGTATAATGTAGTACTAACACCCATAACCGCACCTCCAATAATTTGTCCCTTTACCATTACGGGATTAATGGCTTTACCAACATCTGTAACAATTAGTAAATTTAGAACTTTCATAGCACCTGTTTCAATATCTATCTCAACATCGGCACAAGCACAAACCGGTGTGTAGTCGAGGGCCACTTGCTTACTTGATGCATGACCCGTTTCAGGATCAATCTCGGCACTATCCGAATAGAAGACTCCTTTACCCATGATGATTCCTTCAGTTTTATTAAAATCACCACCCATTGGACCTGCTGAAAACAATTCTTTCAAGTTAAGGACCTCCCTCTTATCTTCGCCAATACAGATTTTTCCGTTTTCGAGTATGAGTTTAGTTTTTTGCATGCCGGTCAATTCAGCAGCTTGTTCTAGAATCTTGTTTTTAGCATCCCTGCAAGCAGCTACCACAGCTAAGCCCATCTGAACCAACTGTCTGCTTCCACTTGACCCTGTAGCGACGGGTGTAATAAAGGTGTCCGATGAGATAATTCTTACCATACTTGGATCAATTTTAAACTCCTCGGCAACGATTTGGGCAAGTGAGGTAAAAATTCCCTGACCGATATCCGTTGAACCAATAAACAGGTCTATAGTTGAATCTTCATTTACTCTAACTAGTGCTATGTTAGGATATGTTACATCACATTGATGTTTAGCAAGTGCCACACCCCTTCCTATACGGCAAGAGTGATTACTGGGCGTAGGTACTGGCGTATTAGAAATAGCTCGCTTGAAAGCGGTTAAGACATCTACAGTTGTATCGTCATAAATCGTTTCACCGATACATGAAACCCGTCCATTTATTAACACGTTACGTAACCTTAAATCTATTGGGTCTATTCCTAGCCTGTCGGCTATTTCATCCATTTGGGATTCGATAGCCCAATATACCTGCGTTGATCCAAACCCACGAAAGGCTCCGCCTTGTACTTGATTCGTGTAAACCCTAAATATCTCTGCGTCTACATTTGGTATGTCGTACACGCTACTAATAGCATATACTGCATTTCTCACGGCCACGTTTCCAGCTACAGAATAGGCTCCGCCGTTGTAAATAATCTGTATTTTTCTTCCAATTATTCGACCATTAGCTTTCACGGCATCTTTAATTGTTATTTTTGTTTCATGCCGTGTAGTTGTTGTTGAGAATTCTTCCATCCTACTCAAGGTAAGTTTTACTGGCCTTCCATTAGTTTTTAGAGCTAAAGCAGCACAAATAGGCTCGTATATAGCTGCACCTCTATTGCCGAATCCTCCACCTACATGTTTTGGTACAATAACCCTTATACTACTTTCAGGAATTCCGAGACAATCACTAAGCTCTCTACGAGTCCGGAAAGGTGTCTGTCCGGATGTTATTACCTCTAAAATCCCCGAAGAGTCAACTCTTGCTATAATTGATGTGGGTTCCAGCTGAGCATGATGCACTCGGCTAGTTGAGTACGAACCCTCGACGATGCAATCCGCGTTTTTAACCGCTTCCTCAAATCTACCGGTAACTACTTTTTGATAAGCCGGGACATTAGGAAGTGTAGGATGTATTTTAGTGCGATATAGTTTTGATGTAAGCCTTTTATAGCTTTTTAATTGTGGATGTACAATGTAGGGGGGTGCTTCTGACAACGACTCCTCCACCTTCTGCACTGAAGGTAGTCTCTCATATTCAACATTGATAGCGTCGGCTGCCTCGTAAGCTGTTTCCTGATCGTCGGCTGCCACGGCCGCTACGGGTTCTCCTACATATCGCACAACATCTATGGCGAGAATGGGCGTATCTAATAAGCCTCTACCATGTAATCCTTTAGGAATATTTTCACCAGTGATAATAGCTCTTACACCCTTAATCCTAAGGGCATTACTAACATCGATTTTTAAGATTCTAGCACTTGGTAGTGAGCTTCTCTTCAGCGCTGCGTAGAGCATGTTTGGTAACTTAATATCACTCACGTATACTGCCTTACCAGTGATTTTTTCTAAAAAATAACTTGAGAGTATATGTTGTCCAATGTATCTAAATTTTTTAGCGTTCATTTAATGCTAACACCATCATTTTTAGTTTGCTGCCTTTTTATAAAGGTTACCTAAACCGCTGGAAGTTCTGATAACTTTGTGTCATTTCTATCATCACTCTGATGTTTTGTATTATTCTTTGGGTTTCTTGTTGGTTGAAGTAATCGTCAGGGTTTAGCATCTCCTGATATGGTGTAGAAGCATTCAACTCTATCCTTCAGAGAGTGTATAGTTCTCTCTATCACTGTATGAAGCCAATATACATGTGATGCTCCAGTTTTAGCCTCCTAAATGCATCACCATATCATGAAACATCATTAATCCACAAATGATGTCTACCATACATATTGACTATGGTTTTTAGTAAATTTTTCGACTAAAGGCTATTCTAGTCCATGAAAACCATAATCCAATGATTCTCCTGCTGAAGGACCCGTGGGTCATCGATGCCGGCGATAACCCACAAACCATTACAGCCATCTAAAAACCATACACATGGCTGAATAGTCTAGAACTCATATTCACACCGACACCTGACTCCTTCGCATGAAACAGCCCTAAAGCTTAGCCCAAGAAAAGCCAGATAAAGCTCATGTAAAACCACAGGAAAAGCAGTCCGCCCCCTCAAAATACAATACAAACACCTAAGCTAACGTTGCACCGGCGGATGGTATTGGGACAATATCCTGTCTGCTATAATTGTCGTGGCCTTGGTTTCGAGTTGTTTTGGACGTAATAGATGTTAAAACCAAAAGCAGCCTATTAGTCGCCACATCTAAACATATATAGAGGGTGCGTACATATAAGTGGTCAAAACGTTCTGTATGCTTAGAATATCCATTCCCCGTCTCTAATCAAGAGACGGCCATCTACTTCTACCGAAGGATATCTAATCGTCGCATCGATGTGGTATTTACTCACATTTTTTCCACCGGGATATGCATGATGATTATCACCTAAGGCTATATGAATAGTTCCATATTTTCCTTTTTCAGAAAGAGTGCCGAATTTCTCCAAATGACCAGATCCTATAGAAAATTCTGCTATTACATTAGCATTTTCGTCTGCTGCTTCTAAAACCTTCTTTAGCTTTTCCGCTTCTTCACCTCCTGATATTTCTGTAACTCTTCCATTTTTAACTCTTAGTATTATAGGTGTTTTAACTCCAAATGGAGCGACAAAATTCATCACTCCGTCACATACTATGGTTCCGTTAGCTGAATCTTCAATGGCAGCATATGCAACTTCGCCCCAAAGGGGCATAGGGCCCATCATGACACCTTTCTCTCTTATAGGTGTGACTAGTAAGGGAGGTCTACCTTTGATAGAAAGCATGAAATCAGAACCCTTCTTTGTGGTGACATGAATTTTGTCAGCTCCTTTAAATGCTTCAACAAGCTTAACAGTCCTTTGATGAACCGTTTCTATATCTTGAGGTGTTAAGCCCCATGTGCCAAGCCCCTCCTCTACCGAAGCAATCTTAGCCATGTTATCAACGGCCTTTCTAACGGTGTTAGTATGTGCAAACCTATGGGCATAGTCTATGTTTGTTTTTATTATAACAACATCGGAATTAATTACAGCATTTGAAATATTCCTTGGTGGCTCGGGAATTCCAGGGTTAAGAAGACCCTTGACGACATGCTGTGTAACATCAAGTAGTGCGACATCTGCTCCGACAGATGCTGCAGATCCTGCCAACGCTTGTGCTTCAAGCATTCTTTCACCATCTGCAAGAACTGTTACAACATCACCCGATTGAACTTTAAACCCATTATTTACAACTATTGAAGCCTCCCTTAACATGTGTATAATTGAACTCATAACATTTTCAACTAAGTTTAGGTAATATATTAGGTTTATCTTATAGCCCAGTGTGTTCTGTTAACTTTAGCCCATAGGAGTACGTAGAAAACCACAGAAAAACCGGTTCTTATCCTAAAAACATAAAACAGTAACACCTAACAGGTCTTTAGTGTGAATCCATGCTTTAATGGATGGAGGGTTTTTACCGTTTTTCCTATATAGGCTTTCTCTGGTCTTTCTTGTAATGGGGTTTAGGACTGGTGAAGACTTTCGTGGGAGGTTGTTTTTTAGGAAGTTCTTCACATCATTCTTCCTAGTGAAAGAGATGCGTTAGTATGGTATAAATTAGTTGACTGGGGTATGGTTGCAATAAGGATCAGCCGAAGATGACAGAAGTGAAGGGTTTAAATTGATGGCTAATTTTTTATCGTTGTGACCATGCAATTCGGCCTTAGACTACCTAATTCTGGACAGTTAGCCGAACCAAATAATATTCTGACATTGGCCCGCTTGGCAGAACAGGCTGGATACCATAGTGTGTGGGTGCACGACCATATTCTATGGAGTGCCAAACAGGCCGCAGCCCATCCTACTATTGGAATACCAAACAATAAGATAAATACTAATTTTTTTGAATCGATAACTACTTTAGCCTTTCTTGCAGGTGCCACGACAGACATAAAACTTGGTGTTGCAGCAATTATTTTACCGCTGAGGCAACCGATTTTACTTTCAAAGCAGCTATCGTGTTTGGATGTACTATCCTCAGGTCGTCTACTAGTGGGTATAGTTCCCGGTGCTCCAAAAATAACAATATCTGAGTTTGAGGCATTAAATGTAGATTATGGTTTGCGCGGACGCATAACTGATGATTACTTACGTGCTATAAGGAAAATCTGGTCTGAAAATCCTGCATCGTATGATGGTCAATATGTTAGATTTAGAGATATCGAAATGATACCAAAGCCTGTAAGAGGGAGAATACCTCTGTTGATAGGAGGAGGAGAGAAGGGAATTAGTGAGAAAGCCTTGAGAAGGGTTATAGAATACGGAGACGGCTGGATCCCAGCTTATCTTACTCCAGAAGAACTTCGCGAAGGAATACTACGTATAAAACAAGGTTTCTCCATAAAAGGAAGATCTGATCAGCCAATAATTGTACATGAAATGTTTATAGCAATCAGAGAACAGACAGAGATACCAACAAGTTATAAAAATTTTCTACAAAGTGTTTTCGACTCCGATCAAGATGGAATAAGACGGAGCTTAATAGGTAATACGAGTATGATCATAAATAAGCTACAGCAGTATGTTGATACAGGAGTAGATATTACAGAACTTAAGTTTATAGCAAAAGATATTAATGATATGATCGAGATGGTTAAGATTTTTGCAAGGGAAGTAGCTCCGTCCTTTTAGCATCCGATTTTATAGCAATCACACTCGCTGGCACTTCATCTATATCCATCAATAGAATTGGGGTTATAACTAAGTTAACATAGCAATTCTTGACCTTTGACATATCACCAAGATTTTCTATAATCAGAACATCGTTTTTCAAAAGTTCCATATGAATTGTATGATGGAATTTCTCTTTTCGAAGTGGATAAGGTGCATCAACGGAGCTAGCATCTATGCCAACAAGCTTAATTCCTTTACGAATTAACAATTGGCAGAGTTCATTTGACAAATATGGGTGCTGCTCATAATATACTTCAGATCCAAAAAGCTTTGAAAAACCAGTACTAATCAACAAACACTGAATATTTTCCCATTCGATATTATGAGGGAGGTCAGTACTGGTTATAGGCTGTGAATTATTTTTACTCACCTGCACAACAAAGGCTTTTGGTTGGAAGTAATCCAGATTATATTCCTCAATGCACTTACCGTCTTTGTAAAGTAATTTAGGAGTATCAATATGTGTTGTGGCATGTGTTATAAACGAGATTTTCCTGTATTTTATTCTGTTACAATTAATTTCATTTACGATCTCTACATCAAACCACTTATTGGCTATATTTTTCAACGAATATTGTGTTAGATTGACTATGTCTATTGATTTACCTAAATGCCTACCGTGCAACTTGTTGCTGTTCCGTTCTAGAATAAATACAGTATCATCAATCAACTTCTTAAGTTCCCTCACGGATAGGTTCGACCTCACTGCTTCTCGAACCAATTTATACTGTAAGTGCGGATCTGCCACTTTTAATAAGAGTCTACCCATATATAAAACCCCTGAATTCGTAGCGCTACTAATTTTCTTTAAAAACTCGCGCACTGGTTCGGCGAGTTTGAGCAACTCAACCCGATTGTAAATATATTCCCTTTTGATGCCAAGCATCCTTGCTATCTCGTCATAGGTTTTATTTAAAATTCTCTTGCAAGCTTCAAAAAGCTCAGCCTCTTCGATGGGGTTTCTATCCTTTCTAAACATATTCTCCATTAAATGTTGCACTATAACTTCTTTATCATCACTGTCTTCTATAATTGCTGATATTTCTTTAAGACCAGCTAACATCGCAGCAGCAACCCTGCGATATCCCCAAACCAATTCATAATGAGAACCCTTTGGCCTTACCTTAATAGGAACGTCAACATCACCTCTCTCCCTCAACACCTTAGCAAGTTCAACTAAATCACCCATATCGGACCGTTTTGGTATAAAAGAAATATCCTGTATAGACGAAACCGGAATTCTCGCTAAACCTTTAATTCGATGTCCCCTATTTTTTCTCATGTGTGTTACCTCTACTGCAATACGTAACCAGTTGTAAATAAAAATTTTGAGTAATGGGTTGTTCATGTCAACTTTTACTTAAGCTTTTCTCTTTATGTCTACGTAGTGTCCAAATAACGGGTTTATATAGCTGAAGACCCTCCCATGCTAGCCTCGCAAGGCGAAATAGGCATCCCTTGAGGGTATTTAAAGCCTTATTTGGACACTATCAGATGAGGGCAT
>Ga0079995_1046193_pt1 | contig 10504 bp, 14 predicted proteins | sample FaiFalFF_MnMetaG_2_FD_69198 | JGI IMG/M metagenome (GOLD analysis project Ga0079995, IMG submission 69198) | Freshwater microbial communities from Yellowstone National Park, Wyoming, USA - Fairy Falls C (FF_Mn_C) (SPADES assembly) (version 4) | ecosystem: Environmental > Aquatic > Freshwater >... | reverse complement strand
ATAAAAGAAGCTTATGAAATTGCAAAAGAGTATAAAACGATTTTCCACATGCATCTTGCTGAAACAAGAGAAGAGCTTTTTTATTCTTTATCAAATTTTAACAAGAGGCCGGCAACATATTTAAATGATTTAAAAGTAATAGATGAAAATACTGTCTTAGCTCATGTTTCATGGGTTACAACAGAAGAAATAAAGATGCTGGCAAAAACAAAAGCACTTATAGTTCATTGTCCAACAAGTAATCTTAAACTTGCTACTGGGGCTATTTTTCCTTTACATGAGTTTCAAAAACATAATGCTAACATTGCCTTAGGAACAGATTCAGTTGCAAGTAACAACTCTTTAAGCATTTTACAAGAGATGAAATTGGCAAGTATTTTGCAAAAGCATAGATATTGGGATGCTTCTTTGCCAGATTTAAAATTGCTTTTTGATTCAACAATAGCAAAAACTAAAAGCCAAGTTTTTATTTCCACTTCTCTTAAGGATTTTAACATTTTTCCCTATTATGATCCTTATTATTCAATTATTTATAGTGCAGATGTTAAAAACATTAAGAGAGTTGTTATAGAAGATGAAGTTTTCATAGATGATTATAATTTTGTAGATAAACATAGAAGAAAAATAAAAGAAGCTGTTGAATATATAGAAAAAAGAGCTCAATCGCTTTATTAACATTTGCTTCTGCTAAAATTTTTTATTCTGAAAATAGAATGCTAAAAAATTGGTTAAAAATTTAAAATGTAAGCGTTAAAATAATAATTTAGAAATAAAAGCTTTAAGCCGCGGTAGTTCAGCGGTAGAACGCCAGACTCATGAAGGATGAGTACTGATTTGATGATGTAAAATGGCCTTTGGTTTTAGCTTTTTTCCTTGGGCCATCTGGAGGTCGTGGGTTCAAATCCCACCCGCGGCAAGTTAAGAGTTGATAAAATTATTGGGGGCTGTGAAAGAGAATCATTTATATAAAACAAAAACCTCTAGTATTGCAGCTTCACTATAAAAATTTTCTCGGCCTCCTAGCATAAAAGTAACTGAACAACCAAAATTATCAAAATCTTCTAAAGCAAATTATTGAATGATTTTTTCTAGCATTTCCTTTGCTTTTTTTGGATCTGCCTTTCCATTTGTTATTTTCATTAATTTTCCTATGATGAATGACAATGCTTTTTGTTCCCCTTTTTTATAATCATTAATTGCTTTTTTTATTTCTTCATTTTCATTGACAAGTTTTTTTATGATTTTTGCTAATTCTTCTTCATTGATGGTAATGTATTTATCTATATTCTTGGATATAAGTTGTTTTTTATCTAAATAATCTATAAGTAATTTTTCCATTGCATCATCACTTATTTTTCCAGAAAAGAAATATTCAAGCAAAACTTTTATTTCATCTTTTTCAATGTTTGCCTTTCTAAACGTTAAATGCCTATAATTAAGTTGTTTTTTCAAAATTCCTTTTATCCAATTGCTTAAATCTGTTTTGTCAAAAAATTTAGCTAAGTATTCATAAAAGTTTGCTAGTTCCTTTTCTTCTGTAATGACAAAAGCTGCTTCTTCGCTTATCTCCTTTTTTAGTCTTTCAAATCTTTTAAAAGGATTTTCTTCAAATTCATTAACAAAGGATAAATCTATTGTTATTGGCATTAAATCCGGATCAGGGATATATCTGTAATCTTCTTCTCTTTCCTTTTTTCTTAACCTTATTGTTTTTCCACTTGATTCATCAAAATGCCTTGTTTCCCTTTCTACTTTTCCGCCACTTTCTATTATTTCTTTTTGCCTCTTTATTTCATATCTTAAAGCAGTAGCAACATTTTCAAAAGAGTTTATGTTTTTTATCTCAACCCTTTCATGGCCTTTTAAGCTAATGTTTGCATCTGCTTTTAATGTGCCATTTTCTTTTATTATCCCATAATATGTTAAACCTCTTTCAAGTTTTTTCAAAAATGTTTTTGCATGTTCATCACTTTTTATTACAGGTTTTGTTACAATTTCTATTAATGGAACTCCAGCCCTGTTGTAATCTACAAGCCCCTTTTTTAAATCATATCTTCCAGGATCTTCTTCAATATGTATTTCTTTTATCTCCACATCGTCTAAAAAACCATCAACAGATATAGGAGTTGTTGTTCTTTGATAACCTGAAGGCAAATCAGGATAGAAATAATGCTTTCTTAAGACATAAAATGTTTCTTTCATCTTTGCATTAAGCAGATAAGCAGCATTATAAGCAAGTTTTATTGCATAACTGTTCATTGGTTTTGGTTTTGTTCCTGGTTGAGATGTGCAAATGCTGCATATTAAAGTGTTAACTTCATCTTCTCCATTTTTGCAATCACAAAAAAGTTTTGTTTCTGTATTAAGCTGAACATGTATTTCAAGGCCAATAATAGGCTCAAGTTCATTCATAAAAAAATTTCATTAGCAACCTTTTAAAATAGATTATTTAAAACTTCATTATATGATGTTAAAAAAATTTTTTGCCCTTTTTTTGTTTTTAGTTGCGATAAGCCTTTTGGCCTATTGCATCTTTAGTTTATCTTTTGATAACTTATTAAGGATGCTAGCTGTTTCTCTAGGCATAAGTTTGCTTTTCCTTATTTTTTATCCTAGGTTAAGAGGAGTGAGAAAAGGAGATGAAGTGGTTGTTGTTACTCATTCTTATGTTCCGTCATTTTTAGGGAGAAAAGGGAAAATAGTTAAAATAGCAAAGAATTACGTTATTGTTGAACTAGAAGAGAGTGGAAAAGAAGTAACTGGTGTTATAGAGTCATATGAAAGTTTGTTAACTCCCCCAAGAGGTAGGATTATCTATGAAGAGCAAATAATAAAATAAGAGTTGGTTAAATGAAATTTTATAGACAAGAAATAATAGACATTATCATAGCATCTTTTATATTAAGCTTGTCTTTTGCCATAGTAATTAAAAATGTAACATTACAAGGCATTTTACTTGTTTCTTTAATTGTTGTTCCATCATTCCTTATTCATGAGCTTGCACACAAATATTTTGCTCAAAAATATGGTTACGCAGCATTATTTGTAAAGTTTGATATAGGCCTTTTCATAGCCTTGCTTTCTTCTCTTTTTGGTTTTATTTTTGCAGCTCCAGGAGCAGTTGTTATTGGCAATGTTAGAAAAAAGCTTCATCTTTTGTATATTTCATTAGCAGGGCCTGTAACAAACATATTGCTTTCTTTAATGGGGTTGATTGCTTATTTCATTTTTGGTTTTGGGATAATGAGGACATTTGCTTATATAAACGCCTTTTTAGCTTTTTTTAATTTGTTTCCTATTCCTCCATTAGATGGTTTTAAAATTTTTTCAATCAATAAAATTATATGGATTATAACAATTTTGATTGCAGCAATCTTGCTGTTTATTTAAAAGACTTGAAGATCTTAGCTAAAGGAGCAGAAGCCATTGTTTATGAGGAGCTATGGAACAATATGCTTACAGTTGTTAAAAAAAGGTTGCCAAAGTTGTATAGAAAAAAAGAGTTTGATGAAAAAATAATAAAGAGAAGGACAAAAATAGAAGCAAACATAATAAAAAAGCTTGCTAGCTATGTTAAAGTTCCTAAAATTTATGAAGTTGGAGATGATTTTATAAGGATGGAATTTATAAAAGGGGAAAAGCCAGAAATTAATGAGGAAAATGCTAAACTACTTGGAAGCTTGATTTTTGACATTCATAAAGCAGATATTGTTCATAATGATTTTACAGTTGCTAACGTTATCATGAAAGAAGATAAACAAGCTTATGTCATAGATTTTGGATTGGCTTTTCATTCAAAAAGAATAGAGGATAAAGCATCCTGCCTATATTGCACTTATGCTAGTTTTGGAAAATACAAAAATTATGTTTTAGATGCGTATAGAGAAAAAGCTAAAACAGAAGAAGAGAAAAAAATGGCAAAAAACGTTATAGAAAGGCTTGAAGATATTAGAAAAAGAATGAGATATGTTTAATTTTTATAAAAAAGCAAGAGAAAAGGAGTATTTCGAAGCATTCGTTTTAATTGTCTTCTACTTGGCATGAGAGCAGTAGGATTTCAATTACTTAAATCAAAATTTTAACTATAATTATTTCAAATTTCTAAGATTAAAGAGATTTGAATTTTTTTCCTTCTTGTCTTTTTTAAACCTAATTATCTTAAATTTCTACATAGCTAGTCAGTCAAGCTTTTGTTGCTTCCCACTTTTAAACCCAACTTATTTTAATTCTCTTAATTAATTTTATGCCTGTTAACGAACCAAAATATGCCTATTATTTATCTTCAACTTCAAATACGATCCTTAATCTCACTTTATATTCTTTAATGTTTCCATTTTCGTCTACTTTTCCTTTGAAATCCAACACATGAAAGCTTTTTATCCTTCTTAATGTTTTTCTTGCCCTATTTAATGCTTTTTTTATTGCATCTTCCCAGCTTTTTTCACTATTTGACAAAACTTCAATAACCTTAGCTACAGCCATTTTAACCACAATATATTTTCTTATTTATTTTTAAAACTTTATCAAATGCTTACTTTTATATGGATGAATTAATGAAAAGACTTTCAGAAGCTAATGCTATAGCAGGTTTTGAAGATGAAGTTGCCAATATATTAAAAGAAGAATTTGAGAAAAGAGGGTTAAATGTAAAAATAGATGAATTTGGCAATGTTATTGCTTATAGAAAATTGAATAAGAAGCCATTAGTTATTGCTGCACATATGGATGAAATAGGATTAAGCGTTAGATACATTGATAAACAAGGCTTTATAAGGTTTATAAAAATAGGGGGCATAGATGATAGGATACTTTTGAATCAAAAAGTTTTGGTTAAATGTAAAGATGGCTATGTAGAGGGAGTTATTGGAGTTAAACCAATTCATGTACAAGATGAAGATGATGAAGAAAAAGAGAAAGTCATAAAATATAAAAAGATGTTTATAGATATAGGGGCAAGGTCAAAAAAAGAATGTGAGAAAATTGGCATAGAAATAGGGAATCCAATATTTTTTAAATCATCTTTTTCAAACCTTTTGAATAATCGTTTTTCTGGAAAGGCACTTGATGATAGAATAGGTTGTTACATACTTGTTAAGTTAGCAGATTTTATTGAAGATAACATAGTCCTTTTAGGAACGACTCAGGAAGAAGTGTCTATTTTTGGAAAAGGAGCAGCAATAGCAGCTTATCATTTAGAACCAAAAGCATTTATCGCTGTTGACACATCAGTTGCTGGAGATCATCCAGAAATAAGTGAAGAAGAGGTTCCAGTAAAAATTGATAAAGGGCCAGTAATAACGTTAATAGAAAGTTCAGGAATAGGAAATATAGCGAATAGAAAATTGGCCAACGAGATTATTAAAATAGCAAAAGAAAACAAAATAAAATACCAGCTTGAATCAATAGAAGGTGGAGCAACAGATGCAGCAACAGTTTACAATGTTAAAGGTGGCATACCTTCAATAGCAATATGTGTTCCTGTTCGCTATATTCATTCTTGTATAAGCGTTGCTTCTAGGAAAGACGTTGAAGAATGTATAAGTCTTATGAAACAAGTCATTCAGAAAGATCTTTAGAATTTGGTTGTTAGAATTCGAATATTTACAAGGATTGTTTATATAAAAATCTTTTTCTTTTTTTACATTAAGAGAAAGAGCCATTGCAAAGAGAGGTTAAACTCTAAAACTTCTAAATTATTTACATTGGCACAAGCAGAAAAAATAAAGAAAAAATAAAAAAGAAAAAAATTAAAAAAAGTTAAAAAGTTTCTAAAAATTTTTGGAATTAATCACTGCTTCCTGCAGATTCTGTTTCACTTTCTTTATCTTTCTTTGATGTTCCCTTTCCTGATATTATGTCATCTATTCTTAAAATAAGTCTTGCAGCTTCTGTTGCAGATGCTATTGCTTGTCTCTTTACCTTTGTTGGTTCTAACACTCCTATTTTCTTCATGTCTGCAACTTTTCCATTTATAACATCAACACCATAAGATTCATTTCCTTTTTCAGAGTGCTTTGCCCTTAGCTCAACTAAAACATCTATGGCATCCATCCCTCCATTTTCTGCTAATGCAACAGGAATGCTTTCAAGAGCTTCTGCAAAGGCTTCTATGGCTAATTGCTCTCTTCCTCCAACTTTTGTTGCAAATTCTCTTAACCTTTTTGCTAACTCAATTTCTATGCTTCCACCACCAGTTACATACTTTCCATCTTCTAAAGAAGAAGCTACAGCTCCTATTGAATCCTTTATTGCTCTTTCTACTTCACTAACAACATGTTCTGTGCCGCCTCTGACAAATATTGTAACACTCTTTGGATCTTTGCATTCTTGTACAAAAACCATTGCTTCTCCAGCTATCTTTCTTTCTTCTACAAAACCAGCTGTTCCAAGGTCTTTTGGTGTTAAATCATCTAATGAAGAAACAATCTTAGCTCCTGTTGCTCTAGCAAGCTTTTCTATATCACTTCTTTTAACCCTTCTTACTGCCATTATCCCTTCCTTAGCTAAATAATGTTGAGCTAGATCATCAATTCCTTTCTGTACAAAAATAACGTTAGCACCGCTTGCTTTTATTTTTTCAACCATTTTTCTAAGCATTATTTCTTCTTGCTTTAAGAAAGCTTCTAATTGTTCTGGATTTGTTATGTTTATCTTTGCATCTGTTTCTGTTTTTTCTATCTCAAGAGCAGCATCTATTAAAGCTATTTTTGCATTTTTAACAACTTTTGGCATTGCTGGGTGTACAACCTCTTTATCTATAACAATTCCTTTAATTAGCTCTGTTGCCATTACATCTGCTCCAGCCTTTTTTTCAAGTTTGATGTTGTCTGTATCTATGTAAAGTTTATCTCCTCTTTTTTCTGCAACCATCTTTATTGCATTAATAACAAGTTTTGCTATATGCTCTTTTTCTTCTTTGCTTCCTATTCCTTTGCTTCCCATTGCAACTAAGGCTATTTTTTTCAATGCGTCTTCATCATCAATTGTTACTTTATGGCTTAATTCATCTAACAACCTTCTTGTTTCTGCTTCTGCAAGTTCATAGCCTTTTATTATTGTTGTTGGATGTATGTTTTTGTCAAGCAAGTTCCCAGCATTTTTTAGCAAATTGCCAGCAATGACCACACTTGTTGTTGTTCCGTCTCCAACTTCTTTGTCTTGTGTTTTTGCTATCTCTACCATTAATTTTGCTGTTGGATGCTCAACATTCATTTCTTCAAGTATTGTTGCTCCATCGTTTGTTATTATTATATCTCCTATATCACTAACAAGCATTTTATCCATTCCTTTTGGTCCAAGTGTTGTTTTTACTATTTGTGCTATTGCATAACCTATTGCTATGTTTAATCTCATTGCATCTCTTCCAATAATTCTTTGCGCATTTTCTGGCAAAGGTTCTGCTGATATTCTTTGTGCCATATAACCACCCCAAAAAGATTTTTCATTAACATAAATAAATTCTCATGGCTAGGTAATAAATTAGCAAAAATAAATTGAACCAAAATTTTTAAAAAAGTTAAACAAAATAACCAGTTAACTTCATTTATTAAATAAACTTCTGCATTTAACTCCTTCATTTAAACCTTTTATTATTTTTTGTTTTTTGAGCAGAAAATTCCAGTTTTATCTAATTTTTCTCTTTTGCTTAATATAAAGCCTTTTTAATATCTTGTCAAACTTCTCTGTTAACAAAAAGTTTATTGCTTACAGAATTTGAAAGTTTGTATGAAAAATGGTTAGAATATGGTTAATTAAAAAGAATAGAAAAAAACCAATGCAGTAAATTAAGGATTTTTGTTTGTGATTTCATGGCTTTTTGGAGTAAAAGTGCTGAAGAAGTATTGAAAAGCCTTGCATCATCTCATGATGGATTATCGGAAATTGAAGCTAAGAAAAGGTTATCTATGTATGGGTTTAATGACATTCCAAAGAGGCTTGAAAGATCATAGATAAACATATTGATATCACAATTTAATGATCCATTAGTTTTACTGCTTATAGTAGTTTGCCTATTTTCCTATTTTACAGAAAGTTTTCAAGAAAGCATTATGTTGCTTATACTTATTTTTATTGATGCTGGTTTTGGGTTTTTTCAAGAATACAAAGCAGAGATTTCACTTAGAAAACTTACTAAGTATTTAAGATATTATGCAAAGGTTATTAGAAATGGAAATATCATTTACATTGATACTAAATATCTTGTTCCAGGAGATATAGTTTTACTAGAGCCAGGAGACAGAGTTCCAGCAGATTTAATATTGTTAGAAACAGAAAATCTTGAAATTGATGAGTCTGTAATAACAGGAGAGTCTTTTCCAGTTTTGAAAAATGCTAATGCTGTTTTGCATGAGCAAGTTCCTTTTCAAAAAATGGAAAACATGGCTTTTATGGGCACATTGGTTAAAAGTGGGAAAGGGAAAGGCATAGTAGTTTTAACAGGGATGAAAAGCTCTTTTGGAAAAATTGTTGGTTATATAAAAGCAGAGGAGCCAATAACAAGTTTGTTGTTATTGGAGCTTTTTTTATAGCACTTGTTAATGTTTTAACAGGGAAAAACTTTTGGATTCATTTCTTTTTTCTTTAGCTTTAGCTATAGGCATATTGCCAGAGTTGCTTCCAGTTGTTATAACAATAGGTTTAGTTAGAGGTTCTTTGAAAATGGCTGAAAACGGAATAATAGTGAAAAAGTTAGCTTCTATTGAAGATTTGGGAAACATGAATGTGTTATGCATTGATAAAACTGGAACAATGACTCAAAATAAAATTGTTTTATCTGATTACGTTAATTTAGATAAAAAAAGAGATGAAGAAATTATTGAGCTTGCGCTAACTAACGACATGTGAATTAATAGGAAGAAAGGGAAAATTTATTGGTAACCTACTTGATGTTGCTATAAAAGAGTTTTCCAAACAATTAAATATTAAAGAAAACGAAAGGCTTTCTTTTATTCCTTTTGATTTCAATAGAAAGAGAGCAAGTAGCATAATAAAAAGAGATGATAAGCTTTTTTTGATTTGTAAAGGGGCTCCAGAATTTGTTGTTCAAGTGTGTAGCAAAATTAAGAAAAATGCAAGTATAGTTGATTTAGATAAAGATTATGTTGAAAGATTACTTAATGAACTTTATAATAAAGGTTATAGAGTTGTTGCAATTGCTGAAAAGCCTATAGAAAAGAAAGAATCATATGGAAAAGAAGATGAAAAAGATTTAACATTGATTGGGTTTTTATGTTTTACTGATCCAGTGAAACCAGGAATTAAAAAAGTTGTAGAGGAATTTAAGAAATATGGAGTTGAATTAAAAGTTTTAACAGGAGATAATGAAAAGGTTGCAGCTAAAGTGATGAATGACATTGGTATTGAGATTAAAGGAGTTTTAAGATGTTTTGAAATTGATTCTATGGATGATGAAAAGCTAAGAGAAGTTGTTGAAAAAAAATCTTTTCACAAGCTTAAGGCCTGAGCATAAAGTTAGGATAGTTAATGCTTTGAAAAAAATGGCAATGTTGTTGGCTTTTTAGGAGATGGAAGTAATGATGCTCCAGCCATTAAATATGCGGATGTTGGAATTTCTGTTGATAATGCAGTAGATATAGCTAAAGAAGCTGCAGATATAATATTAACTAAGAAAAGCATTGAGGCAATATTAAGTTGGTTAATAGAGGGAAGAAAAACGTTTATCAACACAACAAAATACATAACCAATACACTTTCTGGAAATTTTGGCAACATGTCTAAATTAGCCTTTGTTTTTCCATTTTTAAATTTTCTTCCTATGCTTCCATCACAAATAATTTTAACAAACTTGATAACTGATGGCCTGTTATTATCTGTTTCTACAGATGATGTTGATGAAGAAGAGTTAAAAAAACCAAAAAATGGGATTTTTCATTTATTCTTAAGTTTTCAGTTATATTTAGTATTATAAGCTCTTTTTTGACCTTTTAACAATGTTTTTTCTCATTTTTTTAGGAGCATCTACAAAGGTTTTCAGGACTGTTTGGTTTCTTGAATCAGTTATTTCAGAAATATTAATAACATTTTCTATAAGAACCAAAAAACCATTTTACAAAAGCAAACCAAGCAAAATACTGCTTTTTTATTCAATAATTTTTTCCTTAGTTGCATTTTTCTTTGTTTATAGTGAATTTAACATTCTTTTTGATTTTTCTCCTTTAAGCATTGATTTTATATTGATAATAATTTTCATATTAATTTTTTATTTCTTTATCGTTGAGATTGTTAGCACTTTTTCTATTCAAAAATCGCAACTGAAAAATTTTAGTCTATATTTTAATGGCTTGTGAAAGCTAGGTTAGTAAGTGCAGAATTTCTTTGATTTTTTATTTCGTTAACACATAATCAAGTTTTTTTAAGTTTGTTTCCTTTTATCAGCTATTCATAAGCACTGATTTGAACAATTATTAGCCATTTGCTAACTGTTGAGATAATGATTGGGAATAAAGTTGGAATAATGCAATAGTCTTTTGACAAAAAATTTATT
>Ga0079995_1063889_pt1 | contig 10505 bp, 10 predicted proteins | sample FaiFalFF_MnMetaG_2_FD_69198 | JGI IMG/M metagenome (GOLD analysis project Ga0079995, IMG submission 69198) | Freshwater microbial communities from Yellowstone National Park, Wyoming, USA - Fairy Falls C (FF_Mn_C) (SPADES assembly) (version 4) | ecosystem: Environmental > Aquatic > Freshwater >... | reverse complement strand
TCGGCGGACTGCCGACGGTGTATGTGCGCATCGCCGTTGCGTTCCCCGTTAATAATTACCACGGGGGGCTGACGCCCCCCGCTCTTGTGTTGCATAGCGAACGTTTGCCGGCGAAAAACGATTTTTGCGATGCACAAACGCACATCCGCAAGAGCGGCGGGCGTCAGCCCGCTGTGGGTGTGGGAAAGATGTTCACGCAGACAAAAGCGCGATTGTTCGGCAGACCGCCGAGGGTGCGTGTGCCGTTCGCCGGTGCATTCGCGTCCAGGCTTACACGGGGGGCTAACGCCCCCGCTCTTGTGTTGCATAGCGAACGTTTGCCGGCGAAAAACGATTTTTGCGATGCACGAACGCACGTTCGCAGGAGCGGCGAACGTCAGCCCGCCGTGCGTGCGAGAAACTCGTTGCGCAGACACAAGCGCGATCGTTCGGCGGACTGCCGACGGTGTATGTGCGCATCGCCGTTGCGTTCCCCGTTAATAATTACCACGGGGGGCTGACGCCCCCCGCTCTTGTGTTGCATAGCGAACGTTTGCCGGCAAAAAACGATTTTTGCGATGCACAAACGCGCGTCCACAAGAGAGCGGCGGGCGTCAGCCCGCCGTGGGTTAGAGTATCGCACTTGCAAAGGCGCTTCCGCAAAGTCGCGGGAGACCGCCTGCGCTATGCTCACGAACGCCGGTGCAGTCGCGTTAGCGAACCACGGGGGACTTACGCCCCCCGCTCTTGGTTTGTACATGCGTTTGTGCATCGGGAAAGTCGCTATTTTGTCGGCACAGGATGGCCTGGTTCTGTCAGACCTGCGCAGCGTCTTTTCCGAACAGGGGTCGCTTCTGGTTCATTCGGTCTCCTGCGCCTGCCCCGGCTCATCCAAGGTGTGCGTTCACCCAGGCTTCCGGACTATAAGCGCCATCAGACCTGTAACCGCGCATGGCCGGCGGGCGTTCGAGCAAGTAACGCTTCCTGATCTGTCGGATGCGTCCATGCCACCGAATCCGCGTTGCCGGGTGCAGGGCCGGGGCTGAACGCGCGTGGGCTGGTTTGCAGCGAGCACGGGCTCATTCAGAAAGGATATTTCGTGGCGATACGCCCCAGAATTTCGACGATTTCGTCCATTAGTTGCAGGATCGACCGCGCTTCGGGAGAGTTCGGTCGGAGCTTGGCTTCACCTCGGTTCAGGCGTTGGCTGGCAGCGAGCACGCGACGGACAGCCTGTTCGCCTCGGCCCTTGTACTTCATTGCCGCAGCCTTATGCTCTCTGGGGTCCAGTTGCAGGCTTTCCATGTGTTTTTCCCACTGGAGCAACCGGCGCTTGACCTGCCGTAATTGATCGGCGGCTGTCTTAGCTCGCTCGGTGTCAAACAGGCTTTCGAGAGCCTCCGCGTACTGCTCGTAGATTTCCACAAATTCCCTTGCCTGCCGGTCGGCCGGCGTTTCCTGGAAATTCAACGACGCGACTCGCTGAAGCAATGCACCGAGCTCGTCCGTGCAATCCAGGATAAAGGCCCAGTCGGGGGAGTCTGCTGGCAGTTTGGCCTCGCCCCGCTTGATCCGTTCAAGAATCCGATCCAGTCGCTTCTTACCCTCGTCCACTCGAGCGGCGTACTTATTGTTAGCCGCAACCCACTCCTCCTGATTCACTTTTATTTGCCCGACGTGCTCCTCCAGCTGACGGGCTTTCTTCAGAATTTGACCGAGCCGTTGGCGAACGGCTGGCGCTCGCTCCGCGTCGAACAGTTCTCCCAGCGCATCCACATACTGCTCGAATAACTCGGTTAACTCACGCACGATGCGTTCGGCGACCGGCTCCTGGAAAAACTTCTCCAGCGGAGCACGGGTGACCGGCGGCACATGTTCCTGCGTGGTGCTCTCGCCCGTGCTGTAACGAACCACGTACCACACCGCCCAGCTGAGCACCAGGAGCAGCACCAGCGCTGGCACCCCGCATCCGATCAACGTCGCCACCACAGGAGCGGGCTGCTTGGCGTCGCTTTCACGACCAGCTTGAGGTTGTCCTGCCGACCGGGCGCGAACCCCGACGGTTGGCCTGGCCCGGGATACTGACCGACCTGCGGGAATTTGAGGCTGCGGACTCGACGACGGGGATGGCGTCTGTCCGCCGGATTCTGTCGCGGCAAAGGTATCGGCAACCGCGGGCGCACTCGTCGGTGGCAAAATGGCCTGTGGTTGAGACGCTGCGGCAGGCGAAGCGGTTAGCGATGCGGCAGGCTCTTCCGGCGAGGTCGGCCGCAATGCCTCTTCCAGAAAATCGAAGCTCTCTCCGTCCGCTTCCCTGACCGGCTCAGCAGGCAACGTTACCACCTGAAAACAGCGCGGACAAACTGTCGCTTCCGCTCGCCGCGTCTCGCCTAGCAACAACTCCTGCTGACAGTTCGGACAACGAAAGCTTGCCGGCATCGCACGCCCTTCCGATCGCAACCGGGATTATGCCCTTCGGCCGGGAGCGTCCAGCTTCGCGGGCATGCTTCCGAGACCAATTCTAGCGGTCGTTCCCGACCCGGCAAGCCAGGACGAGTTTCCGGCCGTGACGAAAATTCCGAATATAGCGCAGGCCTTTCTTAGTTTCGCTGGAAAATTTCACTTTCGCAACTTGCCTTTTTTCTGCAATCTCTCAAAATTACAGTGGCCAGCCAAAAAGGAACACGCCGGTTGCGGAAGGACCGGCAAATGGCTGGGGAAGCAAGGTCAACCTATCAAAAGGAGTCCTGCGATGAGGCGAATGGTGCTTGCAAGTCTGCTGGGAGGACTGGCTGCCCTGTGGGGTGCTTTGCCAGTCAGTGCGACCGGATTCTGTGGAGCCAGCGGTGGCTGTCCGAGCGCATGTCCCGACCACTGCGCTCAGCCGCGCATTCGCTACAAGACCTGCTATCAGACCGTAGTCGAAGAGAAAAAGGTCACCTGCTACGAGACGGTCACCAAGACGGTCATGAAGGAGGTCAAGGAGGTCATCTGCAAACCCGTCTATGAAACCAAGGAGATCGAGTGCAAGCAGATCGTTTGCAAGCCCGTGTGGGAAGAGAAGCAGATCAAAGTCTGCACCCACGAATGGGTAACCGTCCAGGAATGCGTGCCCGGCAAGGAACGCTGCAAACTGGTCTGGGTGCCTGGCGGTTGCTACGTGGACCCCTGCACTGGCTGCACGCGCTACCGCTTCGGCCACTTTGAACGCCAGCTGGTGAAAGAACCCGACCGCATCGTCTGCAAGAAGGTCTGCGTGCCTAAGGAAGAAATCCGCACCGTGAAAGTCTGCCGCATGGTGCAGGAAGAAGTCGTGAAGAAAATCCCGGTGACCACCTGCCGCATGGTCAAAGAGGAAGTGGTCAAGAAGGTGCCGGTGACCGTCTGCGAGAAGGTGCCGGTGGAAAAGACCGTGAAAGTGTGCAAGCGCGTGAAAGTGTGCGTGCCGGTGTGCGAAGAGCCGAGCCTCCTGGAACGCCTGCACTGCCGGCTGAAAGGCGCCCTGAGCAGCCTCGCTTGGCGTCAGGATTGCTGCCATACTGCCGCCTATGCTCCGGCGACTCCGGCCCCGGAACAGATTAAGCCGATGCCGAAAGAGAAGGAGTAAGCCGGTAGCTGAATAGCTAGCCTCCTTGCCGCGACCCCCTTGTCGCAGCACGACCGCCCGGAGCCGCGCCACCCCCGCGGCTCTGCGGCTTTTTTGTTGCGTTCGATTTGAGTATGCCATTCGGTACCTGGGTGCGGTCAACAGCGGTTGCAGCGATCAGGAGTCGGAATGACCCCGACTGGCGTGTCTGCGAACGGTGTGGTCAACATCAGTTGCAGCCATCAGCCGGAGCGCGTTGACAAACTCAATTACGTCCGCTGCGTGTGGTGAAGAGCAGTTGCAGCGATCAGGGTATGCCTGGAAGCAGGAATTCGCCCGTGCGCACTGAGCCGCTAGCGTGGTCCCATCGCGCAACCGCGAGCCATCGCTGCGGGCCATATTCAAGTACATCTGAACGCTGATAATCCCGCACCAGCCGTTGCAGATTCTCTGTCCATCCTTTGGGTGAGACAAGGAATGCGTAATGTGGCTGAACCACTTTTGCGTAGCCGATTGCCTGGGACAAATCTCGCAAGTTGATCACCTTCAGCTTGACTTCCACGATAGCTAACCGCAAGAGAGTGCGATGTGGGCGGCCGGTGAGCACAGCGGCTCCGGTCACATCTGCAGGAACTTCCAGCGTTACCCAGTAAGGCACATACGTTGTGAGCTCGTGCCGACGTAGGAATTCGGCTACGCTGGAACGCGACGTGTCTTCCACACGAACGGCAGCAGAACGATATTTCTGCCGCAAAAACCTGGCGAGCCAATCGCAAACAGGACGGTAAAGCTCTCGTTCCCGCATCTGCTTACTCACCTTTATCGCGGCAGCGTCGGTACCAACCGCTTTCACCACTATGAGTGCCGCTTCGCATTTTTTCGGGCGAGGCGACAACCGCAGGCAGCGCAAATTTGCCAGTAGGCGTCAAAGTGTCGCCCACGAATAAGTCTGGGCATCCGTTTGTCGTGTTCCAGCGGATGGTCTTCTTTTCGACGCAGCCGTCGAAAGCCCGGGCAAAAACTGGACGGGTCAGATTTGCCCTGCTGAATGCGCTGCTGGTTCTCGGTTGCGAGTCTCTCCAGCACCTCCTGCTTGTGGCTAATGTAAAAGCCCACCTGCAAAAAATCGTGGGCGTAGATGCGCAATTGATGTTCACGGAAAGGAGACTGGGAAACACGAGTGGCTTTAGGATCGCGAAGGTTGGGATGACCCCATAAAATTTCGTGCACGGGTATCTTCAACTTCTGCTGGAGAAGCCCGCACAGCTGCACGGGCAGCTTCCAGTTGGCATTCAACACATCCAGATAGACCCGATGGAAACCGTTGCGGTCGTTATTGCTCCTGCGAATGTTGCCAGCCACATCGGCAAAACCGCGAACGAACTCGCGGATGATTTCGTCGTTGGACTCGGTTATGACCTTGGGGACGGTAAACTGACTGTGACTTTGACGCCCTTGCAAAATCATTTGCAAATTTCGCACCGCCAGATGTCGCGCAGGCAATTCAACGGTAACGGCAACTTGTTTTCCGGGAACCGAAGACAGATTGACACCCTCGCCCAGGAGCGCTTTCAATCGGGGAAGGACAGTCGTAACGACGCTGGCCAGGAAATGGTGGAATTGATCTAGACCTTCCAGGTGGGGCCGAACGAATGGAAATTCGATAACGGCAATCCAGCGGCTTTGTTCCTGCGTTATCTTTCCTCTGCCTACCAGCAGGCCGAGTAAATACGCCACGTCTTCGTCCAGATAATCCTGCATGGCCGGGTTCATTGCTTTTCCGGTTTCCGGAACACCAGCAAGTATTCGTGCACTTTGTTGACAATGAACTTGTGAGGATATCCGAGGGGGCGCAAGTTGTTGTATTCCCGGGCCCGATTCCAGATGATGATGTCCTGTGGCTGGAAGCCTTGATTCACCAGCAAGTTCAAGACGTCCACATGATACGGGATGAATCGCGCCCCGTAGCGCAGGTCCATGACATTGACCACACAGAAAGCGGCTGGCTTCAACAAGCGGTAAGCAACCGCGAAAATCTTGCCCAGTTGCTCCAGGAAATCCTCGTAGCGCTCAACGTTGCCTAAATCCTGCGGGATATCGGAATACGGTCGGGGCTTTTTGGCGTCGGCAGTGCGAGGACGACGATGGATTACCCAGTAGGGAGGCGAGGTCACCAGGAAATCAACGCTTTCTTCTTCCAGGTAAGCAGACAGGCTGCGGGCATCGTCTCGCACCACGATGAGCGTTTGGCGATCAACCGGGAAGCTCAACCGCTCGGCCCTGGTTACCAGACGGATAACAGGTTCCTGGCCGTCACCGAAAAGCGAAGGATGAGCACTGGCCTTTAATCGCTGCAAAGCCATACGGGCAAAATCGGGAACAATTTCCACTCCTACGCCGCTATGGCCCTTCTTCAGCGCTGCCAGCAAACTGGAGCCGGAACCAAGAAAGGGGTCTAACACGATGCCCGGCTGCCATACATAACAATCCAGTAAACGTTCCACCAGCGCTGACGGATACAGAGCCGGATGGCGTAATGCTTTTTCCTCGGGACTTTTCTCAATGTCCTCCCAGACACTGATTGAGTAACGCAACCAGGTCTTACCGTCTAAAGGTGTCCGTCTGCTTGTGTTTTTCACGGGGTTTATCCAGTTGGTACTCGCTCGCGTAGCAGGTACTGCTCGCGGTTACGCTGGCCTTTGCGGTATCCGCTTACCGTTTTGTCGCATCTCTCGAAGAGCCTGTCCGCGAGGGTGCGAAGTTGCAGCGAGCAAATGCGGTTCCCGGAAACCGTCCTGCACAGTTGACGATAGGCACGCGCGGCTACAGTTTCAATGCTCGCCGGGCTGATTCGGTCGTGAAAACTATCCGAAGCGACCATTGCCCCAGGTGGATGTGCGGCCGGGCAGTTCTGTCGTCTGGCGGGCTGGATGGTTGGTTTGCGAGGGGCCGGTGCGAGGTGCTGACCGATGTTTCCACCTTAGATGGTACTCCGGCAGATTGGCTGGTTGGTTAGCGAGCGGCGCGGGGATCAGGTGGAGGTTGTGGTGACCAGTGGGGTTGATTTCACAGGCCGTCGGGGACGGTAAGTGGGGATGGCGTCGAGATCGAGCGGGGCGAATTGACCGAGGCGGTACAGTTCCACGGCCATGGCTGCCATCGCCGCGTTGTCGGTGCACAGGCTCATTGGTGGCACGAACAATTCGGCTCCGCGCGCTGTACACATCTGCTGCAATGCCTGCCGCAAGGTTTTGTTAGCCGCGACGCCCCCACCGACGCACAAACGGTTCAGGCCGGTCTGCTCCAGTGCCTGAGCACATTTGGCGACGAGCACATCAATCACCGCCTGCTGAAAACTGGCGGCCAGATCGGCTCGCACTGACGCGGGTATTTCACCGCCCGGCTGATAACCGAGATCGCGTATGGTGTAGAGCAAAGCCGTCTTCAGACCGCTGAAGCTGAAATCCAAGCGCGGTTCGTGCAGGAAAGCTCGCGGAAAGCGCAACGCTCTGGGATTGCCTGCCGCAGCCTCCTTTTCGACCTTCGGCCCACCGGGAAAACCCAGACCGAGCATGCTCGCTGCTTTGTCAAATGCTTCCCCGGCAGCATCGTCGAGGGTGGCGCCGAGCAGTTCAAACTCCAGAGCACTGCGACAATGAAACAGCACCGTGTGCCCGCCGCTGACCACCAGACCGATGGCCGGGAAAACGTCTCGTCCGGCGGCAATGCGGCAAGCGTACACGTGGGCCTCGATGTGGTTGACGGCCAGAAGCGGTTTTTCCAGGGCCACCGCCAGCATCTTGGCCGCACTCACACCTACCAGAAGCGAACCGACTAAACCGGGCGTGTTCATAACGGCGACGGCGTCCAGTTCGCACAGACGAACGCCACTTTGCCGCAGTGCTTCATCAATGACCGGCATCAAGCGTTGCAGGTGGGCTCGCGCTGCCACTTCGGGCACCACGCCACCGAAACGGGCATGCAGATCGGTTTGCGATGCCACCACGTTGGCACGAATCTGCAGTGCGTCGTCAAAGACGGCCGCTGCCGTTTCATCGCACGATGTCTCAATCGCTAGAAATAGCGCCATAATTCCCCCGCCCCAGTATCCGTTGGTCTGTGCTTTTGCGTCCTGGTCTGTGCCTGCAAAGCGCTGCCTGGCATGTCATAGGCGAAAAAGCATTCCCAGGCCAGGCTCGCAAGTGTTAATGCATCCGTGGCAGTGACGACCCGGTGTCAGTGTGCCGGAGTATGACAAGTTTAGATGGCTGGCTTCCCGCGGGAAATGACCAGAGGAGGGGGCCTGAACCCGTCGCCGTGTCACAGTGGGTCAGGTTCACGTCCCCGGAGCGGCAATTCCATGACGGCAATCCCGCAGGCGTGAGCTTCGCAGTTATTCCCGCCGGAAGCTACGCACTATGGTCTTCGGGTTTGCACAATAACTATACGTGCCCGGCAGTTGCTGCATAATCCCAGGCCGACCGTGCACGACTACAATGACGGAGACAACGCGGTGGCATATTCCCGCCGCCACGAACCCTGCAAGCGGAGGAAAACAGCATGTTCCGGCGAGTAAGCGCTACGGTGATCGGCATGGCCTTCGGTATAGCCGTGTTTGCCCAGGGTCGGCCTGGAGAAGTAAACACGCCTCCGGCTCGTGGTGAGCGAAAACCGGACACGCTGCGAGTCGGCGATCCCGCTCCCGATTTCACTCTGCCCGACCCGACTGGAAAAAACACGGTGACACTCAGCAGCTTTCGCGGCAAAAAGCCGGTGGTGCTCATTTTCGGCAGTTACACCTGACCTCCCTTCCGTCGCCAGGCTGGCGAACTGGAACGGCTTTATCAGCAGTATAAGGACAAGGTTCAATTTCTGCTGGTTTACATCCGCGAAGCTCACCCCGATTCGGTGCTCTACGTGCCGCGCGACGGGCGGGAAGTTCTGGAAAAGATTTCGCAGACCAACACGCTGGAAGAACGCTCCCTGCGTGCCCAGCAGTGCACCGCCATGCTGCGACTGACCATCCCGGCGGTGGTGGACAAAACCGACAACCGCGTCAATTACGCTTACGCCGCCTGGCCGGAACGCCTGGTCGTTGTCGGCACGGGCGGGCGGATTGCCTATTATGGCGGACCGGGCCCGGCCGGTTTTAAGCCGGCGGAACTAGCCGATTGGCTCCGAAAAAACGTCCGCTGATTATTTCCTGGACGGCGACACAAATTGCCTGGAGCTTGCGCTGCTGCCGCTCCAATTGGAGCGAAGGTAAAGCAAGCCAGGCTCTGTGGCGAAAGTGTCACGGATGACAGGGCAGCAACGCTGACTGTGCCGGGCGTTCCGGGCCATGCACGTTTGGTCTTACCATCGGTGACGCGGAGCTGGTTTTGTTGGGCTGGTCGGTGGGCTTTGGGGATAAAATCAGCCGGAGCGGTTACGTTTCCCAGCGATGGACGGGTTCGGGCTGACCGTTACGGTGGAGCCAATCGAGCATCGCGCGAATGCTGCCGGTGGCCAGGGCAATGCACGTATCCGCACCGCCGTAGTAGAGGTTGATGGTGTCGCCATCCGGAGCGATCGTGTAACCGCAGGGGAAAACCACGTTGTCCACGTCGCCGTACCGCTCGTACTCTTCTTCCGGGCCGAAAATCCAGGAATCACCGCGGAGCAGACAGCGTTCCGGAGTTTGCAGATCAAACAGTGCCAGGCCCAGACGGTAAAGGCATCCGGCGGCGGTACGTTTGACGCCGTGATAAATGATGAGCCAGCCTTCCGGCGTTTCGATAGGCGGCGGAGACAGGCCGATCTTATTCGCGTCCCACCAGGCCCCACGCCGAGCAGGCAGGATCAACTTATGACTGCCCCAGTGCCGCAAATCCGGCGAGTAGGAAATCCAGATGTGCGCACCGATATTGGAAACCGGTCGGTGAATCAAGGCCCAATAGTTGCCGATACGCCGAGGGAAAAGGGCGGCGTCTTTATCTTCCGGCGGCATAATGTCGCCGAAACGTTCGAAGTGGCGAAAATCTTCGGTCAGTGCCAGGGAGACGCAAGGCCCGCCTGCAGAATAGGCGGTGTACACGACGGCGTATTTGTTCAGTTCGGGGACGTAGGTGATGCGTGGGTCCTCGATGCCCCAGAGTTCTTCCGGATAATTGTCGGGGTCGGGCATCAGTGTCGGTTGGGGATCAATTTCCCAGCCGTCCACGCCGTTACGCGACCGGGCCACGCAAAAATGCGACAGACCGCGACGGTCTTCCACCCGGCACAATAGCAGCGTCGTGCCATCGGGCAAAAGTGTGGCACCGGCGTTGAAGACGGTGTTGATCGGGTAAGGCCAATCGGCGGCCGTCAGAATCGGATTTTTCGGATGCCGATAGAAGAGCACTTCATGCTGACTGCGTCGGAAGATGCGGGTCATGGCTGTCGGGCAATAGCCTGTGCGTGAAATTCTCCCCTCGCGGCTGGCTGCTTTCTCAGCCGTGCGGGAATGGTTCGCATCACCATCATAGCACCTGGCTTCGTCCAGCGCAGGCGTTACCGCAGCAGCAGTCATCGCTCTTGCCGGAACGTCCGCAGTGCCGTTGGAGCGGATCGCAGACGGTGAACCTGGCTGATCGGACGTCGGCACGCCCGAGGGGGATGGCGAAGGATCATCGCTGGAGATGGAAGTTGACGATTCGCTTGTGGACCGTGCCTCCAGATTCATCGCAAATTTCCCTCCCTGGTCTGAGCATGAGTCCGTTATGGGGCACACAGAAGCGCTTGTGTAAGCCGGCTAGCGCCTGTTCGTCCACGCCGCAAAAGTCCGTCCCACGGCACGGACAAGAACTTGTTTAACACGGCCTGGGCATGTTCGTCAATTGCACAAGCGCCAGCCATCACCGCAAACGCGCATTGGCCAGGAAATCCGCTTGACCACCCCGATAATCTGCAAAAGCCAGCC
>Ga0079995_1066447_pt1 | contig 10511 bp, 8 predicted proteins | sample FaiFalFF_MnMetaG_2_FD_69198 | JGI IMG/M metagenome (GOLD analysis project Ga0079995, IMG submission 69198) | Freshwater microbial communities from Yellowstone National Park, Wyoming, USA - Fairy Falls C (FF_Mn_C) (SPADES assembly) (version 4) | ecosystem: Environmental > Aquatic > Freshwater >... | reverse complement strand
ATCGTTTGGAATGCCCACAAAGCCTCCAGCCGATGATGTTCGTACTCCGGGTCCTGGCGATCCAGCCGGGCCACGAATCGCCGCAAGGCTTCTGCGATCTCGCTCTGCTTTTGCGGGTCGCTGGCACGATCGTAGAGAATTCGCCGCGCCATATCCCGGATGTAACCTTCCGGAGACTTCAATTGCTCCACCAGTTGTTCCACTGGCAGGTCATGCAGACGCGGACGGGGAAGCGGTTTCCGCCCTTTCTGGGTGATACGCCAGATACGACCGTTGAGATGATCCCGGCGGGGGTCGCGGAATTCGTACTGCATGTGGCCGATGATTTCCTGGAAGAAGTCCGCGATGTAGATCGCACCGTCGGGTCCCACTTTGACGTCCACCGGGCGGAAATACGGCTCGTTCGAGTTGATCAAGAGCGGTTGCAATTCCCGCGTAGCGAATCCGGCACCGTCGTCGCTGAACTCATAGAGATTGACGGTCTTGTTCTTAAACGCGTTGAGCACCATCAGGCCGCGGTATTTTTCGCTGAAATGGCTGCTGTACAAAAACTCATTACCGCAGGCTTTCGGAGCCGGTGTACCGGGGGTACGTTCCCGCGGCTTACTGGAAACGCAGCCGGGATTGAGATGCCAGATCCAACCCTGCGGCCCTTCGGTCAGAAAACACTGGCCCCACTTATCGAAAGCAAGGCCCCAGGGATTGGTCGCAGTGCCCACGTTGAAAAATCCCAACCGCAACTTTCGTGGTTGCAATTCAAACGTGCAACCGTCATCCATGCGCACTACGCCCCAGGGCGTTTCCACCTGCGTGTGCAGGAAGATACCCGAGAGCATGAGCAGTCGACCATTGGGACTCCAGCGAAAGGCGCTGATGGCGTGGTGATTGTCTTCCGTGCCGAATCCGCTCAGCAAAATCCTCACTTCATCCGCACGCAGGTCGCCATCGGTGTCGCGCAGAAACAGTAAATCAGGCTGGTTGGCTACATACACCCCGCCGTCGCCAATGGCGATTCCCGTCGGCACATACAGCTTGTCGTAAAAAATCGTGCATTTGTCCGCAACGCCGTCTCCATCGGTGTCCTCCAGAACGCTGATGAAATCCATGTTCCTCTGCCCAGGCAACGCCTGCGGATACATTGGGGAATTGATGACCCACAGGCGATTATGGCTGTCCCAGGCCATGGCTACCGGGTTAATCACCCATGGCGAGCTGGCAAAGAGATTCACCTCAAAGTCGGGATGCACAATGAAACCGCGACGCTGTGCGGCAGGATCGTGAACGCGATTGTGCGGGTAGAGCTTTTTCAGTTCGTCCCAAATCTTTTCCGGCGTAATGCCCGGGGTAACCGCTTGCGGCAGTGCTGGCCGGGCCGGGATCGCTACCCTCCTGCTATTAGCTTCGCCAGACGGCGTGTTACCGGAACCAGGCCCAGGCGATCCCGGTTGCGCCATTCCCCAGGCGAAAACAATTCCCAGCACGATTGAGCTGAGCGTACATTTCCACCACATCACCGCTACTCCTGTTTCAGTAGGCAGGTCTGTTCGGGCGGGCCGTATTCTGATTCTACAAGCGCCTCCGGCGATTGACCGGAAGCATGCAGGTGGTATCTTACAATTTACTGGAAAATCGAGAAAGTATTTGCTCCAAGGAGACTCGCCCATGTCCATTGTCCGAGTCGGTCTTTCGGAACATCGCAAATACGCCGAGGGGTGGGAAGCCATTTTCGGCAAAAAGAAGGCGTCGAAAAATTCCTCCCGCAACGCCAGCGCTGCGAGCAAGAAAACCAAAAAGTCCGGCAGCAAGAAAGCGAAAAAATAGCCTCGCAAAGCCGTTATCTGGCGGCATCACTCACGCCAGCGACTGACCCGGATTGCCACCGGCAATGCATTTCCAGGAGAAGCCAGTAAGCCAGGACTGGACAGAAGAGCGAACGGAAGCGCCAGTGAGCTTCTCCATGTGGGAGCTATTGCGTTCCATCATCCGCTTCAGCTGGGGACGTCCGATCTGGAGCTGGCAAACCCTGGTGAGCTTGCTGCTGGTCGGGCTGGCCGCAGGTGCCGTGGTTGCCCATCGGGCGATACGCGGTGAGTGGGCCGAGCAGGAATTTTTCTCCGAAGTGCTCCTGGGTGGATATGTTGGCTTCTTGTTGCCGGTTTTGTGTCTCAGTTTCGGTACGCAACTGGTGAGTGGTGCCTGGGAGGAAGGCTGGCTAATCTGGTTGCTGCTCAGGCCGATACCGCGGGGCCTGGTGTATGGGCTATTGCTGGCCGCAGCTGTTCCCTGGACGCTGGCGTTGACGCTCGGTGGTGCATTGCTTCTCGCAGCCCTGGCCGGGCATGCTACCTTTCGTGCCTGCTTATCCGTTTTGCTTCCGCTGACCATCGGCAGTGTGGCTTATCTGGCGTTTTTTGTGTGTCTGAGCGTCTGGCTCCGCCGTGCTGCCCTGGTGAGCATCGCTTACGTCTTCGTGGTGGAAAACGTCATCAGCTATCTGCCAGGCTGGATCAATCGCGGCAGCATCAGTTTTTACATTCGCTCGCTGCTAATTGCTGACGGGCCAGTTCCGTTTGAAAATGACGGTATTTTATCGCTGGTGCCCGTAAGTCCAACCGTAGCCTGGACGGGTCTGCTGATAATAACGTTCGCTTTCACCGTTGCAGGTGGTATGATTTTTTCGCGCCGCGAGTACGGCGAAGGCAATCCGTAGCGGCGGGATCGTCGCCAGCCAGTGGCAGAAAACAAGTGGTCAGTGGCCGGCAATCAGTGGCCGGTGATCGGTGGCCAGTGGCCGGCAATCAGTGGTCGGTGCTCAGTGGCCAGTGGCTGGCAATCAGTGGTCGGTGATCGGTGGTCAGTGGCCAGCAATTAGTGGCCGGTGATCGGTGGTCAGTTGCCGGCAATCAGTCGCCGGAGATTAGCGGGCAGCAATGATGAAGTCAGAAACGGTTGACACCCGGTGCCCAATCGTCGGCGTGCAGCTAACAAGCGCCACCGATCAAGCAACCCTCGCCGCCGCTCATTTTCCTGGCAACCGGCCATCGGTAACTTTTCAGGCAACTGGCCACTGACCACTGATCACTGGCCACTAGCTAGCGGCCACTTGCAAGTGCCCGCCAATGACTTTTCCGGCAACTGGTCACTGAGCACTGATCACTGACCACGAGCGAAGGGTCTTGCACAGACGGCGTCGTTCGATAAACAGCCTGCAAATGCCCATTGGAAAGAAAGCGCACGAGTGACACCCTGGCGATCGGCGCCAGGTAGTCCCCAAACAAGCCGAAAATGCCATTGGGGAGAAAGCGCATGAGTGACACTCCGCCGCCAGCTGCCTGGCTCTTCCAGGACGTCGCCGACTTCGTCGAGCAAATCCGCGCCGCACAGGGTCGCGTAGTGCCAGCTTCGGGAGGTTATCGCCCGGCCCAGTTGACGGTATGCATCAGTCGCGAAACCGGTAGTCGCGGTGGAACCATTGCCCGCAAGGTGGCGCAGCTATTGCAGTGGGACTACTACGACCAGGAAAAACTCGAATATCTGGCGCAGGAGGCCCATCTCGAACAGGAACTGTGGATGGGATTACCCGAGCAGGCTCGCATTTGGGCGGAAGAGCACCTGCGGCATCTACAACACGAAGGCCGGCTCAGTCAGCATGCAACCATTCAGCAGCTGGCGCGAGCTTTGTTAGCACTGGGTTGTCGCGGACACGCCGTCATCCTGGGTCGGGGAGCGGGTTATTTGTTGCCTCCAGCCAGCACGTTACTGGTACGGGTTATAGCAGACGTAGCAGACCGTGTTCGATACATCAGTGAATTCCACCGCCTGCCCGAAGAACAGGCTCGGCAATATGTCCGTCAAACCGACCAGCAAAGAATGGAATTTGTACGCACTCATTTTGGCAGGGATCCGACGGAGGTGCATCAATACGACCTGGTAGTGAACTCCAGTTTGCTCAGCGTCGAAGCTGCCGCTCAAGTCATTGCCCTGGCTGCCCGTTACAAAGAATCGCAGCTGGATGAGACCGGCAACACGGAATCGTGAGGCTTGGCAGTGATGGATACCGCCCCGGTGGCATTTGCGGTTTCGCGCTTACGTAATTTTGCGCCGGAAGTGGCACTGGTGCTGGGTTCTGGTCTGGACGGGGTAGCCGCGACCATTTCAGCAAGCGGAAGTTTGCCCTATGGAGCAATCACTAACGGATGCACCACCACGGTACCGGGACACCCAGGCACAATAGTGTGGGGCACTTTAGCCGATCGGCGTGTTTTGATGTTTCGGGGCAGGTTTCACCGCTACGAAGGCCATGATCGGACGACCGTGTGCTGGCCGGTCATGTTATCGGCCAGTTTGGGAGTACGCCTGTTGGTGCTCACCAACGCGGCCGGTGGAATTCGTACCGATTTGCTGCCGGGCACGTTGATGCTTGTGCGGGGCTGGATTGATTGGATTAACTGGACTGGCCGCGAGCAACACAAACGGTTTCCGGTAGAGGACACGATACCCGATTGGGCAGTTATTCATCCGCTGCCGATCGGAAAGGAGGTGACGTTGTTGGCAAAGGTTGCCGGGCAACAGGGTCTCGACCTCCGCGAAGGGGTGTTGGCAGCGGTGAGCGGCCCCAATTACGAGACACCGGCGGAAATTCGCGCCCTGCGTGCTCTGGGAGCCGATGCGGTAGGCATGTCCACGGCCGCTGAACTGGCCTGTGCCTGTCAATTATCCCTGCCCGTCGTCGCAATTTCCTGTATCACCAATCGTGCGGCCGGCCTGGCGCCTGTGCGGTTGTGCCATAGCGAGGTGTTGCAGCAGGCGTCGCAGATGGTGACTGCTCTATCAGGACTGCTGGCGGAATTTCTGCGGCACTGCTAAACATCGTGCTGGCAAGTTGCGCCTGGGTCCGCCCACTGGCTAACTGACTCGACTTGTTTATAGGTCGCTTTGCCGATGCTGGGTTGTTTCGCCGGTGATTGATTGTCTCGCCGATGCCATCTGAACGTTGCGGAAGGGAGACTGCCCATTGACCGGGTATGGCTGGTCGGTACAATGCCAGTGGTTCGCTAGGGGTGCTTGCCTTCCTGACAGGCAGGCTGAGAGCATACCCTTGGGACCCGATCCGGGTAATACCGGCGTGGGGAAGCGAACGGCCCATCCGCGATGGCGTGCGCCCTTCCTCGTCCCGATCGTGTCCCCTTCCCAACAGAGCCGGTAATCAGGCAAGGAGTTCACACATGGCCCGAACGCAAATGGAAGCAGCTCGCCAGGGTATTATCACTCCCGAAATGCAATTCGTCGCCGAACGTGAAGGTTTAGACCCCGAACTCGTCCGCAGCGAAGTGGCCCGGGGCCGCATGGTCATCCCGGCCAATGTCGTTCACCTGAAAAAAGGCCTGCAACCCATCGGTATCGGTATCGCCGCCCGTTGCAAGGTCAACGCCAATATCGGCAACTCCGCAGTTACCAGCAATATCGAAGAAGAACTCGAAAAACTCCACACCGCCGTGCACTGGGGCGCGGACACGGTTATGGATTTATCCACCGGCGGTGATCTGGACGCGATCCGTCAGGCCATCATTGACGCTTCGCCCGTTCCCATCGGTACGGTGCCGATTTACCAGTGCGTCAAGGAAGTCAAAGACATTCCCGACCTGACGCCGCGGCAATTGCTCGACATGGTGGAGAAACAGGCCCAGCAGGGCGTGGATTACATGACCATCCATGCCGGCGTGCTGCTGGAATATATTCCGCTGACGCGCAATCGAATTACCGGCATTGTGAGTCGGGGTGGTTCGATCATTGCCGAGTGGATGATCGCTCGCCGCCAGCAGAATCCCTGGTACACGCACTTTGACGAACTGTGCGAGATCATGCGAGCTTACGACGTGACCTTCAGCCTGGGCGATGGCTTGAGGCCGGGATGTCTGGCTGATGCTAACGATGAGGCCCAATTCGCCGAACTGAAGACCCTGGGCGAACTCACACTCAAAGCCTGGCAGCACAATTGCCAGGTCATGATCGAAGGCCCGGGACACATCCCGCTGCACCTGGTGCAGATGAACGTCGAAAAGGAAATGGAGATGTGTTACGAGGCACCGTTCTACGTGCTGGGGCCGCTGGTAACCGACATCGCGCCGGGCTACGATCACATTGCGTCGGCAATTGGCGCTGCGGTTGCCGGGTGGGCTGGTGCTTCGCTGCTTTGCTACATCACGCCCAAGGAACACCTGGGTCTGCCGAACAAGGAAGACGTGAAACAGGGCTTGATTGCCTATAAGATCGCCGCCCACGCCGCCGACATTGCCCGAGGCCGTAAAGGGGCTCGTGATTGGGACGATGAGCTTTCCCGTGCACGGTTCGCCTTCGATTGGAACCGCCAGTTCGAGCTGGCCATTGACCCGGAGACAGCCCGGCGGCTGCACGATGAGACCTTGCCCCAGGAAGTATTCAAGTCGGCGAAGTTCTGCTCAATGTGTGGGCCGAAGTTTTGTTCCATGCGGATCACGCAGGACCTGCGAAAAATGGCCGACGAAGCCGCGAAAATCACCCTGCCGGTTGCCGGCTAACCTTGTCTCTAAGCACACCGCAGACGTCAGCAACGCCGGGTGCCCAGCGAAAACTATCACGGCATCCCCGTATGATGGTGAACAGCCGCCCTCCGCGGGACGGGCATTCCGCCGCACCGACGCACGCATCTACCAGGAGCGGCGGGCGTAAGCCCGCCGTGGTTCGCTAGCGACATTGTAACAGGATACACCTGGTGCCCAGCCTGTGCAGAAGCAGGGGAGTAAGCGCGCCGTGGTTCGTTAGCGACATTACAGCCTGGCCAGTTTTCACCAGCTTTGCCGGATGATCAACTCGTAAGCCCGCCGTGGTTCGCTAGCGACATTGCGACCGCATTGGTTCTCCGGAGCGAGAGGCTCTTTTGCCGCGGGAAGTCCGGCGATTAGAGCACGTAACGCATCTGCAACGGCGTTGGTTCTCCACGGCTGGCTCACGCCAGCCGCTCCTGGTTGCAGGTAGGGGCATCCCTTGCAATGTGCTGATTTGCGTGTCTGCTACCGCTACACATTTTCCACGGCTGGCTGACGCCAGCCGCTCCTGGTTGCGGATGCGGGTGTGTGGGCAATGTTGTGCTTTGCCGTCGGTGTAAGACCGCCGTTGACACTACGCTGCCCCTGGTCGGACAGAAAGTCGCAATAACTGCTACCGGCGGAACTCGATTTCTTTGTCGGTTTTGGGGATGACCACGACGTGGTACGGCTGGGTGAGTACCTGGATGGTAATGCTGCCCGGAGGCGGTGACGTTTCTTCTACGAAAACGAGCAGCTTATCAGCCTTCGCATCGTGCCTGATATCCCGAATGCGGATACTGTAACCGCCGGTCGGTTTCGTGCCTGCAAACACAGCCACGACCGTCTGCTTCTCAAAATCCACCTCTGGCAAAGCCGGCTTGGGTTCAACATTGCGGTGGATTTTAGCCCATAAATCCGCCCAGGCTTTGGCGTCGCGGATGATTAGCTGCGCTGGCTTTTCCACTCCGCAATGGCCGCCTTTCCATTCCCGCAGGATGGAAATTTTATCCGGCGTCTTTTCCTGGGCGTTCATCGGAGCGCACACCAGAGCGAGCGTAAGCAGTCCCGCCAGAGTCCGACTCACGATTCGCATCGGCATTCTCCTTTGTAAGCACCCCGAGCATCGCGGCAAGTGAGCCGACCATCGTGATTTTTTAGCGGCAATGTTCGCGGGTTCGCCGTTTACTTTGCTATGACGAACCACGCCAGCATGGCCAACCGTCGCGGTGCTGCCGACCGTCTCCGCTGTGCCTTAAGATATGACGAAGAAGCCCGGCGTGCGATCGCATCCTTGGACACGGTCACCACTTCAGCCAGGCCTACCAAAAACTTACTCGGCGGACAGAATCAGGTGGTTACCACCAGGTTATCGCGGTGGATGGCTTCTTCGTAATGGTCGGGACCGACGATCTCCGCAACGCGGTCGCTTCGCAAACCGCAAATCTTACGTAAGTCAGCCGCGGCGTAGTTGGTCAATCCCCGGGCAAATTCCCTGCCCTCGGTATCCACGATGGCCACGACATCGCCTTTGTTGAAATTGCCGACGACGCGAACGATGCCGATGGGGAGAAGACTGCGTCCGCGCTTTTCGACAGCCTCGCGGGCACCCGCATCCACAATGATTTTGCCCCGCGGTTGTGCTGCCCAGGCGATCCAGCGTTGCCGGGCACGCAAGATACCGCCGCGCGGTAAAAACAACGTACCGACCGGTTCCCCGGCCAGGATCGCTTGCAAAATGCCGGGTTGCCGACCATTGGCGACAATAACACAACCGCCGGCAAGCGTGACCAGGCGGGCTGCCTTCAACTTGCTCTTCATCCCACCACTGCCGAGTTCACTGCGGCCCTGACTGGCGGTCTGAAGTACACGCTCATCAACATCTTCGACCGTTCGGAGCAGTTGTGCCCCCGGTTCTGCCGGATCGCGGTCGTAAAGTCCATCCACAACCGTCAACAGCACCAGAAGCGGTGCCGGGATCAGATTGGTCACCAGCGCCGCCAGGTGATCGTTGTCGCCAAAACGAATTTCCGCCACGCTTACCGTGTCGTTTTCGTTGATTACGGGCACACAATTAAGCTCGAACAGCGTCAGCAGGGTGTTGCGAATGTTGAGATAGCGGACGCGATGATCAAAATCGCCGGCAGTCAGCAGCAACTGGGCGGCATGGTAGCCATAATGGGCGAAAGCTTCCTAGTAAACAGCCATCAGTGCGCTTTGACCAACAGCGGCGGCGGCTTGCAGGTAACGCAGGTCCTTCGGTCGCTGCTTCAATCCCAGCCGACCCATGCCTGCTCCGATGGCGCCAGAACTCACCAGCGCCACTCGCCGGCCTGTTTGCCGAACCTGGTGGATTTGTTCCGCCAGGTGTCGCACGCGCTCAGGATCAAGAATTCCCTTAGCATCTGTCAGCACCTGCGTTCCCACCTTGACGACAATCGTCTGTGCCTCGGTCAGGACTTCCTGCCGGACCGGATCAATGGCGAATCGCTGTTCCATAGTCGCCGGGTTACTCCATGAAAGCTAAAAATCGTGTCAGGCCAGGCCGCTTCGGTTACCGGTTAGCTGCATGAATGCTCCTTCGGCAATTGCCATTCTATAGGCCCAGCCCAAACGCTTACTCACAATGGCGCCAGCACTCCAAAACTTTTCGCGACGAATCGGGCGGAGTCTCGCCGTGCAACACGTCGCTATACCGCCGGGTTTTTCGACAGCGCACCAAAAGCGGTCGCCCAGCGGATCATGCTGGCTGTAACTGTTGCCGGCGGCCATAGATTGTGCGTTCCAGATGGGCACGGCCGTTGGTCAGATACAAACCGAGGAGACTAACTGCAGCCAGCGGCGATCGATTATGGGTTTCAGAACCTGGCACTGTCTATATAGGTTCGGCAATTGCCGGTAACTGTAGCCAGCGGCGATCGATTATGGGTTCCAGAGCGGGTACATCGGCCGAATGCGGCGATATTGCAGCCGGCGGACATTTACCGTGGTCAGCCCAGGCGTATCTACTTCGATGACCGAACCGGCAATGGGCATGTAGGCGGCCTTCCACGCGATCGCGCCTTTGACCACAATGATCCGCAATTGTCGCGGCTCAATTCCCAGGCAGGTCAATTGACCGAGACTGAATGGCGGATGGCGTTCGGAGGTCAGGACAAGGAGATTGCCGCCGTCCATTTCCAGCAATGCCGTCCAGCCCATGCGATGCACTCGCATTCCGCCGTGCCGGGCTTCGCTTTCCTCGTAAGTGCCCGGATGCAATAACCTCACCCGACCGGTAACGGTGACTGGTGAGCCATGCCACGCATCCGTTTTGCCGCCTACGGTCAGCGTCAGGGTTGCCCCAGTTCCCGCCCGCTGGCATTGCTGCACTGCTTCCGGGTCATACAGGCAGACGAGACTCTCCCTGGCACCTTGCCGAAGCAATTCCGCCAGCAACACCGTACCATCAGCAGCCGAACCGCCTCCCACATTGTCGCCGAAATCAACGAGGATCACCGGCGTTCTGGTGGCGCTCAAGGCCTGGCGGACGGCTTCGGTAGCGTCGGGCAATTCCGCCTGCATGGCTGCTCGCTCGTTCCACAGCCGCTCGGATAGCTCCACCACCAATCGCTGGGCCAAGTCGCGGTCGGCATCCGTAACCGCCAGAAAACTCGGTCCCATCTGGGGTACATCGGCATAGGGAAAACCGAGCAGGAAACTCACCGCCAGCACGCCGGACTGTTGCTCCGCCGAACGAATAGCCTCGAAATAGGCCGCCAACGGTGGCCGGGAAGTATCCTGTCGCGCCAGGGAAATGATCACCGGTGGTTTGGCTATCGCGGCTACCGGATGGATTTCCCCGCGCAGTTGGCGTAAAAGCAAACGTGCGGCTCGCCGACCACACTCATACTGATCCACATGCGGATTGGTGCGATAAGCTACCACCAGCGGAGACAATTCGGTTAT
>Ga0079995_1081471_pt1 | contig 10514 bp, 14 predicted proteins | sample FaiFalFF_MnMetaG_2_FD_69198 | JGI IMG/M metagenome (GOLD analysis project Ga0079995, IMG submission 69198) | Freshwater microbial communities from Yellowstone National Park, Wyoming, USA - Fairy Falls C (FF_Mn_C) (SPADES assembly) (version 4) | ecosystem: Environmental > Aquatic > Freshwater >... | reverse complement strand
TGCATCGTTTAGGTCAATCGCAGCGTTGCCTTCGGTCGTCATCCCAATTGCAACGCGAAGCGTCCCGTTTGCGTCGTAAATGAGCAAGACGCCGCCATCAGTTGGAGCGACGCCCAAGACAGCGACAGTTTTGCCCTGTGAATTGACAAGTTCAACGCGACTAACCCGCAAACTTTCGGCACGCGAAAGAGCGATGACCAAAACGAAGGTCAAAGCCCACAAGACCGTTAACGCAGAGAGCCAAAGTCTCAAGCCTTTTTCGCCCACCAAAATCGCCCCCTTCAATCGCGACGCCCCTCAAGCCATTGACGCCATCGCTCAAAGCCTTCAAGGTCACCAATGAGCCCAAAGAAAGCAGCGAGCCAGAGGGCGACAAAAACCCGACAGGCAGTCCGCAACGCTTTCGCCAAAACGACCAACCCTTTCCGCATTGTCAGTCACCTTTTTAGGTCGTTTTGCCCAAACGCCCACAGGTCATTTAACCTTGACAGTTTAGAGCGAAGACCTTGACAGTTTTCAGCAGAAGGAAATTTGACATAATATCTGTTGGCTCAAATTGCCCGCTTCCCCCGTTAGGTCGCTTCCAAGACCAATTCGGAAACTGCGTCGGCAGGGTTGACGGCGTTGACGGCGTGAGCGTAAAGCCCTGTCACATCAACGCTTGAGTGCCCAAGATAAGCCGCCAAGTCGGGAAGGGGAACGGAAGGCGCAGCCAAAGTTGCGAAGCAGTGCCGAAGGCTATGGCAAGACAATCCCTTTCGCTTGATGCCCGCTTTCGTCATCGCTTTGTCTACGATGTTGTTCAGTTGCGTCAGCGTCAACCGCTTGCCTTTGCTTTTCCGCAAACTGACAAAGACTGGAACGCCTAACGCGTCCTGTTTGGGCTCAATCTTTGCCCGCTTCAAGGCAGTAAGATAGCGCTTGAGCAACTTGGTCGTTTCGGAAACTAACTTGATGACGCGAAACTTGTCGCCCTTACCCCAAATCCGCAACGAAAAAACGCCATCAGGTTCAACAATGAGGTCGGCAATGCTAAGCCGTGCAACTTCAACGCGACGAAGCCCGTGAAGTGCCATTAGAGCCACGATTGTTTTGTCGCGCAAACTTTGCAACCCCCTTTCGGGAAAAGCGTCCAAAACCTTCCGCAACGCTTCGGCGATGCCTTCAACGGTTACCGCAGGCAAGTGCTGCCGAATGCGCTCCTTCGGGTCAGTTCGTTGCTTTTCGCCCTTCACCAAATCAGTAACGCGCCAGTTGACAATCCCGCGTTTGCGAGCGTGGTCAACGAAGGCACGCAACGCCGACAGTTTGCGATTGATTGTTGCAGGTTGAGCGCCCCGCTCCCGTAGCAATTGCCGAAACTTCGTCAGTGTCATGCCTGCTTCCACTTCGGAAAGCGACAGGAAACGAGAGAGCGCTTTGCGCAAGTCGGTCGTTCGGTAAATCGTTTGGCAGAAGTCAAGTAGGTCACGAGCGTAAGCCTTGCGCGTGTTTTAGCTTCTGTGTTCGCTAAGCCACTCTGCGACGACGCTTTGAGCGTCAATCGTTTGCACTATCGCTTTCCTTTCGCGTCTTGCTAACGCTACTTGCGCCATTTTTGTCACCTCCATCGCTTGAAGTTTGTGCCCAAAAGCAAAAACCGCCAGCCCACTTGAAGGCTGGCGGTGGACGGCAGCGAACTGTTATCAAAGCAGTTTAGCGTCCTCAAAGGCAGCAGCAATCCCACGCTGAATTGCAGGCAAGTGTTCGGTCAAAGCGTCCCAGTTGGGCAACAAATAGAGCCTGATAACTTCAGTTGGGCTGCCGTAGGCAGCCCGACCGAACGATGCATCAAGTGCGAGTATGTCTGTTTCGTTGCTGTAGCGAGTTGACCAGCCCGTAGCCAATTCAGCGACGAACTCACCAAAGCCACAAGCCCCACGCTCTGTTAGCCCAACCCGACGGCAAGCATCAGCCACAATGTCGCCAATTTTGTGGTGAACCTCAATGCTGAAAAGGCTTTCGGGAGCGTCAAGTTGGACATTTTCGCTGTCAGGCACTTCAACACTCAAAGGAGTTTTCGCGAGAATGAGCGAAAGAAGTTGGCTTAGTCGCATATTTGTCACCCCCATTGTTTGAAGTTTGTGCCCAAAAACGAAAACCGCCAGCCCGTTTGAAGGCTGGCGGCTGAAGCGATGAAAGGGCGCGGGTTAGGCTTGGGTTTCGTCATCGCTTTGGTCGCACAAGGTTTCTCCGTCATCGTCGTCTTCAATTTGGTCATCGTCAGAAGCAAAAAGAAGTTCGCGCAACGCAACTCTTTCGGCTTGCCGATAGCGACGCTCCAAGTCAGCCAACCGCCGTTGCTCTGCCAACCAGCGCAGGTGCATTTGGAACTCATTCACGCCAATCACCCCCTTAAGCGATTGGGCACGAGCCCGTTTTGAGCCCGCGCCCTTTGGTTGCTTCAATCCCGCAGCACTTCAGCCTTGATAGGGAAAACGCCACACTTGCAGCGCCACAAAGTCACGATGATGATTTCGCCGAGAGTGTAGCCTTCTGCTTCAAGTTCCCGATAGCGTTGCCCGCAGAAAGGGCAAATGGGTTGGTCTCCACGATAGAACGCTTGAAGCGCTGCTTCAAAGGGAGCGGGGACACCATCAATTGCATGGTCGCTTTCGCGGTTGACTTGACGATTGTGTTGGTGACCGTTGCCACCATTGTCAGCGTAAATGTTCGCGCCCAACAAAACGCCAACTGCTTGCATGTAAACTTCCGAAGCAACCCAACCGCATTGGTCGCAAGCCAAAGCCACAAACGGTTGCTTGCCCGAACGCCAACCTAACGCAGGGAACGCAAACGAACCGCAGCAAGGGCACTTTCCGACAACGCCATCGTTGAGCCTTGCAACCCGAACCGACCAACCGCAACTGTGACACTTTGCCGAACCCGCGTTGACAGCGCCACGAAGGAGTTTGACCGAAACGGCTTTCGCGTGACAGTCAGGGCACTTGAGACCCGAAGCGACTTTCGTTGCGACTTGACTTTGTTGCGTCGCTGTGCTAAGTTGCTTTTGGGCAATCATCTCAATCCGCTCCTTTCGTTGAGAATTTCCCGATGCGGGATGCCCGAACATCCCGCATCGTCACTATTATGGTTAACACATTAGTTCACCAAAATCAACCCCCAAAAGCCATGCCTTTCCCAAAATCGCCCAAAATGGCGGTGAAATAGGGTCAAACTGATAGGATATTTCGTTAATCGTTTGCGCTACAATTTCAACGGTGATGACCAATGCCGTTGGAAATTACCGAGCCAACGAGGCTTTACACAGTAAACGAAGCATCTCAGGTTTTTGGCGTTAGCAGGGTAACTTTGTGGAAAGCAATTGACCGAGGCAAGTTGCCTGTCTTGAGGTATGCCAAATGGGTTTTCATCAAAGAACCCGACTTCCATCGCTGGTTTGCTAACGAGTATCGCGCAGACAAAGTTACACGCAAAGGGAAGCGAAGCAAAAGACGCAAGTGAGGTGAAAAGCAAAAGCAGAAGGCAAAGGAAGTGATGGGAAGGCGCAAACCAAAAAGACCGCGTGACCCAACAAGACAGCGTGCAATCAAATTTGTCCCATCGCGCGACCTATGGGATGGGACAAGCGTGAATCAAAAACAAAGCGTGACCCAAACTTTCAAGCGTGAATCAAAACAAGAGCGCGACCCAACTTTCAAGCGTGCTACTTCATTCTTATCACAAAGGGCGTCCCAAAAGGGACGCCCTTCATTAAAACAAGATTGAAAGTGTTAAGAAGTCTTGACTGAGTTTGGAAAACTGTTTAAAATAGAAGCAACCCGCCGCAAGGGCGGGTTGAAAAAACACTCTGGAGGTGATTTTTATGTTACCTAAACCTATCGCTTCAACCCATAGCGATTTTGACACAGCGGAAGCTAAAGCGCAAGGGCAGGCAGCAGCGGTTTTCTGGCGCTGCTTTAAGTGTGGCGCAAATGGGTTTGGCAAAGATTTTCTGCCTGCGTCCCCTGACGCGAAATCCCGTTGGCACAAGTTTAAGGCTCTCATTACTTGCCCCGCTTGTGGCGATGACAAAGGGCACTGCGGGATCTTGGGCGACGCCAACTTTGAGCCTTCTGACCTTCCCGCTTCCCAAGTTGAAGTTCGCAACCCTTCGGCTTTGAGTTTGCGCTATGCCGACGCAACCGTTCGGGAAGTTGTTGGCGTTTTGAGCGCTGACGCGACTTTTGAGGCGCTGCAAACAGTTCGCGGCTACGACCCCCAACTTGCCTATTGGTTGGTTGCCCGAAGTGTCCGTTTTGGCAGCATAGCAGACTTGCGCTTTAGAGTTTCTGCCAGCACGCTTGCGCAATTGCGCTTGCCCCAAAACATTGGCGACAGCGAACCGCTCTTTTGGCTGCCTATCGCAAATTACCCGACCCTTGACAAACCCACTTTCGTCGGCTTCCAAGTTCGTCGGCTTAGCGGTGAGCCTAAATATGCAACGCTCAAGTTGATTGACGCTCCACTTGCCCATATTGCTTTGCCAACCGACGACCGAACCGATGGACAGCGATGGAGCGGAATTTGGGTCACAGAGGGGATTTTGAAGGCAGAGGTGCTCGCTTATCAGTTGGGTGTCGTCGCTGTTGGAGCGTTGGGAACGGGAGCATTGAGGCGGGCTCTCCCTGTCGTTGCCGAGACCGTAAGGCGCTGGCACAAAGACGCCAATCTTTTCACTGCCCCCGTCGTCTTTGCCCCCGACAGCGACGCCCGAACTAAACTTGAGGTCGCGAGAGCCTTTTGGGAGACAGCAAAGCACCTACAGAAGGAAGGCTTTTCAGTCAGTTTCGCAATCTGGTCGCCCCAATTTAAGGGCATTGATGACGCCCTTCTGGCAGGTGAAACGCCGAGCATTGTCGCCCCAGAGACTTGGCTTGCGACCTTGCAAGCCCGCATCCGCAATGAGTTGCTTAAAGTCAAAGTGCGCCCTCGTTTGCTGCTTGATGGCGAGATAGCGCAAGCAATTGAGTTGCCCGAAAGCGTTGCGCCAGCACAAAGCATTGTCGCCCAAACCTACGAGGTCGCAAGGCGCAAGGAGATATGGCTGCAAACCTTTGTCAGCCAACAAACGAACGGGAAAGCAGCGGTTGTCGTGGACAGTTCCCCCGCAGGTTCAGGCAAGACTTTCGCAGCGACGAAACTTAAGGTTACAGAGTTGCGAAAGGCAGGTTTGTGGGTCAAGCGCATCGTTTACATTGCCCCCGAAGTCAGACGCGCCGCAGTTCCTGCCCTTGAGCGCTGGAGGCTCTATCTGGGTCGTGACCAACTTTGCCCTTATTGGGAGCGATTACAAGTCGTTGAAGCCGAAGGCTTAACGAAGGTAGGCAAGCAGATTTGCGCCCATTGCCCTGTCCGCAAACAATGCGCCTACTACGCCCAAAAGCAGTCAGGCGGTCGCCGATACTGGCGTGTCAGTTGGCAGTCCTACAGCCCAAAGGAAGGTGACTTTTTGGTCTTAGACGAGTTTGCCCGACTGCCTTTGTGGCGTGATTTCACCATAGCCGCCGACCAATTGGCAGGTTTTGTCGCACTGCTTGACCGCTTCGGCGCGCCCGAACCCATTCTGGAAGCCTTCAAAGCGCTCCAGAAAGCCGTCCAGCAAGGCGCAAATCTCAGCCACGATGAAGTTGCCCAACTGTTCAGCGCCATCCGACCCGACCAGTGGGACGCCTTTGCCCATGACTTGCTGGTCTTATTCAGCGACATCCGCAAAGTTCGCCAGTGGGTCTTCAAGCAAACGGATGAGAGAGTGGCTTGGTTGGGTTGGGCGCAAGCCATCGCCGACATTTTCAGGGGTCACTCTGTTGGACAGGTTTGGGTTGAGACAGGAACGCTCAAGGTCAAAGTTTTGGACAGCAAAGTTCGGGACGCCATTAGAAAAGCAAGCGCCGTGTTGATCTTGGACGCAACTGCCGACCCAACCGAAGTTGAAAGGCTACTTGACGCGAAAGTCACTGTCGTTAAAAGCGATGAACCCGAAAGGCTTCCGACCGTCCTGCAAGTTCCGATTGGAGCGCTTTCCCATAGAGCCCGACCTGACGCCCAAAAGCGTTGGCTTTGGACAGCAAAGCAGGTCGTTGAGGCACTTCAACGGCAAGGGATTTTGCCCGCGAACGCAAAAATTGGCGTTTTAAGCCATAAAAGCGCCGCCGAGTTCGCGCAACAAGTCTTTGGCAAAAGCGCTGTCGTTGGTTGGTTTGGTCGGGACGACAGGGCGACCAACGCCTTCTATGAGGCAGGCGTCCAAGTCTTGGTCGCCGTCGGGTTGCCCCACAGAAATATAGGAAGCGTCGCTGCCGAGCGGTTGAAGGCAGGAACGAAGCAGAGAACATTGCGCAAGGCAAAGTTGGACGCGAAGGGAAATTGGTGGACGGTCCTGCGGGAGTTCGTTGACACCGAACTGGCGACCGCCGTCAGGCGTGAAGCAGCAATCGCTTACCTGCAAGCCGCAGGTCGTTTAAGGCAAGGAAGGCGAACCGAGCCATGCTTTATGGTCGTCTTGGACGCAGAACCGCTTCCTGAAGCCCTGAACCCCATCGTGATCCCGCCAGAGCAAATCTTACCGCCAGAGGTTTGGCAAGGTTGGCAAAATCACCAACGCCAACGCCTGCGAGGTCTTGCAGACATCAACGCCTTGAGGCAGAAGGCAGCCGCAGAGCGATTGGCAAAGGCAATGGAAGCCGTTGCGCTCTATCGCAAGGTCATTGGCACAGACCCACAAGGAAGTTGGCTTGCCAAAGCGATTGGCGTCCCGCGCCGAACGGCTTGGCGGCTGCTTGGACAGGTGAGACAAACTGTGCCACACATAAGTGAAAAAGGAAGAGAAGACGAGGATACCCCTGAATTAGCACAAATGTATGGCACGGATTGTCTCACCCTTGAAGACGCCATCCATGCCTTCCTTGAGGTAGGTTACCCAGTTCCAGTCCGACCCCTTGCCCGCAAGTTCGGCGTCAGCAAGGCTAAGGTCTCCCGCCTTGCCCGTCGCCTCGCGACTGAACCCGTTTCCAACGACCAACCTTCCGAGCAACCAGCCACAGTGGACACAGAGGAATGGCTTGCTTCCTTTAGCGCTCCCGACCTGCCGACCATTTCTGAGCCCCTTTGTCCTGCATGCCACGAACCCCTTGAGCCAGAAGCCGACGGGACGGCAGCCTGCGTCGGCTGCGGTCGGGTCTGGCGGGTCATAACGCAGGACAACAATGCAAAGGAGGTGCAGGTTGAATGCTCAGCAGTCGTTACTATTCAGCCCACGAGTTAGCGGAAGTCCTTGCCAAGTTAGGCGTCAAGGTTGCTGTGGGCACTGTCACTTATGCCATCCACAAGGGAAGGCTCAGCGCCATCCGTTTAAGAGGTCAATGGCTCATCGTCCCTGACGAGCGTTTGCACAAGTGGGTTGAGGAGTTGAAGGCAACGGCGGAAGTTAGAGCGCGAAAGGGACGAAAGCCTAAAGCGGTTGTGGCAGGTGAGCGAAATGGCTAATGCAGTCACCATCTTCACCGATGGCGCTTGCGAACCCATTAACCCCTGCGGAGCGGCGACAGCAGCCTTTGTGGTCGTCAATCACGCCAACGAAATCATTCACCAAGAGGCAAAGGTTATCGGCATTGGTCGTGGCATGACCAACAACTTAGCTGAACTGACGGCAATCGCTGAAGCGCTGAAGTGGGTTGAAGGTCAAGGCTATAAGAGCGTGACAATTATGTCCGACAGTAAACTGTCGGTCAACCTTCTCAATAGTCGCTGGAACGCAAACCCAAGTGCTGCCTATTTCCCTGCTTATCAAGCAGCCAAAGGCGCTTTGATTGCGTTGCGTGAGAAAGGCGTGAAAGTGATAATCAAATGGACGCCCCGCGACGAGTTTTGGTTCAATATGGTTGCTGACGAACTTGCTTTCAACGCAGCAAAACAGGCTTGGGACGAGTTTGAGCGAAATCACCCCAACGAAGCAAAGCGCTTGCGTCGCTATGGTCGCCCCACAGGGAAGGAAGTGGAACACTTACCGCCAGAACCTCAAAAGGAAGCGCCCCAAGTTGCCCCAACGGAAGCCATTGACACAGAAACTTTCCTTGCTGAACTTGAAGCCCAACAACTTGAGCCTTCAACGCTCCCTGCTACGCAATTACTTGACGACATTGCTTGCCTTTGTGGCGGTCGCTTAAAAGTCGCTGGTCGCTCCTATCGCTGCTTGCGGTGTTCAAATCCACTACCTGCTTTCTGTCGCGAATGCAGTCGGGTTTTGCAGGTTATAAGGGAAGGTCAAGCAAAGTGCGTTGGTTGTGGGTTGGTTCATACCTTTGACCGCTTGCGACGAAGTTGGCTTGGCGCGAACGAGGCCCTGCTGATGCTGAATGGAACTGAAGGAGCGTCCGTTGCTACGGCTGAAGTTCGCAAAGGTTAGCAGACCCTACTTGTTGTTAAAGCGCGACCAAAACGAGTTGGTAGCAGTTTTCCCGTTGAGTGAAAAAGAAAATCGCTGGACAATTCTGGAACGATTAATTCGCTTGCGCGACCTGCTTTGGTCGCAAGAACCAGAGCGCAATTAACACTATCGCAGCAAATCAACATCATTTTGGCAACGGATTGCGAAAACGCCTGCAAAAGCAAGCGTTTCGCAAAGCGACCAAAAGTGTTGCGGCTGCGTTGGCTGGATAATTTTACTTACAACTTTGCAAGTAAATCTTAAACGAGGTGACCTTTCATGCTGTCGGTTCGTCAGTTAGCAAAACAAGTAGGTTGCTGTAGAAAAACTATCATGAAAGCCATCGCAGATGGTTTGCTGCGAGGGCGAAAGGTGCACGCAAAACTTTGGGCGATTGAGGCTGACCAGCGGGATTTGTTGGTTTTCAAAGCACGATTGGAGCATCTTTCGGAAGTGCGTCGTTTTCGTTCGTCGCTAATGAAAACTTTATGGGAAGTCGGCAAATTGAAGCCGCGACGACAGCGAAAACAAGTTCCAACAGTTGTTGAGCGCCTGAAGCGCCCGTCGCTCCTTTCGGTTGGTCAAGGGATTGGGACGCGAACAATGCCGATTGTGTGGCGAAGCGACCAAGAGGGCGAAAGTCATTGTCCGACTTGTGGGGCAGTGCTGAGAATTCGCTGAAGCGCCACAAACGACACCGCTTCCTTTGGCACTTTCGGCAACTCAGTCAACGCGTCCCGAACCTCACCACGCAACACCCGCTCCGCTGCTTGAGGGGAAATTTTCTGAAGCGCTTCCACTACTTTCCCAAAACGGTGAGCATTCTGGACTGTTCTGTAACTGACACCAATCATGTGAGCGATGGCTTCTGCCGTCGCATGATGTCCAGAAAAGGGTAGCACAGTGCTACCCTTTTCATCTTGAGGTGGTCTATGAGGCGTCTTTTTCTTAACCTCATAAATTCTTGCTCTGACAATGGAATATTGTGCGTCCGTAATTAGCACTTCGTCCAAGTCGCGAAATTCCCGCTCAACACCCGCTCCGCCGCTTGCGGCGAAACTTCCTGCAACGCTTCCACAGCCTCAGCAAACTTGCCAGCATTGCGAACTGTTTTCTCGCTGACACCTGTCGCCTTCGCTACGGCTCTCGCTGTGGCGTCGCTACCCCTCAGAGAGGTAAATTTTTCCTCTCTGTCTTCTGCGCCCTCACCATTCTCTCCGCTTTGGAACTGCTCGTTGTTCGTCAGTGAGATTGCGCCTGCCTTTGCTGTCGCGTCACTACCTGAAAATCCTGTCACTTTGAGGGGTTTTCCTTTAATGTTGGTCAAGGTGCGATGCCCAACGCTTCGGCGGTTTGGCGCAACTTTTTGATAGCGCGTTGGAAAGTATATCCTACAAAGGAACGGGAAACTCCCAACTTACTTGCGATTTCATTGAAGTTATCGCCTTGAAGTAGCAAATTGACGACCTGTCTTTCGCGAAGTGAAAGTTTTGTTCGCTCAAGCAGAACTCGAATGATGTCGCGAACTTCCAACTGCTCAAATTCGTCAGCGCTGCGTTGATCTTCAACCTGCTGGATGAGTTCCCATTCAGCGTTGCTTTCGTCGTCAGTGATTTGGGTTGTCTGGACTTTGAAGATGCCTTCTGCAACTTCAGTGACTTCAACGATAAGCGCCACTGGTTATCGCAGGGTCTCATTCAAATTTTTGCAGCGTCTTTCGCGTTGTCGCAACGCAAAAAGGGCATTTCAGGGGAAAAACTTCTGGCTTCACGCGTTACGGGAAACGGAAAACGACTGGCGCTGAGGAAAGGTGCGGCAAGTGTCTTTGCAGCGTTGCAGGTCGGCGCTTCAACGAACGCGAAGCCCTTTCGCGTTGACCGTGCCATCATCGTTGACCTGAATGGCGACCCGCTGATTGCCCATTGCATCGTTTAGGTCAATCGCAGCGTTGCCTTCTGTCGTCATCCCTAAAGCAACCCGAAGCATCCCGTTTGCGTCGTAAAGCAGCAAAACACCGCCATCGTTTGGAGCGACGCCCAAGACAGCGACG
>Ga0079995_1065289_pt1 | contig 10514 bp, 16 predicted proteins | sample FaiFalFF_MnMetaG_2_FD_69198 | JGI IMG/M metagenome (GOLD analysis project Ga0079995, IMG submission 69198) | Freshwater microbial communities from Yellowstone National Park, Wyoming, USA - Fairy Falls C (FF_Mn_C) (SPADES assembly) (version 4) | ecosystem: Environmental > Aquatic > Freshwater >... | reverse complement strand
AAAACTGAATATATTGTATAAAGAATTAAATTAAAGTAAATATATGACCAAACGTACCTTGAAATTTCTTGAAAATTTCCTTCTTTGAACAATTTTGCGCATTTGTTACTAAGCCCATAACTCATACCTAGGTCGCCTAAAAGTACAGTAAGTTGAGGTATAAACAATAGAACTAAGAGCCATCCTAAAGGTTCTGAGCTTCCATATATACTTGCTAACATTCTTGCTATAATAATTGAACCTATAGCATTGAGTATAAAGAAAATAACCCTTCCTGCAAAAATATATGTCGCTCCTTTTACGTATGATTTTCCTACTTCTAAAACTTCCATTTTATATTAAAGGATATAAACTATATAAATCGTTTCATGCAAATTTTAGTAAATAATTTTAGGAATTTTCTCATGAAAGTTTTACTTCGAACCATTGTTTAATATTGTTTCTTATAGAAAATTTCTCTGAAGCGAATCTTCGATTATTCAACTTTTAAAAGATAATAGTCAGCAATTACTTTGTAAACTCATATTCATTTTTTCTTCACAATTTTATAGGCTTCTAAAATCATTCTTTCTAAATACGGTAACCTTAATTTTACTGCTTTTGAATCTAATTTAGCTTCATGAAAACCCCATACGTGTAAAGCCCATGCAATATCCCATGCACCAATGAACCATTCTCCAAATCTTTCGCTAATAGCTTCAACTGCTTTCTCAAGTTCTGTAACTTTCCATCCACCTCTCTTTTTAACATTTTCAAGAACAGCACTTAAGTTAAAGTACATGGTAAGCGTCTTAACTATCTCCTCTGCAGCTTTGTAAAGTTTTTCGCTAGCCTGAATAGGATCTTTATCAACAAGATTTTTTCCCACCTCAAAATATTCTAGGGCTAGTTTAAAATGATGTTCAGGTTCAATACTCATGTTTAATTCTTCTAAATACTTAATATGTTAAATAAAGTTATAAATTTGCCTGATTTAATAATAAAATAATAAGTAAAAAACTATGCATAAATAGAACTTTTTTCATCTTTCATCTCTACTCTCCCTAACTGCTCTTACCCAATCGTTTTCGCTTACATCTTTCATTAATTCTTTTATTTTCATCGCTATCTCCTTAAGTTCTTCTTTTTCTTTATCACTCATCATTTTCTAAAGCTTTTTCCAAAACTTCTCTAACATTATCCCAATCCCTTTTTTCTTTAGTTCTTTTTATTCTTACACTTATTATGTCTGGCATAGTTAATATAGAAATATTCACATAATATTTATTTTTCGTGGACATTTACTGTTAATTTTATAATGAATGGTAAGAATCTTATTTAGCCAGGATCTTTTAAAGCATGACCAGTAAGCACAACTACTGTCTTCTCATATTTATTTATCATGTCTTTTTCCTTAAGCTTTAAATAAGCAGCGTATGCTGCTGCACTAGCAGGCTCGGCACCTATTCCTTCATATCTTGCAAGTCTTTTCTGAGCTTCTATAATTTCATCATCTTTGACTTTAATAAAAATTCCTCCTGATTCTTTAACAGCTTTTAAAGCTTTTTGCCAGTTAACAGGTTTTCCTATTCTAATTGCTGTAGCTATAGTTTCAGGTTTTTCAAAGAAAATAGGTCTTTCAAGACCTTTTTCCCATGTTTCAGCAATAGGAGAAGCCCCTTCAGCTTGAACTCCTATCATTTTAGGTAAATTGTTAATAATTTTAAGCTCGTATAGTTCTTTAAAGCCCTTCCATATTGCTGAAATATTTCCTCCATTTCCAACAGGAACTATAACATTATCTATGCTGCCAGGTTTTTCGTAAAGTTCAAAACTTAAAGTCTTTTGACCTTCTATTCTCCATGGATTGAATGAATTTATTGGGTAAAACTCTCTTTCTTTTTCAATTTTATTAATTACGTATTTTATTGCTTCATCGAAATTTCCTTCAATTTCCATGATATTTGCTCCATGCAAAATCGTTTGAAATAATTTTCCTTTTGCAACCTTACCCTTTGGTATAACAACAATGCATTCAATTCCTGCTCTAGCTGCATATGCTGCTGATGATGCAGCGGTATTTCCTGTTGATGCAACTATCAACTTTTTTATTCTGTTACTTTTAGCTAAGCTTACTACAACACTCATTCCACGATCTTTGAAGCTTCCTGTTGGATTTAAACCTTCAAATTTAAAATAAAGATTATCAAATTCCTTGGATCTTATTAAAGGAGTATTTCCTTCATTTAGTGATACAATCTCAGATACTTTAGGTAACAAATCTTGGAATCTCCAAATACCGTCCATATCTCTTTGAAAGTTTACTTTTGCTTCCTTTAAATTTAGCTTAACCTCCAGCAAGCTATTGCAAATTGAGCACTTAAATAACCATATACTTATAGGATATTCTCTTCCACAATTTATGCATTTTAATACGTGTCCAGTTTTACCACCCACTTATTATATTTAAATAGATACTTAAAATTTTCTTTTAAAAAGCAAATTTATTTTTTATTTTCATCATTTGAATATTAAAGATATCGCTAAACAATCAATAATAAAGTTAAATGGCTACAAAAAACTCATTAGTAAAGCGGAACACCCAGACTATATTCTCTTCCTAATATTAAATAAATTCCTTCTTCTTTACATTTTTCCTTCAAATAGTTTGCAACTTCTTCGTTGGTATACTCCACAGATAAAACTTTTAAATATGTTTTCTTATTCGTAAACTTTTCAGCAGAATTCACTGCAATATATAACTTTTCCAATTGATTCTTAGCTTCTTCAATGCTACGTAATGTTACTGTCACCTCACCTACAATTAAAGGATCCGAACAAAATATATCTACTTCTTTGTAGCCGTCTATAGGTAACGTTACATTTACTTTAATATCGCAATCTATACCTCTTTCTTTCATTAATAGTTTGACTACCCTTCCAGAATAATATTCAAAACCGCCTCCTAATGCATCGCGAATATCTGTAAGAGCATTAATGAGCCATTTAAACGTTTTATCTGCATTTTCCCATCTCTTGAAATTTTCTTCCCATCGCTTTTCATTTTCTTCCCAACGTTTTTCATTCTCCTTCCACCTTCTATCATTTTCTTCCCACCTCTTAAAGTTTTCTTCCCATAATTTAGCATTTTCTCTCCATCTTTTTTCATTTTCTCTCCACCTTCTTTCACTTAATCTTATATAACGGTTAAAATCTTCTCTAAGCTTTCTTAATTCGTCCATCAAATCTCTTATTCCCAATAAACCTAATACCTCATAGCGAAAACTTTCATCTTCTTTCAATAGTCTTATTAATTCTTTTCTTATTTCGCTTTTCATTCACTATATTATATTAATTAAAAAACATTATAAAGGAATAACTAATTGTGAAATGAAGTAAATTGAAAATGCTTTTAAAAGACATTGCACTCAAAACCCTCATAAATTTGTTTATTATTTTCTTTAAAATTTTATTTTAGCTAGATTTCATAACTTTCAAACTTTTTTCAAAAAAGTTCAGATATTTTCTCGCTATAATATTCCAGTCATGATTAATTGCAATTTCTCTAGCTCTTCTTGAATATTCTTCATAAACTTCTTTGTTTGATAAAAGCTCTATTATCTTTTCAGCCATTTCCTTAAGATCAAAATTCTTTATTATAATTCCTCCATTTCCAACCACCTCGGGTATGCTTGCAATGTTAAAAGCTACTACTGGTTTACCGCTGGCCATCGCTTCTAAAAATATTAATCCAAAACCTTCGATTATTGAACATGAAGCAAAGATATCGCATGAAGAGTAATAATATGGTAAATCTTCATCCTTTACAAACCCTTCAAAGAAGACTTTATTTTTTAAATTTAATTCTTTAGCAATTTTCATCAAATTGCTTTTCTCTGGTCCTTCACCAACAATTACTAATGAAGTATCTATTCTTTTTTGAACATAATTGAATACCCTTATTAGCTTATCCACATTTTTTGTTTTAACTAAAGCACCTACGAAGAGAATTACATATTGTGATTTGAATTTATCTCTAAATATAGGCTTATTATTAGGATCGAATTTACTTGTATCGACTCCTTCATGTATAACTTCTATTTTCTCGCTAGGTATTTTGAAAGTTTCAATTATTTGCTTTTTTGTAAAATAACTTGGAGCAATGATATAATCTATCTTTGTCATTTTAGAATAAAGATCAGCAAAAGGTATTATGAATATGTCTTTAAAGTTTTTAATGTAATCTACATGATGGGCTAAACCTACTTTAAGCTTTGCATTAGATAAGAAGGAAAAAGGTGATTGATTATTTAGCAATAAAACATCGCTATCTAATTCTAAACTTTTCAATATTGAAGTCAATGAAAAGCTAAGATAATTTAGCTCAGCTAATCCTGCAACTCTTCCAAGATATAAAGTTGCATCCTTAACTCTAAATATTTCAACACCGTCTTTTATGTCGTAGCTATTTCCTCCATTCCAAAATGTAGTTATAACCCTTACTTTGCAATTATTAAGAGCTAAATACTTTGAAATGTTCTCAACATGTCTTTCTATTCCTGTATAGACTCCTCTTTTAGGATATGGATAAACAGGAGTTGTGATTGTGATTTTTAACATAAGATATGAAAATTACTTTATATTATTTAAAACGTTATTTATACAAAGTACAATACAAAATGTGTTTTAAAGTTATGTACTAGTTTAAAAGATAAAGTGTTTTATTTTTATGCTTTTAAATAAGAAGTTTTTGATTTTAATAAGATGACCCGCAGGCACGGGCCATAGCGTATAGTCATAAATTAATTAAAGAGAATTTATCTTAATATTATAAAAATGGGCGTACAGTTGGTAGTGATAATTGAGAATGTAAAAAAGGTAAGTCAAGAAGAGCTGAATAAAGCTTTTGGAGTTCATGTTTTTGAGTATAAGGGAGAAAAAGATATAACTCCTGTATGGGAATTATTTGAATGGAAAGGAAAAGTTTATGCAACTTGGAACTTTACTCCTAGGGTATTCGATGGAATGTATGAACTTTTTATGGCTTCATTAGAAGGAGATCCTTTGAGTAAAGTAGATAAAGATGCTAGAATGAGATGGGAATCGCTTAGAAAGTATTTAGTAAGAGTTCGTGAATTTCTAGGAAATGGTAAAGTATATATAGGAAACGATGTTGTATATTTTCGTGATCCTGATTCTGCTAAAAGATTTAGAGAAGAGTTCTTTTTGCCTCCTGAAGTTCCAGAAGAACTGCTGAAAGAACCTGATTTGAATAAATATCCTGAATTGAAGGATGTAAAGGAGCTTCAGTTTTTGGTATGGTAATTGTCAATATTTTTGTTTAAAGAAGAGATTTTCAAAATTTACACAATATATTCACTTCAAAATATCTTTTAACCATATTCTGCTTCGCTCTTTAAAGGCTTCTTCTAAAATTTCATCCACATCTTTTGATATATTCCAATTTACAAAGAAAATTCCTTTATAATTAAGATTTTTTAAGACTGGTCTTATTTCTATAACATCATTCTTAACTATAATTTTAACCTTACCATGGATATTCATTTTATCCCTTATTTCTTTGGGTATAACAATTCTGCCTTTTTTATCAACATTCACCAGATAATACTTTTTCACAAATTCCATTAATATTTTCACACATAATAACTTATCTGAATGTTAAGAGTATGTTTGTTTAATTTTTTGAACAGTTTAATAATATAAAGATTAAGTTTCAAATGAACGATTTTAGACCACTTTATATCTTATTTAGATGTCAATAATGATAATTTCAAATTTTTTAGAATATTCAAACGTAAGATGAAAAGGTTGTAAGACTTTTTAATAAAGAAAGGCTGTAACCTCTTCAAGTTGTTGTGTTACAGGATTTACTTTTAAGTTCATGGCTTCAAGTGTCGTTACACCAATTAAAACTTTATCAATTTGTTTACTGACCAAAACAGGCATTATCCTCTTTTTACCCATAATTTCAATCGTTGCATGTGCAAGTTCCAATTCTTCTATTCCTTTAGCAGTTAGAACTTTTGCTTTTTCACCAGTCTTGGAAAGATTTAATTCTTTAGATATTTCTTCAGGAATTACGCTTAGTGTAGCTCCAGTATCTACAAGAGCATTGATTTTAATGGATTTAGTTTGTTGAATATTGCTTAATGTAACTTCTACTTCTATGTGTCTCATATTTTATTATATGGCGTTAAACATATAATTTAATACATAAGCAAAGTCCACCCTTTCAGCTTTCCTTCAATCGGATCTACTTGTAAGCCAAGAATTTCAAGTGTTGTTACGCCAATTAGAACTTTGTCGATGGTATCAGAAATTAATACAGGGATTATCTCATTTTTTCCTTCAAGTTCCAACCAAGCTCTTGAACGATCAAGCTTAATTTTTCCAGCACCAGTTTCTACGATATTACTTCCTGTTGTTTTCAATCCAAGTTCAGAAGCGATCTTTCTAGGTATAACTGTAAGAGTTGTTCCAATATCAACGATTCCTTGAGTTTCTAAAATCTTGTTTAATGTCTCATCAGCTATTTTAACTTTAACATATATGTGGCCCATCTAATCAACATAAGTTACTACTGATTATTATATCTAGTTTCATCTTAAAAACAAATAATTAGAAGAAGTCATCATGAAAATTATTACTTTTTTTCTTTAGATATTTTAAGACATTACTGTCCATAAGTACTTATTCCTCACTTAGCTCATCTAATTTTTCTGGAGAAATTTCTTCTTTCCATTCTTTCTTTCCTATGAGTATTTCTAGCGGATTTCTAATTCTTTTAAATTTCCTTCTCAAAATAATTTCATTATCGTTTAAAACAACCACTTCAAACTCTTCACCAGGCTTTAAGTCTATCTTCTCTCTAATTTCTTTGGGTATAGTTATTTGAAACTTAGCTGTAACTTTAGGCATCTGACTTCCTCCCCGCCTTGAAAAGGTCGAGGGTTCCCTTTTCAAAGCTATTCATTGTTCCCCTCATTGATTAGGAGCCACATCTCGCATTTGAGGGGCAGTCGGGTGGCACAGAGAACCACCCCCATATATTTTTCTCGGGTCCCGAGATTTTAAAATTATTAAAAGGGGATCCCTCATAGAAAAATAAAACTAAAGGTATTCTGTTTACTGTATGCTTCTCCCTCAGTCCCATTAAGCCCTCATTCGAGCAGGGGAGAAGCGTTGCTGCCATGCTTAAGAAAAATTTCTTTTAAAATATTTAAATTTTTCATTCCCACCCTGAAGGGCGAGGCTTTCATTTCTTTGTAAAATATACATATGCGTAATATTTAGGTTTTTAGGATATTTTCATAGCATGATTATAAGTAATTGTTTAATTGATAATAATTCTTTGTGTCTCTAAGATAACTAAGCTTATTGCAAGCTATATTGATTTTAACATATTCGTGAGCAGGTTTAAAAAATTGTTAACATTAAATTAAAGACAAAATTTTATTTAATAGTTCACGCGTCTTGTTCCAATATTCTTTGAAAGAAGCAAGGTCTTCGTCTTTGATTCCTTCATAAAACAATATGTGAAGTTGATATGCGTTATCGTATAAATCTTTAAATAAATTGCGCAAATCACCAGACAAATTGTTGTTTATGTAGTTTCTAATTTTTCTGTGATCCCAGTGAAATATAGGGATCTCGTTTTTTGCAGCGTGATATTTTACTAAAGCAGTAAAGCTACCCCAAATTTTTTCAGATGCTTGTTCATAATTTCCCTTATCAAATTCGCCTATTGCTTCTCTTAAGTACTTATCAAACAAAGCTTTGTAATGTTTAGTCCTTTGAGCAGGCTCCATGTCTAAATTTTTAATTTCTTCCATAACTTCTTTTTCCTCCCAACCTGTTGCTTTTGCGATCTCTTTTATCCAAGCTAAGTTGTTTTCATTTAATTCTTTATTTGTTTTAAGATTAATATGAATAGCATATACTTCTGGCCATTCAACATTAACAATGTTTATTTGACCCTTAATGTTGGTATTCATATTATTTAACCTTTCTATTTACTGATAAGCAATATACAACTTTTTGTTATTTTTACCAACTTTTTTATATCATTACTTAGATCACTTATAATTTCCCTATCTAAGTTAACTGTTATGATTGCAATAGCTGAAGACCAATAATATAATACTTTTTCATCTTGAATTTTTCTATATACATGATAAACTGCATTTTCTAACTCCTTCGGATTTAAATCTCCTTTTTCTTTTAACAATTTAGTTTCTTCAATGTCTAATGAATTTACGAGTATTTTTATTGCTTCCTCTGCAGCTTTATAGTATTTTTCTGAAGCTTGAACAAGATCTCCTTTCTTTAATAGCTCATCAGCTTCCTTTAAAAGCTTCTCGGGTAAAATTTCGAAGTTCACAATGATTAATTCAAAATAAATTATATAAAACTAAAAGTGAACGATACTAAAAATATAGGTAATGTCACAAAGATACTCTTAATGGTCCTATATTTCTTCAAATTTATCTATAAATCTTTTGTAAAATTCCCATTGTTCTTCAGTTAATAAATGAAATTCATATGGATACGAAAAATATTTTTCAAAAAGTAAAACATCTATTGTTTTCCTTTTATTTCTATCATTAAATTCATTTGAAACTACTGCTATATCAATATCGCTTAATCCTAAAACATAATCCTTTCTAACAACAGAACCAAAAACAAAAATTTTAAAATTACTTATTTTATTCTCTAAAAATTTTTTAATATCAATAATATATTCCTTATAATTCTCAAAAATACTATATTTTTCTTCCAAGCTTAATTTTTTTATTTCCATAATATTTCTTTTATTTTTCTAATAACTTTCGAGCTTCTTCCACCTCTTCTTTAAAGAAGGAGTCAGGCAAATATCTAGCAGTGATGTAAGCCCTTTCTAAATTTCTGATCGTCATTTTATTCTCTTCTATTATCTTTTTAAACCTCCTGCATCCTTCCGACCGCGAGCAAAGATTATTTTATGGTATTGTATAGATCTTTCATTTTTATTAGCTTATTTCAAGTGTAGCTTAATTAAAATACTAGCATGAATTAATTACATTTAGTACTCTTTTCAAGACATCTAAAAATAAATTATGTGACAAATTACAAAATAGATTGTCTGTGGACTACCCTTAGGGCGAAGGTAGCTAAATTCTAAAAAGTAATTAACCCACATATTCGCTTTTCAATTTCTCTTTTACTGCTATTTCATGAAGAGACATGTCTGCAGTATAGAATCTCTCTGAATTTACATATTTAGCGGAAAGCAATTGTAGTGCATCAGCTTGATAAATATGATATTTCTCTATTAAGTTCCATGATTGTTTAAGGAGACTTGTACTTACGGGAATTACCTTTATGAGCCTCAATTTTATAAGTCTAAGCGTTTCGCCTAGAAACTGAATCCTTGCTTTTAAATAGTTTTCATCATCTAGCCACCGCCTTCTACGATACTTATCGAGAACGCCCAGCACTTCACCAATATTCCAAACAGAAAACGATAATAACACATTCCCACTAAGCGCTTTTTCATACACTTCATTCATTAAATTACTTCCGCGCTCTGTAACATAACGCTTAATAATTGCACTTGTGTCTAAATAAACTAACATATTAAACCTATTTAAAACCTAGAATCTCTAAGTTCTCTCACAACCTTTCCTGCATCTGTTTGAATTTCAGGTTTGACTGGAGTTATTATTAAAGGAGGTTTCTCAGAACCTAATAATCCTTCAAGAGCTTCTATTATTATATCTTCACAAAGCTCCTCTTCTATGGCCTCTTCAACAGCTTTGCTAAGTCCCTTTAAACCTTTCTCGCCTATAACTTTAGTCTTGAATCTTTCCCAAAGATCTCTATCAATAACTATGCTTGTCTTTATTTTCTTAATCATACTCCAGTCCCTAAATAATCTATAAAGTAAAAGAGTATATAAAGTTTTACTTATCATAACAAAAGAATGTCCTTTAGAACAGAGATCTAAAGATTTGGTATTTAAAAATTTTTTTCTTAAGTCTAGCAATGCTATTTCTTCAGCTTGCGTAATGGGTTAATGTGGCTGAACTAAAAGCATAAGTATTAAGCATGATTTAGATATTTTATTTTTTAATGAGAAATTCTTATTTATTCAGAACATAAGAAAAACAAATAGTGTATTCTTTACATTACCTTCATGTTTACCAAATAAGATTTGTATGGATAAACTAATGAGGAGGTGATGAAATACTCTGAAAAGGGAAATATTCGATCTTTTTAAGATGAAAAGAAATCAAATTCCTTAATAGTATCATTGTTGTGCTATTACTCTCTTAACTGCTTCTCTATGTAGCGGTGTTTGCCATGCTACGTGTTTTCCTATTCCAAGATCAAGATCCTTCTCCAATGGAGGCTCATCTATCCAGAACCATGGATCTCTATCATACATATTATATACTATAAGGTTCTTAGCGATTAACTCTCTCACAAGTTCATCTGGAACATTAGCTCTCCATAGTATATCAGGATCCTTAACA
>Ga0079995_1067601_pt1 | contig 10515 bp, 12 predicted proteins | sample FaiFalFF_MnMetaG_2_FD_69198 | JGI IMG/M metagenome (GOLD analysis project Ga0079995, IMG submission 69198) | Freshwater microbial communities from Yellowstone National Park, Wyoming, USA - Fairy Falls C (FF_Mn_C) (SPADES assembly) (version 4) | ecosystem: Environmental > Aquatic > Freshwater >... | reverse complement strand
CTGGGCGCGAAGGTCGTGGAGGTGAGGGCGGATGAGGGGAGCGTTCCAGAGGTGGAAGAGGTCGAGGAAGCGCTGAGGAGGAACCCGGACGCGGAGGCGCTGATGCTGGTCCACGTCGATACGGGGCCAGGGGTGATGCACGACCTGAGGTTCTACGTCAAACTTGCGAAGGAGAAAGGACTCAGGGTGATATGCGACGCGATAGCCTCCTACGGCGCCGTGCCTCTTATGGTGAGGGAGATCGGGATAGACGTGTGCGTCGGCCACCCCAACAAATGCCTGAACAGCATGCCCGGCGTGGCACCGCTTCACATCTCGCCTGACCTCTGGGATGGCATAGATCCGTCGGAGACCGGTGAAGGTTGGATCTCCAACCCCTCCGCCTTCAAGCGGTACTACCTCCTCTGGTCGGAGGAGGGGCACCCGTACCACACGACGATCAACCCGTATGCCGTCATGGCGTTCGCGCTGGCCGCCGAGTCGGCACTCGAGGAGGGACTCGAGAAGAGGTACAGGAGGCACGTCGAGGCGTCGAGGGCCTTCAGGAGGGCCGCATCGGTCCTGGGGCTCAAGCAGGTCGCTGCCTCGGAGGAGGTAGCGGCGCCGACGGTCACGTCGCTTAAGCTGCCTGACGAGTTGAGTGGAAGGGCCGACGAGTTCGTGCACCACATGCTCAAGAAATACAGGGTGATGGTGACCAACGGTCTGGGAAACCTCGTCGACAGCGCAATAAGGGTCGGCCACATGGGCATCACCGCTACAGCCCGGTACCTGATACCGACGATAGTGGCGCTCGGGAGGACGCTGGAGGACCTCACCGGCAGAAAGGTCGAGATAGGGAGGGCGGTTGAGGCCTTCCTCGAAAGCTCAACTAAGCTGACGAGCTAACGCTAGCGAGGGTAGCGTCTGAGCTGGTTATCTCCAACAGGTCAGAGTCGAGGGGACATGAGTTGTTGAGGCTCTGCACCGAGAGGTTCGGCGTGAGGGCCCGGTTCGTTCCGCTCGACCGGATAAGATCGGAGGTAAAGGGCGCTGAGCTCGTGGTCAACGCGATACCAGCAGGCCTCGTGCATGGAGCCGTGTTCCCCTTGAGCTCCGATGACCTGAGGGGCGTCCGATTCCTCGTCGACTTGGTCTACTCGTGGAGCGGTGACCCTCCGGCGACTCGGGTTGGCAGGGCAGCGGGGTGCGTGGTGATCGACGGGATCGAGGTTTTGGCCCGGCAGGCAGTCCACTCCTTCAAGCTCTGGACCGGAGTCGACCCGGGTTACAGGCTGATGGAATCTATAGCTCGGAGGACACAGAGCTTCGGTTGCTTAGGACTGCCCTCGTTGTGGAGCCCATAGACGCGGTGAACTGGTAAGTATGAGAGGGGAAAAGGGGTGGGTTAGTAGATGGCTGTAGTGTTATCAGTACGGCCGGGTGTCTGGGGCCTTGGACCGGGGCCGGAGGGTAGAACGCGGATGATCCCCCTGCCCAGAGGCGGGGATGAGCGTTAGCTAAGCCCTCTCGAAAGAGAGGGCCCGGCTCATCCAGCCCAAGGCTTCCCCCACCCGGCCGTCTCCGTTCTGTTTTCGCTCTTCTTCCAGCATCATCCAGATCTCCTTGGCCAGTAGGATGGTTGCAACCGGTATTATTTGCTTCTTCTTGTATGGATTCAACCTCCGGACCTTCAACGTCAGCTGATTTAGTGCGTAGCTGAACTTGCCGTCGTAAATGAACTTCTTCTCCTTCTCCTTTGCGTCTTTGCTCTGCTCTTCACCGTTCTTCTGCTCCTCTTTCTGCCTCCTTTGCTCCAGCTTCTTCAGGTGTGCCTTCTGCGAGACATCAATCTTAGCTTTCTTGAGGACTCCGGCAAAGCTTTTACAAACTATCATCTCGAGATAGACCTCGCAATAGTACGCCTGTGTGATGACATCTGTTATTCCTAGCCTCTTGAAGTGCTCCATTACTTGTGGATAGTGCGTCAACACAGTATCAACGAAGTCCTGCGCTGTCTTCTCTATATCAGCTACTAACTTTGCTATTTTGTCCCTCTTCGCCGGAGGATACGTCTTGAGCTTTTGGCGGTATTTTTGGTAGTCTCCGCTGTTGTCCCTCCAGAGGTGCATCTCCAGCAAACAGTCAATGTACTTCCAGTCGATCTGCTGAAGATACTTCGGCTTTATGAACGCTTGAAGCACAGCATCGGCATAGTCGTTCTTACGTACTTCGATCTTAAGCTTCTTCAGGAACTTCCTGAACTTTTCGATTACTGTCGGTCGCCTTATGAAGTATATCTCTATTCCGGCTTTGCTGATCTCCATCAATAATTCCGCACGGCTTGGAAATGGCGCATCGATGAGTATCCTTCGGACGTTGTTCTTCAGCAGGAATTCAAGGAGCTCATCGTGTCTCACGGTAGCTATCAGCGGAGATTCGCCTGGAATGAAGACTATGAGATCCTTATTCCTGTGGAAGTCAACGCTGGCGCCTTCGAAAGGCTTCAGTCCATGTTGTCGGATCCCGTGAAAGAGGTTTAATGCTTCGTTCTTCAGCGCTTCCTCATTGGTCATCTTTGTTCTTGCCTTCTTAGCTTTCGGGGCAGCTGTAGTTTCCATCACTTCTCACCTCTCAAATTGGCGGCCCTCCGCAGTATTTGTTCGGCGGTATAGTCTCTGATTATTTTCGAACTCGTCCTCTTGTAGAAGCGGTAGCACTTCTCGTAAATTTCTAGTTCTTCCGGTGACAGCGCCCTTCTGAGATCGTTCATCGCTCCGTCAACGCACAGCTCGATCATCTGTTCCATCTCGTGATCTACAGGCTTCTTCTCCTCTTTCTTCGGTGTTCTGTCCTCCATCTCCATCAGGAACTCCAGCTCCTCGTTTATTCTCTTCTTAATGTCTTCCCTTCTCTCGGTCTCCGGCTTCTTTTGGCTCTTTTGGCGGGGTTTGACGCCTGGCAACGGCTTTGGCTTGACTATTATCATTCTTGAAGGCTGAGGTTGGTCGGCCTTTTTCTTCACTAAGACCCAGCCCGTGAGCCTAATCGTCTTCCTCTTGAAGGGTTCTGGCTTCTTGTCTTCGCTCATCTTCTCCTCACCTCGTCCCCCGTCTCCCCGGGGGAGAGAAAGCGAGAGGCAGGCCGGGCATCCGGCCGCGTCCTCGAAGGCCACTTATGGCTCCCGCAGGCCCATCGGCCTTCCCCCGAGAACCCCCAGAGGGGGCCCTCAGGGGAGCCCGGTGACTCCCCTCTACCCCCTCTGGGGCGGGGATTTCGCGAACAGCTTCCGGAAGTTCTTTCGGAGCTTCCTGATCGTCCTCTTGATCGCCCTTCGGATTTTCAGAGATGTCGGCAAGACTCCATACCACTCAGCCAGATCTAAAAGGCCTCTTCTTACAACGTCCTCGTATCCGTCCTTCTCAACCTCCTGTCTTCTTTTTTCTATGTAGCTACTGGAGAGCCTCTCCGGGAGCTCCTCGTCATCAAAAATAGTCATCCACACCGCCAACCTCAAGAGCGTCTCGTCTGACTTTATGTTCAACTTCTCCTTCAGCCTCGTTTTTATTCGTTCGAGCTCGTTCTCCTTCAACATCGTCGCTTCCCACCTCCCCTTTCCCCCAGCAGGCGGGAGACCTGGATGGACGTGGAGGACCACGCCCACCGCCCCTGCCCTGTCCGGTCGGACAGGCACCCTTTCGGATGCCTGTCCCAAGGGCCCAGCCCCGGGGCCAGGGACGTCCCCGAACCCAGGTTGGACATGCTCTCACCCCTGAACCGGACCCTCCACCGGCTCCCGCTCTCCGCGGGATAGGGCCAGGGTAATGGGACCTCTTTTGGAGGCCCCTTGGACGCCCTGCCTGCCCGGGGCCAACCCCCAGACGGAGCCAACCGGCCCCGCCCGGAGGAATAAACCCCGAGCAGGGCCGGTGGCTTCAAAAAATAGGAAAGTGGTTTGGGGGTTGGCGCAGGGGAAAGGGCCGTCAGCGGAGTCGGAGTCGCTGAAGCAGTTTCTGTTTGGCGTTTGCAATCATCAAGGTCACCGCTGTCCCGCTCCAGAGCAACAGAGCAGTTTCCACTATGTCGAAAGTCATCGTCATGTGGTACGCGGTCGCTATCAACAGAAGTGCCGCGGGGACCGTCGCCATCGTCGCTACGTCGGCGATGAAATCGAGCAGCGGACCCAACACTCGCTCGATCAAGGTCCTCGGCTTTTCTGACAGCGCTTCCCACTCTTCGTCCTCCCACTCGTCCTCTTCCTCCCATTCCTCGTCCTCCCACTCTTCGTCTTCAGGCCACTCCTCGAAGGTCGTCTCCTCGACGCCCTCCTCCTTTTCCGGAACCTCCCGGGCCCTCCGCTCCCTTATCAAATCGGCCATCCCGCTCATGAAATCGCCACCGAGTTCCTATGACATCGGGAGGAAGGGCCTTTCGGGTTCGCTCATGGCCGATTCCCCGGGGCGCCGGGGTAGCAGAACTACCGGTTACCCCCCGAAAGGGGGACCGGTCCAGCGCCCCTCCCCCTTGAGGCCTCCCCTGAGGAGGCCCCGGGGAGAGGGTCCCCGGCAACCCCCTCAGGGTCGGCCAAAAAAGGGGGAAACTGGTTGGAGGAGGGCGTCGTCGTTGTCAGCATCGGCCGTTCCACTCGAGGTAGCCTAGGTCCAACCTCCCTTCGCACAGCTTCTCAAGCACAGCTATCTGCTCGCATGCGTTCGCAAACCTCTTCACGACCTCGTAGGCCAGACTCGTCGTCTTCGTCGTCTGTGTCGTCTCCTCCCGCCCGTCTTCCCAAGAGTCCCGGGCCCTCCGCTCCCTTATCGAGTCGCATGTACCGCTCACCGATCGCCACCGCATCTTCAGGACATCGGGAGGGAGGACCTTGCGGTCTTGGTCTTCATTGCGACTCCCCGGGGGCTGCCGGGAATTTCAACTACCGGTTACCCCCCGAAAGGGGGGCCGGACCCAGCAACCCCTCCCCCAAGGCCCCATAGGAGGCCCCGGGGGAAGGGACCCCGGAAGCCCCCTATGGGGCGCAAAAAATAATTAACTGGTTGGGGGATATTCGGCGGGAGGAGGAGAGGTCAGCGGAATCGTCGAATCAGATGAAACTCAGCAGGAAAGGCACCACGATGTACGTGAACACTAGCGTGATGACCCCCGCTATTATCAACCTATATCCTATAAATTCTTGTCTGAAGCCTGCCGCCATCAGCAACCCTATCAAGATCTCAGCGACTCCGAGAGCTGTCAAAATAGGTGTCGCGATTTCGAACAGCTGAGTCACGACGCTCCTGACGACCTGGGCTATCTGTTCACCTATCTCTGTTGCCGTAATCATTACCGGGTTCATTTACCCCACTCACCCCCACCCCTGGTACTCGGCTTCACCGGGATGGGATCATTGGGGTCGCCCGGGGCGGGACCCGGGGTTGCCCCATTCCCCAACCCCCTCCGCCTTCCCCAGGGGCACGCGCTCTGCCCCCGCTCCCTTTGACGGGAGGATGAGAACCCAGGGGTAAGGGTCCCTGTTTTCGGCCTCATCGCGTCCCTTTCCTCAGAACTGTGATTTATCCAGGCGTGGCCCTGCGAGCGAAGCCTCAGTGATGGCGTGAGTATCAGCAAAATAAGGGGGTGGTGGGGTTACGGAGGCGTCTGCGTCGTCTGTTGCTTCTGGGGATCTTTCTGACGGTCCGGCTTCCGGAATTCGAGAGGGTTTCTAATCCACCTCGGGCAGAGCTTGCCGTTCTCAACACACAGCCCGAATGATCTCATCGTCTGACAGCTTGGTGGCCGATACCTCGTCCTGCTGCCCCTCTCTCCGGCTATGTGCTCCACTTGATATCTCGCTATCTTCTCGTTGAAGTCAGGCCTCTCGGCAAGCAGCGCTAGGATTTCTTCCTTGCTGTACCCTCTGTTTATGAGGAATGCCGTTATAGTGAAGAGCTCTTTATGGCTTGCATCAGCGATTCTTGCCCTGATCGCTTCCATGCATGGCGGCCAGTCACCAGTTGCTGGTGTCAGAGTAAACTCTTCGTAGGCGCTCCTCAGCTTTACGAGTTCCTTGGCAACGTCCTCTGCAGCTTCCTGAAGCTTCGGCGGCAGTTGCTTGATGGTGACTTTCGGGGCACCTTCTGTCGATGAAAGCCGTTGGTAAGCCCTCTGCCTGAAGAGTCTAACGGCCTCAGCTTCCGTCAAATAGACATATCCTTTCGTTAGCATCCGATTAACGAGCCGCCACTCAGGTCCGCTCAGCTCCCTGATCAGTTGCAGGTATTTGGCGTAGTGTATCCTGTATTCGAATTCGTCGTTGAGTCTTCTGTCGTCAACGATCTCAAGGTTAAGGACGCTCTTCAACACCGTCTCCTTGAGGGGCGTCACTTCCGTATGCAGATACCTCTCCATTCTTGCCGCCTCGGCCAGGGCCCACCGTCTCAGGAGCCAAGGCTCCCCGATTGCGATGCATAGGACCCTGGCGAGGCCGAAGGTCAACAGGTCTTCCACAGCATCCTTGCGGGGGAGTACGCCTTTCTCCCCCCTCTCGATTGCCTCTAATACCCTCTTTTTCGTTGCGTCTGCTAAGTGGTCCAGCTCCTCGACCGTAAAGCTTTCGAAAAACGTTCGCGTCTCTGGAAGCACCGGATATTTGGCGAGAACTTCGAGGGTTATCGTCGGGGCCTCCTGCACAGGCGTCGGCATTGGTGTTACCTCTTGGACGACGGTCTTCTCCGGTTTCTCCGGTATCGGTTCAGGCTTTATCTCAGCTTCGGGCTCGAGTTCCTTTTTGAGCAGTTCGTATAACTCTCTTAGGGATTCTTCGTCAAGCTCCTTGATAGTTTCAACGACTTCTTCGATCCTCTTCTTCCTCATAGCGTTGAAAACTTCTTCAGAGATTTCTTCGGCTTCTTTCCAGCGGAACCCTGGATAGTTCCTTTGGAAGCTTTCGATGAGTTCGTTATACGTCAGCTTGTCGTCCCAGACGCCGACCCAATCGACGGCCCTGTAATCGGCTTCCGGGTTCAGCTTCTTGAAGCGTCGGATAAGCGCCGCGAGCTCGATGGGATTGATCTCTTTGCCCAAATAATCGGCGGACTTCTTGAGGGCCCTGACGTAAGCTTCGATTTCCTCATCCACAGCTCCTCACCTTTTTTGGCGGGACTGCCGCAGGGTCGTCAGACCTGGTAGGTCAGGTCACCGGAAGGTCTAAATCCTGCCCCACTTCATTACCCACGGGGCCTGGCGGGGCCTCGTGGGTTCGGTGGGGAGGGCTTAGACCCTCCTCATCTGCCACGCTCCTCATCATCCTAATTACGTCTGGGAGCGTGGCATGTCCCGAACCCTGTCTCGGCCCCGCCGAGCCTGTGGGCTCTGTGAGGAAGGATTCACGTCTTCTCACCCTTGCCATATATAGAGCACTTGGGCTTTTTCGTCGTACTTGAAGTAGGCACGGCCTTCCTCGAAGAATTTGCTGCAAGGTCCGAGGTTCATGACGACGGCGTAGCATCTCCTTGAAACCGAGCAGAGCTTGACCTCTCCGGAGCCGTCTATCTTGACCAGAAGGACGTTGCCTTTTAGCGTCCTTGTAGCGTATTTTCCTGCGAGGTGCCTCATCTTCGCTGGAAGGACCAACTTCAGCGTCCTACGGTTCCTTACCGCTCTTTTGAAGAAACCCTTGCCGTAGATCACGTTTTCACCTCCAAATGCATCGGAAGGTCAGCCAACTTCACCGTCCCCATGACCCGCTCCCTGAACCCTCGCGGCCCCTAAATCCGGACATGGCCCGGTCCCCACAGCCCTTTCGGGCGGGGGTTCTCCTACAGGATACAGATTCGGGCGCAAGGCGCCCTGCACCCGAAACCGGGTGCAAACCCGGGCCAGCCCTGGGGCTATCGCGGCAGGAGCCGGGTCATGGTGCGGTATCTGTCGTCTATCAGGTAGACATCGGCGTTGTCCTCCGGACCCCTGATCGCCCTTCCGGCTGCCTGAAGGGCCGACCAGAGACCCGGCAATATGATACCGTAAAGCTTCGCCTTGCCTTCGTCACCAAGTATCTCGCTTAGTCTCTTCAAGAGTTTCGTCGTTCTCGCTGTCGGTGGGTTGAAGGGAACTCCCACCAGGAAGACGAGAGGCGCGGACAGGTCTATCCCCTCGCCGAGCCTTCCGTTGTAGACTGCGACGAGGGGCTTATTCCCGGAGGAGAACTCCGAGACCAGCCTGTCCACGACCTCCTGAGAAAGGCCCCTGTCCTCATGCAACACATCAACCCCCTTCACGGCCTCTTGCAGGATATCGAAGCTCGGGAGGAAGGCCAGTGCCCTCTCTCCCTTCCTGGTGGCGAGTGCTAAGAGCCAGCGGATATCCTCGATCATCTTCTCGTCCCTCCTCTCGTATTTCGTCGTCAGACCGGTGACGACCACAGCCCTCAGATTGTCTCCGTAAGGCCATCCTGCCCGGAGAAGAGTTACCTCTTCTCCGAGGACGGCCTCAAGTAGCTCGGCGGAGATCGTAGCACTCAAAGTAATCGTCCTTGCCCATCCGCTGTATATCCGTTGCAAGACCTCTTGTGGGTCGGCAACTGCCTCCAGTCTTACGCTCTTCCCCTCCCTGACCAGGAGCGGTTTGCTCCCAGCCAGAGAGGCCTTGAAGTCCGCCAGACTTAGGACGTGGCTTGCTGGTGCGTAGTTCTCCTTAAGCTTCCTCTCCTGAATTTCCTCGCCAGCGATCGCCAACTCTTCGTAATCCGGTAACCTGTCCTCAGCTTCAGCTTCTCCGTCAGACTTCAGGAGACCGTCGTAATACTCGATAGCCTCCTTAAGCCTCTCGGAGAGGTCTCTGAAACCGTATTTTTCGGCTTCCGACGCCGCCTTGGCTATCGTCTTAAGCGATATGCTGTCCCTTACCATCGATAATGCTTCCTGAACGATGTGCTGTCCTTCGTCCAGAACTAAGACCGTCCGTTCCCTGCTCCACCTCCACTTCGCCAGCAGCCACCCGATCAGGCCCAGTTGCCTGTGGGTGGCCACTAGCGCCGTGGAGGTAGCCATGTTGATCAGCTGTATTTCGTATGGGCATGTTACTGTTTTTCGTCCGACATCCTTGAGTTCAGCTATTGTGGTCGTCTTGATAGCCCGCGGCCTTCCGGGGTAATATGGGCACCTCCCGGCCTGCCTCGTAGCCCTGCAAGCCCGGTTGAACCTCCTCTGGTCTATCTTCGAGACTATCTCGTGGATGCATAGCAGTTTTCTGCCGTAAATTGGCGTCGCACCTGTCTCGCTGGCGACTTGTCGTACTTGCGACGCTGTCCGAGTCAACCATAAAATTCGTAGTTTTCTCTCCTCGGCGTAAGCCTTGACTGGCGCCCACACGGCGCTGGTCTTACCCAGGCCGGTGGGCGCCTCGACGACGACGTTTTTGGTCGTCGTCAATTCGTCGTAGAGCTGGTTAGCCAAGTCTGCTTGGTATTTCCTCGTCTCGTTGTGCGGGAAATGCCTTCTAAGATCGCTTCTGAGCTCAGCACCTTCCTTTAACTCAATTACCCTGACCCTCCCCGGCCCTCCCAATCAGGGAAGGGCCTATGGGGGTTCACCTCACATGAGCCTCAAAAGTCTTAAGACGAATGCGGCCACTATCGTCGAGACCCATAGCCAGTAGAACCTATCGATCTTGGCATCGAGCCTCCTTATCTCTTCTCTGAGCTCCTTAAACTCCTCGATTAGCGCTTCGAGCCTTGCCACCCTCTCCGACAGCTCAATCACCCTCTCCGTCAGCTCTTCCAATGTCATCGGGTCATTAAAGGTTTTGTTGCTCAATTCTCGCCCACCTCCGGCTCCATGACGAGCTCCAACCGCTCATCGTCAATCCGGCCTTGCCAGTTACGAAGTTGCGTCTTACGAGTCTTCATATCGAACTCCTCGTACCATCCTCTGGACGCCAGCACCGGATGGGCATTTCTGAAATGATCGACGACATCAATGAGTCTTTTTGCCTTCATTTGGCAGCCTGGGACCGGGCACCACCACTAACGTCCTCCCCCCTCCAGCTTACGGAAGGGGAAGAAGGTCGTGAGCGACGACACCCAGGCCCAGCCGTCCACACCGGGGACGGTAGGCGGCTTCAGGCCTCCAAATCCCCGGAGCGGAGCGGGTCTGGCAACCTCCGCGTATTTCTCAAAGGCGTCAGCGCACTCGTCACAGAGAGAGGCAGTAGCCTCCCTCCCGCAGTTCTCGCACTTCTTCCGCGGGAGGGAGACCACAACCTCCTTCTGTGTCGCTTTACACGGCATCTCCTTCAGGGCCTTCAGGCCCGTCAGCGGGGCAGAGGCCCCGCACCTGACGCACCTCATGACTGAAGTGCGCCCGCGGACCTGAAGGTCCTCCACCAGGAGGTGCCCGAAGATCTCCCACCCCTCATGGGAGGAGGGAGCCTCAGACACCTCCTCAGCCCTCTTAGCCTCCTCTGTAATTTCTTTCGGCTCTTCTTTGACCTCCTCCTCAAGCCGGAGCTCCGCTCTGCCCGGCCCGCCTCCGGGGGTGAGCGGAT
>Ga0079995_1037864_pt1 | contig 10521 bp, 11 predicted proteins | sample FaiFalFF_MnMetaG_2_FD_69198 | JGI IMG/M metagenome (GOLD analysis project Ga0079995, IMG submission 69198) | Freshwater microbial communities from Yellowstone National Park, Wyoming, USA - Fairy Falls C (FF_Mn_C) (SPADES assembly) (version 4) | ecosystem: Environmental > Aquatic > Freshwater >... | reverse complement strand
ACGAGCGCTTTCAGCAGTACCATCAGGCCTACCCCGTCTTCGGGGCGCAGGTCGTCCGCCATTGGAAGGACGGGCGCCTCGCCTGGATGGGGGGGGGCCGGTTCTTCGAATCCGTCCGCCTGCCCTCTCCCCTTCCCTCCGTACCGGAGGCCCGGGCCGTCGAGGCCGTCGAGCGGAGCCTCCGGGCGGAGGGCCGAGGTCTTGCCCGGGGGGAAATCCGGCTCGGCGTCCCGGGCCGTTGGGGGAGGAGATCAAGCCGAAGGCCGTGAGTTTCCGGGCCCTGGCGGGCCTGAGGTTTCGGCCGTAGGAGGTAGGCGCCGTGATTTTGGGAATGTTCGAACCCGAACCCGATGACCCGTCGATTGCGGAAACGCTCCAACATCTTCGGAGCGATGACCCGGAGGTTCGGCGGAAGGCCGCCGAGGCCCTGGGTCGGTTGGGCCTTCGTGCCATCCAAGCCCTGGCCGAACGGCTCTGGGACGAAGAGACCCCATGGGTGCGCCGGGATGTCGCCGGGGTCCTGAGGGCCGTGGGCAAGGCGTGGTATGAAATCTTCCTGCGGCGCCTCCGGGACGGAACCCCGAAGGCACGTGCGCGGGCCGCCGAGGCCCTGGGCGAGATGGGGGAGGCGGCGGCGACACCCGAAGTCCTCCGGGCCCTGGCGGAACGCCTGGGGGATGGGGGTGCGGACGTTCGCCGGGCCGCCGCCGATGCCCTAAGCCGGATGGGACCTGCGGCGGCGACCCCGGAGGTCCTTCGGGCCCTGGCCGGGCGCCTCCGGGACGGGGACGGGGCGGTGCGCCGGGCCGCCGCCGACGCCCCGGGCAAGATGGGGGAGAAGGCGGCGGCGGCCCCCGAGGTCCCGGAAGCCCTCGCGGAGTGTCTCCGGGATGAGGACCCGGGTGTGCGCCGGGCGGCCGCCGAGGCCCTGAGGGCGATGGGTCCCGCGGCGGCAACTCCGGAAATCTTTCGGGCCCTCGCCGGACGCCTCCGGGACCGGGACCGGGACGTTCGTCGGGCCGCCACCGAGGCCCTCGTGCGGCTTGCCCCGGCCGGGTGATACGGACCGTAGGAGGTCGGCCATGGTGCCCACGCCCGTCAACATCGGACGGCTTCTCGGACGACCCGTTCCGGGCGGTGAGGCCGGGACGTGCCAGGTCTGCGGCCTTGCCACGGAGCGGGGGCATCCGGCAAGATTTTCCGATAACTTCACGCAGGGCTCCCTCCTGTACGCGGGGGACGTGATCTGCGAGTACTGCCTGCCGCTCGTGAAGACGCCCGACTTTCGTCGGCGGAGCTGGGTGATCACGCCCGGGGCGGTCCGATTCGGCAAATTGCGGGAGATCGGCCGCCTGGTCTACGACCCGCCGGACCCGCCCTTTGCCCTGTATCTGACGACGGCCGGCAAGCGGTACGGCTTCCTCGGAGGGGACGCCGTGCACGCCGTCGCCACGTCCCGTCGGGTGTTCCCGGTCCTGACCGACCTGACGACGGGGCCGGTCTACGTATGGGCCGACGAGGCGCGGGAGATGGCGGCGCTGGTCCGGGACCTGCTCGCGGCCGGGGTGCCCCGGAAGGCCCTGATGGAGGGCCTGCGGGACATGGGGTCCGTGGACCGGCTCCTGCGGTCCGGCCTCCCTCCGGGGGAGACGGTCCGCCGGGTCCGGTGGTATGCCCAGAGCCCCGCGTGGGAGATCGTCTGTCTGACCGCGCGGGCGGAGGACGGCCATGACGGATGAGGTGAAGCGGATTGAGGACGACCTCGTCGAGTTCCTGGCGCGCGTCTACCGGGTCGTCCCCTGGCGGCGGCTCCGGGTGCGCTCGCCGAGGGAATTCTTCGGGCATCGGGTGCTTGCCGCCTCCCGACGGGCGACGCTGTACGAGATGGCCGGGCGCCTGGGGGCCTATCTGGGGCTTTCGGGCCTGCCCGTCGAGGCGGCGGAGATTCTCGACCGCCTTCGGGCGGACGGCCTGGAGGCGAAGGCGATGCGGCTCCTGTCCCTGGAGCATCTGGTCCTGTGCGCCCGGGCCTTCGGGCGGGCGCGGGAGCTGAGGAGCGCCTCCGGGGAGGAGGCCGAAGCGACGGAGGAGGGCCATGCGGATACGGATTGAGGGAACCCTGGAGGCCGTCGCTCCCATCCATCACGGGGGCGACGAGCGGACCGGCTCGGTGTCGGTCCTGCGGAGCATCATGGTCTGGGACCCGGAGGCGGGGGACTTCGTGCGCCTGCCGTTTCTGGCGGGCAACGCCATCCGGGGCCGGCTTCGGCGGCTGGCCATGCGGGACCTTCTGGCCCTGGTCGACTTCGACCCGGAGGGCCTGGACCCCAAGCTGTACCATGTGCTTTTTGCCGGCGGGGTCCTGGAGAAGGCGGACGAGACGGAAGGGTATGTGGACCTTGCGTTTCGCAAGGATGTCCGGGAGCTTCTGCCGCCGCTGAGCCTCTTCGGTTGCTCCCTGCGCAATCAGATGATGCCGTCCAAGCTCATCGTCGGAAATGCATTTCCGGTCTGTCGGGAGTACCGGAGCTATCTGCCGGAGGCCCTTCGGCGGGACCCCCGTGCGGAGCGGCCGGTGCGGACGTACACGGACGAGGTGTTCACCATTCGGCGGGATGAGCTCCGGGCCGGGCGGGAGGAGGACGAGGGGGCGGTCCAGATGAAGGTGAGCCGGGAGGTGTTCGTGCCCGGTACGCTGTTTTATCACTACTTCCAACTGCAGTTCCCCACGGAGGTGGAGGCGTCCTGCCTGGCCCGCATTCTGGACCTCTTTCGGGAGAGCCCCTACGTGGGCGGCGATGCGGCGGCGGGCTTCGGCGAGGTCCGACCGACGTATGACTGCGGGGCGACGGCGGACGCCTATCTGGCCTTCGTCGGGGAGCGGAAGGGGGCGATATGCGACATGCTCCGGAGGCTCGCCGAACTCGTGGCGTGAGCCGGACCTCCGGGCGGCTTCTCCTGGAGGCGGAGTTCCGGGAGCTGGCCCGCCGGGTGGCGGAGGGGGCGGCGTCCGAGCGGCGGCCGGTGTATGTGCCGCTTCGGGTGACGCTCCGCTTCGGCTCGCCGGTCGTCCTGACGCATCCCTACGTCATGCTGGACGGCGTCATCGGGCACTGCATGTTGATGGAGTATCTGGGGGAGGACCTCTACCACGTCTGGGCGGTCAAGACGCCCCTGGGTCGGTACATTCTGGAGGCGTCCGACCGGTTGGGTCCGAGGGGCGGGCGCTATCCGATTCGGCGGAAGCACGGCCTGATGTTTGCCTCGGCGGCGATTTGGGAGCCCGAGGGCGTTCGGGCCCGGACGCTGATGATGGTCAAGCGGTTTGAGGAGCGGTGGGCGCCCGGCCGGCGGCGGATCTCCCGCGGATCCGGCTATTTCCGGGACCATCTGTTTCGGCGGACCTACGTGCCGGCGTCGGGGGCGACGTTTTACGTGAACGGCGATCCGGAGTGGCTCGGTCGGCTTTTGCGGCATCTGCCGGGTCTGGGGGACGACGTGCGGATCGGCTTCGGGGACGTCCGGGAGGTGCGGATCGAGCGGATCGACCGGGACCGGTCGGTGCTGGACGGGGACGTGGCCCTGCGGCCGATTCCGGTGGACATGCTGGAGTGGTGGGAGGAGTCGGCGGTGATGGCCTGGAAGCCGCCCTACTGGCACGCCGGCAATCTGGCGGAGTGTTGCGTGCCGTTCACACGGGTGCGGCCCGGGCGGAAGCTTTTGGAGGCGCTGGAGTCCGGATAGGGGCGGCGCTCATGGCGAAGCCGAAGGCCGCATGGAATGGGCGGGTGGACCGGCGGGTCCGCATGGGCCCGGGATCGCTTCGGGGCGCCGGCGGCGGATAAGCCGGAGCCTGATGAGGCCGCCGATCCGGGCCCTTAGGTCGGCCGGGCATCCTCCCACCCCGGGGTGCGGGACCGGGTTCGGGAGGTCTCAGGGTTTGGGCCGAACGTGTTTCCATCCCGCCGGATTACCGCCGAGCCTCATCCCCCGGACGGCTCGGCCGATCGGGTAGCCTTTCCATCCCACCGGGTTCCTTCGGAACCCGGAGACGGGCCTCCCTGCAGGGCCAGGTCTTCCCGGTTTCCATCCCACCATGTTCCTTCAGAACCCGGATTTTCACGGATTCCGGTAGGGCTCCCGTTCTCAGATGTTTCCATCCCGCCGTATGATTCAGGGGTCCGCCGGGGAGTCGGAGACCGTCCCCGCCGAGGCGGAATGCATTTCCATCCCGCCGTGTTCCCATCGGCCCCGAAAGGGTCCGAAGGATTCGGGGCGGGGGCGCCCTTTTTCCATCCCTCCGTGTTCCCGTCGGACCGGCCCGGATGGGGTCCCGAGCCGGCCGGCCGTCGACCCTATTCCCCGGGTCCAAGTTTCCATCCCACCGCGGTTATCGTCGACCGGTAGGCGCTCAGACCTAACCGTGCCGCCACCTCCCGGGTTTCCATTCCACCATGGTCATCGTCGACCCCACATGCCACCGGAGGGGCCAGAAGGGGATAAACCGGTTTCCATCCCACCACGGTTATCGTCGACCCCGGCGGGTCTGCGGCGGGTCATGGGAGCTCCTCGGCGTTTCCATCCCGCCATGGTTCTTGTCGAACCGCAAGTAAACCCCCGGACTTTGCTAAATCGTTTCCATCCTACCACGTTTCCATCCCACCGGGTTCCCGCCGAACGGTCGGCCGACGGTGAAGGGTGCGCCGGCGACCCCGTTTCCATCCCACCGGGTTTTCGTTGAATGCTCAATGGCCCGAAAACGTACACATTTTCATCCCGCCCGGTTTTTGTCGGACGTAGCAACCCAAAGGTTGCTCAGGCTTGAACGACGTCGTTTCCATCCCACCGGGTTTTTGTCAGACCCAAATGGGGGACAAATTGGCTCCAATTGGCTCCAAAGTTTCCATCCCATCAGGTTTTTGTCGGACGCGGATGTAGAGCCATTCCTCCCGGACGGCCTGCACAGTTTCCATCCCACCGTGTTTTTGTCGGACGCGCAAGTACGTGGAAGCTCCGGTCTTTATGCCGGGAGTTTCCATCCCACCGTGTTCTCGCCGAACGCGGACCTTGCCCGGTAGTTCGATTCCCGGCCCTCGTTTCCATCCCGCCGTGTTCTCACCGAACCCCGGCCGAGTGGCGGCAGACCGGTAGCATTCAATAGCTTCCATCCCACCATGTTCTCACCGAGCAACCCATTCGTGTAGCTCCATGCGGGGGCGCATGTAGTTTCCATCCCACCGGGTTCTCGTCGAACCAACTCGTACTGCACATCCTGCCCCTTGCCAACCCGAGTTTCCATCCCATCATGTTCTCGTCGACCCCGGATTTCCACGGTGGCGCGAAACGGCTTCCGTCGGTGCCGCCGTGGGGTCCGGGGTCGTCGGGCCGGTCATAGAATAGCATCCGGGGTCCGGTCGGGGCAAGGGTCGTTTTCGGGCCGGACCTCCGGCGGCGTTTCGCCGTAGAAGAGTCGCGGGAAGTTGATCCTTACTTCCGTGCGCCATTTTTCGTAGGCTTCGAGGTAGGCTTCGGGGATGGGGATTCGCTCCGTCCCGGTTGGGGGGATTCCCCAGGCCGTTGCGATGTTTTGGGCCGTCTCGGGGGAGACGGCGACGAGGGAGGTCGGGTCGGCGTCGATGATGTGGCCCTTCAGGGTGCGGCGCAGGGGCGCGTGGGGGCCTTTCAGCCATCGGTGCGACCACGCGGGCACGGCGGCGGAGACGGCGGCGACGGTTTCCCTTTCCGTCATGCCGGAGAAGTCCCCGGCGTACTCCATGGCGTACCGGGCCGGGCGTGGGTAGACGCGGGCGACGGCGCGGGCGGCCCGGAAGGGGAGGACGGCCCGCGCGATGCCGGCTCCGGGGCCGGGTCGGAGGAGGCGGTCCGCGTCGTCCGGCATCATTCGGGGGATGAGGAATTCGATCACCATGCGGTCGTAGGTTTCTTCGCCGAAGAGCCTTCGGGCCTCCCTCACGGCCCTCGGGGTGGATCCGAACTTGTAGGAAATGTCCATCATCGCCTCCCGGGGGTCGGCGATGGGCGCGCGGAGGGCCTCGGCGATGCGTTGCCGGGCGGCTTCTTGGGCGGCCCGACGGCTTCGCTCCCGGCGGGCCTCCGCCCGTTCCGCCTCGGTCCGGAACTCGGGCGTCGCCTCGGCGGCCTCCACGCGGTCGAGCCGCCGGAGTTTCATCGGGGCGGCGCTTCGGTAGTGGGGGTTGGGGGCCGTCCTATCCGGCGGTCCGAGGAGCCGGTCGATGAGGGAGGGCGCCCATCCCCGTTCCATCAGGCCGGCCGTGCCGATATATCGGGGTTTGTCCCGCTTGTCGCCCGTGGTCGTGTCCCTCTCCCGTCTTTCGCCTTATGTTGTCCCAAATTTCGCAAATGTCGAGGCCGTGGCCGGGTGATTTACGGCCCGTCCCCTTCGTGTCCTCTCGGCGCCCTCCTGGATGTGAAGAGGAGGTCGCCCACGGCCGTCGCCCGGGGGGGCGCGGGGGTGCCGGTTGCGGCCGGCGGTCCCGCCGTCTCCATGTTTCGGATGCGGAGGACGGCGAGGGTGAAGATGTGGGAGGGGCTCAGGGCGGTCGCCCGGGCGGCGGCCCGGAGGTTTTCGACGATGCGGGCGGCCGGGCCCGTTTCGGTCGTGGCACGGATGTCCAGGCGGGCGAGGCCCCGGCGTCCGATGCGGAACAGGGGTCTGGCGTTGAGCGTGAACTCGGAGATGACGGCGGACGGGTTGCTTTCGGCCTCGGCGCGGATTTGGCGGATGGCGTCGAGGAGGAGGGCGGGCGCGCCGGCCTCACGGCGGAGGCTTCGCCAGGTGCGGGCGATGTCGGGTGGGACGTACAGGACGATACGGTCGACAGGTCCGTGGCGAGTCATGAGAGTTCCTCGGCCAGGGCGAGGTAGCCCCGGGTTTGGGCCCAGCGGGGGTCCGGAGGGACGTGGGCGGCGGGCCAGCGTTCCCGAACGCCGAAAAGGGCAGCATCTTCACCGGCGACGATGACCGTGTGGGCTCCGCCCAGGGGGAGGGCGGAGAGGATGGCATGGTGGAGCCGGTTCCATACGGTCTCGGTTGCCTCCCGGAGGGCGTGGGCGACGGTCTCGTCGTCGGGATTGGGGTAGACGAGGCGGACGGGGAGGCGGATGCGTCCGAGGCGGGCGAGGTCCTCGGCGGCGACGTGGATTTGGTCGTCGTCCCAGGGTCCCCAGGGGGCGAGGTGGTGGTGGAAGAGGAGTTCAAAGACCTGGCGGGCGCCGATGGGGATGGTGCGGAAGGAAAGGCGGCGGAAGGCCTCGTAGTGGATGACGTGGGTGGTGATGTAGCCAATGTCGACGACGGCGACGGTTGCGGAGGCGGCCTCGGGGGCCCGGCGGATGTAATCGACGTAGATGCCGTCTCCCTCGGCGACGATGTCGAGGTCGATGTCCCGAACGGTCAGGCGGATGGGGGGTCGGTCGTCCCGGGTGAAGATCTCGACGCCGGTTTCAAGGAGGTCCTGTATGGTTTGGTCCAGGACGGGGGCGTCGTTTTGGGCAAAGGCGACGGGGAGGCCGGTGACGACGTGGGTCGGCCCGCCGGGTTCGACGCTGGCCTCCTCCCGGGCCCGGGCGACGGCGGCAAGCAGGAGCAGGGCGATGGGCCTGGAGACCTTGCGGGGGGACACGTCGATTTCGACGACCTTTCCGAACGGGGAGATGTGGAATCGGAGGTCGCCGACGCGGCCTCGGATGAGGGGGGCGGCGTCGCCGGTTGCGTGGGGGATGGCGTCAGGCCATCCATGGCCGAAGCGGGGCAGGAAGGCGCCGTAGCGAATGCCGGCGGCGGTGCGGACGGCGTACTTGACGGCGGATCGTCCGATATCGACGCCCACAAGCGTGGCACGACCCATTTCATTCCCTTAGGTTCATTGTGCTTTGTTAAGATATGGATGCAGGATACAGAATGCACGATGCTACCTGGTACCCGGGACCTGGTCTGGCACTCGTGCCCAATTTCCACATTTCAAATCTTAACAAAGCACTAAGCCTACCTCCCCTGACCGTCAAGTTTCCCACGACCCTTGCCCTTCCCAATCCTCAAGGGCGGCGGTTCCGTCTTCCATCCTCAATCATTTGGTCGAAGCGGTCCTGGAACGGGTCCCTCCGAAGCGCCGGCCCACCGTCGAGGGCATCCTGCGGGCCCAACTCCGTTGCTATGAGGCCACCCTGGAGGGCAACACCCTCATCCTCCGCCGGGTCGCCCCCCTGGGGGACCTCCCGCCCCTGACGGGCAGTCTCTTCCCGGACGGCTTTTGCACGGCCGAAGCCCTGGCCGAAGAGGCCGAACGGGAGGGCCTGCGGTTGGAGGTCGTCGAGGAGCCCCCCGCTCCTCAACCCCCCGACCCGGTCGAGACGCTGAGGGCCATCGTCCGACGCAACGCCCACGCCATCGACCCCCTCGAGGTCGAGGCCCTCCTCCGGAACGCCCACGCCCGGGGCGTCGACGTCGCCGAATTCGCCCGGGCCGCCGCCGTCCGCCTCGGCCGCCTCTTCGGGAGAAGGGACCGCCGGGCCGACGCCTACGCGATCCTTCACGCCCTGCTCGACGAAATGACGACCCCCTGGCCGGAGTATGCAGGCGAGGGGCCACGGGGCGGAGCGGCCACGCTCCTCGTGTATCTTTGCGCTTCTCCGGGCCTGATCCTTTCGCCGGCCCGGGAGGTGACCGTCCGCATCCCCCGCTCGGACGGCACGGTCGTCGAGGTCATCCGCTACGGCCGACGGGGGATGTCGCCGCAGGCGGCGGCCGTCTTCGAGTGGGTCCTGTCCGTAGCCGCCTTCGCCGAACTGCGGCCCTCCGCCTGGGGGACCTACGCCGTCGCCGTGCCGAGGGCGGACCTAGAACTGCTGTACGGGGAGGTCAACGCCCGGACGCTCGCCCGGCTGGATGCTTCCCTGAGTTTCGTGCTCAGAATCACGGGCCTCGACGACCGGACCCCGCTCGGACGGTTCGCTTCGGAGGGCATTCTGCCCGTGGCGGGGGTCAAGTTCGACGACAGGGACCCGGATCGGGTCGTCTTTCGGCTTTCGCCGCCCCTCGTGCAGGCTGTCCGGGAGGGGTGGCTCTACATCCGGAGGGTCCCCTGGGGGGCCGTCGTTCGGATGAGCCGGATGAACCGGCTGGAGGCGGCCCTGGTCCGGTTCTTCGCCGTCCGGTGGCACGGCCGCCAGGGTGTGCGCCATCCCATCGAGATGACCGTCGACGCCGTCCACCGGGCCCTGCTCGGGACGCCGGCCCCGGCCCATCCGCGGATCCGTTGGCGCTTTTACGCCCGCCTCCGGCGGGCCGTCGGGAACCTGAACCGGCGGGACGACCTCGCCCGGGTCGGCATCGAGCCGCCGCGGGTCATCGTCGTCGAGGTCCGGCGGGGCCGCATCCGATTCCGGCGGGTCGAGGCGCTTCCGGTCCTGCCAGGCCCCGAGGACTCCGTCGCCCGCTGGCTCCGCCTGCGGGTCGTCCGGCGGCCCGGGGCCCGAACGCCGTCTTCGGTCCTGTATGGGGACTACCTGCGCTTCTGCAAGACGGAGGGCCTCCCGCCGGTGACGGCCCGGTCCTTCGGGCGCCGCCTGCGGTCCCTCCGCCTGCGGGTGCGGGTCGTTTGGCTCGGCGGCCGGGCCGTCCGGGTGTGGACGGGCGTCGAATTGAAGGATAAACCGGATAAAGAGAATGGTAATTTAAGTTAATGTGGTGAAGAAGGCAGATACATCCGATAAACGGTGCACTTTGGGGCGGCAACGGGGCGCAAAGCGTGATGGGTGTAGGGCCTTACGTTTGTTTCGGGAATCCGCATGGGAAGCGGGGGCACGTGGGATCAGGGTGGCCCTTTTGGGGGTTACGTTTCGTTTCTGCTTGGGAGGCCGATGTCGTTCGGAAGGGACCCCTCGCAAATCCGCATGGCTCTAAGAGTCTTACGTTTCCTTACGTTTTGCGTCGGCTTCCGATGCGGGCCGGCGAAAACGGCCTTCGGGAATCCGCATGGGAAGCGGAGGCACGTGGGACTACCGTTCCGGGGCACGAGGGACTACCGTTCGGAATCCCCCCCTTATACCCCCCCTATATAAGGTACTGAGATACGAGAGATCTGAGATACAGAGAGAAGAGACACTCGATCCAAACTCCTTAATAGAAAAGCGGCGAATTTTTTGCGAAAAATTCTTCCGCTTCCGCCCGGAGTACCCTTCCAAAACCCGGGGATTTTGGCAGGGGACCCCAAATCCGAGGGCCCGGGCGGTAGGAGAGAAGGTGCCCGACGGACGGGACCGGTTCGGGTGGCTCTCCTCGACCTACCGAGCCGGCCTTTGGGATGATTCCGGCGGGCTCCTGCCGAGTTCGGAGAACTTCGGCAGGGCCTCGCGGGGATCCGAATTGGCCCGACCCCTCCGTCCGTGCGAAAATACCCTTACCCTGAGGAGGTGTGCGCAACATGCGGGTAACCCTCGAACAACTGGAAGCCCTCCTGGAAGCCCTCAAAGCCCTCCAAG
>Ga0079995_1060692_pt1 | contig 10524 bp, 11 predicted proteins | sample FaiFalFF_MnMetaG_2_FD_69198 | JGI IMG/M metagenome (GOLD analysis project Ga0079995, IMG submission 69198) | Freshwater microbial communities from Yellowstone National Park, Wyoming, USA - Fairy Falls C (FF_Mn_C) (SPADES assembly) (version 4) | ecosystem: Environmental > Aquatic > Freshwater >... | reverse complement strand
CTCATAGCTATCCCTGTCGGGACAGCTCCGGCCCCTCACACCATCCCTGTCGGGATGGTGCGGGTACACCCGCCGGCCGCCACACCGAACGTCCGGGATCCCTTTAGGGTAGCTGGGGAGGTCCCGGCGCAACTACCCACCCCGGTCCCCAGCACCCACTAATGTGAATTGGGTGCTCCGGGGCGCTACCCCGGGGATGGCATCTGCGTCTATGGGCTCCACTTTCTTGTCTTCTTCTGACTTCCTCTTCCTTCCGCCCTTCCTCTGATCACCGGGAGAGCTTAGGGCACTCGCTCTCCTCGGGGCGCCCCTTCTGCCCCTCGCATCCGGGGCTCCCCTGCCGCCCCGGCATCCTGGGGCTACGGGCGGGCGCCACTTCCCGCCGCTCCCTATTCGGGAGGCGGAGCGATGGATCTCTCTGTCCATCGCCACGCCAGGGGTGGCTCCCGTCGGACCAAGGGAGGTCCAGGGCCGCTACCCCCTCATCCGGGAGGCCACGACGCGGCGGTGCCGCGCCGGCTTTCGTCGGCGGCCTTACCGCCTCCCCTGGCGCCCCCAGGGCTTTGCCCTGAGGACTGGGACACCGTGACCGCCGGTCATGGCGGCCCGGTCTCCCATGAGGCCGGCCGTCTGACCAGCCTCGGTAGAGAAGAGAAAGAGCTCCCATTTAATAGTTATGATTTGTTCTCTTTATATAATGTGAAACCTGTGAGGTTATATAAATGTGCAAATTGGCAGAATATAATCATTATTCTTGCGAATCCAGTACTGTCAACTTGGTATTACTTCCTCTCCTCCAGTCCTGATAACGTTGTGCATAATTGCAATTGCAGTTACTAACTCTTCTAGGCACTTCAACTTCTTCGAGTTCACGTTGTTGTAGAACCTCTTTCGTCCTCTCCATCATCTCCCTGAACCACCTCTCTATCCTGTTCCTATTTCCGAAAGTCTCTTGGAAGTAAGTCATTCCAATATGACTGGCTTACCTTCACATGAATCCAATACCTTCCTCAGGAACTCAATTGAGCCTGGAATCCCTGACCCTTCTGGATGGCCTGAATGAGGGAAGAGAACCTGTGGACCCATATCCTTACCGATTCCTTAGATGCACCGGTTAGACATAGTCTCTCTGAGAGATCCCTCAAGCTAAGACCTACCATGAAGAGTATGACGGAATAGAGCTTCTCGAGAGGAGGGTACCTGTGGGATCGAAATAGATTGGAGAAAGAGTCCAGTACAGCATTGATGACGTGCATCACGGCCAGAGATTATCCTAAAAGGCTTAAGTAAAACTTGTCAGTATCATTCGAGAAGAGCGCAAAGGTAAAGCCGATCTTAATCTAACGCCTCCATATCCAGCCGACGCTTATTAGGAGATTCCACAGGAATGTGATAAATATCGCTATAAGGTTAGAGAGTATGTACCAGATTCCGAAGAATTCGGTGAAGATAAAGAGCGCTGCTAGATTTATTACTACGCCCGCTCCGTAGCCAGAGTTCGCCTTGATTAACCTAACTAAGAATTTTGTTCTACTCCTTCTGTCTTTGAATGTCCATAGGTCGTTAAACATAAAATTAGAAACTATTGACAACTCTATTCCCAATAGAGCGGAAATGATGTAGTAAAGGTGGGCGAATTCTGTTAGTGCGAAGAGCACACCTTCGTTGACGATTATACCACTTGCTCCTACGGCTGCGAATTTGGCGACTCTTTTAAACTCGCCCTTAAATCTGAGTAGGGCGATCAGATGCTTCAAATAGTCGAGGTATTGGGCGAAGCCAAGCTTGCTCCTACCTTCCTTCCTCGCTTCGAAGATGTAGGGTACTTCAGCGACTTTAGAATACCTTCCTTTGACTAATATTTCGAGCAGAATCTTGTAGCCCTTTGGCTCCAGCCTAACGCCTTCAATTACGCTCCTCTTGAGTGCGAAGAACCCAGACATCGGATCGTTTACTGAAGTTAAGAATAGTTTAGCTAGTAGGGTTGCTCCTTTTGAAACAAGTTTCCTGAAGGTGCTCCAGCCCTTCACGCCTCCACCTTCTACGTATCGTGAAGCTACCACTATATCCGCATCTTTCAATTTCTTTACTAGTTTAGGGATCAGCTCTGGTGGGTGTTGGAGATCGGCATCCATAACAACCAGCACATCGCCTTCTGCTTCTTCGAAACCCCTTATCACAGCTGAAGCTAAACCGTCTCTGCGCTCCCTCTTGATAACCTTGATCGGATACCGCTCAGCAAGCCGCTCCGCCAACCCCCAAGTTCCATCTGGCGAATTATCGTCTATTACTATGAGTTCGTAAGGGGTGTGCTTTAAAACCGAATCCAATCTTTCAACGAGCTCGAGCAGGTTCTCCCTCTCGTTATAGGTTGGCACAACGACCGAAATCATGAGCTCCACCCTGAAGCGTAAATAACAAGCTCGCCTGACGAAAACGGAAAAATCAGCGTTCTTCCATCTAATGTTGGGATGAAGATACCGCTTGTTTTATAGAAGGGGAAATAGGAGAGTTTAAGCAACAGAGGTTTGTGTTCTTTTACTTCGCTTATCCATATTACTCTTTCTTTTTTATCCCATTTCACAGGCAGATTATCGAAAGAAGGTTTAAGCAACTCCATAAAAGCTTTTGCGAATTCTTCGATTGTTTTTTGCTGTGCAAAGGTAAACGGCTTAAGTTGATCAAACATATAAAGTACATAGTCTCCTTCATTTCTCGGTAAAATCCTAAAGATTTCGCTACTATATTCTATTATAGCAAAATTATCACCCTTTTTCACTATTATTCCTTCATCGCGTTCTTTAAGAAGGATGACGAATTTGTTTTTACTTTTCCAATATTCAAACTTTTCAGGAACATCTGTAATAACGTATGTAGCATAGTCGATGTAACGTGAAGATAAATATGCAAACCTTGCATCAACGAACAAATTCAAATGCGAAGCTACGAGGTGTGGAGAGAGTTTGATAGTATCGATTACGATCGGAATAGTAGTATGCGCTAATGAATTAGGCTCCAAAAATTGCCAAAGCTCTACCGTTATGTTTTCCCCGCGGGGGAAATTTTGGTAGGTATACCGCTCACCAGTTTTCACAAAGGTGGATTTCCCATAAGAGAGATTCGCTATTGTAAGTTTCATGTTAAAAGGTTCCTCATCTCTTATGTCATCAATCATGATTCTTATCTTCTGTATCATTGAAGCTTTAGAAGAAGGGTTGTCGGGGGTCATTTGCCCAATATAAACAACAACGTGCCGGGTCACATTAAAAGATATTTCATTGGTGTCTGTACCTGTTACTCGATACCTCCACCAAACCCCGTCTTGCGCTAGAACATCAAAGTTCAAGAAGGCATTTTGAGCGTCATGAATCGTGAGATCAAAAGCAAATGCATCATACCTTGTTACATCGATAAATGTTGGTAAATCAAAACTAAATGAAGCAAAATTATTGTGAATATCGCTCGAAATTGCGAAGATGGTTACTCCGCTGTTTGTTAACTCATATCCGCTGTAAGTTTCTCCAAAATTAAAAATGGTAGGGGGAAGCCGTATTTCTAATTTCTTCGGTTCAAACATACTGACCGCAAGAGGAAACAGTCGGTGAAGAGTAATATACTTTGCACCGTTAAAATACATTAGGTTTTTTGCGGAGCGCTCGTATCTAAGCCACTTATCTTGCCATTCATGATATACGTGGAATTCGAAGAAATACGGATCTCCTTGACTATAGGCGCCTGTTACAGAGATGAAGTTGTTAGCAGCACTAAACGTAACAGGAGAATATACTGCGCCTAACCCACCCCTTACATAAACCACATTATCATTAAGTTTCGCTATAAATTCGTCAAAACCTGCCGGTTTTTCCTGGTAATAACTCTTAAAATATTGGGTGACGGCGGGAAGGAAAATATCAGGCTCAAAGGCGTAATACCCCGAATTAATATAAGAAAGATTAAGTAGGAAGATCACTAGAAAGCCGATGAAGAGCTTCCGCCTCCTAGGTAAGGTGAGGAAAGAAACTATAAGAGCCGTAAAAATTGTTGCGGGCAAGATAAACCGCCACGGTAGGAAAAAACCTAGCTGTTTTAAAGCGGCGAAAGGGATAAATAAAGAGATTAAGATGCCGTTTATTGCCAAGTAAATCTGTTTATGTGTAATGCTCTTCTTGCGTTGCTTATATAAGGCAAAAATAAGAATAGGGATTAAGCATGTAAAAGCTATAAGCGTCGAAGGAAGTTCTTTCTCCACTAATGGGGAAGGCTTCCACCCCTTGATGTAATAGTAGAACACGGGTATATAATACACACTTAGTATGGAACCTATTATTGAGATATACCGAAGAACATTTAGTGGTCTAGGTCGCCACATAACTATATAGGTGATTATAACAAAAGTTTCGATAATAACTGCATAAAGGTGAGTTAAAGCGGACAACCCGAAAAATATGGCACTCTTAATAGACATTCCTTCAAGGATGAGGAACGAACATGCGAGTAAAACTAGAGCGACTGAAAGCAAAAAAGGAAAAGCCCCGCTCACCACTGTTATCATCAGCGGGGGTGTCGCTATCAACATTAGGAGAGAAAGATAACCGTCGACCTTATTAAGCCTCATAGCGTTCGAAAGGTGAAAGACACCAACAAATAGAATGACGAGAGAAATTAACCGTAATAACTTGTAAGCTACAAATAGGTCGGTACCGACGATTATAAAAAAACGTCCTAAAAGATAGAACAAAGGAGGGTAAAAATTCTCCAGATAACCTGCGTACCAATCAAACGAAAAACTTGGAAACCAAAAACTGTTGCTGAGTAATCTGTTCAAATGTGCCCTAGCGTCTCCTTCGGCTGGTAAGGTCTTGTCAAAAAGATGGAAAGGATTAACAAAAACGAAGGCAATCATTGTTATAACCACAAAGGGAAAAATTCTTTGAATGAGCTCCGCAGCCGCTCTTTTGAACTTAACTTCTGAAACCAGATTACTGCACCTCCGTCTTCTCTAAGCTCAAAATAGTATTATTTAAGTTTTATTTAAATTTAAAGCCTTTGGAGAAGACGGAGGTCTCCTCTATGGATGTCTCTACAGGATGTCTCCCAAAAAGAGGACGTACTTCTTTATGCAAGATGATATAGATAGGTTTAGTTTTCGAGTACTACAAATACCAAGTTCATTTCTCATCTATTCTTGCTTCCAAGCATCTGAGCTAGCTTCAACTCTTCTATCTCTGATTAGAATAACGTAATTATAGTGAGAAAGTTATAGTTGGAAAGTGGAGTAGTATGGTTATGGATAGAGTAGATATTAATGCATCAGTCGATGTTGAGGGGTCTAAGCTATGAGGAGAGAGGCTAGACCTCTTAAGGTATACGGCTGTAAAGACTAATTCCCATGAGCATATGTTGAGCATATATGCTGAGCATATGCTTGAATGTAGAGTCTGTGGTAGGAGGTTTGAGAAGATGTCTCAGCTTGCGAAACACTATAGGATGCATGCCCAAACCAGTTTACTGCAAGCATTATCTGAGAAACTAGATAGACAGAACGAACTCCTAGAGCAGATACTAGTAGAGCTTGAATCGATACATACACTTCTCGAAGATTTAAATATAGTTGAAGCTAAGATTGAGGAGAAGTCAATTGTATCTAATAAGATAGTGACTTCAAGCTATCAGCTGAAAGCTGTTGAGGAGCGAGGAGAAAGCTTACCATCATTCTTGAAGGAGAATCCTTGGGTTGAGATACTCTCGAAACGATCCTGAACAGCCTCGATGCTAACCATTTATATCCCTACTCGAGATTGAACGTGCCTTGTGGCCTAATTCCTATGGTTCGATTTCCCCCTCTCCGTCTTTGGCCCAGTTTCCTACGTCGTTACGGCTCTCAAAATCATGTTGTATATGAACGCCTTGATCCTCAGCTCTGAGTCCATCCATCTAGGCTTCCTGGAGAGGAGATGTTCTCCGAACAATGCCTTGAACTTGGATATTACAGCCTCAGCCATCCACCTCCTACCATATCCAACCATAGGAGAAGAGATATCTGATAGCCCATCCTGTAGTTCCTCAAGAAATCCAGATCTCCATAATAAGCATGCCACTCTAAATGAGCCTCTCATCGACCCTCTTCCAGTACCTCATCATGGGAGAGGAATGGGAGCGTGGCAATAGGCCTTGAGGTGAAGGATATAGGGGATCTGAGATGAGAGCCGAAGACGTCACAGGGATTGCCAAATGGTAGCGAAGAGAGACAAAAGAGCCCAGGAATTAATCCACAACGCAATAAGACCTTAAAACTTTAACGAGAAGTGATCGCCGGTAATGTGTACACAAGTAAGACCATCTCATCTGCCGCGCCGGTGCCCATACTAGTCCGCGTTTCGAGGTTGGTCCCCAACTATCCTACCGTGGACGGCCTTGGCTAGAGCGGACAAAATCCCGGCCGTCAGCGCGATCCAATACTCTTGGGTAATCGCCGCCTCTATAGCCGTTTCCGTATCTATCTTAAGCCCGCCGTAATTGATTGTATACCTTATAGTGGACCGCCCGATTAGCGGTATGCTTACATTTGCATATGAGCTAGCTAGATTTAACGTCACGAAAAGACCAATCGGGAAGAGTACAGGCAGCATGAGTCCCCTTAGGCTTATGAGTGGCTTTGACCACGGCTTATTGGCCAGCAAGGAGCCTAAGAGCGTCGTTGCGGCCGCCAGCAGGATGCTCAGTCTGGCCGCCATGGTCAGGTAAAACAACATCGGCACTATTACCGGCTTTCCCAGGACCTCCACAGATATGTTGAACGGAGAGACCTCGGCTGAGAATGTGTGTTCATCACCTACCCCTCCGTACACCGTCCACCACGGGTTGTTGGATAGGGCCGTGTAGAAGAGCAGAAAGGACGACGCGACCCCTAGAAAATTAAACTTGAAGAACGTCAAAGCTCATCACCCTACTAGTTGTCTCAGGATGTCTTTCAAGCTGAGTTCAAACGACGAAGATATGGGTGCTGTGACCTTGGAACCGAAAACGCGCAGTGTAGCATTTCCCCTAACCTCGATGTTTATTCTATCCCTGCCTTCCATTAAGTAGGATGCGATCTTGCTTAAGGTTGCTTCGTTAATCTCTACCTTTAAGGTCAGGGTTTGCGTGGATCCCGGTATTGAAACGACAGCCTTATCCAGAGAAGCTGGAGCCAAAGCCTTCCCGTCAGGTCCGTAGACTTCCGCATTCAACCCTTCAAACATCACCTTAACCTCACCCAAGTTCGTGAGCTTGAACTCCGCAAGGAGCTGTCCCCTTTCAAACCTGATGCCTGAGGGTTCCAGGCGGAAATCGATTTTCGGAGGACTGTATAAAGGCATGACTATCGCCTGTATGTTCCAGCCGTAGACAGCTAAGCCGTAAACGATTGGTACCAATACCGTGGAGGCTGAGAGAAGCAACATCAACGCTTTAGCGGCAGCTGTCTTGTTCAACATCCGTCACCAACCGGTTATCTTTATTCTCCCAAATATTTTTTATCTTTCCGATCGGAGAGAATGTCTTCCTGAATACTTTTGACCGTCGACTCCGAGAAGGGTGGGTTCTTTATCAGCTCTTTCCTCGTCACCTCATGGCCTTTACGCATGATGTACCTCCTAATGATGACCGATCTTCCCCTCTCCTGCCTGCCGAAAGAACAAACCACCCATCGTTCTCTACGAACCGGAGCTGACCGTGAATTCCCTTTCCGCATCTCCGCTTTATCGTCGTGAGGATCCGAGTGCCATTACCATGCGGATGTTTCGCGATCAGCCTGCAGATCTCGTTCATCAGAGCGGTTTAGTGACGTGCCTCGACTGCGGCTGATCGGCCTGTGTATCAGCTTGAGGGAGGTGCTTCGATATGGGAAGGGTTAAGGGTCTGTCCCTGTTTCCGCCTTTCAGAACACAAGGAGTTTATGGAGCCAGTGGCTAACAAACCTTAGGATGCGTGGCACGTGGTGAATTACTGAAAAAGATTTATCATGAACTATGTAAGCGACGGCTTCTACTATCATTTGATGCATCCCCTCCTCCTTGCGGCCAGCGTGGAGTAGGCGAACTCGTTCACCGCCTCGAGGAGGGCCTCGTCGAGGCCGTCGGGCGAGTAGACCTCCAGAAGCTCCTTCAGCCTCGTCCAGTCCATGTCCTCCAGAAGGCCGGCCGATTCGGTCTCGTGGATAGCGACGAACTTCCGCTCGCCGGCGATGACGACGTCGTACTTGATCGTCTCGAGGGGCACCAGCAGCTCCCTCCTCCCGAAAGGTGGAGGCGGCCTCCCTCATCAGCGCCGCGTAAAGGGCCATCACCTTCGCCAACACCACGTCCTCGTCCCCCTCTGGATAGGGATCGACGCAGAGCTCGAGGACCTTCCTCTCGGCCAGTTCCAACCTGTCCTCGCTCGGAGGAGCATCGGTGAGGGCCCTCGCAAGGACCTGGAGGTAAGGCCAAGCCTTGGCCCTGAGCTTCACGGAGTACTCCCGGCCGTTGACCCTGATCACGCTGGGCATCCCTCACTCCTCCGTCTGGACCTCGAAGCGGATGGGCGGCCTGCCTTCGGCGCTGCGGAAGGCGGTGAACTCGACCTCCTGGACCAGCCTCTCGGCCGGCTTGACCTCGCACTTCCAAGAGGAGTAGGCGATCCTCGGCATCTCCAGCAGGACGTACCTCTCGTTCACGCCGTCTATCGTCCCGACGCTGAACCTGATGGTCATCGCGGCCTCCTCCGACCTGAGGAAGCGCTCCAGATGGGACCTGTCCCTGAAGCGGGCCGAGAAGCTGCCTGTCACGCTGAGCTTCCCCAGCTCGTGCGCCTTGAGCGTCCTCGATCCTATCACGTAGTGGTCCTTTGAGAGGTCGTTCTCGATGTTCAGCGTCAGCTCCTCCAGCTCCACAGGAACCCCTCCGAGGAGGCACGTCGCGGAATGGGGCGAGACCGGGTGCTGTCTTGCGAAGCTCGGCGTCCTGGCGGTCCCCTCGCGCTCCTCGAGGCCCAGAAGGCCAAACCTCACCGAGACCGGCTCGTCAGGCCTTACCTCCAACCTCAGCGAGTCGCATACCGTCCCCACGAAGGCCCTCACCTGCCCGTCGGTCGCCAGCTCCAGCGTGTAAGTCACTGGGTTCTCTCCCACCTCTACCGGTGAGAGGACGTACCTCCTGTAACCAGTGAACTCGTTGACGTCGAGCCTTCCCAGAAGCATCTCCAGCAACGCGACCGTCGGGGCGTCAGGCCCCATCAGCATCTCCACATCACCCTCCACCCTCCTCGGCCCAGGGAACCTGCCCAGCGCGAACCTGCTCGAGACGGAAGCCCTCACCAGCTCGTCCTCGACCGTGTGGATCTCTGCAGAAATCGGGTCAGCGAACAGAGTCGGCTCCGCCTGGACTCCCTGGCTGCTCTCCCTTCCGAACCCGAGGTACCTCATCGCCCTTTCATGTTGTGACCCAGGAATTTCGCTCTTCTGTTAACGTTGTTACAGCAGACGATCAGCTCGCCTTACGTACCTGTAACCCGCCGACCTCCCACGCTCCTCCTCCATCATCGCCTGGAGCCCGAGCCTGATCAGCTTGACGATGAACCTGCTCCTCGGAACGTCCCCCCTCTCCTCCTCGATCTCGCGGAGCAGCTCTGAGTCGATGTAGATCGTGACGTGGTAACCCGGCATACCGGTAGAGTTGGATGCGAGGATATTACCGTGCAGCCAATTATGCCGGGGAGCACCGAGCGATAATACGCATGTAACCGCATCGTAAAGTTCCAGAAACCTCTTGGTTGACAAATCTAACAGTTTTAGAACAACGCCAATATCGGAAGACACCCCCGTTCTGGGCGTGAGGCTCGGGGTCGTGGGGAAGCTGCTCGGGGCTGTGAAGAACCGCGTGAGGTTGGATGAGGAGACGTACGGCGCAGGGGTGCTGGGAACCGTCGAGTACAGGGTCGAGGAGAGGCCGGACCCGGACCTGGCGGAGCTGGTGGAGTGGTACAGGCGCGACAACTACGTGAAGTTCGCTGTAGACTCGATCGTCTCGAGGATCGGGACGAAGTACTACCTCGTAGGCGAGGAGCCGGAGGTCCTGAGGCTCTTAGAGGCCTTCCTGAGGAGGAACAGGTTCGTCGAGCTCCACCTCAAGCTCGCGAGGGACCTGGTTCTCAGCGGGAACGCCTTCGTCAACACGGTGCCGCCCGGCAGGATAGAGGCCCTCCACTACATACCCCTCTCCAGCATCAGGAGGATCGTCAGGGGTCCAGACGGCAGGCCGATCAAGTACGTCCAGCACTGGCACGGAAGGGTCGCTGAGCTGGGAGCCGAGGAGGTCTGGCACCTGAGGTTCAACCCTGTCGACGAGGGAGCCTTCGGAGAGGGCCTCGTGAACCACCTGGCACGTCCGGGAATGGGCTACCAGGTCAAGGGGAAGACGGTCAGGAGGCCGCCTTTCCTGGAGATCAAGGAGAGGATAGACAACGCGATGAGGATACTGGTGGAGAAGTATCCGCCGAGGAGCATCT
>Ga0079995_1110403_pt1 | contig 10533 bp, 6 predicted proteins | sample FaiFalFF_MnMetaG_2_FD_69198 | JGI IMG/M metagenome (GOLD analysis project Ga0079995, IMG submission 69198) | Freshwater microbial communities from Yellowstone National Park, Wyoming, USA - Fairy Falls C (FF_Mn_C) (SPADES assembly) (version 4) | ecosystem: Environmental > Aquatic > Freshwater >... | reverse complement strand
TACTGGGCTGCTCTATTAGACGGCTGGCCCACCCAACATATCTGTCCCTGTTCTCCTCGATGTGCCGGAAAAGCTCGCTGTAACGCTCCATCGGGGAGAGCTGTTAAACAACGGTATATAGTGTTTACATTCTTCAGAGCTAAGTCTAAACCACCTAAATTTATGGGCCCTTTATTTCCCATTACCATTATTTTCTCTTCTCCCTCGGTGAAGGTATATTATCGTCTGGACATCTACCATTATACTCCTTGACGGGAAGAAGTATTGGCTTTTACTACAAAAACCCCCAACAATCCCTATATCTGGTCAACTTACATGCAGGGTATAAAGCCTCTCATCCTCATTGTAGAAAAGCTCCATTTTACTGTCAGGTACTTTGTAAACAGCCTAATACTTCTTTCCCCGCCTAGGAACATACTAGCAAGTTCGCACCGGGATTAACCCTCATACATGAACAAGACATATCGTAGAAGGGTTGTCTAAATTCTATTACAGCTCATTGTGACGGTTTGAAAGATTTGTGTTCATGGTTTGTTCATATCTCAAGCCCTTCTTCCTCCTCTCCGGAGGTCTTTGGATTTATCTTCTCTATGGCTTTTATTATCTCTTCTAATCTATCTACTGATATAAGCCTCCTATATTCCTTAAGCTCTTCTAGATTTCTCAGTATTAGTCCTCTCCTTTTGGTGGGTACTCCGTCTGGGCCTACAGGGTTTATCTCCACAAGTAGTGATGCAGGCCTCCCCCTAGCTGCGGGAGCCTTCAACACAAATATCCCTGGAGCTCCTTTTACCGGAACTCTCTGCCAATCCTTACCGGTCTGTAAAACCTTTCTAAGAGATTCCTCAAGAGACATACTGTAGATAACTTTATGCTGTTACTTTAGATTTACCCAACCCTATAGGTTCTAGGGTTGTTAATGTCTTTTGGTATGCTTCTTCTATCTCTTCCTCTGATTTCGCACCAGCTATTATTGTTTTCCCGTTCTGGAAGATTAGCATTGTTAGCCTTGGTCTGTCCATGTAGTATATTGCTGCTGGGAATATATCCGGTTCGTATATAACACGTTCTAATACCTCAGACAACCTATCTATGTCTATGTTAAAGCCTAGGTAAGCCTTTGCAACTATGTTCTGGACATCAATCTCAAAACCCCTATCCTCTATAATATCCTCCTTGATAAGCCTGCTGTATAGCCTTTCCGTTGATGTCTTACATTCTTGTATAGACCTGTTTCCAACACATATCCCTGAACCAGTTCTAAATAGTAGGAATGTTGGCCCTCCAGACTCCTTAACTATTACACCCGGAAACATTGGGCGGCGATAGGCTTTGTATGGCTCTTTAAGCCTTGAAACTACCTTCCTAAGATCTAAGGCCTGTCTAAAGCTTAACTTAGCAACAATGTTCCGTATATCTATTTTTTCATCGGTCTTCTTCAGTAGCCCCTCTCTACTCATATAACTGTTGCAACCTCCTTCCTATGACATACACAGCTACAGAAAACTATTAGAACCTCCCCCCTTTCCCTGACCTTGAAGCTCCCACTACAACTATTATGTCTGTTTTTACTGCATTCAGGACTTATCATGCTATGGTTCATCTCTTATTCCTCCTCATCTATTATTCCTAGGCTTATTGCTAGTGCTTTGTTGACGTATCTCATATCGTTCTCCAGCACTCCTTTGATGGCTTGGTATACTTCTTCACCGTCTTCCGGGCCCAGCAGACCGTGTAGCCTATTCCTAACGCCGTCTAGGCCGTTGCTGGCGAGCTCCTCAGCAAGCCATGGTAGTAGGGCGCCAAGCTTTGCAAGCCTCGCAGCATACTGTGGGTGCATTACCTTCTCAAGGGCTTTCCTAGAGGCCTCTATGTCCAGTATGACTTTGAGGGGTTTTAAGCCTCTGGAATCAAATACATACCTATTCATAAAGTATGTCTCTAACGTTGTTATTATGCAGCTACCGCACCTCATATCCACTATCCTGTAGAGCTTCTTGGCGTAGGGATGTGTTGGCGATGGCTTGATAAGGGATTTGTAGTTAGCCCTATAAGTAGTCCTTGTGAGTGCGACAGGTGTATCGGGGCCTACATAGTCAACCTCCTCAACATTAACAACACCTTCAAACATCTTGGAGATTAGGGATGTTGGTACAGCTGACCTAGGTAGGTCTAGGAGGTAGACATATCCGGGCTTAGGCCCCTCCCTAACAAGCGTCCAAAGCTCTATCCCATCCATCTTTGGAGGCTGTTGCTTAGCCGACTCCACTGCATGGGCCCTCTCCTCAGGCTTTTCAGGTGGTTTTGGCTGCTGTATGGCGTGCTTCGGCGGCTCTAAAGCTGGCTGGGCAGGTTTCTCAGACATTATAGGCTCAGGTGCAGTAGGCCTGGGTGTCTCCGGCCTCTTAATCTCCTTCCTTATTATGAATACCGCGTCTCTTAGGTATTGTGATATGCTTAGTGTTAGCTGGTCTCTGAAGTCTCTGTTCAGCTCCTCCACCAAAGTTGCTAGTTTAGATGCTGAGCGTATAACCTCCCTCTCAAAAACCCTCTCATCCACATCCAACAACGCCAGCCTAATAGCCTCTCTCCTGAAGGCTTCAAGAGGAACACCCATATCATCAAAAGCCTCAACCATGTCTTCATCAGGCTCCCAATCAACCCCTGCAGAAACAGGTTCCGCAGCCGTTACCTGTCTTGTAGGCGGAGCTGGCTGCTGCAGCTGCGGCTTTTCACCAGCCTCCGTCAGTGTGCGAGGCTCCCGCTCGGCTACGGGCTTCTCTGCCGTTGGTTTTACATGCTCCTCAGCCTGCGAAGGCTTTTCTTCACTTTCGATGGGTTCCTTAAAAGCTGGTGGGGAGGTTTTCTCAGCCGACTCAGGAGAGACCTCCCGCTCAAGCCCTGGTGCTGGCTCTTCTGGGGTTGTTTTCCTCGATACGTCCTGCTGGATTCTTCTGAATATCTCCCTTATTTTCATTCCTTTGTGGGCTGGTGATACTATGCTGGCCCCGCATTTCGTGCAGTACTTAGCTCCATGCCGTAGGGCTTTTCCGCAGTGTGGGCATTCTATTGTAGTTGTTCCAGCCTTCTGCTCTATCTCCACTGTTATTGGTTTGTGTGTTTCTTCTGTTATCTCCCATGCTTTTGTTGGTATTCTTGCTCCGCATTGTTTGCAGTATTTTTCTCCGTAGATTGGTTGGCTTCCGCATCTAGGGCATTTTATCAGTGTTTCAAGGACCTTCTGGAATGGTTTAGGTGGGTTTATTGCTAGGTTTTCTAAGCCTTCCTTAGATAGCTCCCTTATAACTTCCTCTACAGCATTCTTCTGTAGGTTTACTAGTTGTCTGTCTCTCCATAGTAGTTCTATGTTGTGTTCTGCTTTTTCCCTGCTGTTTACAGCAAGCATCCTCCTAACCCATTCATATAGTATTTTTCTTGTTACAGGTGCGTATCCATTTAGGGATATGTATGCTGTTAGTAGTCGTCCTGCCATGTATCCCTGCTCAGACGCATACCTAAGCCTAACCATTCTATACTCAGATATTGTGAATAGTACTGTTGAAGCACTGTCGCATCTATCTAGGTCCCTTAGTATGTCTGAGAGTCTTCCATCCCTGTATGCTCTGAATATGTATATGTATTCTGTTGGTGTTTCTGGCGGTCTATACTCCCTTACCAGATTAGCTATCATAGCATATGGATGCCCTGTTGTATATGATGCTATAGAGTGTAGCATTTCATCAGACCACCTCGGCATAAGCTCCTCCAGTGTCCTCCTCTGCCTCCTCCCAGCCCTAACCATCCTGTATACAAGAAGGCCTGTAGAACCGCCCCCCACAACAGCGGCCACAATAGGTACCTCATCCACCCTCAATATCCTGTAGGGGCCTACTACTATGTATGGGCATTGCTTCATGTTTTCAAAAACAGCTTCAACATCCAAGTATCCTGGTTCTGTTATTATGGTGAGGCTTGGGGTATCTACTGTCTTTAGCTTATCTATACCTCTCCATCCCCTGAACTCCCCACAACCCTCAGGTACAGCCTCTATGTATATCGTTGTTCCTGGGTTTAGTACTGCCTGCCATAAAGGTGTCCCAACACCTGTTGCTATAGGTTTTGAGGATACTACTACCTTCCCGGGACCAGTGGCCCTAACAGATACTATGGAGAAGTCTATTAGGCTTGGTGGGGGCATTGTACCACGCCTCTCAGCGGAAAGAGTAAACGAAATGTTTTCTGAGGCTTGGAAGCTGTAGAAACTACTGGTTGTAAGAGCCTTCACACCACTCATCCAACCACCAATATAGCATCTATCAGACGGGGTGGCCGAAAGCTCAGCCATATCACCATCCGTCCATGGACCTACGACCCATCCGCCTGAGGCCCTGTTAACTGGGGCGTTTGCGGTAAGCTCCGCCACGCACTCAGGGTTTGTAGCATTCACGGTGGCGTAGACCTTCTTAGGAGGCGTATAGGAGAATTTTACACCTACTTTGTTCTCACCTTCCTTTAGCATTATGTTTGTATATAGCTTATCTCTGTCGATGAACCATGCAAGCGCACCGTATACACTCTCCACCCTACACCTCTTAAGATCAGATATCACAACCTCAAGGCTAACCACATCACCAGAAGTTAGGTTTCCAACAGAAACAGTATAGATACGTTGACCAGTAAGTTGGAGCTTCCCAGGATAAGGTGTGATAGCTGCCACTCCTACGCATTCCATACCGCTAAACTCAACTGTAACGGTTATATCCGAACGTCCTTCTGGGGCTGTTAAACTGGCTAAGGCCGCTAGGGAGATTATAGCCACAATAATTGCATAGGTCTTACCCTGCATTACCTACTCTCACCCCAAGCTTCTCAAGCTTTCCCAAGAACCTCCTCCAAGAGGCCTGCGGTTCTCCCCCAGCCATCACCTGCCTGTAAGAGGTTATGTACAGGTCTCTAGCCTCACCATAGCTTAGACCAGACTCAACTATCCTAACCGCTATCTTTGACTCGAATCCGGGGAATACTGCCATAAACTCCCTAGACCAGAGCCGTTCTACCGCCTCCCCTGGGGAGAGCCCTTCATCAAGCATGTCAGCATAGGCCGATACCGTATCCAAGCCCCTGAAGCATTTAGCCACCCTAACCAACTCCTTAAAGGTCTGGTAGTCAAGACGCCTCAATACATCCCTCTCAAACAGCAGCCAAGCTATTATTCCGGGTAGTAGCCTATCTGATAGAGGCGGTAGAACAATATCACCTCCCTTATCAGATAGTGAGATTACAAGTAGCTTGGCTTGGAAGGCTGCCTGAGCCAGAGCCTTTGAAACAGGCCCATCTACAACTACTACATCAGCTCCCTTAGCCAGCTTCTTTAGCATCGATACGGTGGCGTTTACGTCTGGTGGGAGGATGAGGTTCTGTGGGGTCCTAACCCACCTCCTACCAGCCTTTGTAAGCGCAGCTTCGATAACTTTCTCCCTTAGAAGCCTCTCCCCACCTGAAACTGTTATAAGCCCTGAAGGCATCGCGGAAACCCTTTCAGCCAGCCTAGCAACCTCAGCAGAGTAGACAACCGGTCTGTCATCCTTCTCCAGCCTAACCCTTCCAGCCTGTATTGCTGTGAACAGCTCCTCACCTACCTCGGTTAGCTGTAGGAGTGATGACCTGAACCTACCTACCCTACCCTCCGCTACACAGCTCTCCAGCTCCTTCAGATCTTCAAGCGGAAGCTCCTCTTCTGGGGCCGCTTCCTCTTGTAAGGTCGTCTCTGCGGTGGTTTCAGCCTGCATCATTGATTCTACTCGTGTAAGCCTCTCGCTTAGCTCCGTGGGTGCTTGGAATCTACTGTCAGATGGGAGGTCTTGGAATGTTTCGATTATAGGTGCTTGGTTTCTCTCCTCAACAAGCGCCGCCAGCCTTCTGTACGCACCTCTCCTAACAGATATCCTGAGACTACCTCTAACCCCCCCCTTAGAGGCCTTTCTAACTGCGTAGGCTATTCCGACACTTGGGGTGGCTATGAGTGCCAGCGGTAGGGCCATGGCGATCGGGTATGGGATTGTGTCTAGGTCTGTGAAGAAGATGGAGAGGATGCTGTATCCTGTTTCGGTTAAGCTGTAGGCCACCCCGCCCACAAGAGGTACATCCATCAGGAAGGCGTAAGGTATCTCGGTGTATGTTATCAGGATGCTTAGTGGATTGGTTAGCTGGGCTACTATTAGCTCCGACTTCCCGCCAGACCCAACGCTAGGCCTTCCACCCACCTCATATCTATCGAGCTTGAGTCTACCGTATTTGTTTGGGGCCTCTACGGATATCGTGCTGCCCTCTTTACCCAATAGCTTGACTGAGGAGCCTACAGTAATTTTCTGGCCGTTTAATGTGATGTCTACAGGGCGTGGGCTGTTTACGGCTATAATGAAGGGGATGTATGTCTCGTAGACAGGCTCAACTAGCTTGATGAGGGGTTCTGGGACAGGCTGTAATGGGATAGTTACGTTGTACCCCTTCACCATGAGGGCTACGGCCCTCTCAACCCGCCCGTCAGACAGTTCTACATCAGGATAGCTTGGTTTTACGAATATGTGTATTGGGTAGTACTCGTCTAGGAACTTCTTGAAGGTATAGTAGTTTGCTACCAGCGTCATGCTTCTGTTTACCTTTATAGTTGCCGATGGCGTGTCTATCCGTAATCCTTCAGGCCCACTCCAGTAAAGGAAGACATACCTGTAATCTCCATCCAAAACTTCCTGAGGTGTGTAGATATTCACCTCCTCACCATGCATCACTATCTTAGGCTTGGGTGGTGTGTAGGCCCTAGACGTTATGTTTGATGCGAAGGCTACATAGAACCTCTCTACAACGGTTCCGTTATCCCTGTAGAGCTTCTGTAATATGGCCTCAGCTTCAATGTCTCCAAAGACGTAGAAGGTGAATGGGTTGGCGGAAACACTATCAGGCAGCCCTCCACCCTTAATCCTCCACTCAACAAACTTACAGTCAAATGAAACCCTAGCCTCTATTGTGGCCTGTGAGCCCTGCCTATAGCTCCCAGAACCTATGAGTGCTGTGACGCATTCGGGCGGTGTTGCAGAGAGCCTTACAGTATACTCTTCTTGAGCTGATATGGTTGGGAGCAGGGCCATGAAAGCTACAAGGATGGCTGTAACAAGCTTCATTTTATTCACCCGTATTTGAACATTGAGAGCATTATGTTCCCTACTGGTACCATTAAGTAGTATGAGGCTGCTGTTACTGCCATGACCAATGCTATCCTCCAGGTGTTGTATGGGTGTCCGTCTACGGCCCTGTTGACTATCATCATGTAGAACAATCCACCAACAGCTATCATCACCATACCCGCATCCGCCATTGCGAGCATCTCCTCTGGTGTGACGGATGCCAGCGGCAGGTTTCCACCACCAGCCCCAGCCACGGCCCCACCAACCTCAGATGTCTGGAATATCCCACCTAGGTTGGCTATCGGAAGAACCATGCCTATAGTAACCGCGGTTATTAGCGGCATAGCTATAGCTAGGTATTTGAATGGTGATATTCTTCCGGCCGCCTTCTCCCTGGCAAGGTTGTAGCTCCTCAACAGCTCTACGAGCTTATCCATCAAAAAAGGTGAGCCTCCACCACTCAGGTTTATCGCGTGTAGTAGGTATAGGCTCATTCGGAGTAGCCAGCTCCTTGCTACACCTGCCCCAGCCTCCCAGATAGTCAGACCAATGCTCATCCTGCTTATAATATGGTCCAGAACTTTCTTGAAGCTGCGCCTATATCTATGGTTTGCTGTCTTCATTATAGCTGTAGATGGAGGGTTTCCAAGCCTCCTGTACTCAGTCACATCCTTAAGCCATCTCCTAGCCTCACTATCAGACTCCCTCAACTCCCTAACCAAACCCCTCATCCTAAGCCAGAAGGATAGGCTTCCAATTGCCGTTGGAACTGTAAATAGAAGTGTCATAGGGGCACCTATTAGTAAAAGCGGCGGTATCGCTGCTGAGGCAAAAGCTATCGATAACGTTATGTCCAGTGGTCTAGGTTTTATGTCGTCTAGGTGTCTTGGTGATTTTGACCTGACGAAGAAGTACATCATAAGGCCTGTGCTTGGTATGACTCCCAACGTCATGACGGCTATTATCGCGCCGCTCTGCCCAGGGCTTGTTACAGCAGTTAGAACTAGACCCATAGGAAGTAGGAGTAGTAGTATTATGAATGCCTCCATTACTGCTGCTACTAGGGTTGCAAACCTGTCATACCTCTCCTCAAGCGCTTTAAGAAACTCTGTAGCCCTATCTTCAAGAGTAGATACTAGGGAGCCTCCCATCCTCCATACGCTTGTGGTGGAGTAGATTAGGCTCTGGAACCCTTCATGCGGGTGGTTTGAGGCATGAGCCTCAAGACTCTCAACAACACCCCTACCCGTCAGCTCCGCAAGCCTCTCAACATCCTCAGACTCAGACGTCATCTGCCTGAAAAGCCTCCTACCTGTCTTTGTCAGCATCTTCATGGATGCGTAGAGGGTAAGCCCGCAGTGGGCTAGAATAGTGGCGTATACAGTGAAGAAGGGAAGCTCCCAATCGGTCCTCTCCTTCCTCTCAGAAACCCTGTTACTCCAAGACAGATGGCTTACAGCGGCAGGAATAATCGGTACAGCCGCCAGAGCTAGCAGAAACATATGCGGCCCGAACCCCATACTAAAGAGGGCGGGGGTTGCTGTTGCAATGAAGGCGAATGATATAGCTATGCTCATAGCTACGTGGGTCCCGAACTCTTCAGCCACGTCCAAAGGTATCCTCTTCACCTGGGCCTTCTCACAGAGCCCAGTAGCCCATGGTAACAGCTTTTCAGAAAACCTCCCGCTAATGCTTGAACCAATAATTGTTGCAACGATCACAGACGGGGCTGGTAGTAATTCTAGAAGTCCTAACCGGCCTAATCCGATGACTATTCCCAGCAGGGCTGAGAAAAGAGCCCAGAGTGTGGCTATAGCTAATGCTATGGCCAAGTATGTTTTCTTTATGTCCATTTTGTCTTCGCCTCGGCTACATAGTTGTGGAATGCTGTGCTGTTCATCCCAAGCCTTACACCCTCCTCAACCGCCTGAACCCTGTAACCTAGCTGTTTCACGATATGTTCTTCGTCGAAGCCCGTGGCCTTCATATACCATTTCAGCTTAGGAGATTTCTCAACCACCTCGTATGGGTCTTCAGGAGTGAAGCCATCGTCCGATGCTCTGTACCTGAATATATCCACAACATCCATCCCTTCGGGCTTTGATGGGTTTGGAAGTATCTCAGCTATGGAGACAACCCTTCTAGCCCTGCCTTTAGGGGTGTCTTGGAAGCTTGTTATAACGCATCCCCATAGGAATGTTAGCATTGCTTCGCTCATACCGGTTTTCTTCAGCATGAGTGCTAGGCGTGAGTAGAACTCTGATGGTGAGCCTGCGTGGAATGTAAACCCACCACCATGGCCTGTGAAAGCTGATTTTAGGAGGTAGTATACTGATTCATCCTTTCTTACCTCTCCTATTACTAGGAAGTCAGGGCGCATCCTCATCGCTATGTCTATTAGCTCTGACTCGCTTATCTCAAGCTGCCCAGCCGCTATCATAGCAGACCTCCTGCCTGTAAGTGGTAGCCAGTGTTTATGTGGTATGTTTATCTCGAATGTGTCCTCTATCGTTATTATCTTGGAGTTTGGTTCTAGGCATGTTAGGAGGGCTGTGAAGAGGCTTGTCTTACCTGAGGCCGTAGGGCCAGCAATACCAATCAAAGCCTTATTCTCCAAAGCAAACCATGTGTAGGCCGCCATTAGCGGTGTCAGCATCCTCATCTGGACAAGCCTTGGAAGACTCCAAGGGTCTGTAGGCCACTTCCTTATAGTGAATGTAGGTCCAAATGCCGATAGCTCCCTTCCAAGTATCCCTGCGAACCTTGAGCCGTCGGTTAGGGGGAAGTCTGCGTATGGCTTGTGCAGCGTCATAACCGTGTTAGCCCTGTGGGCGTGCCTGTTCATGAAATCGTTTACCTCGTCATCGCTACCGAAAAATATATTGCTTGTAAGGTAGTGTAGGTGTCCATAATCTCTGTGGGCTATCATGACCGGTATCCTAGGGCCTACGCAGGAGATGTCCTCCACAGCAGGGTCGTTTACCGGAACGTCAACAGGGCCATATCCGAAGACATTCCTGTTAACATAGTACTTGACCTCTAATACCCTGTCAGGGTTAGGGTCAACACCTATCCTAGCAAGCTGCATCTCAATAATCGAGGTTATCATGCTATCAATGATCTGTGTCTCAGGCCTCTCCATCTCCCTACCAACCCGCATAGGCTGTCTAACCATCTCAACGGCCGGCAGCCTGCTCTCCCTGAACAGGCTGTCAAGTGTTAGGGCGTATGCGAGCTTGCCCTCCGCGGTTATCTCAGGCTCCGTAACCAGATAGAGGCCTTTAACACCTAGCTTAGCTATACGTACTATAGCCAGGCCAACCTGGTACTTTGCAATGGTCTCGGCCCTAGA
>Ga0079995_1063728_pt1 | contig 10534 bp, 10 predicted proteins | sample FaiFalFF_MnMetaG_2_FD_69198 | JGI IMG/M metagenome (GOLD analysis project Ga0079995, IMG submission 69198) | Freshwater microbial communities from Yellowstone National Park, Wyoming, USA - Fairy Falls C (FF_Mn_C) (SPADES assembly) (version 4) | ecosystem: Environmental > Aquatic > Freshwater >... | reverse complement strand
GAGGTGGAACATGAGGAAGTTAATTTTTGTCTTCCTAAGCCTTTTCATTTTTTCTACCATCACCTTACCCGAACCCTCTTTGGCTGCAACCCAGCAGAAAAAGGCATCTGTAAAGTCTTCAGAGAAGAAAGCGGTTAAGCAAAATAATAGGACAAAGGTTAGATACTCCCACAACATAAACAAACCCCAAGAGGGAGAAATTTTAAAGTTGGAGGGTATGGTAAAGGACCTAAATGAACAGTGAGCAATTAAAGTTTATAGAAGAGCTTAAGATCAAGCAGGGGGATACCTGGAGAGTTTTGAAAATAATGAGTGAGTTTGTGGAGGGGTTTGATACCCTCTCCCATGTGGGTCCTGCGGTTACCTTCTTTGGAAGCTCCCGGTTAAGTAAGGAAAACGAGATTTACAAGCATGCTTACAGAACTGCCTTTATGCTTGGAAAGCTTGGCTTCCATATAATCACCGGTGGCGGTCCGGGGATCATGGAAGCGGCAAACAGGGGAGCTTATGATGCAGGGACTGTATCTGTGGGTTTAAACATACAAATTCCCACCGAGCAAAAGCCCAACAAATACCAAAATGTATCCTTGAAGTTTCAATACTTCTTTGTGCGCAAGGTCATGCTGATCAAATACTCCATGGCTTACGTGATCTTTCCGGGTGGGTTTGGCACCTTTGATGAGCTCTTTGAAGCCCTGACCCTCATGCAAACAGGTAAAGCTTACAGATTTCCCATAATACTTTATTACACTCCCTTCTGGCAACCTTTGCTGGACTATATGAAGAACACCATGGTAGAGCTTGGAGTGATAGATAAAGAAGATATAGGGCTTATGAAACACGCCAACGCACCGGAGGGGGTAGTTCAAATAGTGCTACAAGAGGCCAAAGATAAGCTAAAGCTTTTGAAGAAAGAGGACCCACTTAATCCCTTGGTGGAAAAGTTGGATAAAATCTTAAAGAATGCTTAGGCTACTTCACATATCAGACCTTCATGCGGGGAAAATCCTAAACAGAGTATCAAGGAACGAGGATTTGGCTTATGCATTAAAACAGGTCTCGGATATATGTCTTAGTGAAAGGGTGGATGTTTTGCTGATTGCAGGAGACCTCTTTGACAAGGCGGTTCCCGATTACTCTGCGGAGGGTCTTGTCCTTGAGTTTTTGACGGAGTGGGCGGGGAGGGGTATAGAGGTGGTGCTTATAGCGGGCAACCACGATAGCTACGATAAACTGAGGGCTTATGCAAGCATCAAAAAGTTGGGGAGGTTGCATGTTTTTGACAGACCAAGCCCAAAGGTGGAGGATATGGTCTTTCAATACAAAGACTTAGCCATTGCGTGCCTGCCCTATCCCAGTGAAAGGGTTCTGACCACCATCTCGGAGGATGCCCACAGAAGCTACTCTCACAAGGTAGCCCAGTATCTAAAAGCCTTGGCGAAGGGGGTGGAAAGCTATAAATACCGCATCCTCCTTGCCCATCTTATGGTGGAAAAGGGAAAGATTGCTGGCTCAGAAAGGGAGGCAAGCGTGAGCAGTTTCTATGCCATAAGACCAGACCAAATACCCGACAGCTTTCACTATGTGGCCCTTGGGCATCTCCACCTTAACCAAAGAATAGAGTCAGCAGTCCCACCCACTCACTACTCGGGCAGTCTTTATCAGATAGATTTTTCCGAGAAGTACACAAAGAAGTTTGTTAATTTGGTAGTTCTGGAGGAATTTGGGGCAAAGGTGCAAGCCCTGGAGCTTTCTCTATACAGACAGCTAAAGGAGGTGAGAATAGCAAAGGGTCAAAGCATTGACAGGGTTTTGGATGAAATAAAAGATCAAAAAGCACTCTTTAAAGTGATCTTGGAGGCGGACATAAAGGAGCCGATGCTTAATCTAAAAACCCAGAAACTGCATCAGGTATTGGGTGAAAAGCTTGTCTTTTTAAATTTGGAACTGCCCGAGGCTACATCCAACGAGCTTCTCATAGAAGTGGAAGGCTTGGACCTTTTGCAGATTTACAGGGCATACTACAAACAGAATTACAACCAAGACCTGCCCGAGGAGATAGAAAGAGAAGTATTTCGTCTGTTGAACGAAGTTCAACATGAGACCCATCAGGCTTGAGTTGGAAAACTTTACCATCTTTAGGGGAAGGCACAGCGTAGACTTTTCAGGGCTCAGATTTTTTATCATTCAAGGTAGGACAGGGGCAGGAAAGACAAGTTTAATAGACGCCATGTGCTACGCCCTTTTTGGAAAGGTGCCAAGGCACGGAGATAGAAGAGACCTCCACGAACACCTGATTTCGAAAGGAACAGACCATATGAGGGTATTCTTGGAGTTCTCCGTCAGGGACAAAAGGTATGCCATTGAGAGGGCTGTAAGAAAGGGAAGGGGTGAGGTAAGGTTTTGGGAAGGGAACAAGCCCAGGAATGTAAAGGCAAACGAACTTCCTGAGTTGGTCAAAAGAATCTTAGGAGTTGATTACGATACCTTTACAAAGGTTATACTTTTGCCACAGGGACAGTTTGATAGGTTTTTAAAGCCCGAAAGACCACAGCAAAGGAGGGAAATTCTAAACAAGCTATTGGGCATGGACGCCCTTATTGAGAAAATGGCGGAGCTGATAAGGGAGACAAAAAGACAGATTGAAAACCGCTTGGAGAGTATAACCGCATCCCTGCGTGAGCTAAGCTTTGCCACAAAAGGGGAGCTTGAGAGGGTGGGCAAAGAGATCGCCCTTTTGGAGAAGGACCTTAAACTTTTGGAAGAAGAGAAAAAGAAGCTACAGGAAAGGCTCAATATTGCATCCCACAGAGACCGCCTCCAAGAGGAGCTAACAGAGTGCCAAAGACAGCACGCAGAACTCCTTGAAAAGGCAAAGGACATGGAACAGCTTGAGGGGTATCTTCAGGTGATGGAAGAGCTAAGCTCCTACGCCCCCTACGTGGAAAGTTTTAAGAGCCTTTCCCAAAGGGAAGAGCAGGAGATAAAGGAAATAAAGAGTTTAAGGGAAAAGCTTGCCAAACTCTCCCATCAGAGGGAACAGTTCCAGATACAGTTGGAAAAATACCGCCAAGAGTGGGAAAGACTGGGCGAATACGATGTGCAAATAGAACAGCTAACAAAGGAGTTAGAAAGGCTAAAGAACGCCCTTGAAAAACACGGAGAAAGAAACCAAAAGTTAAAGGAGTTGGAGAACGTAGAAGAAGAGATAAAGACTTTGCAGGAAGATGTTAAAAACTTAACTGAGAGAATAGACAGGGGCGAAAAATACATAAAGGAGCTAAAGGAGAAGATAGAAGATTTAGAGGAAAAGCAGAAAAGACTTTTGGAGCTCAATCCCATAAAGATAAAGCTTGATGAGGTGAGAAGGGAAAGGGAAAGCTTGGAACTTCTTAAAAAAGAGAAGGAGGGCTTGGAAGAACAGCTGGAAAAAATCAGAGAGGACATAAAAGAGAAGGAAAATTCCCTTATTCGCTTTCATGTGGAACACATAAGGGCACACCTCAAGGAGGGAGACCTTTGCCCAGTGTGTGGCAACGTAATTGCCCAGCTACCTCCCGCCGAGCCCTCTGAGAACTTTGAAACCATCAAAAGGGAACTGGATGAGCTTAAAGCCCTTGAATCTGAGAAGCTTGAGAAAAAGGCAAGAATAGAGAGCAAGCTTTCTGCTTTGGAGGAAAAGGAGAGGGAGCTAAGGCAACTGCTAAATGAATGGGAGGAGGAAGAGAGGTTTGAAGAGGAGTATAGGGAACTACAAAGGTCCCAAGCTGAACTGGAGGAATGCAGAAGAAAGCTAAAACAGGCAGAGGAAAAACTTAAGAATTTAAAGGAGGAGCTGAGCACCAAAAGAGAAAGGCTATCCACCCAGGAGGGTAGAAGGGAAAAATTGCAAACCTCAATAAAAGAGATAGAGGAGTATTTAGCAGTAGAAGGCTTTTGGGAAGTTAAAGAACAGGACATAAGGGAAAAACAGGTCCAGTTAAAAACCCTTAAAGACAGAAGGGATATGATAAGAAACAACTATACCACTATCTCCGAACAGCTAAGAAATGTAGAACTGGAGGAGAAAAAGGTCCAAACCACCCTTTTGGAAAGGGAGAGGAATATACAAAGCCTAAAGGAAGAAAAGGAAAGGGTTGCCAAAAATTTGGAGCCGGCCATAAAGAAGTTTGGGCTCGGAACAGTGCAAGAGTTAGAAAAACTCATAAAACCCAAAGAATACATAGAAAGGCGAAAGCAAGAGTTGGAAGATTACAAAAGGAAAATTGCCCTATTGAAGGAAAAAGAGCAAAGGCTAAAAGAAGAACTGAAGAACTTTGAGGGAGTAGAACCTACCCAAGAGATAAAGGCTAAATTGCAGCAGGTGGAAGAGGAACACAAAAACAAAAGCGTCCAGCTTGGACATTTGAGGGAACAAAAGACACGCATAGAGGAGGGGCTAAAAAAGAGGGAAGGGCTTTTGAAGGATCAAGAGGAACTTCAGAGGAAGGAGGGTATATACAGAATCCTTGAAAGGGACTTTAGGGCAGACAGGCTTCAGGAATTTTTAAGTCAGATCATGCTCCAAAAGATCATAGCAAGGGCCAACTTCTACCTGCAAAAATTCACAGCCGGTGCCTACGAGTATGACTTAGAAGGTTCAGACATACTGGTAATAGACAGGCTCTCCGGACACAAAAGAAGCGTGAGCACCTTGAGTGGTGGAGAGACCTTTTTGGCAAGCCTCTCTTTAGCCTTTGGAGTAAGCGACATAATATCCAAGAACGCACCCATAGAGAGCCTTTTCATTGATGAGGGCTTTGGTAGCCTTGACAGGGAAACGAGGGAAGGGCTATCTCAGTTTTTTGAGATGATAAAGCTCAATGCCAACAGAATGGTGGGGATCATAAGCCATCTGGAGGACCTGGCGGAGAAGTTTGACCAACGCATAGAAGTGATAAGGAGAGGAGATAGGTCCTTTGTAAGTGTGATAGTGTGATAAAATGAAAAACTTATGATAACCAAGGTAGGCTGGAGTATAACCCATCAGGAATTCACCATCACCGATTATTACTACTTTTCAATCCTTCAGAGGGAGGCAGAAAAACACAACATAATCATAGAGGAGGTGGATCGTTGGGAAAAGTTAAAGGAGTATGATACGATCGTGTTCAACTATCCAGAAATTCCCTTCACTGAAAAGGAGGCGGAGGAGGTAGAAAAGTGGGTTTGGGAGCTTGGAAAAAAGGTCATACTGGGTGGATACTATAAAAACGAGGATCACATAGCGGACACCTGCAACACCCTGGCAAGAAGGTTCGGCATGGAGCTAAACCCAGATGAGGTGATTGACGAGGTAAACAACCACAACGGAGAAAAGTATTTTGTGGTAACCTCAAAAATCAGAAGATACAACAAGAATCAAAAAAACGAGGTTAATGTGGAAAAAATCATGCTTGCCTGCAGTGCGTCCATAAAGCCTCTTATGCCAGACATAAAAGTGGTGGTTAGAGGAGAGGACACCGCAGTTTCCAACATGGGCAACTACACTCTGCTCATTGCAGAGCAGATAGCACCCACCAGCGGTGGATACTTTTGCCTTGCGGGCACCTGCGTCTTTTGGGACAATCACTCCATAACCCTATACAACAACCTTGAGTTTTCCTTGAACTTGCTGAGGCACCAAACTCCTCTGCAAACCCAAGCGGGCAAACAGGTGGTCTTTGGTCTATAATAAAAAATCAAAACCAAGAGGGAGGTTTTCCAATGAAGGCACGGGAATGGATAGAAAGACTGCCAGAACAGTTTTTTGTGTATGAAATTACTCCTATATCTCCCAACGATTACAGGGGGATCGTCTTTACCGGAATGGGTGGCTCTGGAATTGTGGGGGATGTGCTAAAGCTCTTTTTAGAAAAGGATGGGGTGGCGGTTCCTGTTCTATCTCTGAGAGGTTATGAACTGCCTCCTTATGTGAGGGAGGGTTGGCTTTTGGTGGCTATTAGCTACAGCGGAAACACCGAAGAGACCCTGAGCGTGGCGGATGAGGGAATAAAAAGAGGATTAAAGGTTGTCTGCGTCAGCTCTGGGGGAAAGCTAAAGGAGATCGCCCAAAGGGAAGGTTTAGACTTTGTGGAGGTTCCCTCTAACTATGCACCACGCTACGCCTTTGGCTTTATGTTATCGGCAGTTATGGGTTTATTTGGGAAAAAAGATCCCATAGAGAGAATAAGAAAGCACTTGGAAGAAAGCAGAGGAGAGATAAAGGAAACCGCCTACCGCATAGCCCAAGTTATTCAGAACTACATTCCCATAGTTTATGGCACACCGCTAACGGAACCCATAGCCTTCCGATGGAAAACTCAGGTCAACGAAAACTCCAAGACCCTTTGCTACACCGCCACACTGCCCGAGCTCCATCATAATGAAGTGGTAGGGCTTGACAATCCAACAGCAAGGAACCTCTGCCACTTTATCATCCTGTGGGACCCGGAGGACCATCCCAGAGTTCAAAAGAGGGTTCAAATCACAGAAGAACTCTTTAAAGAGTTGGGCTTGGCTCCCATAGTGCTACAGGGCAAGGGGGATACCTTAGAGGAGAGGCTTTTATATCTTGCTTACATTGAAGACTGGGTTAGCTTCTATTTGGCAGAATTTTACGGCTATGATCCGCTACCCGTTAAGGTGATAGACCGAATAAAGAGGGCACTGAATGACTGAACTCAATTGGGTAATCTTTGGCTCCGTGGTCCTTCTTGCCCTGTTTTTGGACCTCTTTGTTTTTCATAGACACCCTCATAAAATATCCGTAAAAGAATCCCTGATCCTATCCGCCTTTTGGATCGGAGTTGGCATCGCCTTTTCTGGCTATGTGTATTACACCAAGGGAACCCAAGCCTTTTTGGAGTATATAACGGGCTATTCTCTGGAAAAAGCCCTAAGCTTGGACAACATATTCGTGTTCATTCTTATATTTTCCTACTTTAAAGTACCAGAGGAGTTCAGACACAAAGTGCTCTTTTGGGGAGTTCTTGGGGCAATAGTCTTTAGGGCGATCTTTATCTTTGCGGGCATTGAACTTATAAAGCTCTTCCACTGGGTAATCTACATCTTTGGCATAATCCTTATCGTCTCTGCCATAAAGCTCTTGACTACAGAGGAGAAGGAATTTCACCCAGAAGAAACAATAGTCTATAAGGTAGCCAAAAGGCTTATACCTTTAAAGCCTAACTACAAAGATGGAAAGTTTTTTGTGAGAGAGGGCAAAAAACTTTACGCCACACCACTGTTTTTGTCCCTTCTCTTTGTGGAAAGTTCAGACATTATGTTCGCCATTGACTCGGTGCCCGCCATACTCGCCATCTCCAAAGATCCTTTCATAGTTTATACTTCAAACATCTTTGCCATATTGGGACTCCGCTCCCTTTACTTTGCTGCATCCGCAATCTTGCCACTCTTTCACTTTTTACACTATGGGCTCTCTTTCATCTTAGCCTTCATTGGCGTAAAAATGTTGATCTCCGAGTTTTATAAAATACCAGTTTTTGTGTCTTTGCTTTTGATCTTCAGTGCCATATTCATCTCGGTGGTGGCGTCTTTATTAGTTAAGAAGAAGCCTTCTCAACCATAACCTTTTGCACCCTTTTTTCATCTGCTTGAACCACTTTGAACATAACACCCTGGATGTTCGTCTGCTCTCCCTTTTTGGGGATCCGTCTCAGATGATAGGTCAAAAGTCCCGCTACGGTGGAGTAAGGTCCCTTTGGAAGCTCCACGCCCAAAAGCCTTTCAAGGTCCTCTATCTGAAAGCGCCCATCCACAATCCACTTATCCTTTTCTATCTCTACAACCCTATCTTCTTCCAGCTCCTCCCAGCCCAAGCCTCCCATAAAGAAGGAAGATAGGTCATCAACGGTAACAATGCCCAAAACCACTCCCAACTCATCCACCACTATTCCCATGCCCTCCTTTGTGCTTTTAAAGGTTTCAAGGGCTTCTTGCAAAGACGCAAACTCAGGAAAGACCGCAACGGGTCTGATAAAGTCCTTTATGCTAAGGTTCCTTCCATACCACTCCGCCAAGTCAAACATGTCCACATATCCCACAATCTCATCCACCCTGCCCCTATAAACGGGCAGTTTTTTGTATCCGCTCCTTTTCATCTCTGCTATTGCCTGCTCTACGGTGGCGTTTTCACCGACCATGACCACCTGGTGGATGGGCTTTAACACCTCCGAAAGGTAAGTATCCCTTGCAGACAGTAGCTTTACCGCAAGCCTTAGTTCCTCTCCTTCCGCGAGCTCCTCTCCTATTGCCAACAGATCCCTTCGGGAAAGCTTTTCCTTAGACAACCCTTCTAATCTTTTGCTCAATTGCCGGCTCAGAACCCTAACCGCCTTAAGAATAGGCAAAAGAACCCTTTTTAGCTTGCTCAAAAACCAGAGGCTGGGCACCAAAACTTTTTCTGAGTGTTTGTGAAATAGACCCTTTGGAACAAATTCGCCAAAAATAAGAGTAAAGATCACGAGGGTGGTAGAAAAAAGCACCTCCAAACCAGATAAGAACTTAAAGGTCTCCGCCAAATTGAAGATTATCAGTGTGTAAAATGTAGTGGCAAGAACTATGCTAACGGTGTATCCAAGCATTGTTAGGGTTATGTAATCCTCTGGGTTCTCGTAAAAATCCATCAAAAACTCATACTTGGTCTTTTTGTACAGGGTAAGAATTCTACTTCTGTCCGTTTTCACGAGGGCGATCTCTGAGCCAGAAAAAATACCCTCCAATATAACAAAGAAAACTACCGCAAACAGTAGCCCTAAGATCTCCATCCTATCACTACCCTATCTTGCCCTGAGTAGTCTTTGAAAATTTTAGGAGAATAATCCCTAAGTAGTTCTCGGACTATCTGCCCTTGGTCATGCCCTATTTCCAAAACAAAAAAGCCGTTTTCTTTGAGAAAATCTCCCACCTGCTGGGCAAATCTCTCGTAAAACTCCCAACCCTTTTTGCCACCTATTAGGGCATCTTTACCTTCCAGCTTTACGCCTTCGGGTAGAGTTTCCCAAAGTTCCTCCGGTATGTAAGGAGGGTTAGAAACCACAAAATCAAAGCGGAGACCTTTTACAGGTTCAAAATCTTTGCCCTGCAAAAGTTTAAGCCTTTGGAAAACACCGTAGTTCTCTGCGTTTATCCTTGTGAGTTCCAAAGCCTTTGGGTTTATATCCGTGCCATACATAAACAACCTTTCCCTTTCTAAAAGCAAGGTAATGGCAACGCAACCGCTCCCCACTCCGAGCTCTAAGCCTGTGTAGTCCCTACGAGATTCCAAAAGTTCCAAAGTTTTCTCCACCAAAAGTTCTGTTTCGGGTCGTGGGATCAAAACTCCCTCCGCCACTTTAAAGGTTCTTCCGTAAAAGTCCCATTCTCCAATAAGGTATTGCAAGGGATAGCCTTCCTCAAGCTTTTTTATAGATTTTTCGTATTTTTCCAAAAGCTGGAGGGGGACCTCGTCCTCCATTTTCAGGTAAAGGTCAGGGGCTTTTACCCTCAGAAGGTGCGCCAGAAGGAGCTGTCTGTCCCTTTGGGACACTTTGCTGGGTCTGAGTATTAGGTCCTTTACCTTCATTTTCCAAAAGGGAGCCCCTCTTTGAGGGATGGAAAAAGCCTATAAGTAGGGCTATGCCCATGAGCATAAAGCCAAGCCAGTAGGTTGCCTTGGTAAGTATGGTATCCACGCCACCAGGACCAAAGACCCCCTGCCCCACACCACCGAAAGCACTACCCACATCTCCCCTGCCCCTTTGCATCAAAACAACCACTATCAGGAGCAGGGCAACCATTATAAAAAGCACTGTCAGAAGGTAATACATGGAAAAAATTATAATCCCTTGCTAACCCTTACCCAAAGCTGAATATATCCCTGCTTGAGTTTATACCGGTTTATAAGGAGCCTGTTTTTGAACTGTTTAGGGACCTTTGCATACTCCTCTGTTTTGGTTAAAGCTTCCCAGAGGTTCAAAAATATGTGTTCTCCTTCCCTTTGAAAGGGTCCCTTTTGCAAAAGCTCCTCCAAGCCTTTTTCGGTCATCACCGTAAGTCCTATTGCCCTTATCTCCGGCTGTTCGTTTTTTACACTCTGTGCGTCTTCCTTTAGGGGCACCTGCACTTCCTTTGAGAAGATAAATCCCTTCTTTTTAAAGCCAACCCTCAGTAAGCCATCAAGCACCTCAAAGTTTAAGCCCTTAAAAGTTTCGTTCAGGAGCTCCTTGGGGATTTTTACCTCAAACTCCGCATCTATGAGATTACCCAGGTTTATAAGGTCCTCGGAAAATATACCCATAGTTTTAAATATAAGTGGAGACGAGGGGATTTGAACCCCCGACCTCCTGCTTGCGATGCAGGCGCTCTCCCACTGAGCTACGTCCCCTAAGAACTTATAATGATTTTAATGCATAATAAAGCCATATGGGCGGAGTGGCTTTATAATAGAAAAGCGTGGTAAGAGTTTTTGTTGGTTTTTTTTCCACAAAGACCATACAGGAACAGGTAGAAAGGC
>Ga0079995_1059985_pt1 | contig 10535 bp, 12 predicted proteins | sample FaiFalFF_MnMetaG_2_FD_69198 | JGI IMG/M metagenome (GOLD analysis project Ga0079995, IMG submission 69198) | Freshwater microbial communities from Yellowstone National Park, Wyoming, USA - Fairy Falls C (FF_Mn_C) (SPADES assembly) (version 4) | ecosystem: Environmental > Aquatic > Freshwater >... | reverse complement strand
TTTGATGGTGGTGTCAGGATCAGCATTTAATCCACCTATGTCCCGGTAGGATTCACTATTTTATCTCTCCCCAAAATGTCACGTAGTAGCCTCCCTCGCAGCTTGCAACCCATCTCCCAAATGGGGCCCGATGTACTTCATAATCGCAGATCAATGTGTATACTTTTGACCCGTCAGGCTGTGTAAGCCAGCCCATAGTCCCATCTATATGGGCCCTCTCCCGGAGAACTCTGTCATGGATTTCCTCATCATCTATCCAAGGCGCCCAGGCTAAAGTCAGAATAACAACGATCAAAAACCCTAAAGCAACCATCACAACAACACGAACCAACTTAGGAATCATATCATCATATATTGGGGAAAACAAAATTTAGCTTTTAATACGTAGCGCCACCTTAACCCTCAGAAGGGTCCAGCCACCATATAGTGCAACTAGGGTTAAACTATTTTGGGACAAAATCTCGGCTTCAGGTGTGTGGGGCACGAAGCTGGAAGAGAGCAAGCTACCGGTTATTATTGGGAGAGATCTAAAGGCCTGACCACTCCCTTATCCTATTTCCTTCTTAATGTTATTGGAAGCTTGTTTTTCCAGTTCTTGAAACCATTTTGGCACAGTACCTCTTTGATTCAGTATTCCCGATACGGTCTTTACGAATGGCCAGTACTCGTGCCTCGCAAAGTATACCGTCTCCATGCCGTTCCTGTGGAAAAACTGTAGAACCACAAACTTATGGCTTCTGTATGTAATGGTTAAAGACAGTGTTCTGCCAACGGCATACCCGTACATGCCGTACCCGATAACAGGTGAGCCCTCGACCTCAGCCTCCCTAAACGACTCAGACCAAGTCTTAACATCCTCCACATCACCCCATCTCACAAGCCTCCCTCCAAAAACAACACCCTCATCTATCACCTCGACCCTAGACTTCTCCCAGTAAAGGTGTAGCGAAACAACCAACCCCACACCGCTTACAGAACACAGGATACCAAGAAATGTAAAAATCGGCAACAGCGCAGCAAAGTCTACTGATGGATATGGAAGACTATATGCCAGCAGAATGCCAAACACAAACATACCAAGAAAGAAAATCCCTACTACAAAGACAACAAGCATCGAGATAAAGGCTCTGAAGAGAGCTTTAGTCTCCCTATTCTCTAAGCAACCACCACGGAAAAGAACCTCACCCATAACCCATCTCCCAAAACAGATTTCGTATTCAAAATTAATGACATGTATAAACAACATGATTCGAGAAATCTAAGCACGGCCAACTATTCATCCATCCTTCATCCAAGGTCTGTGTTTGCGACTCCGCCGCGGGCAACCACAAGAACCTGCTCCTAAGAACTCCAAACCGTCCTAACAAACTATAAAGCAACCCTAGTCTTATCTATCCTCAAGGCCTCTATTAATAGACTCCTCACACCCTTTTATTGAGCTGAGGGGCGGAGTGTGGTCGTAGATGTCGAAATACCTATAAACACATCCAAAGGATGGGCTAATTGTGGAGGCGTCTTTAGCACGGGGGTGTGGAATGAGAAGAGAACTTCCAGTGATCAGCCTGTTTAGCGGCGTGGGCGGGCTTGACCTAGGACTCAGTAAGGCCGGCTTTACCATACGGCTTCAGATTGACAGTGACCCTCACTGCTGCCAATCCCTTCGGCTGAACAAGGACAGGTACTGGCCCAAAAGCATGATAATAGAGGGCCGGGTGGAGGACTGGCCGACGGATAAGCTTCTGGAAAAGGCTGGGCTGAAAGTAGGTGAGGCTGTGCTGGTCTGTGGTGGCACTCCATGCCAACCCTTCTCCAAGTCCGCCTTCTGGAGCCGCCTCCTTCGGAAGGACGGAAACCGTAGGAGGTTCTCATCTGGCATAACAGGATCCATTAAGTCGTTCCGAAGGCTAAACGACCCACGTGCTGGGTTGATAAAGGAATTTGCCAGAGTTGTGGTTGAAGCCAAGCCGGCCGCATATCTGTTGGAAAATGTCGTTGGGCTAGCTTACAAAACGAGCAGGCATATACTGGAGGAGTTCATTGAGATAGTGAAGGAGGCAGGCTACAGCGCGCCAAGCATTGAAGAAATTCGGAAGCACATTCTAAATGCCGCGGACTATGGCGTGCCCCAGAAGCGCGAGAGGCTTATCATAATCGGGGCTAGGGATGGCATAAAGCTTCAGCTTCCTGAGCCGACCCATGCGGACAGGAATAGCCCTGAAGTGCTCCTAGGGGTAAAGAGGCCTTACGTTACGGCTGGTGAGGCTATAGGGGATCTGGACGACGGCACGGTGAGGGAGGATGAAAGGGTTGAGGGGAAGTGGGGTCACCTGCTGCCTGAGATACCTCCGGGCGGCAACTACCTGTTCTTCACAAAGGAGAGGGGCTACACCAGACCCATCTTCAAGTGGAGATCCAGGTACTGGTCGTTCCTCCTCAAGCTCTCGCCGGACATGCCGGCATGGACAATTCAGGCGCAGCCTGGGCCGTACGTTGGCCCGTTCCATTGGAATAACAGGAGGCTAAGGATTGAGGAGATAAAGCGACTCCAAACATTTCCCGATGACTACGGAGTTTATGGTGACAGGAGGGCCGCCCATCGACAGCTCGGCGACGCGGTTCCCCCCTTGCTAGCCCAGCGGATAGGGGAGGAAATAATACGCCAGCTATCCGAGGCTGGCCTTCTCAATTAGAGTGTAAAATAATTTAACAGCTCATGCCAGTCATGTGTGAGGGTTTCCGACAACCTCGCTCTCAGATATGTGTTCTTTTTTTGTTGTGGTGTTAACAGAAATCCTTATGGCGGGTCTCCCGGCCCTTAGCAGGTAAATAACAAAGGGGGGGCCACAACAGTTACTCCTTTTGATGCGGTCTAAAAAGCTGCTAAGATTATCATGTAAAGAGATCCTTACATGATACTGCAATATTACATAGCCTACACACTAGATGGCCTACGGTGGCTGAGCCGCTTTTTAGCATAATTGCATAGGCGGGCAAGGGGGCACCGATTGCAAAGCGGCCGCCTAGCAGTGCAGAGCAGAGCTCCAAGATCCAACAGGGCTAGATTAAAGTCTTTTGCCTTGCCATTTGGGATGAGCCTGGCCGCTAGACGCCATATTCTAGGGTCATTCTGGGGCAGCCCCCCAGCGGGGCTGACACCAAAAACACGATGAAGGACCCTGGCGCTGTTCGTATCCAAGAAGGGTATGTCTGCTCCGTAAGCGAGGCACAGAACTGCGTTAGCGATATAGTCACCTATGCCAGGTAAGGCGAGGAGAGCATCCCTAGAGTTGGGCACATGCCCACCGTATTTTTGCATAAGAGCTTTAGCTATACTCTTTAGCTGCATTGCTCTCAGCCTGTAAATGCCAAGAGACCTGAGATCGCACATGAGGTCCTGTAACGGCGCATCAAGCAGGCTAGAAGGGGTCGGGTATTTTTGCACAAAGCTCTCGTAGAGTTTAGCGACCTGTCTTGCTGTTGTTTTTCGGAGCAGCAGCTCGCTCAGCAATATTTTGAACGGGTCGGTTGTGTTCCTCCACGGGAAGCCCCTTCGATTGTGTTTATACCAAGCCAATATCCGTCTTATGAACTCCGACCGCTTTGACCTCACTCTGTCACCACCGCTTCTTAGTGATTTTCGACTTCTCCATTGCCACTCCTCGGCCAGCATCCCAGTTATGCGCCGCGTCTTCCAACCGCTTCTCTCACATACTGGACCCGACTCTCAAAGGTGACAAAGTATGGGGTGGAATGTAACTCGACGGAGCTGTGGCTAATTACCAGCCACTGTCGGGGCGATCTTAGAGCTAGTGTTCTATCTATCGTGCTTAAGTAGACACCAAATGCCTCTGCCACCCTCTCCCTATCGCTTCTTCGAGGCAGCTTTGAAACGAAGTAGGTGTGGAGCTGTCCCATGAGCTTCGTGTCGATGTACGCCACCCGCTGGGTGGCTATCCCTATTCCAATTCCAAGCTTTCTTCCTCTCCTTGCTATGGTTTCTGCCGTGCTTCTAGACTCCCCCATGCTTGGAGGGGTTCCGCTCTCCCCGTATGCTGCTCCTACAAATTCGTCGGCCTCATCAACAATAAATAAAACAGGAGGCGCGCTTAGTCCTTTTCTTCGCCTCTCATTGTATAAGGCGTCCCCTACCCTAGCAAAAAACTCACGTAGCAGGTCAGGGTGTTCTGAAATAATGATGAAAAGCCAAGGCCCTGGGTAGTTCTTCACATCGTTTATGATGCGAATAAGGCCCTCAACATCTAGCCTGTACCCCACGGGAATGCTGCTGATCACATGTATTTTGTTAATACAATCGTTCAGCACATCACGCAGCTCCAATAAATAACGCGCGGTCCTATCTGGAATTCTCTGAACACTTAGTTGCTCGTTAAAAATTTGTACGGTTGATCCACGCTGGCGGGCTGTCATGAAGCTATCTAAAGAGGACTCAGCTGTGCTACCTTTCTCTGGGACGCTCAGGGCGCATAGAGTCCTCCGGCCAGCCAGGGCACCCGACAGCCTATCTACGACCGTTCTACATATATGTATTAGCTGGTTCTCATTAACATTACTATGCGAAAGACTTTGAAAGAATGCTGGATATGTGTCAAGTATGTGCAGAATGTCGGTCAGACTCTTAATATGTCTATAGCTGTTTAGTACATCACTCAATCTGTTTGCGATGTACACCGGATCTACGCGAGTGGGGGTATAAACACGCAGGCGATTGCCGCTCATGGCTTCATCCAGAATTTTCAAAAAACTCCCTTCAAGCCGCCTAAGTTCGTCCGGCATGGTCATATTTTGTAGCAGAAGCCGTGAGGCCTCTCTAGTACTGGTCCCTGCTAGCGTGGCTCCCCACTCCTCATCTAATGTCATTATGTAGCAACCGCTCTTGAGCTGGTTGTCTGCAAACAAGTCAGCAAGCAGTGGGAAGTACTCGTTCATGTAATCAAAAATGAGCAGTCGGATATTCCTCAGCCATGTTGAGGTTAGACTAGCCCGGATAATCTTCTCCGCAATGGTGCTCGCAACATTTGACTTGCCTGCCTTAGTGAAGCCGAAAATCCCAAAGTGCGTCCTAACGAGTTCAAGGGGATCTATATGAAGGGACACGCCCTCCAGTGGCTCAAGAAGCGTGGCCAGCTTAATGGACCTCTGCGTTTTCATAAGTTCACCGTTTAGAACTATTTCTGCGGCCTCCTTCGACAGAAGGTTTACATACGCACCCTGCTTTGGGCTGCTAATGTCCTCAGCGACATAAAATTGGGATCCTGCGCTCTCGACTACCAGCATCCTCCCGATCGGATACGCGACAACCCTGATCTGGGTGGTTTCCTCGCGTGGCTCCTCCTGCTCCCAGTCAGCTGCTGCGCTTACAGCACTGCTGATAACAAACCCCGGATATTCGCTTTCAAGCTTGTCGGCGTTGGGGCCAAGCGCGTAGTGTATTGGGGTGCAACTTTCTACTTGGAGGACAGAATATCTTCTCACCCCATCAACACCTGACTGGTAATTCTCGGCCGCTAGGAGGGTGCCGGGCCTTATCTCCCGCTCAAGCCTCCGGGAGTACCTGATTAGGATGCGGTAGCGATCCTCGTCTAGGTTCTCCCTAGCAAGAACAATGCCAATGCTCTCCCCCTCAAACGGGTTGGTTGGCTTATTCTTCTCCGACCACATCAGGATCCGCTCCGAAGCCTGAGCATCCCGTCTCTGATGCCTCTGAACGTCTTTATGAGCGGGTTTTTCCTCTCCATCCTCCACGCGGACTCTAGAATCCTATTAACGTTGTCCCTGAAGGCTCTGGCACCGAGGTCCGCTTTATGGAGCGGCTCGGGGTATCCGGGTGCCTCTGGGTATATATTTCTGACCAGCAGCTCTAGAAGTAGCATGGTGACCAGTTGAAGCCGCGGGGGCGAGGAGGCACTGTACCGAAGCAGCCGGACGGGGCCCAGTCCAGAGCCGTAGAGAGCTGGGGCAAAGCCAACCGAGTCCTTATCATCCCAGCCTGGGTAAGCCAGCCTGTCAACAAAAAGTACGTGGGAGGCCAGACCGGTTTCCCTCTTTAGCAGAAATTGCGCTAGCGACTTCAGAATGAGTCTTGGCGTCCTTGTTAACTCCATCCCGCGTTTAGGATAACCCTTAACAGCCCAGCCGACTTCATCATGTTGAGGTAGAATAGTTGTAAATGCGGAGTCAAACTCAACCGTTGACCACGGAGCCTCCAGCCTATTATGCAGCCGTGAAAGCATCTCGAGAAGCGATCTATCCGACAGCGCCGTCGATGCGTGAATGCCGGGATTGCCCGACTCGGCTACATGGAGGGAGCCGAGGTAGTTCCTAAAGAAGTACATAGAGGCCGAGTCCTTGACGACCCCAATGAGGAGTATGCCCTTCCTCCAGCATTCTTCTATCAGCATCCGCAGCCCTAGTCCGACTAGGAACTGCACCTCCCTAGCGGTTAGGTACCTGCTGTATCCCATCCTGTCTCTGACCATAAGCCCTCTTTGCTCCTTTTGCTCGAAGAGTGCGCGGCAGAAATCAATGAGTAAGCCTTGCATCTTTTCCCATGAAGAACGAGGATCCGTGTTCAGCTCGAAGACATGGCTCTTCTCGTCGTACCTCGCCACACCCATATTCACCAACGTTTTTACTCCCCGCTTAACCACCTCCGCCTCCTCTACACTACTTATTAGCTCGTCATAGGTAATTCTTTGGTTATTTCTCCAGAACAGCTCAGCCACAATCCTGTGATGGGGGGCCCAGTTCATAGCCGGTGGAACGCCAAGCGTTCTCTCAAATGGATGAGCTATAGTGAACACTATATCATCCCACTCAATAGTTCGACCAGCTAGCGATGAGCCCGCTAGACTCTTGTAGTAGTTAATGAAGCTGGTGTTTCCCAGTAGCCCGCTCAAGGAGGTGTCTAGCAATATTAGCCTGGGTGGGTCCAGTTTGGAGCGGGCCAGGTCTAGCGCCGCATAGACCTCTGCCAGCTGCATAAGCCATGTGTGCATGGATGAGCTTTCTACTGAGTCGCTGTCAGATAGGGGAGGTGAATGCTGCGGCTGGGTAGACCCGGATCCAAAAAACTCAGGGGGTAGTGGTATGAAAGCCACGTACGAAACGTCCTGCTCTAGGCTTCTCTTATAAACTAGACGAGCGCCGCGGCGCTCAACCACAAGTTCACCCCTAGCACAAAATGCTCCACCATAAATGAACATAAACCTATCACCTTGCATCTTTTCGCAGCTGCCATCAATTGCAGCAAAAGATATACTGTCCTCGACCCTGAAGAACTTTCGGATGTCCTCAATAATGATCATCCTATTCAGCTCATTCCTAAAAAGCTCTGAAAGCAGCAAAATGTTTTCCTTTAGACACACATCCCACTCATTGATGAGGTTTTCTCCGACCTTATTCAATTGCTCAGCATAAGCTTGACGCGCCTCTATCAGGTTTCTGTAGAACTTGCTGTAAATTTCTGTGAGGTTTATTGGCACATAGTTGGTGGGCTTTAGGGTGCTATAAGGTTTTTTACACACAGCGCTCGGATTAAGGATGCTTAATATAAGGCTGCCTATTCTGACAGGTTTTGGTGAGACGCTACAGGCTGAACGTGGCTGGCATGCTGGTTGAGACAGCCCACACCAAGGTTGTGATAGCCGACCGCGAGCTGGTCTACGCCGGCTCGGGGGAGATAGGAGGCATTCGCTCACTGCGGATAGGGAGGTTGGGTTGTTTGTGTAAGGGGGCGTGGTCGAACACTGGTAGAACTTTTCGACACAGTGTTGAATAGGGTCGCGCCCTCTGCCTCGCGCCGGCCTAGCTCTCTTCCACGCTTATTTATAGCGCGCTTTTTTATTGGTAGGTCGCTGGTGGGGTGGGCGGCGTTGGTTTACCCGCATGAGACAACATTGGGCGTTATACGGGAGCATTATGGCCCTTGCGGGCTTGATTCTAGGCTCATCCAATACCTTGAGGAGCTGCCTAAACAGCTTAGCCTAAGGCTGGGTAGGGAGGAGTGGGACGACCCCATGTCAAAGCGGCATAAGCTAGACCTCATCAACGGGGGAGTAAGTTATGCCGTCGAACTTGCCCGCCACAACTCGGAGAGAATAGGCACAGACATCTGCCACTACCTCCGCGAGTCAATCGCAAAGGATTGGATCCTAAACTGGCTGACACAATACATAAGAAGCATGTTAAGCCAGCACTACAACCTGTCCTAAGCTTAGGGCCTTCGCGACTCTTCTATGTTGTAGCTTAACGCCGCGTTTGATAGTTAATCGGTTGTAGCAGTGAATAGTTCCCTGCACTCCTGTAGGATTAGCTGCCTCCTTTGCCTCAGGAACTCCGGGTAGTCTTCTAGGCGCCATAGGTTTTCGTCGGTGGGCACGAAATGCAGCTCTAGGAAAGCCGGGTCGATCCTATACAGTTTCCTCAGATAGGTTGAAGGCTCGTCCTTCCAGGCTTCATTCGCGGTTTTAGATATTAGCGTGATGTTTCCCACATCGTTCCTAAGCTCCTCGTCGTATCCGCTCTTCTTCAACACAGCTTCGGGGAATATGTGGTGTATGGATATTTCGTCGTCAGGTATGTCGTCGACCTTAGCGGGGGTTTACGGATTTGCCGTCCCAGTCCTTCGCCCTGTTGAAGGCGTATAGTATGGATAGGGGTGTTAGATGCCTGTCGTCGTATTCGCCGGATAGGTCCTCCTCTGAAACGCTCTTGGTTCTCAGGTTCTTCAGTAATGGGCTCATATCGTAGGAGTGCTCGGCTAGGGTTGATATGTCCTCATAGAGGTCGCTCTCAAGCCTGCCCGAATACCTCCTGTAGAAGGAGGTATAGAAGAAACTGACCGTATTACCAAAAGCTTTTATGCTATTTAGTTGGTTTGCTCTGTAGATGAGGTATTGGGGGATTCGTATCGGTATTCCAGGCCAGCCTGATCTTTTTGTTACAACAGCTCGAAGACTTGGATTCATATCTATTGGATGGAACGATTTAGGTGACCTGTCACGATTCAGAAATGAGGAAGAATTAAAAAATGCATATCAGGAAGCATACTCAACAGTTGATGCTCCCTCAATCTATACGATATGGAACTTTGTCAATGGAATGAACATTGGAGATATAGTATTGCTTCCACACCTAGGCGAGCGAGTAGTATATGTGGGTAATATTGTAGGCCCCTACGTATATACCAAAAGTTGGGATGATTCTTGCGACCACCTCCATAGGAGACGGGTTGAGTGGTTTAAAGATATCGGATGGGACTATTTGTCCGAGAAGCTTAGGAATACTCTTAGCACTCCAGCAACGCTGCGCAACTTAGACGATTACGTGTATGAGATAGAGTTTCACTTGATCAGTAAACGGTATTAACACATATGTTATGGTAGGAGTTTGTTAAAGCTGTTTATACATTCAGCTTAAACTAGTAGAGCCCATGTTCTATCGGTTGCGTTATTCCTTTCATCCTTTTGAAGTTGAATACTGATTAAGAATAATATGAGCTATGGCTGTTTTTAGTTTACTATGCCAAGGCCACGCTCTTAGCTATTTATAACTTAGTAGGACTCCTCAAACCCACTGGTAGGACAACCCTTGCTCATATCGGCATTTATGTTTCAGCTTCGTCGGCGTTACCGACCCTCTCTCATAGCAAATTAGCCGGCTCCTTGTCATCTGAGACCATCACGTAGTGTAGTCAAGACCCCTAACAATCTGCCCCATCACTATTTTCATCCATAGTTGGAAAATTTTTCGAGGTTTGCTTGTCAGCTTAGCTTCTACATTATAGCAAGTGTTTTCCGGAGATTTTGTGATGAGGTCGTTGGTTTGAGGGTTTAGGGTTTGAAGTCGGCCCATTCCTCCAAATCTATCATTTTTATCCTTCCTCTCTTCTCTGCGATTGCTAGTACAGGTCTTGCATCTGCTTTTTCTGCGGCCTCAAGTAGTGGTGCTAGCTCAGCCCACCTAACACCCCTGACGCCATATTTACATTCCACGAGAACTATATCACCGCCTTTTAAGCATACTAGGTCTACCGGTTTTGAGGCTGCGGCCCTGACAACAAACCACCCCCTCCTCCTAAACATATCCCTAACAACATACTCCAACCTCCTACCACTACGATAACTCACACAAAACAAGACAAATATTCCACTTAAAACGTTATTTAGATGTTTTCAGATATATGTTGATAGGTCTTGAGGAGCTGGAGGGTTCCAAGCCAGTCCAGGCCGGGCGTGGAGTATGTTGTTTCTGTGGATGATGGTGGTGTGTGGAGCTGTACATGCCCACACTACACATACAGACACACAATATGCAAGCACATAGTAATGGTTCAAACCGAGCTATCAACACCAAAACCAAGGTATGTTGTCCATCCTATGGTTAGGGATGGTGTTATTGAGGATAGGGATTATCAGAGGAGGTTTGTTGATAGGGCCTTAGAGGCTAACACGTTGGCTGTCCTGCCTACAGCTCTTGGGAAGACTGTTATAGCTGAGCTTGTGGCCGCAGAGCTA
>Ga0079995_1066865_pt1 | contig 10538 bp, 6 predicted proteins | sample FaiFalFF_MnMetaG_2_FD_69198 | JGI IMG/M metagenome (GOLD analysis project Ga0079995, IMG submission 69198) | Freshwater microbial communities from Yellowstone National Park, Wyoming, USA - Fairy Falls C (FF_Mn_C) (SPADES assembly) (version 4) | ecosystem: Environmental > Aquatic > Freshwater >... | reverse complement strand
AACCAACTTTACCCTTAAGTTATTTTCCTTTATCTTGCCAATGGGTAGCAAGGTATAATCTATAGCCAAGGGACCCTCACCGTGTATAACTCCAACCCTCTTCCAACCCTTCCCATCCCTTACAAAAATCTCTATTGAGGTTATTTTATCTACAAGGTTCTTCAATTTAGACTGGGCTTCTTCATTCCTCCCCAGTTTTGAAATTAGCTCACCAACGTTATCACCCATATATGCCAAGGTTTGATAAAATAGGAATGTGGGCAACAAAGTTTGCCTCCTACCTACAACGAGAGCATAATTTTTCCCTCCTTCTATATCAAACTCAAGTTCTATTTCTTCCCTACTTCCAAGATCCTTATCATCCGCAAGGGAGAACCACTCCTTACCGTCCATATTAAGTATTAGATCACACTTATCCTTCTCCTGAGGACATTCAACCCTCTTGGGTAGAATATGGTTATTTACCCTATAAAACTTCCCATCCTCCGAAAAGAAGACGCTTTTCCCATTTCTTGGTACAATTAAAAGATCCACATATCTAACAACGTGAGTTTCCCATGCCTCGTTCCTCATCTCAATCTCTATTTCACCGTTCATAGATTTTAATCCTACCAAGGCATCTATATCGTCAGCTTCAAGGGCGGGAGCTATACTCGACGAAAACCCTTCAGCCTTTAACTTCATAGAATCCCCATCTTGCACGTAAAAAGTTGGACAAGAACCAAAGCATGACTTGGGGTTAGACTGACAATATATCCCTATCCCAATTTCCACCGCAAGGGGTATAAGGAGCATCGGAAGAGGGTTTATACTTGGGGATGGAACAAAGTTCGCCTCAATTATCGCTATAGAATCAATTGGTATTGAAAAATTCCCCTTAGAGCTATTTTTCCTATCAACGCTATAAAATTTTCCATATCCTTCCAAGGTTTTGTTATCCGATACATTCCATGATTTAAGAACATAAACTTCCCCGCTTTTCATATGAACCTTTATTGTTTTGTTTAGGATTTTGAGTTCTGGATTTGAGGGTTTGTAAAACCTTCTTTGTATATTAGCGCAAGATATTATGAGTATCGTTAAAAACACCCATCTCATCTTTAAATTATAAGGTTGTCAAACCTATTGCCTTGGTCAAAAAGCCAGACATGAAACCAAGCCCAATTGAATTACATCTTTTGGATATAAATTCGCCATCATACTTACATAATGACAAATGATAGACCAAATTTTATAAAGCCCAAGGAAAAGGAAATTATAAAATTGTCAAACCACCTTACAATACTCCTCTTATGAGCGCAAATAGGTTGAAGTGGATGATCTTTTTCATTGTCTTCTTCTTTGTATCCGCAATATACTTCAAAACCACCGCTCCTACTACCGCCTTTTGGGATGTGGGGGAGTTCCTTGCGGCATCGCATATTCTCGGCGTTCCACACCCACCCGGCACACCCTTCTATGTTCTACTCGCAAAGTTCTTTGATTTACTTCCCATACCAGCTGCTGAGCTTTACTCTCTAATAAACGGGGGAATAAAGGCAAACCCGGTTGTTCTAAAGATGACTTTAATACCCATACTTATGGGGGGATTGAATGCGGCGTTGGTTTATTTAATATCTTACGAGGTTCTTAAGCTCATAAAGGGGGATGAAGTTTTACCCGATTGGGCTTTACACCTATTTTCCGCCACCGGAGCTTTAACTATGGCATTTGCGAGGATAATATGGTTTGATTCCATCGAGGTTGAAACTTATACGCCTGGTGCCTTTTTCGGGATCCTTGCGCTCTACTTTGGACTACTTTGGTACAAAAACAGGGAAAACGATAACAGCCTTAAATGGCTGATTTTGGCGGTTTATTCAATTATGCTCGGTACCGGGATCCACCTTACCGTTCTCTTCGCCCTCCCTGCATTATTCTTCTTTGTCTGGGCGGTTAAGCCTCAGATCCTTTGGGATAAGATTGCTTTGGGGCTTTTCGGAGCCCTGCTTTCCCTATTTTTCTTAATGTTCATCACATACGACGGGAGCATGGTTCTTCCATTTGTCCTCTCCTTCCTCCTGATGTCTGCCTATATGCTGGTTGATAGGAAGTTTGAAAAGCTCCAAGATCCTTTTACCCTTCTATTTATCCTTGGCGCCTTGCTGGCAGTTTTCGGGCTGTTCCAAAAGAACAATACATATTTGGTCCTGGGAACCTTCCTTTCGGTTGCTTCAATGTTTATAAGCGGGAGGATGTGGCAGGATTGGAAGGGTTGGGTTTTTATTGCCATTCTTGTAGGTTTCTCCGTTGAATTTTGGATCATAGCAAGAGCTTACTATTTGCACTTTAACCCCCTTGACGCGAGGATAAACGAGGGGGATCCTTACACATGGCAAGCCTTTATGGATGTCCTTCTAAGAAAACAGTATGAACCCGCAAACATATTACCGAGAAGGATAGACTTGGTGGATCAGATAAAGGTTTTCCTTATGTGGTTCGGATGGCAGTTTAACGCCTCAACTTATAATGTTATGGATCCCGCGAAGATAGAAAGGATGACCCTTTCTGATCATATAGGTCTTTTCGGGATGATAGCTATAGCCCTGGGAATACTCGGAATGTGGGAGCACTTTGTTAGGGATAAGAAAACTTTTACTTTGGTGGGTTTGGCGGTTTTGCTTGCGGGGGTGGGATTCTTTATCGCTTTCAACTTTAAGGATTCCCCTTCACATCCCGTAAATCCAATAAACGCCCAGCTTGGGAATGTTGAGGTGAGGAATAGGGATTATTTCTACCATCCGTTTTATCAACTTTGGGGGTTATATTTAGCCTTTGGGATGTTTTACATAGCTAAGGTTTTAACGGACTACATGAAAAAGGTTTTAAATTTAAAGGACTACATAAGGGACTACATAAGTAAGCTATCTTCCTCCCTTGCAGTTGCATTATTTGGAATTTTCGCGGTGATCTACCAGATATACCAGCATTATCCCTTCAACAACAGGACCGCAAATTATATACCCGAGGATTTTGCCCACAACATCCTGGTCTCGGCAAAGTCGGATAAGGGGGTATTTATGACGAATGGGGATAACGATACTTTTCCTGTATGGTTCGTTCAGGAGGTTCTAAAGAGGAAGTGGGGTTTAATAAACGCCAACCTTTCCCTACTGAACACAAACTGGTATATTAGGCAAGTTAAGCATTGGGGGGCACCCATAACGCTTTCCGACGAGGATATATACAGGCTACCACCTATAGTACCTGCCAGAAATGAGGTGGGATTTTTGTATTTGAGGGATCTGGCGATAAGGGATATGATAGCGGGAGCGGTGGGATATAAGACGGATAAATATACGGAGATTATGGGGATTGACGGGAAACCCATAAGAATACCCGCGATATACCTTGCGGATAATGTATCATTTGCCAAGGAAGTTTTTGAGGGTAAAGAGTTTTCAATTCCTATATATTTTTCGCTAACATCCGATCCGGACGTTTTCAGGGGTTGGGAGGATTATATGGTACTTGAGGGGTTGCTCCTTAGGCTGACGGGGGAAAAAAGAAGGAAGGTTGCGGGCTTTGGTTCCGTGGATGCGGAGTGGACGGATAGGGTTATAACCGGTGGGGCGGAAGATCCGGTTGAGTTCGTAAAAACTTCCTCCCTTGATTATAAGAACGATCCAAGGTTGGATAGGTGGAGTTTTAGAAGCTTGTTTGATGATAGGGTTCCGAAGAACGAGGATCACCTGAGGCTCTTGAGGAATTACGCTTCCGCGGTTTTAACGCTCGCGGCTCAGTATATATCGGAAGGAAACTATAGCAGGGCGGATAAGCTCTTTGATTTAGGCGAGCTGTTTTCAAGAAAATCCATAGAAGGTTTGGGTGTAGAACCCGAGAGGGATCCCCAGATATTCGCGATAAGGCTATCTAGGGGCTATATAAAAATGAGGATGGGGCAATTCAAGGAGGCGGAGGAAATTCTTAACAAATATCAACGCTTCTTACCCACAAGTGAATACAGTTGGCGTCTTGCCCTCATTAAGCTTTATTCTGGGGATATAGATTCCGCCCGCGTTCTTGCAAAAGTTCTTATAAATTCCGTCCCAGAGATAGACCCCATTTGGGGACTTTCCCTTGACACCCTATACACCCTCATACCCCCCGATAGTTTGACGGATGTATCTTACAGGTTATTTACGAAAGGACACTTCGATCTTGCCTTAAAGACCCTTGAGAGGTCAAATACTACCAAATCGGTGAAAACATGGGCTGGAATTTTGATAGGAGCGGTTAAAGATCAGGATGAGGAGATGTTTAAGTCGTTGGTTTCCTATGCGCCCTTTGACACGGTTAAGGCGGGGGAATGGAAGAAAGAGCTTAATAGGCTATACACCTCTCTCGCGAGATACCTAAGGCAGGTTGGCGATGAGGAAAATGCTAAGAAGATGGAGGAGTACGCTAAAGGGAGATGATCTTAGATCCGAGGAACATCTTTTGCTTTGGGGTATGCCTATTTTTGCCCGAAAGATCCGAGTTTTCCATGAATCTTTATAGTAGAAACAACCCTTACGCTGGTTTTGTTGAATTTACCCCCCAACTTTCCATAAAGGGAAATAACTTCGGAGTCCTCGTGAGCATAAGCGCCTTTAACGGCAGGTCAAGGCTTTTAGGGGATCGGGATTGGAACCCGTACAGGGAGTATAGCCTTGAGGTCGTTGATTGGAAGGAAGAACCCATAATAAGCAAGTACCCTATTTTTGAAGCCTTGCAATATAGGGCTTTCGGTTGGCTGGATGGGGGTTTTATAAAGGTTAAGGTGGGTAGGGATTACCTGAAGATCGGGAAACCGTTAAGGTACCCACTATTTTTCTCGGGTTGGGGTTATCCCTTGGATTGGTTTTACTTAGCGGAAGGTGGTTTTGAAGGTTTGAGGGGTTATTCGGGCTTTGCGAGGGTACCATCGCAGTACGAGAACAAGAGGTTAGCTTTTCAGAGGCTTGAATGGGGATTTTGGAATATCAAGCTCGGGATAAGCGAGATGGTTGTATATACAAGGGAGGATACTTGGAAGTACGCTAACCCCTTTGTTCTTTATTATGTCGTTCAGAGGAGGGAATCCGACAACGACGATAACCTATTTTTGCACTTGGACCTTTCCTTAAATTTTAAAAACCTTGAGATTTTTGGAGAATTTATGGGAGACGATCCGTCGGTATTTCACGGTGAGGGGCAGGCTCCCCTTATGGGCTTTACGGGGGGTATTAGGTGGGAGGGGGAGAATTTCTTTAACTTGGAAGCCTCGATTGTTTTACCCTTCACTTATGCACACTTCACAAGGAAAAATAACTTTGATGCCTTAGGTTTGCCCCTATCAAACTTCTTGGGTCAGGATTACATCTCCATTTACGCTTACTATTCAAAAGGTTCCCTATTCTCGGATATAGAATACATCTTGCACGGAAATACACCTTTTGGTTTGGCGTTTGAAAACTCCGGATTACCCCCAGTTGCGGAATTTCCAAGAAAGCCAAGGGAAGGATGGTTGAGGGTTGGTTTTGGGAGTGAGGGTAAGGAATTGAGATTCGGATCCGTTAATTTAAAAACCGCCTTTAGGCTGGGTGTTGATCGGATAAACGGTAATGTTTACCCTTCGTGGTCCTTCCTCTGGTTTTTATCGTGGGGTAAGAAAATATGAGGTTTGACGATTCTAAATACAGGAAAAGGTTTTATCCTTTAAGTAGGTTGAAGGGTATTGAGGATTTAAGGGTTGGTATTTTTACGTTTGGGGAGAGGTTAAGGAAGCTCTTCGGGGAAACGGAATTTATTTTCACGCCCAACTTCGTTCCATTTGAGGGTTTAAGGGAGAATGCACCTGTTATTTTGGTGGATGGTAAGGTCGTGGGTTTTAATCCAAGGGAGGTTAAAGGTTGGGAGGAGGCGGAAGAGTTCGCAAGGATGGGAAGGGCTTTAGAAATTATGGGGATATTTTTTGAGAACTTTTGGGAGCTCCCGTTAAAGGTTGAAGCGGTTTTGGAAAACGATCTTAAGATGATAAGCCTTGAGGGTTATTATAAAATCGGGGAAATTTACATACATAGAACCGCAAAGGTTTCCCTTAAGGGGGAGTTTGGGGGTTGGGGTTTGATAGATGAAGGTGCTGTAATAAAGCCTTTTGTGGTTTTGGAAGGGGGGGTTTACGTAGGGAAGGGTTCCCTCGTTAAGCCGTTTTCTTACATAGTTTCCTCCGTTATAGGTCCTGTGTGTAAGGTTGCTGGGGAGATTTCTAATGCCGTATTTGAGGGATTTTCCAACAAACAGCATGGGGGATTTGTGGGGCATTCTTATATATCAAGCTGGGTGAATATTGGGGCGGGAACCGAGGTTAGCAATTTAAAGAACACCTATGGGCCTGTGAAGGTATATTCTTACGAAAAGGAAGGTTTAGTGGATACTGGGGAAACTTTTCTGGGGATGTTTGCGGGTGATCATGTAAAGATCGGAATAAACACCACGATATCAACTGGGACGGTTTTGGGGATCTTTGCCAACATAACCGCAAAGGATTCTCCCACGGAAAAATTTATTCCGGATTTCTATTGGACGGGAGGGGGAAAGATGTCCCTTGAGAAGGCGATAGAGATGGCAAGGAGGGTTATGGGGAGGAGGGGAGTAAAACCGGACGAAGGATATATAGATAAAATCAGGGAAAGTTATGTATAAACCTATATGCGTTATGAAGTTTGGGGGTTCCTCCGTATCGGATACGGAAAGGATATTAAACGTGGCGAGGATAATAAAGGAAAAGAGTGCAGAGTTTTTTCCGGTTGTTGTTGTTTCCGCAATGGGAAAAACAACGGATAACCTAATAAAAATGGCGTACTCAATAACCTCGGAACCTCCCCCTAGGGAGTTGGATATGCTCCTTACCGCTGGGGAGAGGATATCAATGGCTTTACTTTCTATGGCTTTGAATGAGCTGGGTTTAAAGGCAAAGTCCTTTACAGGTTCACAGGTTGGGATAATAACCGAAGATAGGTTCAACAAGGCGAGGGTTTTAGAAGTGAAACTTTTAAGGATCAAGGAGAGCATTGAAGAGGGAGTGATACCGGTAATAGCGGGTTTTCAGGGGATAAGCATAAGTAAGGAAATAACCACACTCGGAAGGGGGGGATCCGACTTAACCGCAATAGCCTTGGCAATATCCTTGGGGAACGTAAGGTGCGAAATATATACGGATGTTGATGGGATTTATTCCCTTGACCCAAGGAAGTATTCCAACGCAAGGAGGTACGAAAGGATCTCCTTTGAAACCCTCCTAGAGATGTCATCGGCGGGGGCAAAGGTTATGCACAGTAGGGCGGTTAGCCTTGCGGCAAAGTACAATCTGAGATTTTTTGTCCTTTCAAGCTTTGAGCCAAAAAAGGGAGGTACCATGGTGGGAAAATTTCTGGAAAGTCCGGGTGTTAAGGGGATAGCGGTTAAGGATGTGGTGATGTTTGACGTTGAGGGAAAGGAGGGGGAATATATTTTGAACAGGGTTTTGAAAAGGGGGGAGATTATAGGTTTTTCCCATGATTCTACGGGACAACATTTGGTCTTTATAGCGGATAGATCCGAGAGGGAGAACCTTATAAGGGTTTTCTCGGAATCAAGATCTAGATTTTTCGTAAGGGATAATCTTAAAATGATAAGTTTGGTGGGGTGGGGTGTTGGAAGCTCGAGGGAAATATTGGAGATTTTAACGGAAACCCTGAAGGACGAGCATATTTTTTATATGAACATAACGGATATGAGGATCTCCGTGGTTGTTGAGGGAAGTAAAGAAAGGGAGATCGTGGAGAATTTAGCTAAAAGGTTTAACCTTTTGGGAGAATGAGGGTTTTACCTTATTTATTTGCGGGTTTTTTGGCTTCGGTAATGGTGGGTTTAAAAACTTACGAGGATATGTCAAAGGGAAGGGGGATATATCTGGAATTAAGAGATTTAAAGGGAACGATAAAACAGCTTGAAAAGAAAGGTGTAGTTGGGATATCAAGGGACACGTATGCCTATCTCATTCCCGCTTACGGGTATTACAAAAACTTATTGCCGGTTGTAGAGGTGGATGGTGAGATATATTTCGCATCTTACAGGTTTTTGTCCTCTTGGGTTTTTGTGCCATTTATGTGGCTCTTTAAAGGTTATTTTCCCCTAGCTTATGTAATCTTCTTCGCATTCGCGGTTATGCTTGGACTTGCTTATCTGATGGAAGGATTACGTGTAAAACCCCAAATTTCAATACTTTTCTTGCTTATAACCTTCCCGTTCCTTTATTACCATATACCCCGCCTGCTCCTTGAGGGACCAGCAATGTTTTTATTGATCCTATTCCTCAGGCTGTTCTTAGACAAGAAATATTCCCTTGCCCTTTTGCCCTTGATGTTCGCAAGCCTGATCAGGGGTGAGATTTCGGTAATTTGCGCTTTATATGGGCTATATTTAATTTTAAAAACAAAAAACCTCATATACTCCGGCTCCTTAATCCCCATAACCGCGCACATCATAACATCGCAATACTTGGGAGACCAAAGCTCATTTTACTTTTGGACATATAAAGTCTACGTTACAAAGGTTCTTGGTAGAGATTTCCGTATGGACGAAATACACAATTGCGCATCGGATAAGTTAGGCTTTTACCCCCAAAAGGTCTCGGATAATTACTATCCTTATGGTTTTGTTCATCCTTACTATAAGGTTTATTGTCAATGTTTCAAGGAAAAGGTTATGGAAATAAACCTTGTAAAAGAGGGCAAGTTAGTGCTGTACAACGCTGTAAAGAATTTCTTTAATTTAATTTTTCTTCCCACGGGGAAATTTACCCTTCTCCTAAAATCTCCTTATTTGTGGTTTTTTGTGGTGTATGGAATTTTTGTGGTATATGGGATTTTTTGGTTTTTGAGGTTTAATTCCCCCCTTATACCCCTTCTATATCTGATCATTGTTGCGATTTATTCCATATATAACCCTTTTGGCTCCATTCATTCCGACAGGTTTAAGGTAGTTTTAATCCCCTTTGAGGTTTTCTTCCTCGGATCATGGATAACAAAAAGGAGGGATATAAGATGAGGTTTTTACCATACATACTTGCGGGGTTTTTATCAATATCATTCGTTGGCCTAAAGCTTTACAGGGAGGTCCCTATGGGTAAGAAAATTTATGCAGATCTCTCAAGTTTAAATAGATTACTTGAAACACCTATTGTAGGTTCCACCGCCGACTCGTATTATTACTTTATATCCGCCTACGCCTATTATAAAAACTTCTTGCCGGTTTTGGAGATGGATGGCGGAAAATATTTTGTTTCTTTCAGGTTTTTATCCTCTTGGGTTTTTGTTCCTTTTATGTGGCTCTTTAAGGATTATTTCCCATTGGCTTATATAATCTTTTTCACTTTCGCGGTTATGCTCCTTTTTGTCTTTCTTTTAGAGAAATTGGGGGTCAAAACCCAAATAATCTTCCTGATGCTTTTCTTAATCTCCCCCATCGTTTTCTACCACATCCCCCGCCTTATGCTTGAGGGTCCAACCGTCGTTTTAATTTTGCTCTTTTTAATCCTGTTTTTTAAAGGGAGATTCGGATTATCTTTATTACCTTTGAGCATAGCGGGCCTTATCAGGGGTGAGATGGCGGTAATATGCTTAATTTTTGGTATTTATGCCCTATTAAAGACTCGGAAAACCGTATTTTTACTCTCTTTCTTACCCATATCGGTTCAAACCTTTGCAAATCTTTACCTTGGAGATCAGAGCAATTTTTATTTTTGGGCGTACAGGGGATATTTGGAAAACTTAAAGGGTGTGAAATATTCAGACGAAAAGGTTGAAAAATGTGTTCAGGAAAGGTTGGGCTTTGTTCCCCCAAAGGTATTACAGGCAACCCATCCTTATTTAAGGGTAAAAACGGATTGCGTTAGGTATGTACTGAAATCGGAGATAAAACCCCAAGATCTCAATTTTGCGCTAAAGCAGATCACCTTGAACTTCTTAAGCCTTATTTTTTACATACCAACGAGGCTCCTCGCCTTTCTCCCAGAGCCTTTTATTGTTTTCTATGTTCTTTACAGCTTGATAGCCACAGCATCTTTGATTTTTTATCTTTTCAAGGGTTCAAGGCTCCTCATTTTTCTCTACTTCTCCCTAATAATCATATATTCCCTTTACAACCCTTTCGGGCTTTTTGACTTTTCAAGATTTAAGGTTATGCTGGTACCCTTTGAAACTGTATTTATAGCCTCATTATTATCAGGATATCGTTTCCTAGGTTTAAAACCTCGTCAATTTTGAATTTTAACCTCCTCTCCAGACCCAAGCTCTCGGTGAATAAATCCAAGCCCTTACCCATAACCGAAGGGGAAAGGAAAACGTAAATTTTATCAACCAAGCCGGATTTTAGAAACATCGTGAAAATTTTACTTCCACCCTCAACCAGAACAGACTGAACGCCAAAATCCTTTAAGATCCCCAAAATTTCCAAGACGTTTATATCTTTAACTTTCTTAACCAAAACCCCTTCGG
>Ga0079995_1063872_pt1 | contig 10544 bp, 7 predicted proteins | sample FaiFalFF_MnMetaG_2_FD_69198 | JGI IMG/M metagenome (GOLD analysis project Ga0079995, IMG submission 69198) | Freshwater microbial communities from Yellowstone National Park, Wyoming, USA - Fairy Falls C (FF_Mn_C) (SPADES assembly) (version 4) | ecosystem: Environmental > Aquatic > Freshwater >... | reverse complement strand
CAATGGCCGTGTCATACCTACTTAGCTTTGGGTGGGATAAGAATACGTCTCACAGGAAATGGTATTACATCTCAGCGCTCAGTATAACTTTGCATAAAAAAAGACGGCATTTCTCATGCTTGCCAAGGTTAGTTGTATTTCCTGGGTGATAGGGATGCTAATGCTAAGTGGAGGGCTTTTCGCCCAAGGAGAGGAGAAGCGGGAGCCACCGGAACTGAGCCGAGCGGAATGGCAACGCCTCAGAAGCCTTCGCAAGGTGAGACCCCTCTTCTGGATAGGGCCTCTGCGAAATAAAGCGGTATATGGAATCTGCTTCACACCCTTCGGCTTTCGGGAGCATTATAATGCAGTTGTGAATGGTTTGAATATAGAGGTCCTGGGCATAGGCATGGACTATACATTTTTTCCTTATCCGGGTGCTGCATTACGTGATATGTATAGATCTTTTGCTTCCATGGATACGATTCCGGAAGTGTATAACTTTCAGGTGAATGGCATTAGTCTGGGTAGTGGTTTTGTTCAAAAGGGTGTTTTGAACGGAATAGGTGTGGGAGGAGGATTTATAGGCAAACTAAACGGCATCAGTGTGGGCGTTTTTCATTGCATGTATAAGGCGAATGGGCTGGTGATAGGAGTCCTCGGCAATGCAATCGCTGAAATGCATGGGCTAGGGATAGCTTTCAAGAATAACGTAAGGTTCAGAATGCGGGGCGTTCAGGTGGCCCTCTTTGGGAATACCGTGTCTAATGGTCGTACCTTGCAAGACTCTTTACCTAATAAGGAAAGAGGGCTAATTGGCCTGCAAGTGGGGGAGGTTAATGTCGTTTCACACAGTGCCTTGGGTATGCAAATTGGGGCTCTGAATGAAGTGCATGGAAAGCTCGAGGGGATTCAGATGGGCTTTGCGAATGAGTGTAAAGCCTTACAAGGGATGCAAATAAGCGTTGGGGAAAACAAGTGCAGGGCTTTACAAGGTGTACAGATAGGCCTTTATAACGAGTGTAGTTCTCTGCGGGGCGTTCAAATAGGCCTTTTGAATTTCTGCGAGGGGAGGCTATCGCCTTTCCTACGAGTGAAGCTCAAAGACAGGCGGCCGACGACCTCTGAGCCTTCTTCGGAGTCTCTGCCCTGACCTCATAGAAGCTTTCTGGTACTGGCTTCTCTTACCCCTGACTCATGATAAAAACCCCCTACGAAGGACACTTTGGGGGTTCTCAAAGTTTTCCTCGTAAGGTAGGTTCCAAACTGAGTCTTCCACTACGATATAGCCCTCTCTGGAAAAAGTATCTCGGGGGCTCCCCACATTTTCTACTGTGAGGCTGATACTATGCCAATTCTATGCAAAAGAGTTTCTGAATGCGAGTCGGAGGTATTTTGTAGGGCCGCCGCCTGAAAAGAAAGTCTATCCCGGGCTTTCTTTGGCGGAGGGGCTTCTGGCTAAGCAAAGAGAGAGAACTCGTTAGCCGAGCGGGGATGATGCGATCTGTGGGAGTTTTAGTCTCGGGTGCCGAAGCCTTCTTTTAGGGGGGTGAGGCGGAGGCGCTTTTGGAGGGGGATGCGATGCGCCTCTAAGCGCAGGAGGCCTTCTGCAATCTCATCTTCGTGGCGCCATCCGAGGAGAACCTGCGCCCCCACCGGAAGCTGGTCCCAAAAAGCCGGGTCTATGTCTTTGGCGGATTTCGTGTCAACGGTGTATAACACATCGCCGCGCATGAGCCCCACCATAGCGGCACAACTGAGGGGTTCTACCTCGCCAATGCGGAGGCCATCTCCCTCTGGGCTCCATTGGCGGATGCCAATGCGGGCCCATCCTTGAGCGGATTTTTCTTCCTCTTCTACTTGGATGGGAAGCCCCTCCAGAAATTGGCGGTAAGAGATGCGGGCACACCCCTCCACATACGAGCGCCAGAACTCAGCGATCTTTTCTTTTTTGGAGGGGCCGAGGAGGTGAAGGAGGGCTTTCTGCACGCCGTCTTCGGGGAGGCCCCGACCTTGCTTGTAATAGGTCTGATACAGGTAGCGCAGGAGGTTATCCAGTTTATATTGCCCTCCGCTTTCCCGCCGGATAAACATATCCATCAGGAATGCCAGACGTTTGCCCGAGGCGTAGAAGGAGGCCTGCAAGAAGGGGGGGCGATAGGGAGAGGTGGCATGCCAGCTATCCATGCTCTGTTCGGCGGGGGAGAAGGTTTGGTAGACCCAGCTATTTTCTATTTGTTGGAGGAAGGAGCTGAGTTGGTTCCAGTAGTCGGATTCGGAGAGGAGGCCGGCGCGCACGAGGGATAGAGCGGTGTAATAGTCGGTTACGCCTTCGGTGAGCCAATGGAGGGAGGTCATGGGGGGGTTATTGTAATCGTAGGGCCACATGGCGGCTGGGCGGAGCCGCTTGACATTCCACACATGGAAAAACTCATGAGCCGAAATGGGGAGGAAGGATTGGAGGGAGTTTTCGTCTTGGGCGCCGCTCTGGGGCAAGACGAAGAGGGCACAGTTTTCATGCTCTACGGCATGGCGCATTTGGAAAGGCACCAGAATGTAGATGAAGTGATACTCGGAGAGGGGGAGTTCGCCCCAGATGTTTTTTTGGGTTTGGACGATTTGGCACAGGCTATTGAGGAAGTTATTTAGGTTTTTGGCGCCGACCTCGCCCCAGAAGTGGACGTGGAGGGTGATGCCGGCGCAGGAGGTTTGGGTTTGTCGGAGGGTGGGGGCGATGACGAAGGGGGCATCCACGAGGTGGTGGTAAGAAGGGGCTTGGTAGAGGTTTTTATTTTTAGCGGGGAGGGCGGTAGCGACGGCCCAGTCGGGGGGTAGGTCAGGCAATTCCAACTGGCAGGGCTCCTGCAATCGCCCCACGGGATATAAAAAGAGGGTGATGGGATTGAAGTAGATAAGGTTGCGGCTTTGATAGCTGGAGCCGGCATCCAGGGTGCGGGCATCCACGCGGTAGGAGACCTCAATGAAGGGGGTTTTCGGTGGGTGGAAGATGCGCCAGGTGTCTTTGTCGGTTTTTTTGTAGGGGAGGGGTTGGCCGTTGGAGGTTTGTGCGGAGAAGTGGTAGAGGGCGCCGGCGTAGTTTTGGAGGATGTAGCGGCCGGGGCGCCAGGCTGGCATGCGGAGGTCAGTGTAGGTTCCTTTGGAGGGGGAAAGGCGCATGACTACCCGATAGGTGTAGGGGGGTTCGTCGGCCCAAAAGAGGCGATAGGTGATTTGGCTCATCCCCCACAAAGGAAAGGAGCCGAGGAGTAAGCTGAGGCTTTTATGCATGGGCCCGAAGGTAATGGGAGAGGGTTTGGGCGAAGGCGTCTATTTCTTCTGGGGTATTGTAGAGGGGGACTGGGGCGGCTCGGAGGATGCCGGGCCGCCGCCAGTCTATGCAGTAGCCGGCTTGCAGAAGGGCGTGATAAAGGGCTTGGCCATCGCTTCCCTGCACTTGAAAGGACACTTGGGCGCCGTGGGCGTGGGCTGGGGTGAGAATAGAGAGGTTGGGGAGTTCGGAGAGCTTTTCTCGGAGGAGCTTATGGTAGGTTTGGATTTGGGCAAAGTAGGTGGGTAGATCAAGGAGGGCGAAGATGTCCAGGCTGGCTTCAAGGGGGGCGAGGAGGAGTGGGGAGGGGTTGCTGTGGACCCAGGCGCGGGCATCGGGGGCGGGGTCAAAGGTGGGCTGCATGACGAAGCGGGTTTCTAAGCGGTTGCCCCACCAGCCGGCGAGGATGGGGGCTTTTCCCCAGTGGCGGGGAGCTACATAGAGGCCGCCGACGGCGCCAGGGCCGGCATTGAGGTACTTGTAGCTGCACCAGACGGCAAAATCTACATTCCATGCATCCAGCTGGAGGGGGATGTTGCCGACGGCATGAGCCAGGTCCCAGCCTGCCCAAGCGCCTACCCGGTGCGCCGCCGCCGTAATAGCCTGTATATCATACACCTGCCCCGTGAGATAATGCACCCCACTCATCCACACCCCTGCCAGCCTCTCCCCATACGAATCAATCGCCGATAGCACGGCTTCAGTGGTAGGAACGAGCTCAGGCACCATCCGAACTGCATCCGGATAGCCTTTGAGGGCAGCAGCACTTTGAAGGGCATAGAGATCCGAAGGGAAAGGCTCCTGCTCCGTCAGAATGATATAGCGCTGGGGCGTGGGATGGTAAAAACTGGCTAAGAGCAGATGGAGGTTGGTGGTGAGGGTGTGGGCGATGGCGATGCTTTCGGGTTGGGCGCCGAGGAGGGGGGCGAGCTTAGGGCGCAGCCGATCGGCGTAATCTACCCAGTGGGCCCGCTCACTAAAATAGGCTTCTACTCCCTCCCAGTGCCAGCTTTCCAGCACACGCCGGATGTAAGAGGCCGCACTTTTGGGCTGAAGCCCCAACGAATGCCCACAAAAATACACCCACAGCTGGTCCTTGCCCCGCCTCGGTAAGTGAAAAAGCTCCCGATACACCCTGCAAACATACAATGCTTCCCAGCCAGATACCCCCTCTCCATTGGGAAAGTACTTTTCGGATCGCCTAAGGAGCGGCCGGCCTGCGTACCTTTGACCAAATGCAGGAAATTTTTCACGTGGTTCGAGACCTTTTGGACCCGGAGAAAATCATTCAGATTGGCGGCCTAACGCTGGTAACGGCTATCATTTTTGCGGAGACTGGGCTGATGATTGGGTTCTTTTTGCCGGGGGACTCGCTTTTATTTACGGTAGGGCTTTTTTGTGCGTTAGGGGTTTTGCCGGTGCCGATTGGGATGGTTTTAGTGGTGCTTTCGGTAGCGGCTATTGTGGGAGACCAAGTGGGATATTGGACGGGACGGGTTTTGGGACAGCGGCTCTTTGAGAAACGGGAGAGTTGGTTTTTCAAGCGTAAGTACTTGGAGCAGACCCGGGCTTTTTACCACCGCTGGGGTAAAAGCGCTATCATCCTGGGGCGGTATGTGCCAATCGTACGGACTTTTGCGCCGATTTTAGCGGGGGTGGTGGGGTTTCCCCCGCGGCAGTTTATTTTGTATAATGCCACGGGGGGCGTTCTGTGGATAGTTAGCTTGACGCTGGCTGGATATGGCCTGGGGAGTGCCTTCCCTTGGCTCAGAAAGTACATTGAGCTGATAGCGCTGGGCATCATCATTTTGTCTATTCTTCCGGTAGTGCGGGCCTATTTGCGGGAGCGTGCTCGGGCTAAGGCGTCCGTATCTACATGAAGGGCGTTGAGTATCTGCTGCTGGATTTGGGTGGGGTCTTATACAGGGTGGAATATGAGCGAACCCTAAGAAAGCTGGGGTTGGGCGAGGAGGAGTTAGCGTCTCTTTTGCAGGAGCCGGTCTTAGCGGCTTACGAGCGGGGGGAGATAAATACGGAGACTTTCCTTCGGGCATGGCAAGCGCGCTTTCCTCATCTCTCCGAGGAGGCCCTGCGAGAAGCCTGGAACGCCATGCTCTTAGGCCCCCTCCCCCAGGCCGAAAAAGTCCTCCAAACCCTCTCCACCCGCTACCCCATCGCCCTCCTGAGCAACACTAACGACCTCCACTTAGAGCTTGTAGAACCTCAAATACAGCCTTGGAAAAGCTACTTGGTGGAAACTTTCTTTTCCAATCGGATCGGGCGGCGTAAGCCAGACCCTGAAACCTACCTTGATGTGCTTGAGCGGTTAGGTTGGCCGCCCGAAAAAACGCTTTTCGTAGATGATAGTGCGGTGAATACGGCGGGGGCGGCGCGGGCTGGGCTGAAGACTTATCAGCTACCTGCGAATCGGCCTGAGGAGCTTTTGCAGGTTTTGGCGGTTTCGTTTTCGTCTTTTTAGGTTTTTTTTGGGCGGGCGGCGCCGTAGGCGCCGCCCGCCCAAAAAAGCCCCTTCTCCCCACCCCTCCCAAAAAACGCCGTAACTTTCCCTCATGCGCGTCCTCTTAGTGGATGGTATGAGCTTGACCTACCGAGCTTTTTTTGCCTTTCAGGAGCGCCCCCTCCGCAATGCAGAGGGCTTCAACACTTCGGTGCTATTTGGGTTTTTGAGTACGCTTTTAGAAGTGATGGGGGAGTTTGACCCTACACACGTAGGTATTGCGTGGGATAGTCCAGAGCCTACTTTTCGGGAGGCGGAGCTGGCTGCATATAAGGCCCATCGGGAGCCCCCGCCTGAGGACCTAGTATCAAGCCTACCCCCCCTTCGGAGCCTTTTGGAAGCCCTCAACTTCTATCAGGCCGAAGTACCGGGCTATGAAGCGGATGACCTCATAGCCTCCTGGACCCGCGCCGCTCTGGCGCACCCCGACACTCAAGAAATTTGGATTCTCTCTACCGACAAAGACCTGGCCCAACTGGTAAATGAGCGGGTGACGCTATACCGCCCTTCCCGAGGCAAGGCCCCCGCCGAAAAGCTCACCCCCCAGGCCGTCAAAGCTAAGTTTGGCGTAGAACCCGCCCAAATCCCCGACTTCTTAGCCTTAGTCGGCGATGCCAGCGACAATCTCCCCGGCGTCAAAAACATCGGCCCCAAAACCGCCCAAGAACTACTCTCCAAATACGGGTCTTTGGAAGGGATTTTTCGCCATCTTCCTATTCTTCCCAAAGCCATAGCCCAGCGGCTCTCCGAAGGGAAAGCCCTCGCAGAAGCCACCTATGCTTTAGCCTACTTAGGGGAGCGCGAGGTGCCCGGAGCCCCCTTCGTGCCGTCTCTCTTCGCTCTTCGCCCACCCAACTGGGAAAAGCTCCAGCCGCTCTTAGACCGCTATGCCCTCCGCCAAGTCACTAAACGCCTACGAGAACTCTGGACTTCAGAAGCACCCCCTCCTCCTATCCTCCTCACCGACCACACTCCATCCGACTATCAGCTCATAGAGTCCCCTGAAGCCCTCCAAAACTTCTTAGAGACCTATGCCCGCACGCCCGCCATGGCCTTGGATGTAGAAACCACCAGCACCCATCCTGTTTGGGCCGAGCTAATCGGCCTGGCTCTCTCGCCCGCCCCCGGAAAAGCCGCCTACATTCCCATCACACCTGAAAACTGGCCAGCCCTCCGAGCTATCTTGCAGCCCTGGGCCCAAAGCCCCACCCTAAAAATCGCACACAACCTCAAATACGATTTCGTCGTCTTAGCCCATCACGGCCTCAATCTTCAAGGCCCCCTCTTTGATACTCTCCTCGCCGATTACCTCTTAGACCCCGAAAGACCTCACAACCTCTCCTCTGTCGCCGAAAGATTTTTAGGCCTAAAAAAGCGCCTTGCTTATGAGGACCTCTTTGAGGGCCTACGGACCAAAGACATTCGGCAGGTACCGCTGGAAAGGCTCATGCCTTACGCCTGTCAGGATGCTGACTTGGCTCTCCGTTTGCACCAGCCCCTGACCCAAGCCCTCCAAAAAGAAAACCTCTGGAACCTTTACGAGTCCTTGGAACTGCCTCTGCTCCAAGTTTTGGCCCAGATGGAACTGACAGGCATATACGTAGATAGGGCGGTGTTGGAAACACTGGGGCAAGAGTGGGATGAGGAGTTAGAGCGCCTCACTCGGCGGGCCCACGAGCTAGCTAGCCACCCTTTCAATCTCAATTCCCCTCAGCAGGTGGCTCAAGTGCTTTTTACGGAGCTGGGGCTGCCCATTCTGCGCAAGACACCCAAGGGGCAACCCGCCACCGACGAAGAGACCCTTTCGGCGCTGGCTCCCCAGCACCCCCTCCCCGAAGTCTTACTGCAATACCGAGAGATCCACAAGCTCCGCACTACCTACATCAGCAGCCTCATAGAAAGCATTCATCCCCGCACAGGGCGGGTGCACACCGTATTTCAACAGGCAGTGGCCGCCACCGGCCGCCTTAGCTCCCAATCCCCCAACCTCCAAAACATCCCCATTCACACCGAGCGTGGCAAACGCCTGCGCCAAGCCTTCTCCACCCCTAAGGCTGGCTATGCCCTCCTCTCCGCCGACTACTCCCAGATAGAACTGCGCATTGCAGCAGCCCTTAGCGGCGACCCCCAAATGATCCAAGACTTCCTGGAGGGCCGAGATATCCACAGCGCTACCGCCCAACGGCTTTTTGGCACCCCCGACATCACCCCCGAAATGCGCCGCATCGCCAAAACCGTCAACTTCGGCATCATTTACGGCATTACCGCTCACGGTCTGGCCGAAAGGCTCGGCCACATCTCCCGCACCGAAGCCCAAAAACTCATTGACCAGTACTTTGCCCGGTACCCCGGCATCAAAAGCTACATTGAAGCGCAAATTGCTCGGGTTCGGGAAACGGGCTATGCCGAGACCCTGCTCGGACGCCGCCGCTACATCCCCAACATCCACTCCAGTAACAAGACCCTGCGCGCCGAAGCCGAACGTCTCGCCATCAATACGCCTATTCAAGGCACGGCCGCCGATCTCATTAAGGTGGCCATGATTAGGCTATATGCGGCCTCCCTCCCTCCCGAAGCCCACCTTCTCCTGCAAATCCACGACGAACTCCTCTGGGAAATACCCACAAATCTTATTCCCGACATAGCCCCTACCATCGCTAAAATCATGAGCGAGGCTTTGACTCTCCCCCGTCAAGTCCCTATAGAGGTGGAGCTCAAAGTCGGCCCTAACTGGCTACAGATGCAGCCCCTGAAAATCCATTCCCAAGCTTAGGGCTTTTCCGTTTCGGTTCGGGGCTGGGGGTTGGAGCCGCGCGTTTGACAAAAATCCCTACTTTTGCCCTACTGCCATCTTAGCTCAGCGGTAGAGCGGCTGATTCGTAATCAGCAGGTCGGCGGTTCGAATCCGCCAGATGGCTCTCCGTGCGATGGGGATTCTGGTTCTTCCCCACAGGATTAGCCCTGTACCTCTCCTGCCAAAAATCCGCCCCTAAAAAGGCCTCCTCCCCCTCAGACTATGTAGGCGATGCCGTATGCGCCTCCTGCCATGCCGATATCTACACCGCCTACCAAAAGACCTGGAAAGCCCATTCCCTCCTCCCCGTTACCCCTAACCTGCCCCGCATAGAAAACTTCTCCGCCCCACCCGTCTACGATCCGTATAAGGATTTCTTCTACTGGGCCCGCTGGGAAGAAGATAGCCTCTACATCTACGAAGCCCGCATCAAAGGCCGAGACACCCTCTACCTGCGACGAGAACGGGTAGATTTCACGATTGGCTCAGGGCATCAAACCCGCTCTTACCTTTTGTGGCGGAATGGCTACCTCTATGAAGCCCCCCTTACCTGGTATGTCGCAAAAAAGCAATGGGACCTCTCGCCGGGTTATAGCGGTGGGCATAATAGTCGTTTTAGCCGAGAGATACAGCCTACCTGTCTGGCCTGTCATGCGAGTGGGTTTCAGGCCGTACCCTACACTTATAACCGCTATGAGCGGGTGGGCGGCCCCTTAGGTTGTGAATCCTGTCATGGCCCGGGCCGTGCGCATGTAGAAAATCCCTCAGCCCCTAGCTATCATTGGAGCCGATGGCCCACCGAAAGACAAATGGATGTTTGTAGTCGCTGCCACTTAGAAGGCATCACGGTGGAGAAGCGCCCGCACTTTGTGCCGGGAGATACGTTGGCCCAATGGGCGGCTATTTTCTTGCCGGAACGGGCAGACTTAGGGGCTTTCGGGATCGCCTCCCATGTAGAGCGGCTCAAACTCTCCAAATGCTTCCAGGTGGGGAAAGCCTCCTGCCTCACGTGCCATCATCCCCACCCTACTACCCCTATGCCCTCCTACGATCAGCGGTGCCAAAGCTGCCACACCACCGGCTGCCAAAACCCCGCCCACCCCAAAAGCGGCTGCGTCTCCTGCCACATGCCCCGCGACACGACGATAGATATTCCTCATGTGCGCTTCACGGACCATTACATTCGGGTATTTCGGCCTGACACCCGCAAACCCCTTCCTGGCCTCCCTCGGCTCCTCTGCGCTACCGAAGAAAATCCCGACTCCGCTCTCGTAGGCTACGCCTACCTCAAATGGCACACTGAAGGGGGCGAAGCGCCAGCCCTTTCTCAAGCACTCGCTATCCTAAAACGGCATCCCCATCCCGCCGCCCTCGCCCAAGCGCTCTATCTCGCCAACCGCCCCACCGAAGCCCTCTCCTGGAGCGAAAAGGCCCTCCAAAAAGACTCCACCCTCCTCCTCTTAGAACTTAGAGGCTACCTCTTGGAAGCTACCGGCCGCCTCCCCGAAGCCCTCTCCTGGTGGGAAAACCTCGCCCAAAAAGCGCCTCAGCATCCCGATGTCCTCGCCCGAGCCACCCTCATAGGACTTCAGTTAGGCCGCCTCTCCCCCGCCGCCGCCTACGAGCGCTTCCAAAAAGTCTTAGCCCTCCAGCCCTTCCAACCTCAGTACCAGTACAACGCTGGCTTAGCCGCCTACCAGATGGGCCGCCCCGACCTCGCCCGCCAGCACTGGAAAACAGCCCTCCAATACGACCCCGATTACGCCCCAGCCCAAAAAGCCTTAGCCCATCTCCCATGATCAAATACCTCGGCTCCAAACGCCCCCACCTCCCTGGACCACGAGCCCTATCCAACTCATCCATCGCTACGAACCGATTCAAACGATTTTATACCACTTGCAATCAAAAACCTTCTGAATGGAGAG
>Ga0079995_1052450_pt1 | contig 10545 bp, 12 predicted proteins | sample FaiFalFF_MnMetaG_2_FD_69198 | JGI IMG/M metagenome (GOLD analysis project Ga0079995, IMG submission 69198) | Freshwater microbial communities from Yellowstone National Park, Wyoming, USA - Fairy Falls C (FF_Mn_C) (SPADES assembly) (version 4) | ecosystem: Environmental > Aquatic > Freshwater >... | reverse complement strand
GCGCCACAGCTCCTCCCGGAACCGCTCGAAGACCGCTTCGGGCGCGAGGGGCTCTACCACCTCACGCCTCCTGGGAGACATCCACCTGCACGCCCAGGGCCCTGATTCCCAGGGCCTGGACTTCCTGCACGGCCAGGGCCGTCTTTGCCGGGTTCCGGCCGGCGATGACGATGTGGGCGCCAGCCCCGGCTAGCGCCAGAGCGATGCCCTTGCCCAGCCCCCCATTCCCTCCTGTCACAATGGCCACCTTGCCGGTGAGCCCAAACAACTCCGCGACGCTCAACTGGTCCTCCTGCGCCTGGTAGAGGCTCCTCTATGGGCATTCCCTCCCGTCAGTTTACCCCCGCTGCCACAGGAAGGGCCCGGACACTGCCCTCTCCTCCGGCGGGCACCTTGGGGCTTGACACGGGGAGAAGGGGCGTGATAAAATGGGGGAAAACACATAGGGAGGGGGAGATGATGAAGCGGAGCCTCTCTCCCGGATGGATTGCGGTTGGGGTGTTGGCTTTCCTGCTCTTCCTGGGACTTGCCTGCGCCCGGGCACCCGCGGCACCGGCTCCCCCACCCGTACCACCGGCGGCGGCCCCGGCACCCCCTCCAGCACCCGCGCCAGCGCCGGCCCCCAAACCGGCGGCTCCCGAATTTAAGTTGAAGGCGGTGGCCACCAACCGGGCGCTGCCCCAGTTTAAATTACTGGAGTGGCTGGGGGAGGAACTGACCAAGCGCACCAACGGGCGGGTGACCCTTGAGGTGATGGGCCTGCCCGAGTTGGGCCTCACGGGGTTTGAGATGGTACGCGTCCTGCGGGCCGGCTTAGTGGACATTGCCGACGTCCTCCCCGGCTACGTCTCGGGGGACCTCCCTCTCTTAGAGGGGGCGGACATCGCCGGCCTCTTCCGCGAGTATGAGACCTACGAGCCTGCCTTCAACGCCTGGCTCAAGGTCCTCAAGGCCAACGAGGAGAAGATGGGGGGAGTTTTCATCGGCGCCCACGCCTGGGCCAAGCAGATCCTTTTCAGCCGCAAGCCCATCCGGGACCTCTCGGACTTGAAGGGGATGAAAGTCCGTATCTGGTTCACCTCCCTGGCCGACTACATGAAGGCCCTCGGGGCGGAGCCCGTCACCATTCCCTTCGCTGAGGTGTACACTGCCCTGGAACGGGGCACCATTGACGGCGTCGTCACCGGGACCGACGCCGGGTTCAACATCAAGTTGTATGAGGTCTCCAAGTACCTGGTGGACATAGGCGTCGGCCCCAAGATGACCGCCGTGGTGGTCAGCAAGAAGACCTGGGACAAACTCCCTCCTGATATCCGCAAGGTGTTTGAGGAACTGGGGCCCGAACTCACCAAGAGGGGTTTCGAACTGGGCCGTCAGATTACCGACACAGGGATCAAGGGGAATGTGGAGAAGGGGATGGAATGGACCCCCATGAAGCCCGAGTGGTCTCCCGTGCTCAAAGAGGTGGTGGAGAAACAGGTGGTCCCCGCCTGGGCGAAGCGGGCCGGCCCCGACGGCAAAAAGGCCTTCAACGAGGTCCTGGCGCCCCTGGTGGGCTACACCATCCAGTAGGCTGGCTGGGGTACCGTGGCTGACGACCTGAGGGTGAACCAAGCGGTCGTTTCCTCCCCGCCGTCCAGGCCCGTCCTGGCGACTGCGGTCGGGGCTGTGCGGCGGGGGGTTGACATCCTGGCCACGGGGATGGCCTATTTCAGCGGCGCCCTTTTCCTCCTGGTGGCCTTCTATACCACCGTGGATGTGGTGGGCCGGCACTTCGGGGTCTTTAGCGCTGTCACCGATGAGGTGAGCGGGTACGTCCTGGCGGTGGGGACCATGTTCGGGCTGGCTTACGCCCTGAAGATTGGGGGGCACGTGCGAATCGATGTGCTTCTCCACCTGATGCCGCCCCGCCTGAGGGCCTCTATGGACTCCATCGCCCTGGCCCTCATGGGCCTCTTCGCCTTCGTCCTGGCCCTCTTCTCCTGGCGGACAGCCCTCCAGTCCTGGGAGATAAAAGCCAGGGCCTTGGGACTGCTCGGCGCCCCCCTGTACATCCCCCAGTTCCTCATGGCCATCGGCATCAGCATCCTATTCCTGGAGGCGGTGGTCATGCTAGGTGTAAGGGTTGCCGAGGCCTTCCTGCTCAGGTCGGCGACGGGCCGGCCCACCACCGGTGCAGCGGTGAGCGAAGAGGCGGCGGACCGGCCCAGCAGACTGGTGTAAGGGATGGCGACTCTGGCACTGGCCCTGGCGGGCGGGCTGATGACCGTCTTCTTCCTGGCGGGCCTTTACGTGGCCGTGGCCCTGGGCCTTATCGCCTTCTCCCTGATGTTCTTCCTCAGCGACCGCCCCCTCTGGGAGATCGTCTCCCAGATCACCTGGAATGTGAACACCAACGTCGTCCTGGTGGCCATCCCCCTCTTCGTCCTGATGGGGGAACTTCTTCTGCGGAGCGGGCTGACGGAGGTCCTCTACACCACCCTCTCCAAGTGGCTCAACCCCCTGCCCGGGGGGTTGATGCATAGCAACATCGCCGCCTGCGCCGTCTTCGCCGCCGTCTCCGGCTCCAGCGTGGCCACGGCGGCCACCATCTCCAGCGTCGCCCTCCCCACTTTCCGGACCAAAAAGTACAACGAAAGGCTGGTCATCGGCTCCCTGGCCGCCGGCGGGACCCTGGGCATCCTCATACCCCCCAGCATCAATATGATTGTCTACGGCCTTCTAGCCGATGAGTCCATCGGCCGGTTGTACATAGGCGGCGTCTTCCCCGGCCTGCTGATGGCCCTCTCCTTTATGGCAGTCATCTTCGTGGCGGCGAAGGTGTGGCCCAGCATCGCCCCCCGGGAGGAAGGGGCCCCCTGGCGAGAGCGGTTTGTGAGTCTGGTGAGCATGCTCCCCATAGCGGTGCTGATCTTCCTGGTGCTGGGGACCATTTACCTGGGAATTGCCACCCCCACGGAGGCCGCCAGTTTTGGCGTTGCGGGGGCCTTCCTCCTGGCCCTGCTGAAGCGGCGGGTGAACCTGGCCATGCTCAAGGAGGCCCTCCTTTCCACCGTCACCACTACCTCTATGATCATGCTCATCCTCTCTGCCGCCTTCATCATCAACTTTGTCCTGGCCCACCTGGGGGCCCCGGCCACCCTGGCCCGCGCCGTGGGGGCCGCCGGCTTCAACCAACTCCAGATGGTGCTGGTGCTCATCGGTTTCTACCTGCTGCTGGGGACCTTTATGGACGGCTTCTCCATGATGGTCATCACCATCCCCATCATCGCCCCCATCCTGAAAGCCATGGGCGTCAACCTGGTGTGGTTCGGCATCCTGGTGGTGATGCTGACGGAGGCGGCCCTCATCAGCCCTCCTGAGGGACTGAACCTGTACGTCCTCCACGGGGTGCGCAAGAGGGCCCTGGGGCAGGAGCGCAAGGGGACCATGATGGACGTGTGGGTTGGGGTCTTGCCCTTCCTGCTGGCGATAGTGGTGACGATGGCCCTGGTGATAGCCTTCCCCGAAATCGTCTTGTGGCTCCCCACCACCATGAAGGGGAGGTAATTCCCCCAGGGATCCTAGACGGCGGCCAGGCGCTTCCTCAGGGCGGGGATGACCTGCTCCCCCATCAGGGCCACGGCCCGGTAGGCCAGGGAGGCTTCCATCCCCGGCCACCAGACCCGGAAGAGGAAGTGGCTTCAGCCTCCTGCCGCTGGCCAGCCTCACCGGAGGATGGGCCTCGGCGATCTTCCGCCAGCTCTGTCCCTCCCGCCTCAGGCGGGCCACCAGCTCCGCGTCCACCTTGTCCACCACTGAGGGGCGGCCCACATGCTTGCCTTGGGCTTTGGCCTTCTCCATGCCCAGCCTCACCGCCTCCCCTTTGCGCAAGCTCTCCTGGCGGGCCAGCCAGGCGAAGAGGGGGATGAGGAACCCGGCGAAGGGGCCCGTGGTGTCCAGGAAAGGCTCATTGTAGGAGTAGAACCGGACATGCCAGTCCTGGAGGGCGGCCATGATGCGGGAAACGGACCACTCCCCCTCGCGGGAGAAGCGGTCCATGCTCCAGACCACCAGCACGTCGAAGTTGCCCCTGCGGGCCTCCTCCAGCATGGCCTGGAACTGCTCCCTGGGCTTCTTGCCGAAGGCCGACTCCTCCACCTCGTAGACCCGGACGACCTGCCAGCCCCGCTGGGCACATACCCGCTCCAGGTCAGCCCGCTGGAGGGCGGGATCTTGGCCCTTGGTGTCCGTTGAGACCCGAAGCCAGAGGCATGCCCGAAGGGGTCGCTCACTCGTCATCGCACTGCCTTGCCAGATTGTTTTGGCAAGCCCTCCGGTGCCTACTCCGATTTTTGGCCTGTGCCCACAGCTGGCTGACCGTCTGCATGGCCTGCTTTAGGACGGAGGTGGAGTCCCTGCCCCCGGGCTTCATCACTACCACCACGTCGTATGCCTCGTAGACGGGGCGGATACGCTACCTGACAGCGGTCAAGACCTCCACCACCACCGGCTTCGTCGCCCGCCGGGAGATGGAGTTGGAGCCGCCTGCGACGGCGGCGGCCCTTTAGCCCACCCTGTTCCTGACCGACGGTCCTCGCTAACATCTCTGCGGCTTCCGGGTCCTGTACCAGCGCATTCGGCCCCCGCGCTGCGATGACATAGGGGGCTATGCCGCTCTCCTGCTCTAGGGCCCTTCGATGCCCTTGCGAAAGGGGCTCACCGGTCATTTGGACCACCTCCTGGCCATGTCTTGCACGCCTGGCCACCGGCGGCCTCCTCGGCCCCCGCCGCCGCCCGGAGCACCAAGGCGTAGGCCCGCCGCAGGCGCTCCTCGGCGTCCGGCGCCGGAAAATGTCGTACCTTCACCGCAGGGCGCTCGTGCGGTCGCCTTCTGGGCACGGCGGGGTCAGGCGACCTCCCTCTCAGCCTCGGGGCGTGCACTGTTTTTCTTCGCCGCACGAGTCCAGGGTGGGCCGCGGGGCAAGATGGCGCAAGGCTGCAGCCAAGCGGCAGGACTATTGCATCCCCTGATTGCCCCGTGTACAATTGGAGAGCAGACCCACGAGGAATGGAATGGCCAGGAAGTCCGTTCCTGGGGAGCTGGTCCCCCTCTGGGCCCAAGCGCGGAAGCAAGGTCGATCGTGGCGAAGCATCGCCAGCGAGCACGGTTTCGATTGGCGGACCGTCAAAGGCCATGTGCTGAAGTTCATGGAGGAGGAGGGCCGAGCCTACTGGGAGAGTGTGCAGCGACAAGTAGATGCCGCCTGTCTGGAGCGCCACTACCAGCTCCTGGTCAGGGTGGCCCAGGGCGCGCTCTGGGCCATCGAATCTGACCCTTTGCAAATTATTAGTGGGTTTCCGCCCCACAAGGAGATCCTTGAGAAGAACATCACAAGGTCCGTGGAGGGCGCACAGGGTCTCCTGCAACGCGGCGGGATGGAGCTGAGGCAGGACCCCCGTGGCGGCTTCCTGACCGAGGACCGGTTACTGCTGAACCGCTTGGCAGCGAAGCTCCTAGACGCGCTGCGCGAACATGAGCCGCGGTTAGCGTCGGAGATCGACGCATGGGGGACCGCCTGGGACGACCTTTCCAAGGCAAGGGTCGGCCTGGAACACCAGGCGGCCAGGCTCCTGACCACAGCCGGTGTTGATGTGACGACGGCGCAGGAAATGGCCAAATGGCTTCAAAACGAGGCCGTTCGCAAGAGCCTGGCCGATGAAGAGGACCGGACGACGGTGCTCGTACAGGGCCCAAAGGACAACGTGAGGATGGTCCGGAAGAACTCCGCGTCGGAGCTAGAAGTCTTCAGGGGGCCTGAGACAGAGGCACGGTTTCTCCGCAAAAAGTACGAAAGCGCACTCCGGCAGGTCTGCCATGAGGCCCGGATCGAGCCGGTCCGAAAAGCTTATGACACTTATATACGGTGCGTCCAGGCGGCAAAAGACACCATCGATCAGCTGCTTCTGCGGGGCCGTCCTGGCGGCCGCTGCAAACTGTGTCCACAGCAAAGCGCGCTAAGGGCTGTCTAGGCGTCCCTCTTTTTAGTTCAGGGTGAATTGCACCCTGTCGGCCCTGCTGTACTGCGGTAGAAAGGCCGTTCCCCCAGGCGCTCGGCCGGCGCCCGCTCCAGAGTGCGGCATCTTCAGCCGGAGGGAGGGGGACTCGAGCAGCCAGGAAGAACGCCGGAAATGGGGGAGGCGGCAGGGGTCTTGTTCGGCTACAAGAAGGCTTGTCGCCTGAGCACCTTCAGCTCCCACCAGATGTCCGGGGTCATCTTCACCCCGCGCCAGCCACGATAGGCCGTCATCAAGGTGGCGAAGAGTAGCCCCAGCCCCTATCATGTAATAGGGCCTTCTGCCCAGAGAGGCAGGCCCGGGAGAAAACGAAAATACACCAGGAGGAGGCAGCCATGATACGGGCAGCGCTGTACGCCAGGGTGAGCACCGAAGAACAGGCCCAGCGCTACAGCATCGCCGCCCAGCTCGAGCGACTACGGGAGTACGCACGACAGCGGGGCTACTCGGTCGTGGCCGAGTACGTGGATGACGGCTGGTCTGGCGCCTTTCTGGACAGGCCCGCTCTGACCAGGCTACGGGAGGCCGTGGCCCAGGGACAAGTGGACGTGGTTTTGGTCTACGACCCCGACCGCCTATCCCGGGACCTGGCCGACCTGCTCTCCCTGGACAAGGAGTTCCGGAAGGCCGGGGTCCGCCTGGAGACCATCACTACGGAGCTTGACGGCTCCCCGGAGGGCAGGATGTTCTTCCAGTTCAAGGGGGCCTTGGCCGAGTACGAGCGGGCCATCATCGGCAGGCGGACTATAGACGGGCACCGCCGCAAGGCCAGGGAGGGGAAGGTGGTCAACCCCCGGTGCCTTCCCAGGTGGCTCCGCTATGACCGCCAGACCGGCACGGTGATGCTGGACGAGGAGTGGGCCCAGGTGGTCCGCCTGGCCTACTGGCTGGTGGACATCGGCAACCTCCACCAAGCGGAGAAGCACGTGACGCCCTTCATGCCTCCGGAGATCCAGCGCCAGCGAACGCTTGCCTCTCCCCTCCACAGCAAACCACTCCGGGCGCCCGACCTGACGCGCGATCTCCCGCATGATGTCACCCCGAACCGGGTCCTCTATTTTGATAACCTCCGCCCCGAACTCGGCGAGCAGGGTGCCCACGAACGGACCCGCGAGGTAGTGGGCCAGCTCCAGCACCCGCAGCCCAGAAAGGGGACCAGCCGTCTCCATCCTCACCTCCGGTCTGAAGGAGTCATTTAACGCCCTCCTCCCGGGGGGCGTCTCCGGCAAGCCCCGGGGGCCGGGCTAGGCCTTCGTCCCCTCCTTTTGGGGAAAGGTGACCCGTCTGGTCACGGCGAAGCCGCCGTAGTTGCCCCAGCCCGGGCAGAAACCCACCCACCACTGGCTTAAACTCCCCGTCACCAGGATGTGGATGTCCTCGGGCCTTTCGACCATGGGCAGGAGGGTCTCGTCGGGAAGCCCGGAGACGTCCGGCGGGCCTTCTGGCCGGTGGCCCCAGTAGTACTGGTGGGGCTCCCTCTCCACCAGCACCCCCAGCCGGCGCAACCGGCCCACCTCGTAGCGGGCGTGTTCAAAAAGCCACTCCCGTACATCCTGTTGGGTGTGCCCTGCCCGCGCCAGCTCCCAGGCGACCCGGGGGCTGAAAACCACCAGGTACTGCCCCGCCGCGTGGAACATGTTCACGCCCACCGTGGGGAGGGTGTCCGCAAGCACCTTGAGGATCCTTTCGGCCGTCCCCGGGGCGAAGATGGGTTGGGGGGGCTGGCAGGCGAAGACAGTGACGGCATCCGCCTCTGGTTCTAGGCCGTAGTCGGTGTGGAAGGGGGGCCAGGGGCTTTCGGCCCGGTTTTCGGCCACGCAGAAAAGGTACTTGGCGGGCGAGCCCATGGTCGCCCTGTCCGTCTCCCCGGGGTACCCTCCCCCGATGTTCCAGAGGATGAGACGAACCGCCCGGCCCACTGCTGCCGAGGCGTGGGAGCCGCCCCCAAAGGCGTTGTCCCCCGTGTGGAACCCCAGCCGCTCGACGACAGGGCCGCTGACGATCACCAGGGGGGCACAGGGGTTCGTGGTGGCCTGGACACCACCCAGGTTAAAGCGCGGCTCCAGCATCGCGTCCAGGGCGGCAGTGACCACGGGGACGTGCTCGGGGAGGCAGCCCGCCATGGCGCACTGGATGGCCACTTGCTCCACCGTGGCCACTCCCTGGGCAGGAGGGATCACCCCGATCACCTCTTGGGGGTCCCGACCCACGTACTCCAGGATCGCCAGCACCCTGTCCTCGGTGGGCGGGGCCACCACCAGGCCGTCCGTCCAGCGGCGGTCCCGGGCGAGCCGGTCCCACTCCCAGAAGTCTCGGACCTCCACTACCGGCGACCTAAGGCGAAGGCCCACCGGGGCTCACCTCCACCGGCCGCGGCGCGGCCGTCAGGGCTCTGACCACCTCTTCCACCTTCTGCCGGGCCATCTCCCTCACGTCAAAGCTTATCGTCCCTCCCCGGGGTGTAGGCTCTACCAGGAGGGGCAGGTGAGGCATACCGAGCGCTCGGGCGTGGAGGCGGGCCGCCCGCTCAAAGGCGTCGTGAACGATGGTGATCGTCGGGGTGCCCCGCCGCTCTATCTCCACCGCGTCGACCACGGACGCGGCGGTGCAGGACCCTCACGCCGCCTCCCCGTTGACCACCACGTCGACCTTCGACAGGAAGTCCCCCAGGAGGTCGCCGGGCACCGGCTTGGAGATGCTGGGCTTCTTGAGCCAGACGTAATCCTTTACCCTATACCGCGACCGGAGCTCATCCCAGAGGGCCTCCATAAGGGGGTACATCCCCAGGCTGCCGTCAGGGTTCCGCCGGCCCCAGCCGTCCAGGAAGCCGAGCACCTTCCCCTCTAGGCTACCCGGCCTGGGGGCCAGCCGCACCCCCGGGACAACGTATTGAACGGACGGCAGGACAACCCGCATGGCATTCACCTCCTCTGTTCCGCAGGGTGGATGATCTGCCACACCCTCTAGTTTACTCTCACCACCTGCGACAGGTTGGTGGTACGTCTGCTGAGTGTCCAGTGGAAAGGGTCCTGCTGAAGCAGGCTATCGCCGTAGCCAAAGTGTCACCTGCCTAACGCGCAGCTCCCTCGTAGATCCGGACGGCCGCGAGGAAGCGACGGCTTGCTTCGCCCTATCGCCCTTACCCACGGTACTACGGTGAGCCTACGGGATGCTGAAGCCCACCAGGGGCGCTAGGACCTCGTTGAAGGCTTTTTTGCCCTCGGGGCCGGCCCGCTTGGCCCAGCGGGCGAGCACATGCTGGACCACCTCTTTGCGGACAGGCTCCCACTCAGGCTTCATAGGCACCCACTCCATCCCCTTCTCCACAGCTCCTTTTATTCCCCTATCGGTAGACTCACGGCTCAGCTCGAAAGCCTTCTTAGTGAGCTCGGGACCCAGTTCCTCCAATACCTTGCGGATATCAGGGGGGAGTTTGTCCCAGGTCCTCTTGCTGACCATCGCCAACGTCAGTACGGGGCCCATGCCGGTATCTACCATGTACTTGGCGACCTCATACAACTTGAGCACGACCGCGTTCTCTGTTCCGGTGATCACACCGTCAATGGTGCCCCGTTCCAGGGCGGTGTACACCTCGGCGATGGGGAGGGAGACTGGCTCCGCGCCGAGAGCCTTCACATAGTCGGCCAGAGCGCTGCCCCAGACACGGATTTTCATCCCCTTCAAGTCGGAGAGGTCCCTAATGGGCTTGCGGCTCATAACGACTTGCTTGGGCCAGCCAATGCCACCGAGGAAGACGATTCCTAGCTTCTCCTCGTAGCCCTTGAGGACCTTTAGCCAGGCGGAGAAGGCAAGCTCGTAGGTCTCAAACTCGCGGAAGAGGCCGGGGAGATCTACGCCCTCTATAAGGGGGAAGTCCCCTGCGACATAGCCGGAAGCAACGTCGGCGATGTCCACCAGGCCGGGCCGGAGGACACGGACCATCTCAAACCCCGTGAGGCCCAACTCGGGTAGGGACACCACCTCAACAGTCACCCGGCCGTCGGTCCGTCTGGCCAGTTCCTCCCCCAGCCACTCCAACAATTTAAACTGGGCCGTCGGCCGGGAAATTCCCACTGCCTTCAACTTAAACTCGGGAGCTGCCGGCTTGGGGATTGGCCCCGGCGCGGGTGCTGGAGGGGGAGCCTGGGCTGCCGGCCGGGGGGCACAGGCTGTCACTGTGAAGAGCAGCAGACCCAACGCCGCAAGCACAAGCCGCATAGAGACACCCCCCTTTACCATCGGTCCCTCCCCGCGATCTTCGCCGCGTGACGTTATACCATGTCCCCTTATCACTGTCAACCCGTAGGGGAGGTTGTTTGAGAAAAGGCTCAGGGGTCATGCTGGGCAGCCAGGTAGGGGCCGAGCAATGAGCCGAACAGTAGAACTTGTCCCGAAATGTAGTGGGAGGCCGGTGCTTATCGCAAACTGGGGGTGAGGCTTGTGGGGAGGTCTCAGCCATGGAGAGGATGCTGACCGACGAGCAGTGGG
>Ga0079995_1051492_pt1 | contig 10550 bp, 7 predicted proteins | sample FaiFalFF_MnMetaG_2_FD_69198 | JGI IMG/M metagenome (GOLD analysis project Ga0079995, IMG submission 69198) | Freshwater microbial communities from Yellowstone National Park, Wyoming, USA - Fairy Falls C (FF_Mn_C) (SPADES assembly) (version 4) | ecosystem: Environmental > Aquatic > Freshwater >... | reverse complement strand
ATCGCCAGGACAAGCCCCGGCATAAAACCCAAGACCGGGATGCTCTGCAGGACGTCCAGCAGGGGGATCAGGACCCGCTCGGCCGTCGGGTCCTTGGCCGCCCAGTAACCGTATACGATCGTAAAACTCAGCGACAGCAGGTACGCCAGCAGGCCCCGGACCAGCGAGAAGAACGTATACTTCGGCAGGGCCCAGGGCGAAAGGTCGATGACCGCCCCCGGTCGGGGAGCGGCGACCCATTCCCGGGCAAAGCCGATAAGGCCCCCCAAAAGCCCGACCAGGGCGACGGCCATCAGCAAACTCACCCCGTCGACCCCGAAGGGCCGTTCGGGAAGGACCCGTATACCCCCCCAGACGCGGCGCCACAGCGTACTCACTTTCCGCCTCCCGACCTCCACCCGCCCAGAAAGTCCCCGCCATAGAGACACCGGTGGGATGCCCGGCGTTCAGGATAAGGAACGACTCCGAGAGTGTCTAACGGGCCCCTGGGAAGGACCGGGGGCCGTCGTCCCGCATGGGCATGCCCCACCGAGAATCCCGCCCCCGTTCACCCCAACGGGGCCGCTCGACCTCATCCCGCGCTACCGTGCGGGATGGGATGGAGAACTCCGCTCTTGCGCGGGGGTGGGTTAGAATGTACCAATGTGCCGTGGATACTTGGGTCGAGAAAAAATGCCAATGGGAGTGGGCGATGAAGGGAGCCGTCCTTAGGATGCGATCCAGGGCACTGCTCGTCGCCGCGGCGTTCATGGTAACGTGGACCGGCGTCCGGTTCTTTTCCGAGGCCGAATCGGAGGAGCGGTTGGACGCCGACACGATCGGTAAAGCGGCGGGGGTCAAGGCAACCACCGCCCCAGACGGTGTCGCTCGCATCGCCTGGGCTAGGACCGACGTGCGGGTCAGGGTGGATGGGGTGGATCTCCATCCATTCGCCGGACTGACGTCGTGGGCCGCGTTTACGCCCGCCAAGCATGGGGCGATGGTGATGGGCGATATCGTCGTCTTTCAGGACGAGGTGACCCCGGCCATGGATGCCGCCTTCGCCGCTGGATTGGACGTGAGTGCCCTGCACAACCACTTCTTCTACGACGATCCGAAGGTGTACTTCATGCACATCAGCGGCGTGGGCAATCCGGAGGAGCTGGCCAAGGGAGTCAAGTCCGTGTGGGACGCGATCAAGAAGGTTCGCACAGAAAACCCCAAGCCTGCCAACCGATGGGCCAGCGACGTGCCGAAGGAAGGGAAGATCGACCAAGCTGGCATCGAAAAGGTCCTCGGCCTCCAGGCTGAGGCGCAAGCCGGGGTGGTGAAGGTGACAATCGGCCGCGAGGGGACGATGCACGGCGTCAAAGTTGCGGGTTCGATGGGCCTGACGACCTGGGCGGCCTTCAGCGGGTCCGACGAACTGGCCGTAGTAGTGGGCGACTTCATCATGACCGCTACGGAAGTACAACCGGTACTGCGGGCGTTGCGGAAGGCCGACATTCCACATCGTTGCCCTGCACAACCACATGATCGGCGAGGAGCCGCCATTCTACTTTGCGCACTTCTGGGGCAAGGGGCCGGTCGAGAAGCTGGCCAAGGGGATTAGGGCCGCCCTGGATGAGCAAGCCAAGGTAGGTAGCCCTGGGAAGAAGCATTGAGCCGGGGCCACTATCAAAGCGGTCCTGGCCCAGGTTCCCCCGCGACGCCGGCCCGCGAGGTGACCGTCCGCCTCTCCGGATCGGACGGCACGTTCATCGAAGTCACCCGCTACGGCCGGCGGGGGATGTCGCCGCAGGCGGCGGCCGCCTTCGCCGAACTACGGCCCTCCGCCCGGTGTACGGACTGGGTCTAGCGGCGCTACGCCCGGAGGGGAATCCGGCGGAACCCGCTTGGCGTTCCCGCGCGTGACCCACTTCATCGTTCCCCTCCCGTGCCTGTTCCAAAATCGGTGGGTGGGGTGGAAAGGAGGGGTCCTCACTGGGTAAAAAGGGAAGAAACCCTCACCCGGGAGGACCCTCATGGCAGGCATCAAGATACGGATTCCGAAGGTGGGAGTCCAGCCGGCGGGGGAGCCGGGGGTGTGTGGGGGCTGTGGGAATCGGAGGTGGGTGCGGTGGGGACGGTACCGGCGGCGGGTCCGGGGATTGGGCGTGGACGGGACGGGCGTGCGGTATGGGGGGAAGACGCAGGGGGTGGTGGGGGCCGTCGACTCGGGGACGGGACAGCCGGTGGCCCTGGCGGAATGGAGCGAAAGGGACACTGGGCAGGTGGTCCGATGGCTTCCACCCCGGGTGGAAGCCTATGGGGTCGACGACCTGTCCCCCCGCATCCCTCTCATGTCTACCCGAGGATGGGCCCACAGACGCCATAGCCGGTTCACCCCACTGCCCGCCGGGCCAGCGCCGCCCCCACCGCCCCCAGCGGGGCCCGTCCCACCGCCCAGGCCAACGTCTTGGCCTGCGACTTCCGGTATCCCTGGAACAACGTCCCCATTCAAGGGATTCATCGGGCTCCCTCCTTCTCGGGAGATTCGTTTCTATCCCCCCTACTTTACGGAGCCGATGAATCCCCTTCTACCTCACCCCCCAAAACGGGTGAGACCTCAGCGATGCTACGGGCCTATCTCCCGCGAACCCGAAAGAGGGTGTAACCGTGAAACGTCCCGAGGGGTATCAGACCCGGGCCGTCCCGAAGCCACCGGTAGTTCTGTTCCGGGGAACGTCCCCGCCACTGGCGGCCCAGGTCCTCCAGGGGAACGACCAGATACAGGGGCCGCCCTTCACGTACCCGACGGCTGAGGTCCGCCGGAGTCAAGCCGTAGAGCTCCTCGACGTCTCGGGGCGTGTAGTGCCGTAAGGTCAGCGTGATGCCGAAGGCGAGGACCCGGGCCTCTGCCGGGACCGTCTGCTCGACCCACCGGGCGACGGCGACGTCGGCGTCCTTCCGGTCGATGAAGGCCCAGACCACGCGACCGTTGTAAGCCAGGCTCCCGAGGAAACCGACAGCCAGGCAGAACTCGGCGGTCCACCGACGCCATCGAGGCACTGCAGGTCGCGTCGGGCCGGCGAACCCGAACCGGTCCAGGCCGATAGCCGTGAAGCCGACCGTCGCCGGCAGAAGGGCCAGGACAAAACGGAAGTTCTGATAGGGAATTCCGGCCAGAAACCCGTACATCGCCGTCCCCCACCCCCCAAGCAGGGCCAGGGTCCGAACCCACCGATGCCGTAGGGCCGCCCCCAGGCCGAGGACGAAGAAGGGCGTCCACAAGGGGAATAGGGCCCGCGGCGAGACGACCGCCTTGGCGTAAAACAGGGCCACCGGAAGGGGATACTCGGCATGCCCGTCGACGGTGTCCAACGTCCGGCGCAGGGCGTTCCCGAGTGACCACCCGGTCCACCACGGATGCCGCCACGGCGGGGTCCCGTCGCTCCCATGCAACAAGACGATGGGTGGAACCAGGAGGGCCAGACCCACGCACCCGCCGAACAGGGCGTGGGCCAAGACCCTTCGTCCATGAGTCCGGACGACCCAGGCCCCATAGAGCCCCACGGGGAGGACGAGGAGGGCGTATACCCATCGAGTCAAGACAGCCCCGGCCAGGGCCACCGCCGTAAGCAGGACCCACCGGAGGCGGCCCGAGTCGCCGTAGCGGACGGCCGCCCAGAGAGTCAGGGTCCCCCAGAAGAGGGCCGCCGTGTCACTCATGACCGTGAGGCTCCAGTGCCCCAACTGACCCGAAGCCAGGGTCATTCCCCCGGCGATAAGCCCCGCCCACCGAGCCATCTCCCGAGAGGCTCCCTCCTGCTCGAAGAGCCGTCGGACCAGGCCCGCACTCAACAGGACAACCCCGGCCCCGGCCAGGGAACTGATGACCTGACCGGCCCGGGACGTGACGCCCGTCAGGGGAAAAAGGGCGGCCATGAGGGCCGGATAGCCGACGGGCCAGAAAAACGGGGGTGGCCGACGACCCTGGCGGAGGCTTTCCCAGAGCCGAAGGGCGTAGTCGTAATAGGCAAAGGCGTCCTGGCCGTATAGACCGTCGAACCGGCGGAGGGCGATCACGCTCCAGGAGAGCCCCAGGGCGAACGCTCCCATTGCCAGGAGGGCCCAAGAGTAGAGACGATTTTGGGACCGCTCTTCGAGACTCACGGACCGGACCCGTCAGTGCAGTATCTTTCAAAATGGCTTCCGAAGCCCAAAGACACCGTCGTCCCCGGCGGTGCTCGGACCGGGGACACCGGCCTCACGGCCGGTGCCATGACCGAGGGCCTTTGAAACCGCTTTTAAAACGGAGAATCATGAAGGGATAGGACGCAGAAGACAGGTATAGGATACAGGCTCGATGAGTGGGTTTACAGTTACCGGGTCCCGGGACCCGAGGAGTCCCGCCGACCGGAGCGACCCCTCCATGTCCGTCGGGATCGTGGTCCCTACGTACAACGAGGCCGACAACCTGCCCGTCCTGGTCGCCCGTCTGGCGGCCCTGAACCTCGACGCCTGGGAGGTCATCGTCGTCGATGACGCTTCGCCCGATGGGACCGGTCGAGTCGCCGAGGCCCTGGTCCGTCAGTACCCGGGCCGGGTCGTCGTCGTCCATCAGCCCCGTCGGATGGGTCTGGGATCGGCCTACCGGGCAGGATTCCGCCGGGCCCTCCGGGACGGCGTCTCGTGGGTCGTCCAGATGGACGCCGACCTCTCCCATGCCCCGGAGGACCTGCCCCGCCTGCTCGAGGAGGCCCGACGCGCCGATGTCGTCGTCGGCTCTCGCTACGTGCCCGGCGGGAGTACCGATCCCCGGTGGGGTCGGGGACGCCGGTGGCTGAGCCGGTTCGGCAACCTGTATGCCCGCTGGGTGACCGGCCTCCAGGTCCGAGACGCCACGGCCGGGTTCAAGGTCTTTCGACGGGAGGTCCTGGAACGTATCGGTATCGAGGACCTGCGGTCCGACGGGTACGCCTTCCAGGTCGAAGTCGCCCTGCGGTGCCAGCGTCTGGGCGTCCGGGTCACGGAGGTCCCGATTCACTTTCGGGCGCGGGTGGCGGGCCGTTCCAAACTGGGCCTGCGGCAGGTGGGGGAGGCCGTCTGGCGGCTTTGGACCTTTCGTCTCTGGGTCGGCCGAGGGGGGCGCCGGTGACCTTCTGAGGTTTCTGCTTCTCTCCGTCCGGAGCCGTCACGGGTTGGGACCGTAACGTTACCCAATTTTTTTACCCACATTCCGCACTTAACCCCACTTCCGCACCTTGAGGAGACAAAAGTTGGATTTTGGGGTATCCTCCCCCTGGGAGGATACCTATGCAACCCAACGATTGGACCATTTGGGTATCGTGTTGGGTATCGTGGCCGCGCTTGTCGGCCAATCGACCGGATGGTGGGGCCGACCGACCGTCAGGTCAGCGTGGGGGAAGCGGCACAGGCGATGGTGTTGAATGCCCTGGGCTTTGTAAGCCGTCCCCCTCTACCTGACCCCCGAGTTCTTTGCCCACGAGCCCCTGGACCGTCTGTTGCGTCCGGGATGGACCACCGAGCTCCGTGTCGAGGGGGAGTATGAGAGGCCGGAGGAGCCGGGGCACGGCTATTCCCGGGATAAGTGGCCGGACTTGAAGCAGGTGGTGGCATTGCTGACCACTTACAAGTCATTGGATGCATTCGGCGATTCCACGAGTCCCGTCCCCGGCTCATTGCCCTACTGCCGTATTGCCGTACTGCCTTCCTGCCCGACTCCCGTATGGCCATAAAAACACCCCGTCCCCCGGGTAAGTCTTGCCGCTATTAGCAACGACTTGGACACTACCTTAAACTATTCAGGAACTATTTTAGGGTGGGAGGCTGGGCATGGAAGCGTTATTGGATACCATTCAGAAGGTGCGGGAACGCATTCAAAAGCATGAGCGGGCTCTCCGGGCCAATGAGATGTTGACCCGATATGCCCTCGTGGACCCCATCTTGCGAGCCTTGGGGTGGGACACGGAAGATCCTGACGTCGTGGAGCCTGAGTTCCGGACGGAAACCGGTCGTCCGGATTATGCCCTCAAGCATGAAGGTCAGCCCCTTGTTATGGTGGAGGTGAAGTCTTTGGGAGGAAACATTGAGCGGGCTCGAGAAGAAGGTTTCCGCTACTGCTGGAGAAAGAAGGTCCCCTTTTACGTTATCACGGATGGCCGTGTTTGGGAATTGCATGATCTGCGGGAAATGGGCGGGAGGGAAGTTTTTCGTATTCAATTGACAGACAAAGACTTCGGTGATGCGGCCCGAAAGCTGATGGCTCTCTGGCGACCGGCGATGCCCACCGTGGAGCCAATGCCTCCATGGATCGTGCGACCCCCTGAGGGCTCCCTTTCCGTCTCCTTGGAGTCATTGTGGCGACAATTGAAGCCTGGCCAGCGGCCGCCTCAATCTGTACGCTTCCCAGACGGCGCAGTGCAACAAGTGGATAGCTGGCGGGGATTGCTGGTCGCCGTCGCCCGATGGGCCTTTCCCCGGTTGCAGGAGTTGGGTCGGCTTCCGTTAGGGGCCCTGATCGGAAAGGACCCAAGCCGCCTGCGAGGCTCCGTAGAGCTGGGCGGTAGCTGGCACATCGCTACGAATTTCAGTGCCCAGGCCTGCGTTCGCAATGCGATCCGCATCACTCGAGCGATAGGGGTGGACCCCAACCGAATCCATGTGAAATTTGTCCCCGAGGCATAGTGCTTTGTTAAGATTTGAAATGTGGGAATGGAGTAGGGGTGCCAGGTACCGGGTCCCGGGTACCAGGTAACCGGAATCCGAGCCATTTCTATCCTGCATTGTGCATCCTGTATCCTGCATCCATATCTTGACAGAGTACTCATCGAACCGCGGTGTCAAACAGGCACCCTTCCGGGTCTTTATGAGGGCCCAGTGGACCACTCCGAAGACCCCGCCGGCTGGCCGTTGGGCCGAGGCCCTCTATCGAAGCATCGAGTGCTACCTCACCCGGAGGCGCCACAGGACCCGCTCGGACGAGGTCTCCAGACCGACGTGCGTCGTCCCCGGCGTCTCCGGGACATAGAGCACGAAGCGCTCGACGGCCAGATAATAAAAGCGGATACACGTGTCCAGCGGGACCCGCCGGGTCCCCCCCATACAGATGGACTCTCGCCGGATAGCAGGCCCGGGGAAAGGCCACGAAGACGGGACCGCCCAGGACCCGGAGATGCAGTCGCCATGACCCCCGGGCCGTGTCCACCCCCTCCAGATGGAGCCAGCGAGGGTCGATGCGGTCATAAAACATCCGCAGGGGAGCCGCCGGCCGGTCCCCGGCCAGTCGGACGTCCCGTCCGTCCCGGTAGACGACGCGATATCCACCGGCCTCCAAGGCTCGCCGGTCCCGGTCACAGCGGTCCCGACTGTCCGCATACCGACGGTAGTCGTGACAGTGGAGGACGATCGTATCGACCCCGACGGTCCGCAACACCCGCACGGCATCCGGGTCCACGCCGTGGAGCGATAGGCCCGAGATGCGCTGGGCCAGGGGCGGCAGGAAGGCCCCCATCCCCTCCGGCGTCCGGAAACCCATCTCGACGGCCCTCGTCATGGCATGGTAGTTCTGAAACCACAGGCGCCCCGTCACCGAGGCCGGGAGTTCGACGACCGTCGCCCCCGGCCGAATCCCGGCATGAACGGGCTCCCTCAAGACCGGCGGCCCCGCCCGATGGACCGGAAGCCGGAGCCGGAGGTCGATGACCCCCAAGACCAGCAGGAGACCCAAAAGCCCATACACCCTCCGGCGATTTCCCCGGGCCCCGAGGTACTGAAGCACGATTCCCCCGTTCCAGGCCATCGCCATGTGCACGAAGTGGGCGAACCGGACCCACGCCCGCAGGCCCGTCAGGGCCGGGACCCACCGAACCAGGCCCGCCAGGAGGGGGTTCGAGACAAGGGGAACGGACGGCGTCAGCCGCACCGTCGGCCCCAGGAGCCATATCCAAGCGACCCCGGCGATGACCCACCCCCAGCGGACCCGAGGGTCGGCCCAGTACCGAAGGCTGAGGAGCATCAGAACCCACAGGGTCAGGCCCGGAAAGGTCGTCAGGCCGAGGTCGGCCCAGCCGGCGACGCAGGGGTCTTCCCCGAACCAGGCGGCCCAGGAGGTGGCTATGCACTCCCCGAAGGTCGCCTCGACGGGCGGGGCGACCATGCTGGCGATGGTCCCGCTGTACCGCGCCGGGTCCGGATAGAACTGGACCTGTCGCTGAAGCCGTCGGTAAGGAGTCGAGAGAAGTCCCAGGAAGGCGCCCGTCACGGCCAGCCATAGGAGCCATCGGACCCACGTCCGCCCGTCCACGCCGAGCCACCGGCCGAGGAGCCCCACCGTGGCCAGGACGATGAAGCCCAGGACGGCAAAGTAGACCCCGAAGAAGAACTGAAGGCCCATCGCCCCGAAGGCCCAGAGGCCCCAGCGGAGACGCCCCGTCGTCAGCCATGCCCAGAGGCTCCCGACGGCGATGAGGAGGAAGCCGTTCCAGACTTCATGCAGGTGGATGGGTCCGTTCAGGGTTCGGGTCGGATTCCAGGTCCACAGGACGGCCGTCCCCCAGGCCGCCAGGAGGGGCCAGCCCATGCGCCGCAGACACCAGGCGGCACTCCAGAGGGTGAAGGCAAAGCCGACGATAAAGGCCGCATGGTACAGGACATACGCCGGTCGGTCGTGCCAGGGGGCCAAGAGGACGCCCGGTCCGATGAAGGTCTCCGTGTAGTAGACGGGCTCCCGGTACGGATAGAAGAAGGGGGGCTCCGTGAATCGGAACGTCCGGTGAGCCGTCTCGGTGGCGTGCCACCGGAGGAGGCCCGCCACGATCCAGGGGTCGCCCTCGGGAAAGACGACCGTCCCGGGTCGAACGCCCTGCAGACCGAAGTAGAGGACCGTCAGCGCCCCCGCCAGGCCCAGCGAACCCAGACTCCGGAGGAAACGGTTCCACCCCTGTTTCATGGCGACGATTCTGCCGGGAGGGGACCTATCATAGGGCGATTCGGGCCGAAAGACGGAATCCTCTCGCCTCTGCCGGGAAACGAAGAACTGCCTCATGGAGTCGGGGAGAAGTCGCTTCCCGCCCCAGGGGCATGCCTCAGGTTCGGACATGAGTTAGGACATGGACGAGCGACAGGGGCCTTCCGATGAAGGAAGGCCGATTCCGGAGCGAACTCTCCGAGAGTCGTAGACGGTCGTCCGGGCGACTTGGGCTTTCTCCTGAACCATCGTCTGTCCCTTTGTCCGAACCTGAGCCAGCCTTCCATTCAGGCACCCGGTATCGGGTCCCAGGTCCCGGGTACCCGGGACGCGGCAGGGCAATCGGGCAATAAGGCAGGAGGGCAATAAGGCGGAATGCCTGGCTCACGCTTCGAAACACGGGGTATGCATGATGCAGAATAGAAAGGGATCGGGTCTCAGGTACCGGGTCCCGGGTCCGGGTACCTGGGACCCGACACCCGGCACCTGTTTCTTGGTCCTGACGGGAAAAAGGGGGTGCGGAGGAGTTGTGAAAAAGGCATGTCTATCAGGAGAAATTGGATATATCAAGACTCGAAGTGGATGGTAATAAGCAATGCCTTTCGGTGCCGCGTGGTGCCAAAATCTGTCCGGAATGGTCTGGTAAGCCGAAAAGTATCTGAGTTTGGGAAAGATTTCAGGGAACGGCAGGCAGGAAGTTTGGCTTACGGGAAAGCGGGATTTCTGGGGTCAGGGTGGTGGGGCGTGCAGGAGTTGAACCTGCAACCCCCGGATTAAGAGTCCGGTGCTCTGCCAGATTGAGCTAACGCCCCCCAGAATCCGTCCATCATCCGTTATGACTGGAGCCCTGCACCTTGCCTTGAATCCAAGACCTCGGGAATCGGGCTCTCCGGACCGGCTGATACGACGGAAAGGTCAAGCCCATCGCCTTTCCCCAGCCGACCCCGAGGGTCCGAAATGGCGCGCCTGGAGGGATTCGAACCCCCGACCTCTGGCTCCGGAGGCCAACGCTCTATCCAACTGAGCTACAGGCGCGCCCCCAAGACGGCTCTGTTTTAATCCTAATCCTCTCGACGGCCGCCGTCAACCGGAACGTCGTCTATCCGGTACCGGGTATCGGGTATCCGGTACCTGGCACCCGGTACCTGGAACCCATGCCCCATTCCCACATCTCAAATCTTAGCGCTACTGCTCTACTCCCGGAATGATGGCCGCCACAAATAGGACCCCTCTCTCCCGAGCAGGGTGGGGGGAAGTAGCCCCGCACTGGCGTCAGGGCCTGGATAGGATTAGAATAGGATTAGAATGGGAAACCGTTCCGTGACTCACCATCGTCCCCTTTACCCAGCCGGGCGAAGGGGATGAACGGCCATTCCCGCTTCATCGACCCGGAGGCTTCGTGATGCATAATGGGACGGTTGGCCCCTTTGCGGCACGGGAAGGCCCTTTCGGCGGGCGAGAGGGAGCCGTGGGGGTAGAAAAGCGTTCTCACGGGGTAGGTTGGACGTACGGGGCGGCGCTGGGCCTGTTTTTGGTCTCTCTGGGGGTCGTGCTCCTAAGCCTCGTGGACATGCGACGGGGGTTCCTCCTACAGAGATAC
>Ga0079995_1079942_pt1 | contig 10564 bp, 10 predicted proteins | sample FaiFalFF_MnMetaG_2_FD_69198 | JGI IMG/M metagenome (GOLD analysis project Ga0079995, IMG submission 69198) | Freshwater microbial communities from Yellowstone National Park, Wyoming, USA - Fairy Falls C (FF_Mn_C) (SPADES assembly) (version 4) | ecosystem: Environmental > Aquatic > Freshwater >... | reverse complement strand
AACAAGGCAAATTCTTGCAGTTCTGCAAGGGTCGTACTCTATTGATAGCACTTTACCGGGTATATCAAATTTATCTCTTTTAAAATCGATTATTCTATATCTTTTTTTATGCCCTCCCCCTCTGTGTCTTGCCGTTATTCTTCCCATATTGTTTCTTCCGGCTTTTTGTTTCCATCTATCAAGAAGGCTTTTCTCTGGCTCATCTTTTGTTATTTCAGCAAAATCGTATCCTGTCATGTGTCTTCTACCGGGGGTTATAGGTTTATATGTTTTTATTCCCATTTATTTTACCTCCTTTGATTTACTTTTTTGTATAAGCTTATAAGTATTTATTTATTTGCTGGCAAAGTGAATTTTTCAGTAATTTTTCCTATATCTAATTGTCCCTCAATTGAAACTATTGCCTTCTTGAACGAAGGTCTCCTTCCCACAAAAATTCCTCTTCTTTTCACTTTACCTCTATATATCATTGTATTAACTTTCTTGACTTTGACACCAAATATTTTTTCCACAGCTCTCTTTATCTGCGGTTTAGTTGCATCAATACGACAGATAAAAACAAATTTTCCCTTCTCGCTGAGTTTATGAGATTTCTCTGTTAAAACTGGGGTCAAAATTACATCTTCTGGCGCAATATTTGTAATAGTTTTCATTTTTCTTTCAATTTTATTTTTATTTTCTTGTATTTTATTCTCTTGCATTTTATTTTTCCTCCACCTTTACATTATATCTTTGTAAAATTTTAAGAAATGCGTTTTTCTCAAACACTGCAAAATCGTATTTCAAAATCTCGTAGGCATTTATCTCATCTACCGGTAGAACCCGTGAAAGCTGAACTGCTCTGAAAGATAGCAACACATTTTTCTTTGAACCATCTGTTATGAGAATTAAAGGATAAGCTTCCAAGTTTCTTATGATTTCAGTTGCTTTTTTGGTTTGGGGACTATCAAAATTTAATTCATCTATGATTTTAAGTTTCCCTTCGATGAACTTTGAAGCAATTGCGCTTCTTAGAGCTTCTTTCTTTTCTTTCTTATTCATCTTGAATGAATAATCTCTTGGATGAGGTCCGTGAGCGACAGCTCCTCCGACCCAGTGAGGGTTCCTTATAAAACCTTGTCTTGCTCTACCTGTATGTTTTTGTGGCCAAGGTTTTCTCCCACTTCCGCTAACAGTTGATATGGTCTTGGTCTCATGTGTTCCTGCTCTTTTTCCAGCAAGATACCATCTGATATAATACCAAAGAAGATTTTTATTAGGTGCGGAGAAGAAGCTTTTTTCTACTTTGATCTGACCCTTCTTCTCCCCTGATAAAGCATCATGAACATCAATACTGATGAAATCATCTGAAACAGCTTTGTTTAAAGATGAAGTAACGGCTTCCATTTGTAATTCCTCCTTCTTGCTTTTTATTTTTTACCTATTTATTTTTTTATTTTGCATCATTTATTTATAAATCAATTTTTCTTTGCGCTCTATACTATTTCAGTTTTTTTCTTATCAAAACTTTTCCCCCTATTGAACCTGGGACGGAGCCTTTAACAGCTATTATTTCATTCTCTTTATCAACATAAACGACCTTGAGATTTTTTATCGTTATAGTTTGCATTCCCATATGTCCTGCCATTTTTTTTCCTTTCCAAACTCTTCCGGGTTCAGTTTTTTGTCCTATTGATCCTGGTCTTCTATGAGACATAGAACCATGACTTGCCGGTCCGCCGGAAAATCCCCATCTTTTTACAACACCTTGAAAGCCCCTACCTTTGCTTGTTCCTGTAATATCTACTAAATCACCCACTTGAAAAATTTCAACTCCAACTTTTGAACCCACTGGGGGAAGATTATCTTGGGAAATAACGCTAAATTCTTTTATTGTTTTAAAACCTTTTTCAATTCCAGCTTTTTTTATTATGCCTATGATAGGTTTGGGAACATTCTTTATTTTACATTCATCAAAAGCAACTATTGCTCTCTTTTCCAGTTTATCATTAGATTTTACCTCTCTGTATCCAAGAATAAAACCTCCCGAAAGTTTCAAAATTGTGACTGGTACTGTATTTCCTTCCTGATCAAATATCTGTGTCATTCCGACTTTATGCAAAACAAGACCTGAAATCATTTTTTATCCTCCTTTTTCTATTGTATTCAATCTATATATATAGATAAATCTTAATTTATTCAATTTTCATCTCTATATGTATTCCCGGGGGTACATCAATTTTTCTTAATTCTTCTATTGTAGCAGCTTGCGGGTCGAGAATGTGAATAAGTCTTTTATGAATTCTCAATTCAAATGATTCCATAGATTTTTTATCTACATGTGGTGAGCGGAGGATTGTCCATCTTTTTATTTTAACTGGTAAAGGTATAGGACCGACGACCTTTGCATTTGTTCTTTCAGCGGTTCCGACTATTTCTCTTACTGTGTTATCAAGGAGCCTGTGGTCATAAGCTTTTAGCTTTATTACTATCTTATTAAAGTTAATCATGGCAAATCTTCCCTCCTTACATTCTTAATTTTTCAATTTTAATTTTTCGCTGATGCACCTTTTCTTGCTTCAACTATCTGATTCATAATAGAATTGGGAACTTCTTCATATCCGTGGAATTCCATAATGTAGTATCCTCTACCCTGCGTTAGAGATCTCAAAGTTGTAGCATATCCGAACATTTCAGATAGTGGTACAAATGCTCTGATAGCTCTAAAACTACCTTTTATAGCTATATCTGCTATTCTTCCTCTTCTTGAATTCAAATCTCCTATAACTGTTCCCAAAAATTCCTCTGGAGTGTAAACTTCAACTTTCATAATAGGTTCAAGTAGAATTAAACCAGCTCTTTTGACAGCATCCTTTAAGGCGATAGAAGCTGCTATTCTGAAAGCGATATCAGAAGAATCAACCTCATGGAATGAACCGTCATAAAGTGTAACTCTGAGATCAACGAGAGGATAGCCTGCTAAAACTCCTTCCTCCATAGCGTCTCTGATACCCTTTTCAACAGAAGGAATGAATTCAGCAGGAATTATTCCACCTTTTATCTGATTTACAAATTCAAAGCCTTTACCTCTTTCAAGAGGCTCAACTCTTATTATTACATGTCCATATTGTCCTCTACCACCTGATTGTCTTATATATTTTCCTTCCGCATCAGCAGTTCCTACTATTGTTTCCTTGTAAGCTACTTGGGGTTTGCCCATCCTTGTTTTCACCCCATATTCTCTTTCAAGCCTATCTTTTATTATTTCAAGGTGGAGCTCTCCCATTCCCCACATTATAGTTTCTTGTGTTTCATGATTGTATTTTACCTTAAAAGATGGGTCCTCTATTTCAAGCTTGTGCAATGATATAAAAAGCTTTTCTTGGTCCTGTTTAGTGAGCGGCTCAATAGAAGCATAAATGACAGGTTCTGGAATATCTATACCTTCAAGTATTATTGGGTTTTCTTTCAAGCAAATTGTATCCCCTGTTATAGTGTCTTTCAATCCTGTAACTGCTACGACATCCCCCGCTGATACCTCATCAATATCATCTCTTCTATTTGCAAACATTCTCATAACTCTTCCTATTCTTTCAGTTTTTCTCAGACGAGGATTATATATTGTAGTTCCTGGTTTTAATTTTCCGGAATATATTCTTACATAGGAGAGCTGACCTGCGTAAGGGTCGTTCATTATTTTAAAAACGATACCACAAAGGGGACCATTTTCATCAGCAGGTAAGACTATTTCTTCTCCGCTATCTGGATGTCTCCCCTTCACGCCACCCCTATCAATGGGAGATGGTAGATAGAGTAAAATTCCGTCTATCATAGGTTGAACTCCCTTGTTTTTAAGGGATGAGCCACAGAAAACAGGAACTCCCTTGAACCCTATGGTTATTCTTCTTACAGCACTATAAATATCGTCTTCTGTTATGGAATCAGGATTTTCTACATATTTAGCCATGAACTCATCATCAAGGTCAGCAATAGATTCTATCATCTTTTCTCTCCATTCAGCGGCTAAATCTTTAAGTTCATCTGGAATCTCTTCATAATAGTATGTTCTCCCCTCGTCTTCTTCTGAAAAGTAAATTGCTTTCATTTTTATGAGATCTATACAACCTTTAAATGTTTCCTCTTTTCCGTTTGGTATCTGCAAAGGAATAGGAGTTATATCTAATTTTTTCTTTATATCTTCTAGTGTTGCAAAATAATCTGCACCTACTCTATCCATTTTGTTGACATAGCAAATTCTTGGTACAGAATACTTGTTAGCTTGTCTCCAAACCGTTTCAGACTGAGGTTCAACACCATTTACTGCATCAAAAATTATAACACATCCATCAAGAACCCTTAATGATCTTTCCACTTCAACTGTGAAATCTACGTGTCCGGGTGTATCTATTATATTTATTTTGTGCTGTTTCCAGTAGCAAGAAACCGCTGCGGAAGTTATAGTGATACCTCTTTCTTTTTCCTGAGGCATCCAATCTGTGACGGTGGTTCCTTCATCAACATCTCCAATTTTATATGTTGTTCCCGTATAAAAGAGGACTCGTTCGGTTGTAGTTGTTTTACCTGCGTCTATGTGAGCTACAAATCCGATATTCCTCACTCTCTCTAATGGAACTTTTTCTTCCTTTACAGCCATAGTTCAAACCCCATTTATTAATTTTTTGGCTATCAAGCAAAAGTATTCATAAGATAATGAATAAAGGAAAACAAAAAACAAATTTCAGGAATTTTCCATCAGAGAAAAGTAGAGCTCAATATACTTTTTGATCATAAAATCTCTTGTATATTTTTGAAATAGCTCGCGAGATTTTTCTGAGAGGACTTTTCTCAATTTCTCATCAGTTAAGATTTTTTTTATAGCTTCTTTGAGCTTTTGTTCGTTTTTTGGAGGAACGAGTAAAACATATCCACCAGCAAAATACGGGATTCCACCAACCGAAGAAGCAACGATTGGAATTCCAAATTTTCCAGCTTCAATTATCGTGACTCCCCAAGCTTCATTCAAAGACGGGACACAAAAGACATCAAAAAGAGGATAGAGATCATCAGGAGGATAAATCCAACCTGTAAAGAGAAAATTTTCTTTTCCCAAAATTTTTTCTGCAAGTTCTTGAAGCCTTTTTCTTTCAGAACCATCTCCAACTATGAGCAAAAAAATTTTTTGATCTAAATCTTTCAGAAGAAGTGAAAATGCTCTTATAAGATATTCAATACCCTTCACAGGTTCAAGACGAGATATTGTTCCAACAATTTTTACTCCAGAGTTTTTCAAACCAATTATTTTATCTTTTATTTTTTCTATTTCTTCATTCGTTTTGCTTTCCGAAATTTTTTGCCGTTCTTTCCGGTTTGATAATTTTACCTCCGCTTTTGGTATAAAGAAAAATCTCCCTCTATATCCCACATTTTCAAAAGCTTCTTTCTCATCTTCTGTTCTCACGACCAACACATCTGTAAATTTTCCTGCTATGAATTCCAAAAGCTTGAATAAAAAAGTTTTAGGTTTTGAAAAGTATCCCGAAAATATATGTCCGTGAGGTGAATAAATTTTGTATGGTACCTTACAAATAAATCCTGCAAGGCGTCCAATAAATCCTGCCTTTGATGTGTGAGCATGAATTATATCTGGCTTTTCTGAAAGAATTATCTTTATTAGCTCAAGCAAAGCCAAAATATCCTTCACCAAAGATACATCTCTTACCAAATTTTTTACTCGCAAAATTTTTATATCAGTGGGGATTTCAATTTCGTTATCACAATATCCACTTACAAGTACCTGATCAAAGAATTTATTTATTTCTTTGCTGCGTGTGACTTCTAAAACTTCGTAAGGAACTCCTCCCCTTTCAAGCCGGGTTATAATTCTCAAAATTTTTGGCTTATTCTTTTTTTCTTTTTCCATCACATCAAAAATTATTTTAGAACATTTTTAAATCTCAGAATAAATAGATAATCTTGACTGTGTTAAACAAAAAAATAATTTTTATCATCTTTTGTAGTAAATTATACAATTATGAAAGGAGCTGAGATAAGAGGTAAGCAAATCAAACAATCCACTTTATTTGATTTAGATAAAGACAAATATCCATCTTATGAGGAAATAATTAGTGAGTACGCCACAGAATTTAGAAAGTATATTTCTCCCCAAGGAGATACATATTTTGGTTTCTGGATGCAAACATTAGCCGATTTAGAGCTATTAGATTTAGAGCTAAAAGGACTAACAGAAAATTATTCAATCAATCCAATTGAGAGAACAGTTGATTTTAAAGGTGATGAAAACTTTGTAAGAATAAGAATTGCCCACCTTGAAAAAGTCAAAGGAAAAACAACACTTTATTCTGAACTTGTAGATAAATTTAATGATACAAATGCGTACGCTTTTCATAATCTTTATCCGTATAAAGGAAAATTTTACCCAAGAGTTGTGAGAACTCTAATTAATTCTTTCAGATTAAGTGATAATTCTCTACTTTTAGACCCATTTAACGGTTCAGGAACGACTACTCATGAAGCTTCTCTTATGGGAATTAAAAGCGTTGGAGTAGATATAACACCTATTGGAGTTATTCTTTCTAAATTGAAGAACGATTTACTCTTTATTGAGGAGAAAAAATTAAATTTTTCACCAAAAGATTTGTATGAAATTTTTTATCTTATAGAAGAAAAAAAATGGGAATATCCTGATCATATTATTAAGAATCTAATGCTAATAATTTATTTTGATACACAAGATGCTTTTTTAAGAACCTCAAGATATAACAGCAAAGGTAAAGTTGGGCTTTTTGTTGAGAAATTCAATTACATAAAGGAGTGTTACAGAAAAACTATGGAAATTAAGGAATCTTTCAATATCAAGTTTGAACCAGCCAAAATAATTGAGGGAGATGCTCTTGAAATAAAAAATATGAAAGAATTTGAATTAAGATTTGATGCATGCATTACCAGTCCCCCATACTACTTTTCTATAGATTATGTTGGCAAGGATAAAATTGCTTACGACTATTTGGGTATAGATACTAAAAAGATTGAAGCAAAATATCTTGGAATGAGGGAATTTAGTTTATCAAAAGTAAACTTTGATGGATTTCCCACTCGTGTTGCTACATATTATCAAGATTTAAGGCAAGCGGTAGAGAATATTTTTTGGGCACTCAAACCCGGCGGTAAATTGGCAATTATAGTGGGTGATAGCACAGTAAGTGGAAGAAAAATACCAACAACTCTGATGACTAAAAAATTCTGTGAGGAGGTAGGATTTAAATTTGAAAAATTAATTTTTAATCCGCTTTTGGGTGCTCGCAATAGAGCCATAAGAGGCGAAAGCATAATAATTTGCCATAAGCCATAATAATATAATCAATTATGAGAATCAGAAATCTTCTTATCTGCACGGAACCCAGAAATGAAATAGAAAAAGAACTCAAAAAAATGTATCTAAAAAGAATAAAAGAAATGCTCAAGAAAACTATTAGTTTAGAATCAAGCTTCAATATTTTTGATGAAGTATTTCACGGTTTATCACAAGTTTCAAAATTAGATGAGAACTTACATAGTTTTTATGAGGCTTTATTAACAATAACCTCATATTATCAGCATAGTCAGGCTGGACGAGGGAGTCTCATCGCTACTTTATTAGAGAATCTAGGAACGGCTGAAAGAATTGGATTTGAGCTTACTTTAATAAACCTACCCAAATGGTTAGGGCAAAACATCAGATTAGAGAAAAACGAACTGACAAAACAGAAATTTGATATTGTCAGTAAAAATGGAAACAATCTTGTTTTCTGCGAGCTAAAAATGAAGGTTTATTCCGGATGCACAGCAGGAAGAATTGAGTTGATGGACAAATTTAACAAATTCATAAAGTTGCTAATCAGGGATCAAAGTTTTAGAAGTTGTCTCAAGAATAGCGGTATTGAGAATATTTTTCTTATATGTGGGATATTGTTTGATATTCAAGGAAATCCAGCAACAGTGGAAAAAGACAAAGAATGGGGTATATGTTATAATGGTCTTACAAGGGGTAAGGAAGATATTATCAAAACACTGGAAGATAAAAAAGTTAAGTATGAACTTGATGAAGAAAGATTGTCCGAAAAGGCATTTGGAATTGAGTTTATGGTTGATGATATAAAAGTGAATATACTCGCTGTTTACGGCGATGAAGTAATCAAAAGACTGTTTGTAGGGAAACAAAAATATACTATTGAACATTTCAAGAATCAGTTGGAAGGAATATTATACGATGACCTATGGTTAGGTCAAATAATTACAATAAGTGAAAGAACAGTTTTGGAGCTAAATTTCAAGAAAAACAAAAAGTTAAACAATTATGTAATATCAATTTTAAAAAGCAAAGAAATCTTGGAGGAAATAAAAAATTTTCAGCAAGATAGAACTATTGAGAAGCTTGAAGAAATTACAAGGAGAGTACTCAAAATTATAGATCAAAACGACAAAAATTTATCAAGTATATCTCCAACTCCTGCTGAAATGATGATATTGGTATATGATAAAAATTACAAAAGAGAAGATTATGTTGCTGATATTATTCAATTTTTATCTTGCAACGAAATAATCAGGTTTCTCCAATCAGAAGTAGAAAAAATATAACAGTCTATAACTTTTAACAGTCTATTGTTAATCTGCTAAAATTATTCTTTTCTTTTGTCCTATCAGATACAGACAAATTTTATTTCCCTTTCACAACAAGAATTTAATAGTCTGTAGATGCGGTGGCAGGCACTTGGGGAAGTAGGGATGGGCTGTTAAAAGATATTTATCTGAAATTTTGATTGGAAAATTTTTTATACCCAAATTTCGTAAGAAATAAAAGATAGAGATTTCATAAAAATAGAGAATAGAGGGAGGAGCTTTTTTAACTTTTTCTTGCTTTTATCGTCTTCCCCAGCTCCTCCCACTTTTATGACTATCTTTTTCTTTATTTTTCCTCTTCTTTATTTATTTTTTATAGCTTACTTTTTCTTTTTGTCTTTCTTTTCTTGTTCAAGACCGAGTTTTTCTTTTTCAAGCTTTATGAACTCATTCAAAGATATATATTTTGATTCACCACCGAATGCAGTTCCTTTAATTCTTCTTTTGAACCTTTCTGCAATAACATCGTAAAAGTCTTGTGGCATAGGAACATATCCTACCTCACGAGAAAGTTTCCCTGCATTCTTTATGTAAAAGTCAATAAACTCCTGAATTTCTTTTTTCTCCAACGATTTGAAGTTTACATAAATGAATAGTGGTCGCGAAAGAGGGACATATTCTCCTTTGTATATATTCTCCTCAGAAGGTTCTACAGGCTTACCAGTTATAGGATTTACTACTGGAACTGCTTTCAGCTTATCTTTATTTTCAACATAGTACGCATAACCGAAGTATCCAAAAGCGTATTTATCTCCTTGCACACCTTGAACGAGAACATTGTCATCTTCACTTGCTACATAATCGCCTCTGCTTTTACCAGCTTGACCAACTATGACCTCTGTAAAGTAATCAAAAGTTCCAGAGTCTGTACCCGGACCGAAAAGTCTTAGGGGAGCATCAGGCCAGTTTGGTCTTATTTGGTTCCACTTTGTTATCTTACCTTGTGCCTCGGGTTCCCATATCTTTTTAAGCTCCTCAACGGTAATGTTATCAACCCAGTTATTTTGTTTATTTACGACAACCGAGAGAGCATCATAAGCTACGGGTATTTCAATATACTCTATATTGTTCTGTGCGCAAAGTTCAATTTCTGATTTTTTTATGGGTCTTGATGCGTTTGATATATCGGTCTCACCTCGGCAGAACTTTTTGAACCCTCCTCCTGTTCCTGATATACCAACTGTCACCTTTATATCTTTATATTTTTTCTGGAACTCTTCTGCAACGGCTTCCGTTATCGGATACACCGTACTTGAACCATCTATTTTTATTATTTTAGGTTGTTGAGCTGAAGTTATTTTGAAGAATAAGAAAAAGGAAGAGAGAAAGAAGAGAATGAGAGCTGGTGCAATGAACATGCTTGCCGGAACGAAGAACATATTCGGTGCCTCTTTTTTTGCTTGCTTTATTTTATTTTCCTTTTTTATTTGTTTTATTTTCCTTCCTGTTATTTTTTTCATGGCTTTTATACCTCCTTTTTTTATTTTTTATAAGAATGGGGTTCGTCCCTCCCTACCCACCATTTTGTTTTATTTTATATCAACTTGAAGCTGCAACCTTACAAGATGTTGCTGTATTTTAGTTTTGCCATCCTTTCCTTCAAATATCAAAGGAGAGTAATCAAGTTGAACTTTTAAGTTATGACCTTTGAAATAATAAGAAGGACCGAAAGTTATCTCATGCAAAGTTTTGTTGTCTCCTTTGATTTTCTTCATGCCTCTAACATCAAACTCACCACCAGGAACTTTTTTAACTCTTAGCAAAGAATACCTTGCAGCAATACCTAAGTTATCTATAACAATAGATGGCTGAACTCTCAGACCAAAAGCAGAAAAGTCTTTTTTGTAGCTGTTATAAAGGAACTCTGTTTCAAAACCAACTATATCCCACCATACTTTCAAGTCTCCTT
>Ga0079995_1063840_pt1 | contig 10572 bp, 11 predicted proteins | sample FaiFalFF_MnMetaG_2_FD_69198 | JGI IMG/M metagenome (GOLD analysis project Ga0079995, IMG submission 69198) | Freshwater microbial communities from Yellowstone National Park, Wyoming, USA - Fairy Falls C (FF_Mn_C) (SPADES assembly) (version 4) | ecosystem: Environmental > Aquatic > Freshwater >... | reverse complement strand
AAGAAAGTATATTTGAAAGTCTTATCTGTAGAGTTCACCAATGAGGAGGTTGCAAACTATTTGAAGAAAAAGTGCAAAGAAGAAGGAATTTATTTAATATTAGGTAGAGAATATTAAATCGGATAATCCATTTTACTAATAAGCTTTTTCATCACCATTTAATTTTATTATTGAATGTTTAGCAATGTCCTTAACATTTCATGGTAAGACTAAAAAAGAAATAGCTTTGCTTTTAAAAGAAAATTTTAAGTATCTATTTAAATATAATAAGGTAGGTGAGAAAACTGGACACGTATTAAAATGCATAAACTGTGGAAGAGAATATCCTATAAGTATATGGTTATTTAAGTGCTCAAGTTGCAATAGTTTACTAGAGATTAAGCTAAATTTAAAGGAAGCAAAAGTAAACTTTCAAAGAGATATGGACGGTATTTGGAGATTCCAAGATTTGTTACCTAAAGTATCAGAGATTGTATCATTAAATGAAGGAAATACTCCTTTAATAAAATCCAAGGAATTTGAAAATCTTTATTTTAAATTTGAAGGTTTAAATCCAACAGGAAGCTTCAAAGACCGTGGAATGAGTGTTGTAGTAAGCTTAGCTAAGAGTAACGGAATAAAAAAATTAATAGTTGCATCAACAGGAAATACCGCTGCATCAGCAGCAGCATATGCAGCTAGAGCAAAAATGGAATGCATCGTTATCATACCAAAGGGTAAGGTTGCAAAAGGAAAGTTATTTCAAACAATCCTACACGGAGCAAATATTATGGAAATCGAAGGAAATTTCGACGAAGCAATAAAATACGTAATTAATAAAATTGAAAAAGAAAAAGAGTATTATCCAATAAATTCATTCAATCCATGGAGAATAGAAGGTCAAAAGACTTTAAGTTTTGAACTTTACGAAAAACTTGGTAACATAGATAATGTTATTGTCCCTGTTGGAAACGGAGGAAATATTTCAGCAATATGGAAGGGCTTTAAAGAATTATACGAGCTTAAAATTATTAACAATTTACCCAAAATGATAGGAGTTCAAGCCGAAGGAGCCTCTCCTATAGCAGAAACATGGGAAAAAAGTCTCGAAAAACCCATCTTCTTTGAAAAACCTGAAACTATAGCTACAGCAATTAGAATAGGAAAGCCTGTTAACTGGCAAAAAGCTTTAAAAGCTGTTAGAGAATCAGGAGGAATTTTTATTAAAGTCAAAGATGAGGAGATAATAGAAGCTCAGAAAAGACTTGCAAGAAATGAAGGAATAGGTGCCGAGCCTGCTAGTGCAGCAGCATACGCTGCTTATTTAAAGCTTAAGGAAGAAGACATGATAAATAAATATCAGAAGACAGTAGTTGTGCTTACTGGTCATGCTTTAAAAGATCCTGGCTAAATAAGATTCTTACCATTCCTTATAAAATTAACAGTAAATGTCCACGAAAAATAAATATTATGTGAATATTTCTATATTAACTATGCCAGACGTAATAAGCATAAGAATAAAAAGAACTAAAGAAGAAGGGGATGGGGATAATGTCAGAGAAGTTATGTAAAACTTTAGAAGATGATAAGGGATAAAGAAAAAGAAGAACTTAAGGAGATAGCGAAGAAAATAAAAGAATTAATGAAAGATGTAAGCGAAGATGATTGGGTGAGAGCAGTTAGGGAAAGTAGAGAAGAAAGATAAAAAAATAACATGAGTATTGAACTTGAACATCATCTTAAACTAGCCCTAAAATATTTCGAGGAAGGGAAAAATCTTGTTGATAAAGATTCTGTCCAGGCCAGCGAAAAACTTTACAAAGCTGCAGAGGAAATAGTTAAGATGCTTACCATGTACTTTAACTTAAGTGATGTTCTTGAAAATGTTAAAAAGAGAGGTAGATGGACAGTTGCAGAACTTGAAAGAGCAGTTGAAGCTATTAGCGAAAGATTTGGAGAATGGTTCATTAGCGTATGGGATATTGCATGGGCTTTACACGTATGGGGCTTTCATGAAGCTAAATTAGATTCAAAAGCAGTAAAAGTAAGGTTACCGTATTTAGAAAGAATGATTTTAGAAACACAGAAATTAGTGGAAAAAGTTGAGCGTTAGAAAGATAAACATTATTAATTTTTTAAATATTTTAAAAAAAGGTAAGTTTTTAATTTTAGTGATATAGTTTGGAAACAGTTATTAATGGTAAGGTTATTGAAATTAGGAGGCTTAAAGATCCTGAAGAATATCGCATGGTTAGTGATACAGAAATAAAAGTTTGGGGCTTATTAGATTATAGCGGTATTGTAGCACATCATGTATTAATAGCTGCTGATAGAAGAGGTGGTTTAGTTTTAGGAGCTTTTGAAAAAGATACTGGCAAGATGATTGGTTTCGTATTTGGTTTTCCAGCAATATCTCCTGAAGGCAAGTTATATCATTATAGCCATATGACTGGTGTAATTCCTGAATATAGATATAAGGGTTTAGGATATTTCCTTAAATTAATGCAGAGAGATTATGTGCTTAAACAGAATATAGAGTTAATTGCGTGGACCTATGATCCTTTACAATCACCCAATGCTAAGTTTAATATATGTAAATTAGGCATTATTGTTAGGAAGTTCTACATAAATTACTATGGGGAATTAAGAGATTCTATAAACTTTGGCATGCCTACTGATAGATTTGAAGCTGAATGGTGGATCAAGAGTAAATTAGTTGAGAATAAGCTCAAAGGTTTGTTAAAACCTCCTTCATTAAATATCCTAACTAAGTTAGGTGCTGATATGGTAACGAAGGTTGAGTTTACTAATAATTTACCTGTACTAACTAGCTATAACTTAGATAGTAATTCTAAGTTAGTACTTATTGAAATACCTGAAGATTTAAGTAAATTAAGGATTAATAATGAATTATTGAACAAATGGAGATTAGGTCTTAGAGAGGTATTTAACCGATACATTAATGAGCTTAAATACGTAGTTGTTGAGTTCATAAGCGAATATGTTGGTATTTTAAGGAGAAACTACTATGTGTTATTGAAGGAAAATTTAGAACATATATTAAGTGGTGAATTATCTTGGAGATAATCAAAGTAGATATTTATCACATAGTTATGAAGTTAAAAGTGTCTTTTGAAACTAGCTTTGGTAAGACTATAAATAGGCATGGAATTCTTGTTAAAGTTGAAGATGCTTCTGGATGTATTGGCTGGGGCGAGACGCCTGTTGAAGAGGGACCCTGGTATAGTTATGAAACTATAGAGACTACATTATACATATATAAGGAATACTTAATACCTAAGCTAATTAAACTAAGAAACTTAGAGCATCCTAAAGAATTCATGGAAGCCGTTAAAGGAGTACGAGGTTATAGGATGGCTAAAGCAGGTATTGAAATGGCTCTGTGGGATTTAAAGGCTAAGCTTATGGGAAAACCACTCTACAAGTTACTAGGGGGTGTAAGGAATTACATTGTAAGCGGTGTTAGCATAGGTATTATAGGTGACGAAGTTGCTTTACTTAAATCAATTAGCAATTTCTTAGATGAAGGCTATAAAAGGATTAAGATTAAAATAAAACCTGGTTGGGATATTTATCCAGTTAGATTAATTAGAAGGGAGTTTGGTGATATACCATTACAAGTAGATGCAAATGCAGCTTATACATTAAATGATATTGGCATATTTAAGGAATTAGATAACTATGACCTATTAATGATCGAGCAACCTTTAAGTTATGAAGATCTATATGATCATGCAATGCTTCAATCACAGATCAAAACACCTATATGTCTTGATGAAAGTATAAAGAACTTACATGATGCTAAAACAGCTTTAAAGCTAGGTAGCTGTAAAGTTATTAACATAAAACCAGCTCGTGTAGGAGGTCTTTATGAGTCTAAATTAATTCATGATTATAGCATGGAGAAAGGAATACCAATATGGATAGGAGGAATGCTTGAGACAGGTATAGGCCGAGGCCACTTAGTAGCAATGGCAACTCTGCCAAATGTTAAGTATCCAAACGATATAAGCGGAAGTAGCAGATATTGGGAAGAAGATATAGTTGAACCTCCATGGGTCGTGAGAAAAGACGGTACTATAGAATTACCTGAAAAACCTGGAATAGGTGTTGAAGTAATCGAGGATAGACTAAGTAAGTACTTAAGAAAAAAGTTGGAATTTAGAAGAGAATAAGGTAAAGCTTCAGAATTTGTGAAACCATTTATGAGGAATTCCCTAATTTTTTAAAATTTACATGATAATGATTTATATAGTTTATATTCTTTAATATAAAATGGAAGTTTTAGAAGTAGGAAAATCATACGTAAAAGGTGTTACGTACATTTTTGCAGGAAGAATCATTTTCTTCATACTTAATGTTATAGGTTTCATCATTATAGCAAGAATGTTAGCAAATATATATGGAAGTTCGGAACCTTTAGGATGGCTTTTGGTTTTGTTATTTATACCACAATTAACTATGCTCTTAGGTGACTTAGGAATAGGATATGGAGCAGCTAACAAATGCGCAAAATTATTCAAAGAAAGAAATTTTAAGGAACTTGCAAGTTACGCTTGGTCAAGTATTTATTTTAGTTTAATTCTTCATGTAATATATTCAGCCCTTACTTTCTTTTTAGGTCAATTCCTGGTTATAAATCTATATTCAAAACCAGAGATTCTTCCTTACGTTCATTTCTTAGCAATGTATATTCTGCTCAATTTCTTTTTCGGAGTTGCACAGGGAGCTTCAATTATACTTGATAAGACTTGGGTTTTTAGCTTAATGTTAATCTTATATGCATTAGTGCAAGCTACACTAGCTCCATTAGCTCTTTATCTTGGTTTTCAATTCTTAGGTCTTATTTTCGTATATTTTATACTTATGCCTTTGATTTCTTCGATTCCTGGACTTATAATTTTGTTTAAATATATCAAACCAACAAGAATGGATTTCAATAAAGTTAAAGAAATGCTCAGATTTGGCTTTCCCATAGCAGCCTCGGCTTATATTTTAATTCCTTCAGCAAGAATTTATGAGATATTAATTTCAAGGTATGCAAGTTGGGTAGATTTAGGAAACTTTTCAATAGCACAAAGATTTAATTTTATCTTAGATGTTTTCTTATATCCAATTGGTAGCTTAATGTTCGTAAATTATTCGAAATTAAATAAAATAGAAGATTTAAACATAGCTTTGAATTTCACAATTAGAATAATAAGCTACTTTGTAGCACCTATTTCTTTTTTCACAATCTTTTTCTCAAAGGAACTAATAGTAGCTTTTTTCGGTCCTTATTACATTGACGGTTGGCCTTATTTAAGCTTAATTGGAGCTTATTGGCTATTATATTGTGCAGGAGGTGTAGCAATAGCAAATTTAGTCATGTCTCAAGGATATACTAAAAAAGTGTTCAAATATTCAGTAATCTATGCAATAAGTGCAACAATCTTAAATGTAGTACTAATACCTTTATTTTCTATATATGGAGCATTGATTGGAGCGTTAATAGCTGGCTGGCCTTCATATATCCCTTATTTAAGATTTGTAAGAAAGCAATTAAATTTAGAAATAAAATTTTATGAAGTAATAAAGATACTTATAGTAGCGTTAATATCAGTGATTCCTTCATATATTATCTGGTTAACTTTAAGCAGAATTATAATTGACGTAGCACAATTTTATATTCTTTTATTTAGTTGCATTCTAATATCATTTGCAATATACATTTTTTCAACAAAAAGATTGAAAGTTTTAAAAGATTCTGAAATAAGCTTTCTTGAAAATTCCTTGAAAGAAATACCTTATGCTGGAAATTTAATATCCTTTGTTTTCGGAATATATAAAAAGCTTTAAAAATAAAATAACAAAATTAATTCAAGTTTTAAATTGAAAACTGCTAAAAATCTTAAATAAAAATTTTAAGAAACTTTTATCGGATGTTGAAAATCTTAATAGCACCTTCTAACACTTTAATAGATCCCGATTATGGAAGTGAAGCTACTTGGACTTATGAAATAATAAAGGGTGTATCGAAATATCATAAAATCATCGCAATTGCTGGAAAATCAACAATGTTGCCATAATAGAGACTGGAATTACAAAAAGAGATGTATTTAATATCTTATTATTTTATTTTAAAATGTATCAAATTGGTAAAAAGTTCATTTTAGAAATAGGTACAGCCTATAGAGGAACTTTATTCTTATTTTCAAGAGTAGCGGATACAATGGGGTTATTATATCAATAGAGTTGCCATCAGGATATCCGAAATGAAAGGAAAAACTTTAAAAATGTTTGGGAATTTCAACAAAAGAATATACTTAATAAAGGAGAATGCGCATAGCAAAGAAACATTATTAAAAGTATAAGGGAATTTAAGTAATAACCAGTTAGATTTTATTTTTATAGAGGGGGATTATGCTATGTTTATATTTTTAAGTTAATAAAAATAATCATAGAATGAAAGTTTACTTAGACGGACTTCCTTTAAACTGGAAACACGGCCTGACAACGACCAGAAAGTTGCGTTTTCTCTTTCCTCCACCTGAAGTAAACTATGAATTATATACGAAAAAGATCAATTTTGAATTACCCTACCAACATGGCATAATAAGAAAATACATAGATTTGATTTATCCTGGCAGTTCATTATTATACATAATAGGTTATGGAAGTTATTCAAAGATTCTAAGCAATATAGATATCGTTCATAGTGTAGGTCCATTAAGAAAGTACAACAAACCCGCTTTATATGAAATGGATTATTCGCCTATCGAATATCTTTATTATTATCGTGGCGTTCCGCTAGGTAAATTAGCTCATGCCTACTATTATTTTAATATATTTTTTAAAGCCGAAAATCGAGTGCTTGTCACATGGCGACCCTCAAATGTACATATAATAAGAAAATTAGGCTTTAATGAGAGTAAAATAAATTACGTACCACCCCCAATTCCTGTTATTGAGCGTAATAAAGAAGTAGATAATGAAGAACCAATTCTTTTGTTTGTTGGTCATGATTTTATATTAAAGGGCGGAGAAATTGCATTAAAAGCATTTGAAATTATAAATAAAGAAATACCAAAATTAAAACTTATTTTTGTATCTCAATTTGTACCGCACAAAAAATATACTAATGTAATTTTTACAGGACCTATTGAAAACTATATTTTGAAGAAGAATTATTTGCCTTATGTTGATTTATTTTTGGCACCCTTTAAGTTTGATTACCCTTCATGCTTAAGCTTGCTTGAAGCGATGTCTGCAGGCGTTCCTGTCATATCAACGTATCATCCGCTACTAGAGGATTATGTTATTGATGGATTCAACGGTTATTCTGTAAAACAATATAATGCGAAAAATTTTGCAGAAAAAGTAATTGAATTATTACAAGATAATAATAAATTAAAAAATATGAGCAAAAATGCAATTAAATATATTAATGATAATTATTCACCAAAATATGTTGCTTCAAAACTATTAAAGTTATATAAATATTTAATATCTTAATAAAAGTTCTTCTACTTAAGAAAATACTTAGACTATTGTAATGGTATGCAAAATTGACCCTATAACTTTTGTTTCAGAGTTAATCCGTTAAAATAGTTCGCAAAAGAGAACCTATTTTATTCCGATCCTTAGGTTTATATCCCATAAAAAAGCTAAAATAGAATGTCAGTAAATTTTTATTAAATGCTCAAAATATTAATAGCACCTTCTAACACTTTAATAGACCCTAATTATGGAAGTGAAGCTACTTGGACTTATGAAATAATAAAGGGTGTATCGGAATTTCATAAAATTGTTGCTATCACAGGAAAATCAACAGTAAAAATTAACAATGCCACCATAATAGAGACTGGAATTACAAAAAGAGATGTATTTAATATCTTATTATTTTATTTTAAAATGTATCAAATTGGTAAAAAGTTCATTGATAAGGTAGATATTCTTCATCATATGTTCTTATCTTATACTCGTTCGCAAATTAATCCTTTAGCTAAGCATTCAAAGAGGTTTATTATAGGACCAATACAACATTCGTTTGGACATCGTCAAGGAGAAGAAAGTAAAATTAATGTAAGCATAAGAAAGTTTTCTAAAATTTATGGATTAATGACCACGAAACATAAAATAAAAGTCTTAGAGAAAGCTAATACTTTAATATTTGATTCACGAAGAACATTTGATATTTTAAAAAAGAATTTTAACTTTATTGATTTTAAAGATAAAATAATTAAAACAATACCTCCTCCTATAGATACAGATTTATTTAATTATAGTGAAATCTTAAAAAAAGATTATTATGAACTACTTACAGTTGGAAGGCTTGTTAAAAGAAAAGGAATAGATCTACTAATTCGTTCTTTAAAGATTCTTGAAAAAGAAGGATTCAATGTAGTATTAAAAATTGCTGGTGAAGGTCCTGAGAGAAATAATCTTGAAATATTAGCTAAGAAATTAGGCGTAAACAATGTAATTTTTCTAGGTTGGGTTCCTAGAAAAGAACTAGTAAATTTATATAGAAACTGCGATGTTTATGTGCATTCTTCTTACGCTGAAACCATCCCGGCAGCTATTAGAGAAGCGATGAGTGTAGGCAGACCTATCGTTACTACAAATGTAGGTGTGATCGATGAATATTTGAAAGATGGGGAAAACGGTTTTCTAATAAATAAAAGAGATGAATATGAGTTTGCAGAAGCAATTGCTAAGCTCTTATCTGATGAAAATCTTAGATATAAGATAGGATTAAATAATCGAAGATATGCTTTAGAAAAATTCTCTCTAAGAAACATAATTAAACAATGGCTCGAAGTATATGAAGAGACTTATGAGAAATTCCCTTAATAGAATAGTTTTGGTGAGTAGATTTCAGTAAAAAGTAAATATAAAGTATGTAATTAAACATTAATTATAAGAAGAGTGAAAAACTGAATTAATCAGTTTTAAGACAAAAATATGGAACCTTTATCTATATGAATTGTATATTTGCTATATTGAAAACTAATAAATGCTAAATATAGGAATTGATGCTAGATTAGTTGATGGAAAAGGAGGAGGCACCAAAATCTATGCAAAAAATCTGATCAAATATTTAATAAGATTTGATAGGGGAAATACATACTTTTTATATTCATATGCTCATCATTCCTTACTCGATAGAATAGTTAAAGGTTTCGATAATGTAAAAATAAGAGAAATAAACAACAAATTGATCTGGAGAACACCTTTAATTTATTTTCTTATGAAAAAAGATAAAATAGATCTAATTCATTTTCCAGCATATAATGTAGCCCCAAGATTTTTCAAATATCCAAAAGTTATAGTTACTTTTCATGGCATTGATGCAGAATATTTTAGAAAAAGAAAAAGACATCTATATTGGAAAATAAACTATAGAATCTCAGCAAAAATGAGCGATAAGGTAATTACAGTCTCAGCAAAACTCAAAGAGGAGATGTGCAGGCTATATAAATTACCGCAGGAAAAAATTGTATCTATATATTATGGTTTCCCTAAAGAAGAGATATCACAAGAAAATCTTAAAGATATTAAGAAAAAGTATGAAATAAGCGATGATAACATACTTATATTATGTGTTGACGGAGCTGAAAAAAGAAAAAATATTATTACTTTTATTAAATCTGTTAAAATATTAATAGAAAAATATAATTTAAAAAGAATTAAAATAATTATAACAAGATCAAGTTTTTATAAAGAATTAATAACATCTTTAAATTTAAATGAATATATAAAACTATACGATTGGATCCGACATGAAGAGTTAAAGTATCTCTATGCAATTTCAAAATTGGTAGTTTATCCTTCAATTTATGAAGGTGTTGGTTTTCCTGTGATAGAAGCAATTAGATATGGGAAACCTGTTCTTATAAGCGCCAATACTTCAATGGAAGAGACCATTAACGAACCAGAATTAACTATTCAAGAACCATTTAATCCTAATACATGGGCTAAATCAATATATGAAATCGTAAATGATGAACATTTATATTTAAAACTAAGCAAAAAGATGGAAGAAAGATCCAAAATCTTCTCAATTGAAAACATGATCGCACAGCATTTAAGATTATATCGAGAATTAGCATTGCATGATTAAGGTCTTATTCGTAACAAAATTTCCGCCAGAAAAGGATGGTGTTGGCGATTATAGCTTCGAGCTAGCCCAATATCTGAGAAAATATTGCGATGTAGGAGTTTTAACTTACAAAAATGGACATAACGAAGAAAATGTCTATAGAGTTTTAGATAGAAATAAACTCATTTTTTATGATGTTCAAAAATATATTAAATTTCTTTGTAAAGAAAAAGGATACAATGTTGTTCATTTTCAAACAGCTTCTTTTACTTTTCCTAGAAACTTTTATCTTTTTCCTTTATTAATTAAAGAAAAATTAGTTAGCACAATTCATGAAGTATTAACATTAAGACAATTCCATTATTTACCTTTTGTTATGAATGTTTACATGAGATCAAATATCATAATTACATTATCAAAGGAAATTGCTAAACTATTAATTAGCTATTATAAAATAAAGCCAGAAAAAATTAGAGTAATGCATCATG
>Ga0079995_1028909_pt1 | contig 10582 bp, 10 predicted proteins | sample FaiFalFF_MnMetaG_2_FD_69198 | JGI IMG/M metagenome (GOLD analysis project Ga0079995, IMG submission 69198) | Freshwater microbial communities from Yellowstone National Park, Wyoming, USA - Fairy Falls C (FF_Mn_C) (SPADES assembly) (version 4) | ecosystem: Environmental > Aquatic > Freshwater >... | reverse complement strand
GGCGGTCCTGGACTTCAGCTTGTTTCCATCCTCTTTTAATTGAGGTTTTGATTGAAACGTAGGAGAAGAGTTTGTCGTAGAGCCCGACGAGGCAGTAAGGTTTCCATCCTCTTTTCATTGAGGTTTTGATTGAAACACGAAGTTGGTGGCGCGGGGGCGGCCCGACCTAGCCGAGAGGCTGTTTCCATCCTCTTTTCATTGAGGTTTTGATTGAAACATCGGCGAAATCAATGGCGTCGCCATAAGAAAAACAACCTATGGGTTTCCATCCTCTTTTCATTGAGGTTTTGATTGAAACTCAAAATTATTCCCGACTCGATGGCGGAAGCCGTAAGGATAGCACGTTTCCATCCTTTTTTCATTGAGGTTTTGATTGAAACATGCCACCAGCATGGCCATGTGCCTCCGCATGAGGTGCTCCAGCGGTTTCCATCCTCTTTTCATTGAGGTTTTGATTGAAACAGCTTCACGGGTCTAGCCCAACCAATAACGCAGATAATACGGTTTCCATCCTCTTTTCATTGAGGTTTTGATTGAAACACCCGGACTTCACCACCACTGGTGAGAAGACGCTTCTGACGATGTTTCCATCCTCTTTTCATTGAGGTTTTGATTGAAACACCCTCTTGAATGGGCGGAAATGATCAGGGTCTATACCTCGCTTGACAGGTTTCCATCCTCTTTTCATTGAGGTTTTGATTGAAACACAGACGGGAAGGACTATGTGTCGTATCTGCCGCTTGAGTATGTGTTTCCATCCTCTTTTCATTGAGGTTTTGATTGAAACCACGGAGTAATAGAGCCATGGATGCTCGACAGGGAGATAGAGTTTCCATCCTCTTTTCATTGAGGTTTTGATTGAAACCGAGGCTGATTGCCGGGTTTTCCGGCTTTCTAGGCCTGGTTTCGGAGCTGATTACGGATTATCTCCCTTCTGAGGTACGCCTTATAAAGATCATCCGTTTATAAACCCTATTTAAATTAGAGTTGTCTAATTTTCGTCTCCGTTTCGTCAGGCGCCTTTTTGCCCTTCTAGCTGTTTGTCTGCCGGTTCTTAGGGCGCGGCGTTCTCGGTCTTTATTTCCGAGCTCATTATAGAGCTTTCTTCTAGGTCGGCGGCGGGCATCGACTGGCCTACATCATCCCCGAGACATCCCAGCCTCGGGGACTCATGGCTAAAAAAAACTTGAACACCAGCCCTAGCGCCCCACCTCCTCAAGCCGCAGCGAGACCCATCCCAGAGACTCCAGCCCAGAGCCCCTGTCCACAACCCTCATGCGCCGCGGAAAATCCTGTCCCCCTAGATCCCAAGCACCTCTTAAAGGTAAAGGATGCAGAAACTCCGGCTTAAACTCAGCAATAGTGACCCTTTCTGAGAATAAGGTTAGAAGAGAAATGCCCGTCATCCGCATTTATTTTATAATGATTTATTGGTGTTTATAGGTTTTGAGGTGATCCCAGAATAGTTTCTGCTAGTAGGCTTGGAGACAGTTAACCCTGAACGGTATTTAAAGCCTTATTTGGACACCACCCTGTCAATGTCGGGAATAGTGTAGGCTTAGACATGGAAGGCCATACAGGCCTGATGCAGAAGCGTATAAACGGATGGGATGTATCATAGAGAGGTTCTTCGCATGCTAAGAAATGGTTTTAGAATACTCGCCATAAGATGGAAGAGGCTAGCATCAATCTTCACAGACCATACAACTGGCATGCATCATAACATACCTGAGGGGGGTTGATATGAGTTCTATTATAATATAGGCACCCAATCTTTATTCCTTCATTTTTCGCTTCGTACTGTTTAGAGTCATTTTTACGAATCTTGCCATCCCTTCCTTAAAGTATTTTTCCACTTCTTCCTCTTTTAGCTCCGTCCTCTGTACCCTTTCCTTGAACTGTATTGATATCGCTACATCTCCCTCATTGATGTATATTGTCTCCCTGTTTGGCTTTACTTCTGTACCGAGGATTTTTGATAGGAATCTTGCAGTCGACTCATGTCCTACGGCTGATATGAAGCCCCTCTTTATCATCGTTCTAACTTCCTCGACCGATACTTCCCTAATTGTGACTGTGGCTGACTCATATTCGAAAGATATCGGGACTATCATTGACGAGAGTAGATAGATTTTGTCCATACAGACCCGCACCCTATATGCACATATTTAGCCCCATGGATGCACGTATGATCCACTGTCCAAGGAATATTAGACAGGAAGCCGAATAATTCCTCCAGCATCTTTAAAGCCCACTCGATCATGATACCATTAACTTGGAATCTTTCGTACACGAAGCTTGGGAGATAAATGATTTCGAGCCCCCTCCTCCCTGAGAGTATGGAGTATAAGGAAAGCTGTAGGACTATGTCCTCCCTAACCATCCCCATAGGCCCCGGCCTAGAGTACTTGAATTCTATAACTCTATCAGCCTCGAGCATGTCTGGTGAGCCGCAGACTCTTAAATCACTCGAGTAGAGTCTCTTGTTAAAGGATCTCCCATAGAGGTGGAGGAGTAGTTGCTGAAGACCCATACTTCTTAAGCCTCTGAAGAGTTCTAGAACCCTATGCTCCACCATGTTTTCTGAGGCCCTCAGTAGAAGGTTCTCCGCATCAGCTGGAGAGCCGCCCAGCCCGACCAGTCTTCCCCCATACCTCCATAGAATGTTTCTGGAAACATCCTCAGCAGCCTCTCTATAACATTGCTGCAAACTCTTCAGGTCTAAGCGTCTATATGTGTGGAGCTCTTCTATGATGTCTGCCTCGCCCCTAAGGCATCTACAAGTAAACTCGTGCAACATCTCTCCAAGTAGGGATTTTACAGTCTGCCTCCCACGCCCACCATTCTTCAGCTTCTCCAAGAAGCAGGCTTTACACCTGTAGAACTCTACCACATCGCTAACGCTTACGTACGTCATGGTTGACACCGTGTAACAGAATAGGTCTCGAGTAGTTGAGGACTCTTAGAGTAGAGCTCTAACTGATTAGAGCAATTCTCCACAAAATTTTTTATACAGTTTACTACAGCCTACTATAGAGAGATACATGAATGTAGCAATCTCTGGTGAGAGACTCCCGAGAAACGCTGTCAGGATATTGGCCCACATTGTAAAGAGGGGTGGCTCCCTGAGGTATTCGGAGATAAAGAGGGAGCTGGGGATGCCTGATGGGACGCTGACCCATAATATAAACAGGCTAATCGCTAAGGGGGTGCTCGAAAAGATCGGGGATACCGGGCTCTACAGGTTGCCAAGCCAGACGCCTTGGCTCTTCTTCTCTGAGAGTAAGGAGAGGCTAAAAGACTCCCTGGTGTATGTGGGGTTGTTGGGTAAGATGAGGGATGAGATCGAGGAGCCCGTCTACCGTACGGCCATAAACCTCCTCTCTAAAGAGCCCGACTCATCCATAGAGCCCGATCCCAGAAGCTTGGGACTTGGAGTGAGGCCGAAATACGTCTACATAATGACCAGCGAGGAGGCAAAATCTTCGTGGACAGGTCTACAGGACGTGGACAGCTGGATACTCCTATCTGAGGATGATCTATGGGATATAGATAGGGTTGAGGAAAGGTTGCTTAAGACAATCGAGCCCCTGATGAGGGATTATGCGATAATACTCGACTCAACTGGGGATGGGAAGCCTCCAGCCCTAGCATTTTATGAGGTAGCAAGCAGGAAACTAATACCGTTAATCTATGTCCACAGGACGCCTCAGATGAAGAAGCTGAGGTGGCTCATTAGCACCGAAGATATCTTGAAGAGGCTGGGCCTTGATGAAATGTTTAGGAGGCGGAGACCATGAATATGCGGGACCTATCCATAATTCTCGCAGCATGCCTACACGATATCGGGAAATTCTACCGCAGGGCTTACAGGAGTGGGGAGCACGAGACGTTGTCTGGAGAATTCGTAGAGAATTATGTACCAGAGTTCCAAGGCAAGGAGCTAGTCCGAGATATCGTAGTAAAACATCATGAGGAACTGGTGGATGAAGCCACCAAAATTATCAAGGAGGCTGACCAGCTTTCAGCAGCCGAGAGAAGGGTAGAGAGGGGGTCTCAACAAAAGTATAGGAACGAGATGAGGAGAATGAAGCATATCTTCGCGGCTAATAGCAACATCTTTTATAAAATCGGACCATTAGATCTCAGAGATTATAGGATTCTAGAGGGTGATAGTCGCGAGGTGGCATCCACGGAAGAATATAGAGCGCTATGGGATGCATTCTTAGAAGACGTAAAACGCCTGAAAGAACTATACTCGGATGGGATAAAGGATGACTCATTCCTAAGACACTACATTAAAGCGCTCTTGGAATTGCTGAGGAAGTACACATTTATTATGCCCTCTGCGCCAAGCATAGAGGTTGAGGTCAGGAACTCCCTCCACGCCCATCACAAGACCACGGCTGCGTTAGCCTCCGCCATACTCTACAACAAGAAGAATAATTCAGGTGACATGTTCACCCTCATCCTAGGCGATGTAGCGGGCATACAGAGGTATGTGTATGGTAGCAGGACGTATAAGGGCGCCTTGAAGATGCTCAGGGCCAGGAGTATATACCTATCCATACTGACCGAGGCAATCGCAAGGCATATAGTAAGTAGGCTTGGCCTGCTACCATTAAACATAGTGTTCTGCTCCGGTGGACACTTCACGATCTTGGCACACTATGTCGGGGAGGATAAGCTTGAGGAGATTCTGAAGGAGGTTGAGGAATTCCTGCTCAGGGAGCTGAGGGGGCTGATAGGACTGAAGCTCTCCTACGTATACATGAGGAGGGAGGACTTCATCGACAGGGAGAGATTCAGGAGCAAGCTTGAGGAGGCGCGCGGGGGGCTGATAAGGTCGGGCTTGAGGCTGTTCAGGAGAGTGATGTACGAGGATTTCGAGAAGTTTTTCGGGCCGGTTCCCGTGAATGAGGAGATCTGCTACTCATGCGGGGGGAGTGAAAGGGTGGAGACCGAGACGGTGGATGGGAAGGAACTCTCTCTCTGTGAGAAGTGCCGTTGTATGAGGGAGCTTGCCAGAGAGCTCAAGGACGCGAAATATATGTTAGCGATCTCGTGGAGCGGGAGAATCGCCAAACCAGAAGAGCTCTCAATAGATAATCCGAAGTATGGTGTCTATACGGGACCGCTAAACTTCACAGTAAAAGGCCTATCAGTCTCATACCACCTCTGCAAAGACTTGGATAGCGCCCTGAGTCTCATCCACATGTTCTTACAGTATGATCTCAAGCCCGTGGATGTAGATGTCTACAAGATCAACGACACGGACCTCAGTATCGAGTTTGAGAAGCTCAGGAATCTCAGCGAAAAGTATGGGGACTCTGTTCACAGGGTCAGCCTAGGCTTCAAGTTCATCTCCAAACACACTCCATTATCCAAAGAGGGCGACATAAAGGAGTTCGATGACATGGCTAAGGCGTCGAGGGGCTCGAGGATGGTCGGATACCTAAAGCTTGACGTAGACGGCCTCGGACAGAGGCTTAGAGATTACTGCCAGACAGTCTCGGACTTCCTGACATTTTCGGAGACCATACACTTCATTATGGAGGGCTGTATAGAGCACATCCTATCACTATACTTCAGCGAGGACGATTTGAATAGGCTTTACCTAATATACTCCGGCGGAGACGACCTGTTCCTAGTCGGCTCATGGGACGCGGTAGTGGAGGCCGCTAATAAGATTTATGAAGGGTTAAGGGAGATCCTGAAGATGGATCATGGGGGCCCGACGATGTCGGCGGCCATAATTGTAGAGGATCCCAAGACCCCCGTGAGGATATGCTCGGAAATGATCTCCGAGAAGTTGAGGACGGTTAAGGAGGCCGGCAAGAATGGGATAAATATTGTGGGAGGGAGGGTTTCTTGGAGTGGGTTCAGGGATTCTCTGGAGACGGCTAAAAGCCTCTCACAATATATCGAGAGGGGCATAATTTCTAGGGGCTTCATATTCCAGCTCTCAAGGTTGGTATCTGATTATGAGAGGGACCCAGAAAAGACGTGGACCACCTATAGGTACAGGCTGAGTTACATCATGGCTAGAAGTTTTGAGAAGGACGTGATGGGCGAGCTTGAAAGCAGGTTGTTGATGGAGGATGTTTACCGCGAGCTCTGCGAGAGGTTCATCCACCTAACGAATATTAGCTACTTCACAGAGCTGTACACGAGAATGGAGGGGTAGCGTGAGTGAGCTTTAGGGGACGTGGCCCGCCTAGACAGGGAGGGGGGCCGGCTCAGGTGGAGGGACGGAACATCTTGGAGCTGGACTATCCAGAGCTCGGAAAGTATGCTGAGGGGCTTGTAGAGAGGAATTTGATACATATAAGTATGACGAAGATGAGAAGGCTACACCAAGAGATTGCTAGAATTAGAGATGTAGCCATGGGTAGTGAAGGGCTGGAGGGTTGTACGAAGCTACTCCCACATCTCAGATACCTGCTGGCTTACACCTATGGGAGGCTTGAGGGGAGAGAAAAAGAGAATTTCAAGGAGTATATGGAGACGCTGAAAAGGAGCATAGATGCCATACTGCAGAATCGGGACCTACAGAAATTAAGGGAGAGTGTTGAGAAGTTATACATGTTCTCTGAGGCAGTAGTGGCTTATCACAAATACCATGAGGAGCTTAAGAAGGAGGAACGCGAGGGGAGGGCGTAAATGTCCTCTGAAACTTGCCTTAAGGGGGTCTTGGAGATAGAGATGACCATGGAATGCCTGACGGGCCTGAGAATAGGGGCTGGGCCCGAGGTGATGGAGATCGGTGGGGTCGAGAACGTTGTCATCAGGGATCCATTAACGCGCCTGCCCTATGTGCCAGGCTCCTCCCTCAAGGGGGCGATGAGGGCCCATTATGAGCTATTCTCCACGAGGCCGATAAATCACGTGGTGGTTAAGGGGCCGCAGAAGATCAGAATGCACATGTGCAAGGACCCCGACTGTGAGATATGCAGAGTCTTCGGCAGAACCCCGGAGAAGCTGGAGAGCGGGGGGGCAGGCCAGACGCAGGATAACATGATCTATACAACGAGGCTGAAGGTTGATGATGCCTATCCGGCCGAGGAGACTGTCAAGAGGTGGGAGGCGTTCTTGACGGAGGGAGTCGAGGTGAAGTATGAGAATGTCTTGGACAGGCTGACATCGCGAGCAAACCCAAGAGCTGTGGAGAGGGTGCCAAAGGGCTCGGAGTTCAGGGTAACGATGAGCTATAAGATATTCGATCGGGGGGATGTGGAGAATGTAGACATCATATTCCAGTCTTTGAAGCTCGTGGAAGACGATTACCTCGGAGGATACGGCTCAAGGGGATATGGAAGAGTGAGGTTCAAGAACATATCCATGAGGCTGAAGAAGAGGGAATACTACGAGAACTGCGACGACCAGAACAAGATAGTGATTGGAAGCAGTCCATACAGTTCGCTGGAAGACCTGTTAAGAGACTTGGTGAGGATAATCAACGAGGTGAAGGCTCAGCTGAGCCTGCCACAACAGACGTAGAAGCAAAGGTGCGGAGATGTCTATCCACAAGGCTGTATACTTCCGGATAAACAGATACCATGCGGGTGAAAGCTGGTCTCTAGAGGACTCCTCGCCGGTAGTACATTCCGACACATTCTTCGGTGGCCTAGCATGGTCCTACAGGGAGCTATATGGCAAGGACGAGGTAGAGGCCTTTATCGAGGCATGTAGGAGAAAGGCACTACTCTTCAGCTCCATCTACCCATGTAAGATAGGTGGAGTCAACCTTTACCCGTTTCCATTAAACCTCTCCATAGAGGCTAGGGAGCTTTCCAAGGAGAGGCCATGGGCTTTGAGCGAGAAGATTTTCAGGAAGCTGATAGAGGGAGCATCCATTAAGGAATTAAAGGATTCTTTGAGGCTTCGTGGAGGAGCACTCTATGCGGCTGATGAGGAGCCTGTGGAGCTCAGGAGAGTGAAGAGCTACAAGAACGTTAAGGATAGACTTATAGGCTCAACGGATCTATGGAGGCTGTCATACTGTGTCCTGGGGGATGAATGTGGGCTAAGACTCCTCTACAGGGTTATCGAGCCTAGGGAAGTCTCGGAGAAGAAGCTCGCATCTGCATTGAGGCTTCTATCCGAGAACGGGCTTGGAGGCGAGAGGAGCAGCGGGCTTGGAGGCTCAGGCAAGCCCCCAGTAATCAGGGAAGAGAGCATAGACGAGCCCAAGGATACGGAGTGCTTCATGACCCTCTCACTATATTATCCCACGAGAGATGAGGTCGAGAAGTATGTGGATGGGAAATCCTTCTATGAGCTCGTGGAGAGGGGAGGCTTCAGGGACTATAGGGCTGGAGGCCGGAGGAATAGGGTTGTCAGGATGTTCAGGGAGGGCTCAGTCTTCCCGATGGTGAACAAGTATCCAGGCTCGATCGCTGATGTTGATGGCGTATACAGATATGGGCTCGCATATCCTGTAATGGTGAGGGTGACAGCTTGAGTGGAGGTATCCTCAAAAGGTATGGCCTAGAAATCACCACCCTGTCGCCAGTACATATTGGTGATGGGGGCAGGCTGACACCTCTAGATTACTTGGAGAAAGATCGCACAATCCATGCTATAAATGAGGATAGGCTCTTTGAGGAGCTTGAGCGGCGAGGACTCGTAAATCATTTCATCAACTATGTTGAGAAAACTAGAGAAGCTAGTCTGAAAGAATTTATCGAGAGATTCATGAGAGATGCGGGGCCGAGGGTCTATGAGGGTATAATAAGGTATTCTTCGGAAATATTATCTGGGAGGGGCGAGGGAAAACAGATACTAACCTTCATAAGAAATGCTGAAGGTAAGGCATACATACCTGGGAGCGAGATTAAGGGCGCCATAAGGATAGCCCTGCTACATAGCATTCTCGAGAAAGATCCCACAAAAATATCATGCGTACTGGGAATGCTGGTAAGTGATGAGAATAACGAGGATACACTGTTGAGGCCTAGAATTGGTGAACCGCATGGAGATCTCGGGAGGCTGATAAGACCCTCTGATTCGAGCCCAATAGACCGCGTATGCGTGGCTCAAATGTATAGAATATCTACTAGGCTGGATAGCCCAATTCCGCTATCACTCGCAGAGATTATACCCGAGAATGTAACCGCGAGGGCGGATCTCACATTAGTATCTTCTGATAGGGTCATCCGGGAGATTGGCGGATCAATATCGGTCCAGGAGATAGTAGAGGCTTGCTTGAGGAAAGCGAAGAAGGCTGTTGAGCTAGAGAGAAGGAGGGTGCAAAGAATGGCTCAAGGAGCTTCTAAACATCCCGTATGGATGATGCTTGACGGGTTCTATAATAATCTCTTCCAAGAAGTTGAGCGTTGCAGGGAGCTGGAGGCCGTGTTGAGGATCGGGGGAGGGCAGGGACTATACTCCACAACTCTAGCCTCGGCGCTGATAGACGACAAAAACTTTAGGAGGATACTAGAGGTGGGGGAGGCTGGGATTAAGCGCCTCAAGGAGGTGGGTGGGCTTCTATCGCGTGGCAGGCCATATAATATCAAGGTCGTGGATATTAATGGTAGATTCATACCTCTGGGATGGGTAAAGGTAGTGTTTAAGGAGGCATGATAACATTTTACTGGGCTATATACCCGGTGGTTAGGAGAGATTGAACCGAGTTTATGAGGCATCCAGGCCGAGGAGAAGAGGAACCATAGGGGTGATTCCCAGAGAACGCTATGGTAGCTTCTTTCCAACCTAAGAGAAGACTATTTGGGAGAGGGTTTCGGATTTGTGAACTTAGCACTTTCCGCCATCGTATATTATACTAGAATCCCTCCACATGTTTTAGCATCATCTACGTTGAAGTGGGATTAGGGATTTTGGGGGAGAATCTGGATGGACGCGGCGTTTGCATCACGCATATTTAGCGGGCTGGAGAAAGCTACACTCCCGCGCAACCTGAAGATAGGTTATAGGAGATACACATAGTCAACGAATTTACATGCATCAGGCGAGCTTTGAGGAAGTGATTAGGGGCAACACAGGGGGTAACGCCCTGGGGAAGAGCTATCGGTACCTGAGGAGTGGAGATTCATTTCGTCCTACCCCTCCTCCTCGAAGAGGCTCTGGCGACCAGTAGTATCGCTATTGCCGCGGCTAGTAGGCCGATCGCGGCGAATATGATCCAAGAGTCTACGAGCGCCCCACCTATCGCTATCGCGGGTATAGTTATGGATGCTTCTCCTGGACCCGTGAGCTTCTCCTCCGTCCTGCCTCCATATGTTACCGTGACTATGAAGGGCGCAAGAGCTGCCGGGATCCTGGTGAGTCTAGCCGCTCCGTCCGGGCCAGTCGGGGCGGTAGCGAGCGTCGCTCCCGGGATCCTCTGGCTCTGGATCCTGACGCCCGCGCCCTCTATCGGCCTCCCCAGCATGTCTGAGACCCTGACGACTATGCTTGCCGAGGAGATCCTGATGGTCTCCTCGGCGCCGCCGTGGGTCACTCCAGTCCTGAGCACCTCTATGTCCCCGACGCCCCTCACCGTTATGTTGTAGGCTCCGAAGGGCAAGAGTTCGAACTCCACCCTACCGTTTACTATTCTCCTGGTCTCTCCCGCGAC